>JADHEE010000671.1_pt1 | contig 12101 bp, 10 predicted proteins | sample 8952401 | NCBI WGS metagenome assembly JADHEE01 (sample SAMN16124438, study PRJNA663242) | bioreactor sludge metagenome | isolation source: sludge (ammonium) | place: India:Bengaluru | collected 2019-02-28
AGGCAAGGCCTGATCCAAAATTTGATTGATAGTTTCAATGTCCACTAGCCCTGGTAAAGGGCGAGGTTTACGTTTGAGTTGAAAGTCATCGGCAGGATTAAAAGCCAAATGTTGCCCCTGCTCAGCCCATTTCATAAACTGACGAATAGAAGATAACATCCGCTGTAAACTACTGGAGCTCAACTGTTGATGTTCAACTTTTTGTGCAATAAATTCGCGTAAATCAGTGGCTTCAACATCGCCCAACTCTAGCTTTTTCTGTTCACAAAATAGCAAAAAATCAGACACATCTCGTTCATAAGCCTGCAAAGTATGGGCAGACTGATTTTGTATTTCTCGTTGTTTTAACCACATCGCGAGCAGTTGCATCGGCTCAAAAGTCACAAGTCAGCCTCTATAGTTCTATTCTGTGGAAGATTGATTTTCTTTTGCATAGTAGCACTGTCTCAGCTCTTTATATGCCTATTTCATTTTTCATAAAAAAAGCACTGATGAATCAGTGCTTCTTGTTTGACGCTAAACTTAGTTTTGATAGTAACTCAGATCGATACGTCCTTCGTAGACATTTGCGGTTGGTCCCGTCATCCAAACCACTTCACCTTCACGCCATTCGATATGCAACTTACCACCTGCCAATTCAATCTCAACAGATGAATCGAGTAAACCACGGCGCATACCTGAAATCGCAGCCGCACAAGCTCCTGTTCCACAGGCTAAGGTTTCGCCTACTCCACGTTCAAACACACGTAAGCGCGCATGCTTTTCATCAATAATTTGCATAAATCCAGCATTCACACGCTGCGGAAAACGCTCATGCGATTCAACCTGAGGGCCGAGACGCGCAACATCAGCTGTAATCACGTCAGGAACGATAGTAACTGCATGAGGGTTACCCATATTCACCACATCAATGGTCAATTGCTCATTGTTCGCCAAAGCAATGTCATACAAAGCTTCTGGTGCAGCCGCAATAAATGGAATTTCCTGTGGTAAGAACTTTGGATAGCCCATATTCACACGTACCCAGCCATTTTGACCGAGTTCGGGTTCTACAATTCCAGCCTTGGTTTGTACTTTAATCTTGGTCTTTGTAGTGAGCTGGCGCTCATGTACAAACCGTGCAAAGCAACGCACGCCATTACCACATTGTTCAACTTCAGAACCATCAGCATTAAAAATACGGTATTTGAAATCAACATTGGGTAAATCAGGTGGCTCGACTATCAACAACTGATCAAAACCGATGCCGAAATGACGATCCGCCAAGCGCTGAATCGTAACAGTATCAAGGAATGCTCTTTGGCTGATTAAATCAACCACCATAAAGTCATTGCCTAGACCATGCATTTTGGTAAATTCTAATAACATCTTGAATTATCCTTCAGGCAATAAACGTTCTTTGTCCCAAAGCGACTCAATGGTTTCACGCTCACGAATCAAATGTGCGTTTTCACCATCCACCATCACTTCAGCGGCACGACCGCGACTGTTGTAATTTGAACTCATAACAAAACCATAAGCGCCAGCACCTAATACCGCCAGTACGTCATTTTCTTTGAGTGCAAGCACACGCTCTTTCCCTAAGAAATCACCTGTTTCACAAATCGCACCAACCACATCCCACTCTTTTGCCTCGACATCTGAGCGCGGTGTAACGGGCTGAATATCCATCCATGCTTCATACAGTGCAGGACGAATCAAGTCGTTCATGGCTGCATCAATAATCGCAAAGTTACGGTGAATAGTCGGTTTGAGTAAATCAACTTTGGTCAGGAGTACCCCTGCATTTGCCGAAATACTACGTCCCGGTTCCATATACACTTTCAAGCCCAATTTTTCTAAAGCGGGCTTCATTGCATTGGCATATTCAAAAACGGTAGGCGGCACTTCATCTTTATAGGTCACGCCTAAACCACCACCAATATCGATGTGTTTCAACTGAATACCCATGGTTTTCAGCTGATCGATCATCAAAATCACACGATCTAGCGCATCCACAAAAGGCTGTGTTTCAGTCAGTTGGGAACCAATATGGCAGTCGATACCAATAATGTCTAAATTCGGCAGCGTTGCAGCATATTGATAGGTTTCAAACACCGTATCTGACGGAATCCCAAATTTATTTTCTTTCAGCCCTGTTGAAATATAAGGATGCGTTTTCGCATCTACATCTGGATTGACACGCAATGAAATGGGTGCTTTTTTGCCGAGCTTCGCTGCAACTTTTTGAATCCGATCCAGCTCTGCATGAGACTCGACATTGAAGCATGCAATACCCACTTCTAATGCTTTTTGAACATCGATCTCAGTTTTACCTAAACCCGAAAAGACAATTTTAGAAGCATCGCCACCCGCTTTTAGTACACGAGCCAGTTCTCCGCCGGTCACAATATCAAACCCCGCACCGAGCTTCGCAAGGACATTCAATACCGCAATGTTTGAGTTTGACTTAACCGCAAAACAAATTTGATGATCGATAAAGTCAAAAGCACGATCCATCTCTGTAAAGTGTTTTTCAAAAGTCGCTTTTGAATAAACATACAGTGGTGTACCAAATTGCTGCGCAAGCTGTTGCAGCGAGCATTGCTCAGCATGCAAAACCCCATGATTGCGGGTAAAACTCATGAATGTATCCTTTCTATGAAGCGTTTAAGGTATTAAGGTTGATTGGTTTCAACTGAAGGTGCAGCAAATTCTTGCTTCACGGGCGCTGTATCTTCCTTTTGTGCAGACGGCTTAGATGCTGCGTCTTTATAAAGTAAATATTTCGCTCGCTTGTCGTAGTTTGGATCATTTGGCATATGTAATGTACCAGACTGACCACAACCGACGAATGCAGTACTCATCACCAAGACACTGATGCAGCAAATGACAGAACGCATCTGATCACCTATTTGATATTTTGAAGAAGTATAACCTGATCAACATACATGACCAAACCACTAAGCGCTAAAGATTATAGTGAGTTAAAAAAAAACGCCAGTTAAAGACTGGCGTTTTTCTCAATCGCATCGATTATTTGTGTTTCGGCTTGTAGAAACCAAAATAACCAATAATCAAAATGATGAACCAAATTGGACTCACCATTAAAGCTTTCATGGTATCGGCTTCTAGTGATAACACATAGATCACGCCAATGAAGAAAACAATCACAAACCAACAGGTAAACAGACCACCCGGTAATTTAAAGGTCGATTTTGCATGTAACTCTGGACGTGTTTTGTAATACACAATGTAGCTCCAGATAATCATGATCCAGACACAGATAAACAAAATCGTCGACAGTGTGGTTGCCAAAGTAAAGGCTTCAACAGTATTTGGTACAAAATACTGTAGTGCAGCACCTAACAGTAAACAAATTGCTGAAAAGTACAATGCATTTGCAGGAACAGCACGCTTGTTTAAGTTGCCAAATGCTTTTGGCCCTTGATCTTCACGAGACAAACCAAACAACATACGCGACGTTGAAAACACACCACTATTCATTGATGACATCACAGAAGATAACACCACCAAGTTCATGATGATTGCTGCTGCTGCAATACCCGCTTGACTGAACAAGTTCACAAAAGGCGAAACCGCAGGATCAATCACGTTCCATGGTGTCACTGACATCACAATCACTAAAGACAATACATAGAAAACAATGATACGAATTGGAATCGAGTTCACCGCTTTAGGCAAATTCTTTTCTGGGTCTTTGGTTTCAGCAGCCGTGGTACCGACCAGCTCTACACCTACAAAGGCAAAGATCGCAATTTGGAAACCAGCAAGGAAGCCTGTCACGCCTGTTGGGAACATTCCGCCATGTGACCAAAGATGACTAAATGATGCAATTTCACCCGTCGTTGAAGTGAACCCTGTAAAGATCATCCATAAACCAACGGCAATCAACACCACAATGGCAATAATCTTAATTAGTGCAAACCAGAACTCTAGCTCACCAAACAGTTTCACCGTGACCAAGTTCAAGCCCATGATGAACACAATGGCCGCAACACTGATCATCACCCCTTCCCCAGGTGTGAACGGCATCCCTCCATTAAAGAACTGAAGGTAATAAATAATGGCTGATAAGTCCGCGATACCAATCGTGATCCAACATAGCCAATAGGTCCAGCCAACGAAATAGCCTGCCCACGGCCCAATCAAATCGGTAGAGAAATCGATAAACGATTTGTACTTCAAGTTAGACAGCAGTAATTCGCCAAGCGCGCGCATGACCAAAAACACCATAAAACCAATAATCATGTAAATGATTAAAATAGATGGCCCAGCGAGACTAATCGTCTTCCCCGACCCCATAAATAAACCTGTACCAATCGCACCGCCAATCGCAATGAGTTGTAAATGGCGGTTGGATAAACTCCGTTTTAAATCACCTTGTTCAGAGGTCGATTCTGTATTTTCTAAACTCATTCTTGATGTCGTCTTTTATTTCCAGTCGCCAAAATTACCCGAAAAGAACAAAAAAATAAAAATAAAATTGTATTAATCTATATTTTCAACATCTTTTGAAAAGTTAATTAATTTTTCTTATATTTAACACGACAAAGGACACGTAAAAGTTCCTGTTGAAAAAATCAGCAAAACACTTGTCAAAAATAAATTTCCGTGTAACAAATACAACAAGACTAAAAATCAATAAAAAATCGTGCAGGAAGCATGACTGTGGCATATCAATTGCTTAATAAAACTCAAAATTTTTCTAGAAATTTCAAGTTTTAAAACATAGAGGACTAAAAGAAAAATGAATACACAAAGTTTACAAACTTTTATGGAAACCATCAGTGGTTGGGTCTGGGGACCCTATATGTTGGTCCTCATTGTCGGAACAGGGATATTCCTCACATTACGCTTGTTCTTCTGGCAAATCCGCATGTTGCCTCTGGCCTTTAAACAAGTATTTGGCAAACATGACCAAGCACATTCTCATGCAGGAGATATCTCGCACTTTGCATCCCTCATGACGGCACTCTCTGCCACCATTGGTACGGGTAATATCGCCGGTGTTGCAACCGCTTGTGTCCTTGGTGGCCCAGGTGCGGTGTTTTGGATGTGGATGACAGCACTATTCGGTATGGCAACCAAATATGGTGAAGGCGTACTGGCAGTTAAATACCGAATCAAAAATGAAAAAGGTGAAATGTCTGGCGGTCCAATGTACTACATTGAACGCGGCCTAAAATGGAAGTGGTTGGCACTGATTTTTGCACTATTTGGCACCTTGGCGTCTTTTGGGATTGGCAGTTCAGTACAATCCAACACAGTTGCGCTCGCTGTTGAAAACAGTACGGGAGTTGCGACATGGATCACAGGTATCGTCATTACGGTATTCTCCGCTTTGGTTATTTTAGGCGGGATTAAATCTATTTCTAAAGCCGCTTCTTTCATCGTACCGATTATGGCGATTGGCTATGTCCTCGGTGGCCTCATTATTATCTTCAACCATCTTGAACTCGTCATGCCTGCACTTGAACTGATTTTCCGTGATGCCTTTACTGGTGAAGCGGTAGCAGGTGGTGCAATTGGTGCTGTCATTCGTTACGGTGTCGCTCGTGGCGTCTTCTCAAATGAAGCTGGTATGGGTTCGGCGCCGATCGCCGCAGCTGCTGCAAAAACCGACCACCCTGCGCGTCAAGGCTTAGTCTCAATGACAGGTACGTTTATCGATACCATTATCGTCTGTAGTATCACAGGGATCGTTTTGGTCATGGGCTTTATTATGGCGGGCAATAGTTTTGGTGGCGAAACAGGCGCGGTATTAACCACCCATACTTTTAACCAATTACTGCCGGGTGTCGGAGGCTGGATCGTAACTTTTGGTATTGTGTTCTTCGCTTATTCCACCATTTTAGGTTGGTGCTATTACGGCGAAAAATGCTGTACTTATTTACTCGGTGAAAAGTATGTTCTGCTGTACCGTCTCATTTACATCGCATCAGTCTTTATTGGTTGCGTAGCATCACTTGATTTAGTCTGGCTATTTGCCGATACCTTTAATGGTTTAATGGCGGTTCCAAACTTAATTGCCTTGTTATTGCTGTCGACGGTGATTGTGAAAGAGTCACGTGATTTTGTCGAAAAGCGTAAATCAGGTGAGTTGTACTAAGGCTATTTTCAAAGCACATTTTTAAAATCTTCAATAGTTAAGCCACCTTCAGGTGGCTTTTTGATTCAGAGCATTCATTTCAAATCCAATCCTCTGTATGCTGTTGAACCATCGAATACTCCAAATAGTGCATCAAATAAAGCATGGCAAAAGCAAAAAGTGTTTACCGCTGTGAACAATGTGGCGCTGACCATTCAAAATGGGCGGGTCAATGTTCTGAATGTGGAGAATGGAATAGTCTGGTTGAAGTCAATATTGCACCTGCAGTCACACATCGTGCGCAGCCCAAAATGGGGGGCGGCTATGCAGGTCAAGCTGCTGCTATTAGTACCTTAAATCAAATTTCAGTTTCACATGAAACTCGACTGGCTACAGGAATTGGTGAGTTTGATCGTGTGCTTGGCGGTGGTCTGGTCACGGGTTCCGTGGTGCTGATTGGCGGTGATCCGGGCATCGGAAAATCGACCATTTTATTGCAAACGGCAACACATATGGCCGCGGCCAACAGTGCGGCATTGTATGTCACAGGTGAAGAATCACTCTCTCAAGTGGCTTTACGTGCAAATCGTCTTGATCTACCCACAGATAAACTCAAAGTCATGGCTGAAACCTGTGTCGAGCGGATATGTGAAATGCTTGCCCATGAGCGTCCCGCCGTGGCAATTTTAGATTCCATTCAAACCCTGTATACCGAAACACTCCAGTCAGCGCCGGGCGGCGTTTCTCAAATTCGCGAATCTGCTGCTTTACTAACTCGTTTTGCTAAAAATAGTGGCACAGCCTTGTTCATCGTCGGACACGTCACCAAGGAAGGTGCACTGGCTGGTCCACGTGTGCTTGAACATATGGTGGACTGTGTTCTGTACTTTGAAGGTCAGTCCGACTCACGTTATCGGATGATTCGAGCTGTTAAAAACCGTTTTGGTGCAGTCAATGAACTCGGGGTTTTTGGCATGACCGATAAAGGCTTAAGAGAAGTAGCGAATCCTTCAGCCATTTTCTTAAGCCGTTATGATGAAGCCATTGCAGGCTCAATCGTGATGATCAGCCGTGAAGGCACACGTCCTCTGTTGGTTGAAGTTCAAGCTTTGGTTGATGATGCACATGGTCAACCGCGTCGAGTCGCCTTGGGTTTAGAACAAAACCGTTTAAATATGCTCTTGGCGGTGATGCATCGCCATGGTGGCGTGCAAACATCTGGACAAGATGTCTACGTCAACGTTGTCGGTGGTTTAAAAATCACGGAAACAGGCTCTGATTTGGCTGTCTTATTGGCCTGTGCATCGAGTCTGCGGGGTAAAGCGCTGCCACAACAATTGGCTGTTTTTGGTGAAGTAGGACTCTCTGGGGAAATTCGCCCAGTCCCCAATGGACAGGAACGCTTAAAAGAAGCTATTAAACATGGTTTTAAATACATTATTCTACCGCGAGGCAACGCACCGCAAAAAGACATTGCTGGGGTGAAGGTCATCGCTGTGGCGCGCTTACATGAGGCACTCACTGAAGCCATGAGCTTAAGTGACGAACTCAACTAAGCTAAATTCCATTCATTTGGATTTCTCATAAAATAAACACGTTTTTTATTGAAATTTAGGATGAAAGACTGCATAAAGGTAGAGTTAAAATTTATTTTTTATAGAGTAGGAAAATTTGATGGAAGTTCGACAGCGTGGTTTGATTGCTGGTTTTTTAACAGCGGCTCTTTTAGTTGCACCCTTAGCTGCAGAAGCTAAACGTGCAGGTGGTGGTAAAAGCCACGGCATGAGCCGTCAAGCTGCACCAACTCAGTCTTATCAACAACCTCGTCAAGCAACTCCAGCTCAACAACCGACCGCGCCCGCTACAGCTCCAGCTAAATCTGGTCCAGGCGTCGGTGGTATGGTTGCGGCGGGTGTAGCGGGTGCTGCAATTGGTGCTGTAGCTGCAAATGCATTGGCAGATGATAACTCTGCTTCTCAAGCGCAAGCACAGGAAGAAAAAGGTGGTATTCCGAGCTGGATTTGGATTCTTCTTGCCGCTGCTGTTGCCTTCTTCATTTTCCGTAAAATGGGCGCAAAAAAAAAAGTAGCAGCTAATCCATACGCGCCAAACAATGGTTCAACTCAAGCACCGTTTGGCCAACAAGCTGCACCACGTACATCAAATGACAATAGCAATATTTTTGGTCAGTCTGTAGGTGGTTCAGCTGCTGCACCACAAAACAATGCACCTTTTGGCGCTGCCTATACCAATAGTGGTAGTCAACTGCCAGACGGTACAGAACCCGCTGCTTTCTTACGTATTGCTCGTCAACGTTTCAATCATATTCAGTCAATGAACACGGCAAGTAACATTTCTGAAATTCAGCGTTACTTAACACCTGATCTTTACCAGTCTATGTATCAAGACATTATGGCGAATCAAGATCAAGATGTAGCTGAGTTTTCAAACCTTAATGCGATGGTTGCGGACTCTGCGACAGAAAATGGCCAATACGTGGTTAGCGTACGTTTTACTGGTACAGTAAGTGAAGANTTTAAAATGCACAGGGTTTTTATTGATCATGCTCTGCATTTAATATTCACACTGTAAATCATCTACTCATAAAAAATGCCTCTATAAAGAGGCATTTTTTATTTACGTTTTTTAGTCTTATTCAGGTAATGGAATAAATTGAGAGTCCTGATTTTGCTCTTTTCTTTCCCCAACAACCACAGCAACATCTAAAGGTTTGCCATCGCGCTCAAGTGAAATCTGAATGGTGCTATTTGGCGGTTGTAAAGCCACAAAATTAATCAAATGTGAGGTTGAAGTAATCACTTCATCATTCACTTTCACAATCTTGTCGCCTTTCTTTAAACCAGCTTTTGCAGCAGGTCCCGTTTTTAACACGTCCGCGACAACGACACCAGGCCCTTTAGGCTCTAGAATATTGACTTGTTCAACAGGCAGTAAACTGATACCCAACCAACCACGTACCACACGGCCGTCTTTAAGAATAGAGTTCAGTACTTGTTGGCAAATTCTTGCAGGAATGGCGAAACCAATGCCTAAAGACCCACCTGACTGAGAGAAAATTGCTGTATTCACTCCAATCAAATTCCCCGCAACATCAATCAAAGCACCGCCAGAATTGCCAGGATTAATCGCAGCATCGGTTTGAATGAAGTCTTCATAAGTATTAATACCTAGGTCAGAGCGTCCTGTAGCAGAGACAATACCTTGCGTAACCGTTTGACCTACGCCAAATGGGTTGCCAATGGCCAAGACCACATCACCCACTTCGTTGCCACTTAGCTTAAAGGGTAAAACAGGCAGATTTGCCAGCTCAATTTTAATCACAGCCAAATCGGTATCGGGGTCGGTACCAATCACTTTAGCCACTGCACGACGACCATCTTGCAATGCCACAACAATTTGATCTGCTTGAGCAATCACATGGTTGTTTGTCAAAATATAACCATCTGGGCGAACAATAACACCTGAACCCAAACTGTTTTCATTTTTATTTTGGCTAAACTGATCTGGAATTTGATTGCCAAAAAATTCACGGAACGCAGGATCATTGAGTAACGGATGGTCAAGCTGTTTGACTTTTTGCGTGGTAAAAATATTTACTACTGCTGGTGCAGCCACTTTCACTGCAGCGCTATAAGAAACTACACCACCGGTACGCGTGGTGTTAATTAAAGGCTCCACCTTTTCAGCAGGCATCTTAATCCCATCGGACGCCACAGGCGCTTTTGGCTTTTGATACTGCTGCCAAGCAAAAAATCCAGCAATGACTAAAATGAGTAATACCCAAGGTAACCAGGAAAAGGTCCTGCGCACGATTTCACCCTCTAAAATGTTTTAATTCATTGATGACTAAGTAATTTATGCCTATTGTAAAGCGAAATTCAAGCCGAAGCACAAAAATAAGCAAGAGTTTTGTCATGCTTTAGTTACAATAAACAATAGGTTCCGATGTAATCAATTTAAAAGAGTTTTTAAGTCGATATGGCAAAATTACAAGACATTATTCAGTGGTGTGATCAAACCCTCAAATCACCTGAGTTTAAGGACTATGCACCGAATGGCCTTCAAATTGAAGGAAAGACCGAAGTGCATAAAATTTTAGCTGCTGTGACAGCATCGCAAGATGCCATAGATGCCGCGATCCGAGAAAATGCGGATCTTTTACTGGTGCATCATGGTTATTTTTGGAAAGGTGAAGCCTACCCCATCACAGGTATGCGCGGTAAACGGATCAAGAGTCTGATTCAACATGACATTTCTTTGTTGGCATATCACCTCCCCCTCGACAGCCATCCGAGTCTTGGAAATAATGCAGCGATTGCAGATTTGCTCCACAGTAAACACCATCAAACCTACATCAATAACATTAATGGCGCGATTGCAGGCACAGAATGGGAGAAACTGTCTGTGGAAGATTTGGTTGCCAAAGTCAATGAAGTCCCTACTGATCTTAAAAATATGGTGATCAATAATGCAGGTGGTCATGCCAACCACTCACTGTTTTGGACGGTCATGAGTCCACAAGGTGGTGGGCAACCGACTGGAGCTGTGGCAAAGGCTCTTGATGAGCAACTTGGTGGTTTTGATGCTTTTAAAGAGGCATTTACCAAAGCCGCGATTAGCCGTTTTGGCAGTGGTTGGGCATGGCTGAGCGTGACACCTGAACACAACCTAATTGTTGAGAGCAGTGCAAATCAGGATTCCCCACTGATGCAGGGTCATACCCCTATTCTCGGTTTAGATGTATGGGAACATGCGTATTATCTAAAATACCAAAACCGCCGTCCTGAATATATCAATGCCTTTTATAATGTGGTCGATTGGGATGAAGTAAATCGCCGTTACCATGCTGCGTTGCAGACTAAAAATTAATCACCACCTCAATCCATCTAGAGCTTAGAGTCTTTTAAAATGAATATATTCTGCACGAAAGACTCTAACGATATCTTGTGTATCGTATATGTCTCCTTGCGAAGTTTTTTGCATATTTTGTGTATTAAAAGACTGCCCTATTGTCTATAGAATCATTTACAATAAATGCACTTAAAGTAAAACCCAGCAAATCTGCAAGGAATGAAACATGACAACCATTACTTTACCTGCACTTCCATATGGCTACGAAGATCTTGCTCCGCACATCAGCAAAGAAACTTTAGAATTCCACCACGACAAACACCACAATACTTATGTTGTTAACCTAAACAACCTAATCAAGGGTACTGACCTTGAAGGCAAAACTTTAGAAGAAATCATCACAGCTTCTGCTGGTGATGCATCTAAAGCAGGTATCTTCAATAACGCAGCACAAGTTTGGAACCACACCTTCTACTGGAACTGTATGGCTAAAAACGGTGGTGGTAAAGCAACAGGTGCTTTAGCTGCTAAAATTGATGAAGCGTTCGGTTCTTACGAAAAATTCGCTGAAGAATTTGCTGCTGCTGCAACAACTCAATTCGGTTCAGGTTGGGCTTGGTTAGTTGCTGACGAAGTAAATGGCAACCTTTCTATCCTTAAAACTTCAAATGCAGACACTCCACTTGCACACGGTAAAGTTGCAGTGTTAACCATTGACGTTTGGGAACATGCTTACTACATCGACTTCCGTAATGCGCGTCCTGTTTACATCAAAACTTTCCTTGAAAGTCTTGTAAACTGGGATTATGCAAACGCGAAATATGCAGGCCAAGCTGCTGGCGTTGAAAAATAAGATTCGTCTTGTTTAAAAAACCGCTCTTTTTGAGCGGTTTTTTTGTTTTTGCTGCCTAAACGCATATTTATAAAGCAAACAATTCATTTCTCAATATTTTTTGCTTGACCCATTTTCCTTTCCTCCCTAAAATGCGCATCAGATTCTCCAATAGCTCAGTCGGTAGAGCGACGGACTGTTAATCCGCAGGTCCCTGGTTCGAGCCCAGGTTGGAGAGCCACTATTCTTCCATAGCTCAGTCGGTAGAGCGACGGACTGTTAATCCGCAGGTCCCTGGTTCGAGCC
>JADHEE010000686.1_pt1 | contig 12055 bp, 10 predicted proteins | sample 8952401 | NCBI WGS metagenome assembly JADHEE01 (sample SAMN16124438, study PRJNA663242) | bioreactor sludge metagenome | isolation source: sludge (ammonium) | place: India:Bengaluru | collected 2019-02-28
AAGGCTAACAGCCCTTCAGCATCGTGAACAGATCTATTTATGAAATGAGTTCTAGAAGATCACGAGGTGCGCGATCCCGCGCACCAGGATGCCGAACAAAGCGCCCTTGGCCGCGGGCATGGCGAAGCGGGCGAAACGGGGGCCGGCGGTCATCAGCACGGCGAACCCCACCGGGTCCAGCGTGTTGATGGTGAAGCCGGCGATACGGTTCAGGTCGAGCACGGTCATCGTCTGATCCTGCAGCATCGGCAGCGTGGTGCCCATCATCGCCGTCCCGCCGGCGATGTACTTGGTGACGATCGGCAGCACCGAAGCGGGGGCGACGCCGACCAGGGCGAAGGCCGGCCCGCAGATCGTTTCCAGCAGGCCGATCGCGCCGACCGCCTTGAGCACGTTGACCAGCAGCACGGCCAGCACCAGCACCGGTACGGCTTTCAGCGCCAGCTGGAAGCCTTCCTCGCCGCCGCCCAGGATCATCTGCACCAGGTGCTGCTTCTCGCGGACGGGGCGGATTTCCTCGGCGGCCGGGAGTTCCGCGCCGTCCGTCAGGTGCTTGGCGAAAATCCGGTAGGTCAGCCAGGCGGAGACCAGCCCGCCGAGCACGGAGGTGGCCATCACCACCGGCAGGTTCAGGCCGAAGGCCGACAAGGGAAACGTCGCGTTGGCCTGCGACATGCAGAGAACGGCGGCGAATCCGGCGGCGATCTTGCGGTCGGAGATCGCCGCGTCCTGGTCCATGATGCGGAAGGTCGCCGTCGGCGCGGCGAAGCTGACGAAGAGAATCTGCACGATGGCAAAGGCGCCGAGCCCCGGAATGCCGAAAATCAGCAGCACCGGCGCGGCGAGGATGGCCACGCGGCGCAGCACGCCTGTCCGGTCGAGCACCCGCATCACTGCCATCATGAACACCATGATCGGCATCAGGACGAAGAACGCCAGCTCGAAGCCCTTCTGTCCGGAGGCGAAGAGGATTTTCATGAACTCATGCATGGTGCGGCTCCATGGTCGCGGGTAGCGCAGGATCGAAAAAGGAGATTGTCCGGTCGACGGAGCGATGCAAGCCGCTTGACGGCGTGCCTGTCGAGGCCGTTCGATCGAAATCGAATTTCACGCCGATCCGTCCGGGCAAACCGGATTCTAATATGGAGCCGAAGGATTACTCGTCCTGGCCGAGGGTGCGCCGGAAATCGAGCTCCGCGATTTCGATCGATTTCTGGTTGATGAGGCGCGACATCAGGGCGACCGCGATCGCGCGCGTGCGGCTGTTGAATTGCGCGGCGCCGCTGCGCAGGGCAGGCATTTCGATGACGCCGAGCTTGCCGTACAGCTGTTGCAGGCGTCCCTGGACGCTGCGCAGGGAAAGCTTGCGCCGCTCGGCGATGGCCTGGTCCGTCAGGCCGATGGTGATGTCGAGCAGCACCTCGTATTCCGACTCGGTAAGCCCGTCGGCGCGCCCCTGGCTGCGCTGCTGGACCCCGCGGATCTCGCGGTCGATGACGTTCTGCCCTTCGAGGAATACGCAGCGGATGGAACGGCGCAGCCGCTCCTTCGACGAGGTTTTCAGGATGTACCCGTAGGTCGCGCAGGCGGGCACGATCTTCGTGATGCCGCGCACATAGGCTTCATCGTCGTAGTTCGACCAGAAAACGATCGGCATGTCCGGCTGCGCGGCCCAGATCGCCTTGGCCGCCTGCACGCCTGTTTTCTTCGGCATCTGCAAGTCCATGACGATCCCTTTCGGGCCGTACTCCTGAACCAGGCGGATCGCCTCGTCGCCGTCGGCCGCCTCGACCAGTTGCGTGCATTCGAGATCGGAATTGATCATCACCTCGCGCAGGAAATTGCGATGCAGGGTGTCGTCCTCGACGATCAGGTAGGTGTTCATTTGCGGTTGTCAGGTGCGGTCGGGGTTCCGCCAGCCGGCGGGTCCGGCAGGACGATTTCCAGCCGCGTTCCCCGTCCGTCCGGATGCGGCGTGACCGACAAGGCCGCCTGGATCAGCGAGGCGCGCGTCTGCATGTTGCTCAGCCCTCCGTAACGCCGGCCGGAGGTCCTGGAGAGCCCGCTGCCGTCGTCGGCCACCACGATGCGGACGCCTCCGTCCCGCCGCCCGATTTCGACGTCGATGCGCGAGGCGTTGGCATGACGGATGGTGTTGTTGATGGCCTCCTGCACGATGCGGTAAAGTGCGACAAGCGTGTTGCCCGGCAAATCCTCGATGCCGGAATCGCCGTCATCGACGAGGCGGTAGTCGAGCAGCGACGAATCGGCGCGCACGCTGCGTTCGAGCAGCGCCTCCACGGCCTGGCCGAAGCCGAAGAACTGCAGCACCGAGGGTTTCGCGTTGTCGATGATCACCCGCAGTTCCCGCACGCAATGTTCGACCTCCTCGAGCAAAGGCTGCAGGTCTCCCGGGCGCAGGGCGTCCCGCGCCAGCAGCCGCTTGAGGCTCCGCGAAATACGGGTCAGGTCCGCCAGGGTCTGGTCGTGCAGATCCATGCCGATCGCCTGGCGGGCGTTTTCCAGTTCCTCGGTCAGGTGCAATGCGCCGATGCGCAGCCCTTCGGCGCGGGCCTCCGCCTCCATCTGCTGCAACTCGTGCTGGCGGACCAGCTCGCTTTGCCGCAGCGAATAAAAGTACGAGGAAAGAACGTCGGCGACGACCTTTGCCGCTTCGACCTCGTCGTCGCCGTAGGTGCCGATTTCCTGGGTGGAGAACGAAAGCGATCCGATGACCCGCCCCTCGACCTTGAGCGGAACGTGCAGGCGGCTGTGCAATCCCGCCGCGAAGATCGGTTGCGAGAACGCGCCGGCGAAATGGAAGCGCGGGTCCGTCTGCGCGTCGTCGGTCACGATGTGGCCCACGCGGCCCCGCAGCAGGTCGCGGATCGGGCTTTCGGCGACCGGCTTGAAGGCGCTCGTCTCCGCGTCCCACTCGGTGTGCAGGCCCGTCTCGTAGGCGGCGACCTGCGCATTGTCGCCGCTGAGCACGGCGACATCGAGGTGATCGTGCGGCAGGAGCCCGCTGATTTCGTTGGATACCGCGTGGATCACCGCGCGAAAATCGAGCTGGCCGGCGATGGCTCGCTGGATGGACAGGATTTTCCCGAGGTCGATGGCGGTGACGGCGTTTGGCATGGCAGCGCAGGCTTTCGTGCACTATCGGCGAGCAGTGTGCCATGCGCCAGCAGGGAAGCCGGGGTTTTCTTGCGGGAACCCGCAAAAATTTTTCGCGCATGACGCTTAAGCGCGCGCCGCCGCCCGTGTGATAGTTCGCCTGTCGGGCGACAAGAAAAAGAAACGGTGGCGGGGGAACGAACGTCGCGGAATTGCGCCGGCATGGGATGGACAGGCGTTGGCGTGCGTGTCCGGAAGAAACGGCTGTCCGGTGATGAATCGATGGGTTAATTCATGGAGGCAACTATGAGGAAGACGCTGTTTCATACCTCGTTGAGGGTCCTGGCGGGCTGGGCGATCGTCGCCGTGGGGCTGGCGGCGGGGCCGGCCATGGCGCAAAGCAGGAATCTGGTCTATATCACGCCGTCCCTGAACGTTTCCTTCTGGCGCTACGTCGCCGCCGGCGTCGAGGCGAACGCCAAGGCAGCCGGCTACACGCTGACGACGCTGGACTCGAACAACGACGGCGGCACGCAGTTGAAGAACGCGCAGGACGCGCTGGCCAAGGGAGCCGCCGGCATCGTCATTTCGCCGACGGACAGTTCGACGGCGCCCAGCGTGCTCGATCTCGCCGAGAAGGCGGGGGTGCCGGTGGTGATCTGCGACATCGGCACCTCGCGCGGCAACTACGTCAGCTTCGTCGCCTCGGACAACCTGGCCGGCGCGCGCGGCATCGGCGACGCGGCCGCTGCGGCGCTCAAGGCCAAGGGCTGGACCAGCGGCGCGTACGGCATCATCGCCATCCCGCAGACCCGGAAGAACGGGCAGTTGCGCACCCAGGGCTTCCGCGAGGCGATGAAGGCGGCCGGCATCGTCAAGGAAGTGCCGATGCAGCAAATGAAGACCTTCACCGCGGACGAGTCCTTCCGTTTCGCGCAGGACATGCTGACGGCCAATCCCGGCCTGCGCCTCATCTTCGTCCAGTCCGACCAGCAGGCGATCGGCGTGGCGAGGGCGGTCAAGGCCGCGCGGCGCGAAGGGCAGGTCCTGGTGGCGGCGTTCGACGGCACGCCGGAACTGCTGCAGGCCATCAAGGACGGCGCTATCGTCGGCTCCGGCATGCAGCAGCCGTACCTGATGGGGGCCACCGCGGCCAAGTTGCTGACCGCGAAGCTGTCCGGCGACACGCCGCCCAAGGAGGAAATGGTCGAGATCATGACGGTGACCAGGGAAACGGCCGAGTCGAAGGCCGACCAGATCCGGCTCAACGTTTTCGCCAACAACCTGTAATGCCGGAAATCCGCATGCCGGCGGCGATCGCAGGCCGGCATGGCGGCCTCGCCCCCATGCTGACGACGCAGGGCCTGACCAAGCGCTTCGGCGCCGTAACGGTGCTCGAGGCGATCGATTTCGAATTGTCCTCCGGCGAGGTGCACGCGCTGTTCGGCGCCAACGGCGCGGGCAAGTCGACGCTGTCCCGGTTGATCGCCGGCCATCTGCAGCCCAATGCGGGGCGGATGCTGCTGGCCGGCGACCCCTGCCGCTTCCGTTCTCCGCGCGAGGCGCTCGAGGCCGGCATCGCGATGGTGATGCAGGAAACCAGCCTGGCGCCGGATCTGCCGGTGTTCGAAAACGTCTTCCTGCCGCGCTACGGCGGCGCGGGCCGCTGCCGTTTCGCCGACATGCGCCGCCGGACCGTCGAACTGCTCGAACGACTGGGCGTCGCGGCGGAGATCGATCCGCAGGCGCGCACCGGCGACCTTGCCGCCGCCCACCGGCAGCTCGTCGAGATCGCGCGGGCGCTGGCGTTGAACGCCCGCGTCATCATTTTCGACGAGCCGACCACCTCGCTCAGCCCTGCGGAAACCGCCAGGCTGTTCGCCGTCATGGATCGCCTGCGGGCCGAAGGATGCGCGATGGTTTTCGTCTCGCACCGGCTGGAGGAATTGTTCGCCATTACCGACCGGGTGACCGTGCTGCGCGACGGGAAGGTCGCCGCGCGCGGGATTCCCACCGCGGACCTGACGCAGGGCGAACTGATCCGCCTGATGATCGGGCGCGACCTCGAACCCGTGCGGCGCGATCCGGCGCGGGAAATCGCCTCGTCCGGCCCGCCGCTGCTGCAGGTGGAGCGCCTGCGCGCCGGTCCCTTGTTGCGCGACATGAGTTTCACCTTGCGGCGCGGCGAAATCCTCGGCCTGGGCGGACTCGTCGGCGCCGGGCGTTCGGAGACGCTCGAGGCGATTTTCGGACTGCGCGCCCTGCAGGACGGCAGCATCCGCCTGCGCGGCGAGCCGTTCCGCCCCAGGCGGCCGCTGGACGCCATCCGCGCCGGGTTCGGCTATCTGGCCGAGGACCGCCGCGCGCAAAGCATCCTGCCGGACCTCTCGGTGCGCGAGAACCTGCTGGTGGCGGCGCTTTCGGCGCAGCGCTCGCCGCTGGTCCGCTACCAGCGTTTCCGGCGGCGCGCGGCGGAGCTGGCCGCCAGGCTCGACCTGCCGCCGCACCGGCTCGACGACGACAGCATGTCCAGTTTTTCCGGCGGCATGCAGCAGAAGATCCTGCTGATGCGCTGGCTGCTGCTGGAGCCCGCCATCCTGCTGCTCGACGAGCCGACCAAGGGCATCGACGTCGGCGCCCGCGCGGCCATCTACGCGCTGCTGCGCGCCGTCGCCGCCGAGGGCGTGGCGGTGCTCGTCGTCTCGTCGGATTTCCAGGAACTCATCGACCTCTGCGACCGGATCGTGCCGGTCAGCGACGGCCGTTCGATCGGGTCGGTGCCGGCGGAACTGCTCGACGAGGAGAAGCTGCTGATGCTGGCGGCGCCGCGCAGTTCGATGGCGGCGCAACGCGCCTGGATCGACCGCATGGCGGCCGAACACGGCGCCGCGGGCTTCTGGGCCATTGTCGAGCGCGATGCGCTGATCTGCCTTGCCGCGTCGCCGAATGCCCAGGACGCGCTGGGCTTTTCTTCCGGAGCGGTCTGCCCGGTCGCGCAGAGCCGGGTGCCGCGCGCGCTCGGCCGGGCCGATGCGCGCGGCACGATCGTCGAGGCGGATGGCACGGCCACCTGCCTGCTCGGCGTGCGCAACGCGCGAGGGCACGATCTCGGCGTGATCGGCCTGTCCCTGGCCGCCGGCGTTTCTCCCGCGCGGCTGGCCGCCTTGCGCGCCGAGATCGCCGACGCCGTCGCCGGACAGGACAACGAAAGCATTCTTCTGACCCTTTGAGTATCGCTCGCCGCCTATGCCAACTCCGACCCCGCTTTCCCCGGCCGCCCGCCTGGCGCGCACCATCGAAGTCCGCATGCTGGGCCTCGCGCTCGTCCTGGGGCTGATCCTGGCGCTGTCTTCGGAACATTTCCTGACCGCCAACAATCTGCTCAACCTGCTCGACCAGTCGGTCGTGATCGGCGTGGTGGCGATCGGCATGACCTTCGTCATCCTGACCGGAGGCATCGATCTGTCGGTCGGCTCGGTCGCCGGATTTACCGGCATCATTCTCGGCCTCGCCATGCGCGAAATGCCGATTCCCGCCGCGCTGTTCCTGGCGATCGCCTGCGGCGCGGCGATCGGCCTGCTTTCCGGCGTCCTGGTCGCCGTCTTCGGGCTGGCCCCGTTCGTGGTGACGCTGGGCATGATGGCCATCTGCCGCAGCCTGGCGTACGTCGTTTCCGGGCAGCAGTCGATCTCCGACGTGCCCGAATCGCTCGGCCGGCTGGTCGACAGCAGCACGCTGGGCGTGCCGATGAACGTGGTCATCCTGCTGTCCTGCTATGCCGTGGCCTGGGCGTACCTGACCTGGGCAAAGGGCGGGCGGACCATCTATGCGATCGGCTCGAACCTCGAAGCGGCGCGCATCGCCGGCCTGGCGGCGACGCGCTACAGGATTCTCGTCTATGTCGTCTGCGGCGCCTTGTCGACGCTTTCGGTCGCGCTGATCGCGGGGCAGCTGCTCTCGATCGACCCGCTGGCCGGGAACGGCATGGAACTGGACGCCATCGCCGCCGTGGTCATCGGCGGGGCCAGCCTGTTCGGCGGGCGCGGCTCGGTGCTCGGCACGCTGATGGGCGTATTCATCATGGTCATGATCCGCAACGGCATGAATCTGCTGGGGATTTCACCGTTCTGGCAGGGCGCGGCCATCGGCAGCATCATCATCGGCGCGGTCCTCATCGAGCGCCTGATGGCCCGCCGGACGACACGCTGAGCATTCCCATTGAAAGGAGTTTTCCATGTTCACCGACTGCATCGAAATCATCGATGAGCGTTTCCGCCGGCTCGCGCTGGGCAACGTGCATCTCGAAAAGCTCCACTCGGGCTGCCGCTGGTGCGAGGGGCCGGCGTATCTCGCCGCCGGGCGTTATCTGGTGTGGTCCGACATCCCGAACAATCGCGTGATGCGCTGGGACGAGACGGACGGGTCGGTGTCCGTGTTCCAGTCGCCTTCGTTCCATGCCAACGGCCATACCGTCGACCGCGAGGGGCGGTTGATCGCGTGCGAACACAGCGGGCGCTGCGTCTCGCGCTATGAGCATGACGGCTCGCGCACCGTGCTGTGCGGCGGCGGTCCGGGCTGGCGGTTCAACTCGCCGAACGACGTGGTGGTCAAGTCGGACGGCAGCGTCTGGTTCTCCGACCCCAGCTACGGGATCGATACGGCGTACGAGGGCTATCCGGCGCCGCACGAGGTCGACGGCTGCCACGTGTGGCGGTTCGATCCGGCGTCCGGCGCGCTGAAGGCGGTGGCGACCGACTTCCAGATGCCGAACGGGCTGGCTTTCTCGCCCGACGAGAAATTGCTGTACGTCGCCGATACCGGCCGTACCCATTCGCCGGACGGCAGGCGGCACATCCGCCGCTTCACGGTGGGAAAGGACGGCGCCTCGCTCGCGGGAGGCGAGATCTTCGCCGAATGCACCGAGGACCTGTACGACGGTTTCCGGGTCGACAGCGAGGGCAATCTCTGGGTCGGCGCCGGCGACGGCGTGCATTGCATCGCGCCGGACGGCAGCCTGATCGGAAAAATCCGCGTTCCGGAGGTGGTGGCCAACGTCTGTTTCGGCGGCGTGCGGCGCAACCGCCTGTTCATCTGCGGAACGACCTCCCTGTACGCCATCTTCGTGAATGCCGCCGGGGCCGTGCGCCCGCCGGCGGCCTAGGGTTTTTATCAAAGGCCCGGCAGGCTCGGCCGCCGGTCCGGCAAGCGCAGTCCGGGCCTGCCGCCCGGCTTCTGATTCAGCCCGGCCGTTGCGCTTCGGCTAGCGGACGCTCTTGCTCACGCCCGCCGATTCGAAGCTGGCCATCTCGTTCATGAAGGCCAGCGCGGCGCACAGGATCGGGTAGGCCACCATCGCGCCGGTGCCCTCGCCGAGGCGCATGCCGAGGTCGAGCAGCGGGTCGGCGTCGAGCGCGCGCAGCTGCACGGCGTGGCCTGCCTCGGCGGATTTGTGGCAGAAGACCACGTAGTCGAGCACGCGCGGTTCGATGCGCGCGGCGGCGAGCAGCGCCGAGGTGGCGATGACGCCGTCGCCGAGCAGGGTGATGCCGGCCTCCGCTGCGGCGAGGTAGGCGCCGACCATCATCACGATCTCGAAGCCGCCGAATTCGGTCAGGATGGTCATCACGTCGGTATCGGGCGGGAGCTGCGCGCGATCGATCGCCTGCTGCATCAGCGCGCGCTTGTGCGCGAGGCCGGCGTCGTCGAGCCCGGTGCCGCGGCCGACGCATTCGACGAGCGGCGCGCCGGTCAGCAGGTGGGTGATCAGCGACGCCGAACCGGTGTTGCCGATCCCCTTTTCGCCGAGTCCCAGCACGTTGCAGCCGCGGGCAACGGCCTCGCGGGCGAAGCCGGCGCCGCGGGCCAGCGCGGTGTCGCACTGCTCGCGCGTCATCGCCGGCTCGACGAGGTAGTTGCGCGTGCCGCGCGGCGCGACCTTGGCGTCGATCAGGCCGTCGCGCTCGCCGAAGTCGTGCGCGACGCCGGCGTCGATCACCACCATGGACATGCCGTTCAGGCGGGAAAACACGTTGGCGCCCGCGCCGCCGCGCAGGTAGTTCTCCACCATCTGCCAGCTCACGTCCTGCGGGTAGGCCGAGATGCCCGCCTTCGCCGCGCCGTGGTCGCCGGCGAAGATCAGCATGTGCGGTTGGGTGAATCGCGGCGAGAGCGTGTTCTGGATGCGCCCGACCTTGAGCGCAATCCTTTCCAGTTGGCCCAGCGAGCCGAGCGGCTTGGTCTTGTTGTCGATCTTGTGTTGCAGCGCGGCGTCGAGCTCATGGCCGACCGGGCGGATGGAGAACTGCATGGGGGGGCGCTCAAAAAGCCTTGGATTCTACGCCGCCCGCCCGCGTTGCGGGAGCGCGGCGCCACGGCCGCTCCCGCCCCCGGCGCCGCGCCGGCCCCGCTCACTCGGCGATCAGCCAGCCGTCCTCGGCGAACTGCTTGCGGTGCTTCGCCATGTCGGCCTCCACGTAGGCGTCGAGCTTCTTGCCGGTCAGGAAGAAATCGGACTGCATGCCGGTGCGCAGCCACTCCTTCCATTCGGGGGTTTCGCGCACCTTGGCGAGCACGCCGATATAGTATTGGGCCTGCTCGTCGCTCGTCCCGCTGGGCAGCCATACGGTGCGCGGCATGTTGAACTGCTCGATCGGAATGCCTTCGTCCTTGCACGGGGGCACGTCGCCAAAGGAAGCGTTCGCCGTGACCTTGTCGGTGTAGGCGCTCAGCCGCTGCGGCGCGAATACGCAGAGCGGCCGCAGGTTGCCGGCTTTCCACTGGGAAATGTTCTCGTTCGGGTTGTTGGTGTTGGCATCGATGTGCGCGCCCGCCAGTTGGATGGCCGCTTCGTTCCCGGATTTGAACGGAATGTAGGTCAGCTTGACCCCGGTGGCCTTTTCGATCTGCCGGGTCAGGATGTGGTCGGTGTCCTTCGAATGCCCGCCGCCCATGCGCAGCGCGCCCTCCTTGGCACGCGCCGCCTCGATGAGCTCCCTGGCCGTCTTGTAGGGCGCGTTGGCGTGCGTCCACAGCAAGAATTCGTCGGCCGCCATGATCGCCACCGGACGAATGTCCTCGGCCTTGTAGCCGGCCTTCACGATCATCGGCGTCAGGTAGGCGAGGTTGGTGGAAAACAGCACCTTGTGCGGGTCGCCCGCGTTGGTCTTGACGTGGACGAAGGCTTCGGAGCCGGCGCCGCCGCTTTTGTTCGAGACGATGACCGACACCGGCATCAGATGGTGCTTCTGGATGGCCAACTGCACGACCCGGGCGAACTGGTCGGTCCCTCCGCCCGGTCCGGCGGAAACGACGAATTCGACGGGCCGGGTCGGTTTCCATTCGGCGACGGCCGCTCCGGGCAGGAGCGTCGCACAGAGCGTGGCGAGAAGCAGCGGGCGATGAATTCCTTGCATGATGGCCTCCTTGAAAGGGCTGGTTTGGCAACGGATGTCACGTCATGTATCGTGCTGCGGGTTGAAACGGGGGCTGCCCGCAGTCGTTGGCACGGCGATGCCGGCCACGGCTGGTTTTTATTATTGTATGTAATTTACTTTATATAGGCGTGTTTATACGCCTATTTTTCCGTCTTTTGTAGATTATTGTATTTAATATTGATCCATGACCGTATTGGATAGAGTCGAGCGAATGGAGCGAACGATGAATGGCAGCCACGGCAAGCGCACGCAGGAGGCCGCCGACCGGATGCGGCAGATGATCGTCGCCGGCGAACTGATGCCCGGCCAGCGGATTTCCGAACGGGAGATCGGCGAGCAGATTCCCGGACTGTCGCGCACGCCGCTGCGCGAGGCGTTCAAGATCCTGGCCGGAGAGGGGCTGGTGACCATCGTTCCCAACCGGGGCGCGATCGTGACCGCGATGTCGATGGACGACGTCGAGGGGACCATCGAGGTACTCGTCGGGCTGGAAGGGCTGGCGGCGGAGTCCGCCTGCCGGCACATCACGCCGCCGGAGATCGACGAGATCGACGCCTTGCACCGCCGCATGCTGGGCGCCTACGAGGCCGGGCAGCTCATGGACTATTTCGAACTCAACCAGGCCATTCACCAGCGCATCGTCGACGCGGCGCGCAACCGGGCGCTGTCGCGGATCTACGCCGCCGAGTGCGCGCGCATCCGGCGCTACCGGTTCGCCGGCAACCTGCGGCGCGAACGCTGGGACAGCGCCGTCGCCGAACACGAGCTGATCCTGCGCTTTCTCAAGGAACGCAACGGGCCGCTGCTGCGCGAAATGCTGCGCGCCCACTATCGCAACGGCTGGCTGGTCTCGCGGGAGCTGGTCGGAGCGGAGATTTCCGGCGTGGGCTGAGCGGCGCGGTCCCGGCCAGGAGCCGCCGCCGCGCCCTCCCCACCGACGCGTCCGCCGGTTGCCGCGCGTTTCAGCAGCGGGAACTCATCAGCCGGAGAAACTCCTGCGTGGTCGGGCCGACGGTCCGATCGCGGTGGACGATGCATCCCCAGTCGGTCAGCGTGTGCTTGAAGGCATACGGGAGAATTTTCAGGATGCCGTGCTGTTCGTACGGCCGGGCGATCGACAGGGGAATGGCGGCGATCATGTTTTCGAACGCCAGCAGGTTGGCGGCGACCAGGATCGAGGTCGTCTCGACCAGGCCGAGCGGCGGCGCGGCATGGTGGGCGAGCAGTTCCTGCTCGATCACTTCGCGCGACGGGCTGCCGCGCGGCTGCAATATCCACGGGTACGACAGCAGGGCCTTGAAGCTTATCTGCTTCTTCGCCGGGCGCAGCAGCGGATGGTCGGCCGCCGCGACCATGACAATCACCTCGCCGCCGATGGAGTGGAAGACGCAGTCCTGTTCCAGCGAACCGTTGGCTACCGGCATCCTGCCGATGACCACGTCGAGCGTCCCGTCGCGCAGCATCCTGACCAGCCGGTCGCTGGTATCGACGACGATTTCGATGGA
>JADHEE010000688.1_pt1 | contig 12050 bp, 11 predicted proteins | sample 8952401 | NCBI WGS metagenome assembly JADHEE01 (sample SAMN16124438, study PRJNA663242) | bioreactor sludge metagenome | isolation source: sludge (ammonium) | place: India:Bengaluru | collected 2019-02-28
CTTCATCGGCGGCTTCGACCTGACCGTGAGGCGCTGGGACACCTGCTCGCACGCCGCGCGGGAAGCGCGCCGCACCTGCCAGGACGCGCCCTACCCGCCGTTCCACGACCTGATGATGGCCGTCGACGGCGATGCCGCCCGCGCGCTGGGGCAGCTGGTGCGGCAGCGCTGGCGGCACGCCACCGGCCGCCGCCTGCGCCCGCCGCCCGAGCAGGGCGCGGCCTGGCCGAAGGAGATGCCGGTCGATCTGGAGGAGGTGGACGTGGCGCTGGCGCGCACCGTCCCCGAGCTGCCGGGACAGCCCGGCGTCGACGAGGTGCAGGCGCTGTACCTCGACATGATCGCCGCCGCCCGCGAGCACATCTACATCGAGAACCAGTACTTCACCGCCTACCGCGTCGGCGAGGCCCTCGCCGCCCGGCTGGCCGAGGCCGACGGCCCCGAGATCGTGGTGGTGGTGCGCCTGTTCAGCCACGGCTGGCTGGAAGAGCACACCATGCACATCCTGCGCACCCGCCTCGTCCGGCGCCTGCGCGAGGCCGACGCGCACGGCCGCCTGAGCATCTACTACCCGCACGTCGACGGGCTGGAGGAGCGGTCGTGCATCGATCTGCACTCCAAGCTGATGATCGTCGACGACGAAATCCTGCGCATCGGCTCGTCGAACCTCTCCAACCGCTCGATGGGCATGGACACCGAATGCGACGCGGCGATCGAGGCGCGCGGCGACCCGCGCATCCGCGATGTGGTGCGCGCGTTCCGCAACCGCCTGCTGGCCGAGCACCTGGACGCCGAGCCCGAGGCGGTCGAGGCCGCCTGCCGGGCGCACGGCTCGCTGCGCGCCGCGATCGAATCGCTGGCCGGGCGCGAACGCACGCTGCGCCCGCTCGACCACATGCCCGAATGGTCCGAGACCACCATCGAGCTGGCCGGCGTCGGCGATCCGGGCCAGCCGGTCTCGCTCGACGCGATTCTCGACGAGCTGAGCCCGGAACAGCTGATCGCGGACCGCGCGGCGCCGCCGGCCGGGTCCGGCAACGGCTCCGGCCGGCGCGCCTTCCTGGTGCGCCTCGCGCTGTTCGCCGTGCTCATCGGCGCCTTCGCCGCGATGTGGCGCCTGACGCCGCTGGCCGGCTGGATCGACGCGGACCGCGTGGCCGCCTACGCGCGGGAATTCGCCGACCGGCCGTGGGCGCCGCTGATCGTCCTGGCGGCCTACACGCCCGCCTGCGTGCTGATGTTCCCGCGGCCGCTCATCACCCTGGCCGCGGTGGTCGCCTTCGGGCCCTACCTCGGCTTCGTCTATTCTCTGGCGGGAATCCTGATCTCGGCGCTGTGCACCTACCTCGCCGGCTTCGCCCTGCCGCGCGACAGCATCCACCGGCTGGGCGGCGCGCGCCTGATGCACCTGGCCGACGTGCTGCGCCGGCGCAGCCTGGCCACGGTGACCGCGCTGCGCCTGGTGCCGCTGGCGCCCTTCGCCGTCGAGGGGCTGGTCGCCGCGGCGATCGGCGTGCCGCTGCTGCCCTTCATGCTCGGCACCCTGTTCGGGATGCTGCCCGGCACGCTGGCCACGACGATCTTCGGCGACCAGTTCAAGCACGTCCTCAGCGATCCCTCGCGCATCAATTTCGGCCTGCTGGCGGCGGCCGTGCTGGCGCTGACGGCCCTGACCCTGCTGGTGCGCCGCTGGCTGGTCAACCAGCACCGGGAAATGGCCTCCCCGGCGGCCTCCCCGGCGGCCCGCGCGCATGAAGGTCACTAGCCTCGCCAACTGGCGCAACCTGCACCAGGCCCTCGGGCCGGACTACCTGCGCATCGCCTCGTACAACATCCACGGCGGCGTCGGCCGCGACGGCGCCACCGACATCCGGCGCATCGCCCGGGTGATCGACGAACTCGGCTGCGAGGTGGTCGGCCTGCAGGAGGTCGGCAAGCTGTTCGCCCACACTGACCAGGCCGTGCAGCTGGACGTGCTGGCCGAGGAGACCGGCATGCGGGCGGTGGCCGGCCATACCGTCGTGCATGCCGACGGCGCCTTCGGCAACGCGCTGCTGACCCGCCGGCCGGTGCTGGCGGTGCGGCGCCACGACTTCAGCTATCTCACCTGCGAGCCGCGCGGCGCGCTGGAAGTGGACGTCGACGTCGCCGGCACGCCGGTGCGGGTGATCGTCACCCACCTCGGCCTGCGCCCGCGCGAGCGGCGCTTCCAGGTCGAGCGCATGCTGCGCCTGCTGCACGACCTGCCGATCGACCTGCCGGTGGTGGTGCTCGGCGACATCAACGAATGGCTGCCCCTGGGCCGGCCGCTGCGCTGGCTGCACGGCGTGCTCGGCTACGCGCCGGCGCAGCGCACCTTCCCGGCCTGGCTGCCGCTGTTCGCGCTGGACCGGGTGTGGGTGCGGCCGCGCCACACCCTGCTGGCCTTCGCCGCGCACCGCACGCCGGCCGCGCGGCAGGCCTCGGACCATCTGCCGGTCAAGGCGATCATCGTGCCCGGCCCGGCGCGGCCCGGCCCCGAAGTCGGGCCGCTGCCGGCGGCCGCGCGTCAGTGATATTCGAGATCGCGCGACTTGCCCCGGAAGACCCAGTATGAAAAGGCGGTGTAGCCGGCGATCAGCGGCAGCACGACGACCACCCCGACCAGGATGAAGGCGAGCGACGCCGGCGCCGCCGCGGCCTGCCAGAGGTCCATGCGCTGCGGCACGATCCAGGGAAACAGGCTGTAGGCCAGCCCGTGGAAGGCGAGGATGAAGATGGCCACGGTCGCGGCGAACGGCACCTTCGCCCACGGCTGCCGCGCCGATTCCAGCTCGGCCGGCAGCCGCTTCAGCGCGACGCCGGCCAGGATGAAGAAGCCCAGCGTGAACACCGGGATCGGCGCCAGCAGGAAGAAGTTGGGAACGGCGAACCATTTGAGGAAGACCTCGGCGTTCATCAGCGGCGTGGCCACGGTCACGCCGATCACCCCCAGCTCGGTCAGCCACAGCGCGCGGCGCGCCCAGGCCACGGCGCGCCGCTGCAGGGCGCCCTCGGTCTTGATCAGCAGCCAGCCGGCGCCGAGCAGGCAATAGCCGGCGGCCAGCCCGAGCCCGATGCAGGCGGCGAACGCCACGTTGCCCGGCGAGCGCTCGAAGCCGGCGACCAGCAGCCCGAGCATGTAACCCTGCGCCAGCGCCGCGAGCAGCGAGCCGGCGAAGAAACAGAGGTTCCAGCGCGGCTTGTGGCGCTCCTGGGCCTTGAAGCGGAAATCGAAGGCCACGCCGCGCAGGATCAGCCCGAGCAGCATCGCCGCCACCGGCAGGTTGTGCGCTTCCATGACCAGGCCGTGGGCCAGCGGGAACGCCGTCAGCTGCACGCCGATGCCGAGCACCAGCCAGGTTTCGTTGGCGTCCCAGAACGGCCCGATGGCGGCGATCATGGCGTCCTTGTCCTCCTCCTCGGCCAGGCCGAGGAGGATGCCGACGCCGAGGTCGTAGCCGTCGAGCACCACGTACACCAGCATCGCCAGGCCCATGACGATCATGAACGCCAGCGGCATCCAGCCGGCGGGTTGGCTCAGGTCAGGCATGGCCGGCTCCCTGGCCGCCGCCGGCGCGGAACGGGTCGGCGACGGGGTTCATCGTCTTGCCCTCGGCGCTCTCGCCGGCCTTGCGCGCCATGTGGTACAGCGTCGACACGAAGGCCGCCAGCAGCACGGCGTAGAGCACGAGGTACATGGCCAGGGTCAGCCCCACCCGCTCCGGCGGCACCTTGGTGACGGCGTCGGCGGTCTTCAGCACGCCCTGCACCAGCCAGGGCTGGCGGCCGATCTCGGTGACGTACCAGCCGGCGACCAGCGCGACCCAGCCGGAAAAGGTCATCAGCGCCAGCGCGCGCAGGAGCCACGGCGCCAGCGCGCCGCGGCGGCTCAGCTGCCATTGCGCGGTCCACGACACGGCCAGCATCAGCACGCCGATGCCGACCATCACGCGGAAAGCCCAGAAGACCGGCGCCACCGGCGGATGCTCGCCGCGGAAGTCGTTGAGGCCGCGGATCTCCGCGTCGAACGAATGGCCGAGGTAGAACGAGGCCAGGCCGGGAATCGAGAGCTCGTAGCGGTTGCTGCGCGTCGCCTCGTCGGGCAGCGCCAGCAGCACCGCCGGCGCGCCGCGCCGGGTTTCCCACAGGCCTTCCATGGCCGCCACCTTGGCCGGCTGGTGTTCGAGCGTGTTGAGCCCGTGCAGGTCGCCGATCAGGATCTGCAGCGGAATCAGGATCGCCGCCAGGCGCACGGCGGTGCCGAGTGCCGCCCGCACGTCGCCCGCGCGGTCGCCGCGCCGCCAGCGCCACGCCGAGATGCCGGCGACGAGAAAGGCGGTGGACAGCATGCAGGCCAGCAGCATGTGGCTCAGCCGGTAGGGAAAGGATGGGGTGAAGATCACCGCCAGCCAGTCCACCGGGTAGGCCATGCCGTCGATCATCTCGAAGCCGGCCGGCGTGTGCATCCACGAGCTGAGCGCGAGAATCCAGAACGCCGAAAGCGTGGTGCCGACGGCGACCAGCACCGTGGCCAGGAGATGCACGCCCTGGCTGACGCGGCGCATGCCGAACAGCATGATGCCGAGGAAGGTGGCCTCCAGAAAAAACGCGGTCAGCACTTCGTAGGCGAGCAGCGGGCCGGCGATGTTGCCCACCGTCGACATGAAGCCGGGCCAGTTGGTGCCGAACTGGAAGCTCATGGTCACGCCGGTGACCACGCCGATGGCGAAGGTCAGCGCGAAGACCTTGACCCAGAAGCGGTAGGCATCCATCCACGCCGCTTCGCCGGAGCGGGCGAAGCGCACGCGGAAGTACACCAGCAGCCACGACAGGCCGATGCTGAGCGCGGGGAACAGGATGTGGAAGGTGATGTTGGCGGCGAACTGGATGCGCGAGGCCATCAGCGCATCCCCGAACACGCCGCTCATCGCGCCGTCCCGATGCCGTTCTGGTTCCGGTTTCCCCGCGCCCTGAGGAATTCGCCGCGTTCGCTGTCGTCCTGGCAGGCCACGCACCGCGTCGCGGTGGGCTGCGCCAGCAGGCGTTCGAAGCCGATCGGCTCGCCGCAGTCGATGCACACGTTGGCCTGGCCGGTGGACAGGCGGTCGAAGGCCAGCGCGATCTCCTGCATCTCGATCGTCTCCCGGCTCATCGCGTCGTTCTGCTCGTCGCGCTGGAGGCCGGCGTCCGCCTGGTCGACGATGTCGCCGGGCGGCGTCGAATCGTGGCCCGGCGCGCTGACGTCGCGCAGCTGGGCGAGATGATCGCGGATCGATGTCTGCAGCGAGGCCACCCGCTCCTCGAGCCGCCGGACCAGGGCGGCAACCTGCTCTTCGGTAAGTTCGTCCATGCCGTTTCATCCTGAAAAGATCGCGGAAAGAAGGCTGCCGGGCGGCCGCTCCGTTCTTGCCGTAAATCTTGCAGGACGCTGAAAATATTGCATGGCCCGCGCCACGGCAGGAACGTGGGCCGGCCGATCGCCGGCGCCGCATATCCCGCAGCCGGCAACCGGCGTGCCCCTTCACAGCAGATAGGCCCAGCCGCGCGCGATCCATTCGAGCAGGCGCTCCTTCAGGCCGCGCCGGCGCCATTCCTCGATGAGCACGGGATGCGCCGCACCCTCGTCCAGCCGGAACAGCCGCTCCATGTCCTCGGCGAAGCGGCGGTCGAGGATCAGCAGATCGGCCTCGTAGTTGTGCACGAAGCTGCGCCAGTCGAGGTTGGTCGAGCCCACGGCCGACCAGACGCCGTCGATCACCGCGGTCTTGGCGTGCAGCAGCGCGTCGCGCCGCTCGAACAGGCGCACGCCGGCCCCGAGCAGTTCGCCGTAGTGCGAGCGGCCGGCGTGGAACGGCGCCCAGAAGTCGCTGAAGCCCGGCAGCATCAGGCGCACGTCGACGCCGCGCCGGGCCGCATCGCGCAGGGTCTGCAGCACCCGCTCGTCCGGCACGAAATAGCCGTAGGTCAACCACACGCGCTGGCGGGCGTGCTCGATGGCCGAGAGCAGCGCCACGTACAGCTCGTTGCGCCCGGCCGCCGGATCGGCGGCCACCAGCCGCCCGGCCATCGCGCCGGCGCGTTCGGGCGCCGGCCGGGGCGGCGGCGCGGCGGTCTCCGGACAGTTCTGGCCGCGCCAGTTGCCCTCGAACAGGTCGAGGAACTGGACGGCCACCGGGCCGCGCACCTGCACGTGGGTGTCGCGCCAGGCGGGCTGCGGTCCGGGCGCATCGCCGGCGGCGGCGCGCGGCGCGGCGCGGCCGGCGCCCCGGCGTGGTCCGAACGAGGAGCTGCTGTAGACCCGGCTGATGTTGATGCCGCCGGTGAAGGCCACGCGGCCGTCCACGATCAGCAGCTTGCGGTGGTCGCGGTTGTTGATGCTCAGGCGCTCGTCCTGCTGCAGGCGCAGCGGATTGACCGGGTTGAACTCGCACACGTCGATGCCGGCCTGGCGCAGGCGCTCGAAGTATTCGGCCGGCGTCGCCAGCGAGCCGACGCTGTCGTACAGCACGCGCACGCGCAGGCCGGCGCGCCGTTTCTCGACGAGCAGCGCGGCCAGCCGTTCGCCGACGCCCTCGGCTTCGAGGATGTAGGACTCCAGGTCGATGCCGCGGCGGGCGCCGCGTATCGCCTGCAGCATCGTCTCCTGCGTCTCCGGCCCGTCGATGAGCAGGCGCGCCTCGTTGCCGAGCGTGAGCGGCTCGGCGAGCTCGTTCTCGACGTGCCGCAGGTGCAGCGCGAGCACGCCGTCCGCCTCCCCGTCCAGCCGCTGCAGGGCAGCCTCGGCGCGCGCCGGGTCGAGCGCTCCGCGCTCGTCGCGCACGCTGACGGCGGCCGCGCGCGGCGTCCGTTCGGGCGGGAAGGCGGCGTCCGGCAGCAGCGCGGCGCAGGCGGCGAGCGCCAGCGCGGCCAGGCCGGCACAGCTCCGCCGGCCGTGGCGGGCGAGCGCCGCGCCGGCCCGGCGCAGCGGCGATGAGCCATCGGCGTCCGGCATCCGTCGCCCCACCGGCGCTCAGCGCCGGATCAGGCTGAGCACCAGGGAGATGAGGGCGACGACGATGAAGATGTAGAACAGGATCTGGGCGATGCCCGCCGCGCTGGCGGCGATGCCGCCGAAGCCGAACAGGGCCGCGACCAGGGCGATGATGAAGAAGATGACGGCGTATCGGAGCATGGCATTCTCCTGCGGTTTGAGGTCCTGCCGTCTGGCAAACCGCGTGCCAAGGCGGATTTCGCGCGTCATGGCCGGCGCTCCGCGCGCCCGGCGCGGGCATGAAAGCTGCCGGGAAACTGCCGCGGCCGCCGTGTGCGGCCGTACCGGCACGGCATCCCGAGACAGACCGCCTCATGCTTCCAAGCTTGCTGCAACTGCCCTTGTCGATCCAGGCGCAGCCCACCGAAACGACGTGCGGGCCGACCTGCCTGCACGCCGTGTACCGGTACCTGGGCAGCGGCGCCACGCTGCCGGAGGTGGTGGCGCGGACGCGCTCGCTGCGGCACGGCGGCACCTTCGCCGTGTTCCTCGCCTGCGACGCGCTCATGCAGGGCTACGCGGCGACCATCTACACCTTCAACATGACCGTCTTCGATCCCTCCTGGTTTCGCCAGCGGCTGGACATCGCGCAGAAGCTGCAGGCGCAGCGCCAGCTGAAGCGCGACCGGCGGCTCGTCTATGCCACGGACGGCTACCTGGAATTCCTGCGCCTGGGCGGCAACCTGCGCTTCACCGACCTGTCGCCGCCGCTGGTGCGCGGCATCCTGCGCCGGAAGCTGCCGATCATCACCGGCCTGAGCTCGACTTTCCTCTACCGGGCCCGGCGCGAATTCGGCACGCTCGACGTGCCCGACGACGTGCGCGGCACGCCGTCCGGGCATTTCGTCGTCATCAGCGGCTACAACCGGCGCGAACGCACGCTGCTGGTCGCCGATCCGTACGGCCTCGACCCCGCGGCCCCGGAGCGCAACTACTGGATTCGCATGGACCGGGTGTTCAACTCCGTGCTGCTCGGCATCGTCACGCACGACGCCAACCTGCTGATCGTCGCCCCGCGCCGGACAGGCGCGCCGCGGCCGTCCCCGGAGGACGCGCCGTGAGCGTGCTGATCGTGGTCGACGACCCCGACGACTGGCCGCTGCCCGACGATACCGGGCTTACCGTCGTCAGCGCGCTGAGCTACCTGGCCGACCCCGCCTACGGCGAGGACCGCGCGGCCCGCGTCTTCAACCTGTGCGGCCCCAGCCACTACCAGAGCCTCGGCTACTACGTCTCGCTGCGGGCCGCCGCGCGCGGCCAGCAGCCCTGCCCCCGGCCCGGCACCATCGAGGACCTGCAGTCGCCGCATCTGGTCCGGATACTGACCCCGCCGCTGGCCAAGCTGGTCGAGCAGAGCCTGGCGCCGCTCGCCGCCGACCGTTTCGAGCTGGACGTGTATTTCGGCAAAACCCCCGCTTCGGGCTACGACGTGGTGGCCGGGCAGCTGTTCGCCTTCCTGCAGGCGCCGCTGTTCCGCGCCTCGTTCGAGCGCGGCGAGGCGGGCTGGATCACGCGCGGCATCCGCCTGCTCGGCCTGCGCGACCTGTCCGAAGCGCACCGGCGCTTCGCGCTGGAGGCCGGCACCAGCCATCTCGCGGGACGCAACCGCGCGGCCAACGGCAACGGGCAGCGCGCCTTCGAGCTGGCCATCCTGCACGATCCGCACGCCGAGCACGCGCCCTCCAACGCCGAGGCGCTGCGCAAATTCGCGGCGGCGGCGGGCGAGCTGGGCATGCGGCCCGAATTCATCACCGCCGCCGATTTCGACCGGCTGGCCGGTTTCGACGCGCTGTTCATCCGCGACACCACCTTCCTGCACCACTACACCTACCGCTTCGCCCGGCGCGCCCAGCGCGAAGGGCTGGTGGTGATCGACGATCCGGATTCGATCCTGAAGTGCAACAACAAGGTGTATCTGGCGGAACTGCTGGCGCATCACAACCTGCCGATCCCGCGCACGCTGCTGATCCACCGCGGCAACATCGACCACATCGCCCCGCGGCTGGCCCTGCCCTGCGTGCTCAAGCAGCCGGACAGCTCCTTTTCCATCGGCGTGGACAAGGTGGAGAACGAAAACGAGCTGCGCACGGTGGTCGACGGCCTGCTCGAAAAATCGGAGCTGGTGGTCGCGCAGGAGTGGCTGCCGACGCCTTTCGACTGGCGCGTCGGCATCCTCGACCGCCGGGTGATGTTCGTCTGCCAGTACTACATGGCCGAGGATCACTGGCAGATCATCAACCACAACGGCAGCGGCGGCCGCAGCGAAGGCAGGACGGTGCCGCTGGCCGTGGGCGAGGCGCCCGAGGAAGTGCTGCGCATCGCCCTGGCGGCCGCCGACCTGATCGGCGACGGCTTCTACGGCGTGGACATCAAGGAGACCAACACGCGCTACTGCGTCATCGAGATCAATGACAACCCCAACGTGGACGCCGGCAACGAGGACGGCATCCTCAAGGACGCGCTCTACCGCGAGGTGATGGCCGTCTTCCTGCGCCGCCTGAAGCGCGCCGGCCTGGGCGGGGCGGCCGCATGAGCCCCGGCGGCGGTGCGGCCGCCCGGCCCGCGTTTTCCGCGCACGGCGTCGAACTCGAATACATGAGCGTGGACGGCGCCAGCGTCGCGGTCCGCCCGCTGGCCCCGTTCCTGCTGCAGCGGGACGGACGGGTCGTCGGCGAGCTGCGCCGGGGCGGCGTCGGCTGGTCGAACGAGCTGATGAGCCACGTGGTGGAACTGAAGAACGCCGAGCCGGTAACGGCGCTGACCGAGCTGCCCGCCGCCTTCCGCGCGGAGATACGCGAGATGAACGCCCGGCTGGCGCCGCTCGGCGCGCGGCTGATGCCCGGCGGCATGCATCCCTGGATGGACCCGCGCCGCGAGGCGCAGCTATGGACGCACGAGCACGCGGCGATCTACCGCAGCTTCGACCGCATCTTCGACTGCCGCCGGCACGGCTGGGCCAACCTGCAGAGCATGCATCTGAACCTGCCGTTCGGCGACGACCGCGAATTCGCCCGGCTGCACGCCGCCATCCGGCTGGCGCTGCCGATCCTGCCCGCGCTGTCCGCCAGTTCGCCGTGGGCCGACGGGCGGTTCAGCGGCTTCATGGACTACCGGCTGGAAATCTATCGCCATCATCAAAAGATCATTCCGTCGACCATCGGCGACTGCATTCCCGAGCCGTCGGCCTCACCCGCGGACTACCGGGCGCATGTGCTGGAGCCGATGCTGCGCGACGTGGCCCGCCACGACGCCCTGCTCGGCGAGGACGCCGGCAGCCTGTCGCACGAATGGATCGACGTCCGGGCGGCGGCGCCGCGCTTCGCCAGGAACGCGATCGAAATCCGCGTGCTGGACGTGCAGGAATGTCCGACTGCCGACCTGTCGATCGCCGCGGCCGCGACCGCCCTGGCGCGGCGGCTCTACGAGCGCGCCGGGGAAGACGCCCTGCCGACGGCGGCGCTGGTCGCCATCTTCGCCGCCTGCATCCGCGACGCCGAACGCGCCGTGGTGGCCGACCACGAATATCTCGCCCGGCTGGGCCTGCCCGGCCGGCCGCATACCGCCGGCGAACTCTGGGCGGAACTCGTCGAGACGCTGGCCGGCGACGGGCTGCTGGCGCCGTGCTGGCTACCGGCGCTGCGCTTCATCCTGCGCCGCGGCACCCTGGCGCGGCGCCTGGACGCGGCCCTCGCCGGCGACCCGGCGCGGCTGCCGGCGGTCTGCCGCGAACTGTGCGCGTGCCTAGACGCCGACCGGATGTTCCCCGGAGACGCCGCCGCGTGACCGGCCGCCCCCTCCGCCTGATCGTCGCCTGCCCGCACGGCGGCAACCGCCTTCCCGCGTCCTACCGGCCGCTGTTCGCCGGCCAGGAGCCCCGCCTGCGCAGCCACCAGGGCTACGACGCCGGCGCGCTGCGCCTGGCCCGCGAGCTCGCCGCCGCGCTGGACGCCCCGCTATTCCATGCCACCGTCAGCCGCCTGCTGATCGACCTCAACCGCTCGCTGGGCCACCCCCGGCTCCATTCCGAACGGACGCGCGCCGCGCCCCGCGCCGTGCGCGAGGAAATCCTGGAACGCCACTACCTGCCCTACCGGCGCGGCGTCGAGCGCTGCGTGGCCGAAGCCCTCGCCGCCGGCCTGCGCGTCGTCCACGTCGACGTGCACAGCTTCACCCCCCGGCTGGGCGACGTGGTGCGCCAGGCCGACGTCGGCTTTCTCTACGACCCCGCGCGGCCGCCCGAGAAGACCTTCTGCCTCCATTGGATGGCCGCTCTGCGCCGGCTCGCGCCCGGCCTGCGCCTGCGCCGCAACTACCCGTACGCCGGCCGGGCCGACGGCTTCTGCACCTGGCTGCGGCGGCGCCATGCGGCGGAGGACTACGTGGGCATCGAACTGGAGGTCAACCAGCGCCACGTCATCGCCGGCGGCCCGGCGTGGCGGCAGCTGCGGGCGGATATCGCGGCGTCCTTGAAGACCGCCGTCGAGGAGGCTGCGTGGCCGGCCGGGTAGATTCCCGGCCGGCGCGGTTGTTCAATCCTCTCAAGGTAGTCAATGAGGCTGAAGACAAGGCAGTACATGACTCGCGCATCAATGTTCACTTGCCGATCGCACGGCCTCTGACACGATAGCGGTCAAATCGGCCTCACTCACGCTTTGGTTAGCCGCCTTGGCTTCTTCGGCGGCACGCTTGAAGATATAGCTCCGTACGGCCTCCTCGATGAAGCGCGAAAGGTCGCCTTTGCGGCCGCCGCCTTTCGATGCAAGGAACAGGCGGACGGACTGATCCGTATCGGACGATACGGCGATGTTCCAGCGAACCATGTTCATCCTCTTCTCCGATGTTTGTGTGTATATGTGTTTATGCACCATGAGAAACGTGGCGCCAAGAGCGCGGCCCAGGGCAATCGCACGAACGCATCGGTGAACTCACATGGTGATGGCAAAACACGATTTCGTGCAGACATCGTCGTCCCGGCGCAAGCCGGGACCCAGTTCGTGCC
>JADHEE010000689.1_pt1 | contig 12048 bp, 9 predicted proteins | sample 8952401 | NCBI WGS metagenome assembly JADHEE01 (sample SAMN16124438, study PRJNA663242) | bioreactor sludge metagenome | isolation source: sludge (ammonium) | place: India:Bengaluru | collected 2019-02-28
GGACGCACCGCCGACCGGCGGCCGGCGCCGCTGCGCGTGGCGCACGCCGCCGGGTTCGAGGGCGGCCTGCTGCTGGTCAGCCTGCCGGTGGTGATGGCCTGGACGGGCATGGGCTGGCTGCAGGCGCTGCTCGCCGACGTCGGTCTGGCGGCGGCCTACGTCGCCTATGCCTACGTGTTCAACCTCGGCTACGACCGCGTTTTCCCGATCGCGCAGAACGCCTGACGCCTGCCCGCGGCCGGCCGCTCATTTGCCGAAGTTGTCGCGGAAGAAGTTCCAGATCCGGTCCACCATCGGGTTGGCGTTCTCCAGCGAGCGGTAGAGCCGGACTTCCAGCGTGCAGCTCCACTGGCTGCCGCCGGCGATCACCAGGCGCTTTTCTCCGAGTTCCTTGCCGACGCAGCTTTCGGGCAGCCAGCCGAGCCCGTGCCCTTCGATGACCATCGCCTTCAGCGCTTCCGACATGTGCGTGTCGAACGAACGCTCGAAGTGGCAGCGTTCGTTGGCGTTGAGCAGGATCATTTCGACGGTGTGGGCGAGGTAGGTGCCGGACGAGTAGGCGAGCAGGGCGAGCGGCGCGTCGACGCGCCCCGGCAGCCGGTGGCGCGGCCTGCCGTCGCGGTCCGGCGCCGAGCAGGGCAGCATCCGGTCGGTGGCCAGCACGAGGTGCTGGAAACGCTCGGGCGCGAGCAGCGCGGGCAGCTGGGGGTGGTGGTAGTTGAGCAGCAGGTCGGCGCCGCCTTCGGTCAGCGCGCTGGCGCCTTCCGCGACGTTGACCGCGCTGACGCGGACGACGAGGTTGCCGAGCGCCTTCTTCAGCGTGCTCAGCCAGTGCGGAAAGTAGGTCAGCGACAAGGTGTGCGCCACCGCGAAGCGCACCGTCTCGGCGACTCCCGGCGACTGTCCGCGCAGCACGTTGCGCATGTCGTAGGTGCGGCGCAGCAGGTCGGCGGCGAAGCCCCGGAAGATGCGCCCGGCGGAGGTGAGATGGACGCCCTGCATGCGCCGGTCGATCAGTTCGACGCCAAGCCAGTCCTCCAGCGCCTGGATGTGCCGGCTGAACGTCGGCTGCGAGACGTTACGGCGCTCCGCCGCGCGCGAAAAGGCGTGCGCGTCGGTCAGGGTGAGGAAGTCTTCGATCCACTTGATCTGCATGCGTCCTCCCGGCATCGGCCGTCAAACTATGCGTTTTTTTATCGACGTTATGCGATATATGCATCGATTATCACCGGTTTTCCGGGCGGCGCGTAGGATTTTCCGCACCAAAATTCACTCGAGGAGAGGACCATGTCGCACCCCGATCAACCCGCCTTCCGCATCGAGAAGGACTTTCTCGGCGAGAAGCAGATTCCCGCGTCCGCCTACTACGGCGTGCAGACCCAGCGCGGCAAGGACAACTTCCACATCACCGGCACGTCGATGTCGTCCGAGCCGTATTTCGTCAAGGCGTTCGGCTACGTCAAGAAGGCCGCGGCGATGGCCAACCGCGATCTCGGCTGCCTCGACGGGGTGATCGCCGATGCCATCATCCGCGCCTGCGACCGGCTGATCGCCGGCGAGCTGCGCGAACAGTTCGTCACCGATTTCATCCAGGGCGGCGCCGGCACGTCGGTCAACATGAACGCCAACGAGGTGATCGCCAACGTCGCGCTCGAATCCCTGGGGCACAACCGGGGCGACTACCACATCATCAATCCGAACGATCACGTCAACTTCGGGCAGTCGACCAACGACGTCTATCCCACGGCCTTCCGCCTGGCGCTGATCCTGCGCCTGGCCAGCTACATGGAGGCGCTGCGCAAGCTGCAGGGCTCGTTCTTCGCCAAGGCCAAGGAATTCGAGAAAGTGCTCAAGATGGGCCGCACCCATCTGCAGGACGCTGTGCCGATGTCGCTCGGCCAGGAATTCCACGGCTGGGGCACCACCATCGGCGAGGAGGTCGAACGCATCTCCGAAGTCCGCCGCCTGCTGCACGAGATCAACCTCGGCGCGACCGCCATCGGCACCACGGTTACCGCCGCGCCGGGCTATCCCGAACTGGCGACCCGCTACCTGTCCGAGCTGACCGACTGTCAATTCATTCTGGGCGGCGACCTGGTCGAGGCGACCTCCGACACCGGCGCCTACGTGCAGCTCTCCGGCGTGCTCAAGCGCACCTCGACCAAACTGACCAAGATCTGCAACGACATCCGCATGCTGGCTTCGGGGCCGCGCTGCGGCTTCAACGAGATCAACCTGCCGCAGATGCAGCCGGGCAGCTCGATCATGCCGGGCAAGGTCAATCCGGTGATCCCGGAAGTGGTGAACCAGACGGGCTTCCTGGTCATCGGCCTCGACCTGACGGTCACCCTCGCCGCCTCGGCCGGGCAGTTGCAGCTCAACGTGATGGAGCCGGTGATCACCTACGCGCTGTTCAAGTCGATCTTCACGATGGAAAACGCGGTCAACAGCCTGCGCGAGAACTGCATCGACGGCATCACCGCCAACGCGGAACACACGCGCAACATGGTGCTCAATTCGCTGGGCATCATCACCGTCCTCAAGCCTTCGCTCGGCTACAAGCAGTGCGCCGAGATCGCGCGCGAGTGCCACCGGACGGGCAAGTCGCTGCACGACGTGGTGGTCAAGGAACGCAAGCTGCTGACGCAGGAGCATTGGGACACCATCTTTTCGTTCGAGAATCTGATCAGTCCCAAGTTCGAGAAGTAGCCGCGGATCGCCGGGCGCCGGCAGCGGCGCCCGCACCGACGGTCGTTCCCCGGCCGGCCACGGAAGAGTCTTCCGCAGCCGGCCTTTTTACGCGCGCAGGAGTACGATGCATCCCTTCTCCCGCAGGGCTCGTCGCCGAGCCCGGATACCCTTGGAGCGAATTTTTCATGGAACCCCTTGAACTGGAGCAGAACGTGAACGGCAAGCCGGAAAACCGGCGTTATGGTCTTGTCGATGGTCCCGGAGCGGCCGGATTTCTCGCGCGCTTCACCGCGGCGCTGGCATCGCGGTTCGGCGATAAATCCCCGCAGGTCGTGTTTCCGCGGCTTGACGGCGGCGGCACGGCGGCGGGCGCGCCGGGAGTCGATCCGCTGGCCGCCTTGAAAATCCGGACTTTCGACGCGGTGCGCCGCTTCGAGGAAGGCAAGCTCGACGCCGTGCTCCTGCCGTGTTTCCAGAGCCAGGCGTTCATCGAGGAAATCGAGGCCGAGACCGTCGTGCCCATCGTCAGCCTGATGGAAGCCGTGCGGGCCGAGGTGGCGCGCCGGCATCCGGCGGGCGGCCGGATCGGCATACTCTGCGCGGACCGCGTGCGCGCAAGCCGGCTCTTCGAGCGCCATTTCCCGCAGGAAAGCTGGACGCTGCTCTATCCGGTGGGCGACCTCCAGCGCGACTGCGTGACGGCGGCGATCGACGGCGCGGACGCGGCTGCGGTCGAGCGGCTGGCCGATGCCTGCCGGGATCTCGTGCGGCAAGGCGCGGCGTCGATCATCGTCGGCGACGCGGCGCTCGCCGCCGTGGCGCAGGTCCTGCAGGCGCGCGGTTTTCCGCTCGTCGATGCGCTGCAGGCCTATGCCGACCAAGCGGCGGCGGTTCCGCCGGCTGCTAGAGCCAAGCCGTTCAAGATCGGCGTCGCAGGCGGCGTCGGCCCTGCCGCGACCGTCGATTTTCTCGACAAGATCGTGCGCAACACGCCGGCCCTCTGCGACCAGGAACACCTCAAGGTGGTCGTCGAACAGAATCCGCAGATTCCCGACCGGACCGCGCATCTGCTCGGCCAGGGCGCCGATCCGACGATCGCCCTCTACGCCACCTGCAAGCGGCTCGAAGCCGCCGGCGCCGACATCATCGCCATTCCGTGCAACACGGCGCACGCCTTCGTCGGGCGCATCCAGCCCTTCCTGTCGATCCCGATCGTGAACATGCTGCGCGAAACGGCCGAGCGCATCCGGCGGCGCCACGGCGGATGCTCGAAGGTCGGCCTGCTGGCGACCAGCGGAACGATCGCCAGCCGCGTTTACCACGAGGTCATCGCCGAAACCGGCTTCGAACTCCTCGTCCCCGACGCCGAAAACCAGGATCGGGTGATGAACGCGATCTACGGGCCGCGGGGCGTCAAGGCCGGGCTCACGGCAGGCGAGTGCGTGGACGATCTGCTGCGCGCGCTGGCCTCGCTGGCGCGGCGCGGCGCGGACGTGATCATCCTCGGCTGCACGGAGCTGCCGCTGCTGCTGGCGCAGAGCGACGCCTTCCCGGTGGCCGGCAGGACCGTGGCCGTGCTCGACCCGACGAGCATCCTGGCCGCCAAGTGCGTCAGCCTGGGCCGGCAGGCCGCGGGCGAATGAATCAACCGGATGGCGCCGTGGGCGTCGCGGCGCTCGTCCCCGAATGCGAGGAAGCCGCGCGCGGCCTGGCGCGGCGCCTCGGCCTGCCGTTCGGAGCGCCGTGCGGCCATCAGTTGCAGCTCGGGCCGGACGGCCTGCAACTTGCCTGCCTCGGCCCCGATGCGCCCGGACCGGTGCGTGTCGATTTCGTGAGCGGCGCGCTGGCCCACCGCCGCCAGTTCGGCGGCGGCAGCGGACAGATGATCGCCCGGGCGGTCGGCCTCCAGCCGGGCGTGCGGCCGGTCGTCCTGGACGCCACCGCCGGGCTCGGGCGCGACGCCTTCGTGCTGGCCGGCCTGGGCTGCGAAGTGACGCTGATCGAGCGGCAGCCGCTGATCGCCGCCCTGCTCGAGGACGGCTTGCGGCGGGCGCGGGACGACGCCGGCACGGCGCCGGTCGCGGCGCGCATGCATCTACGCGAAGGCGATGCGGTGGCATTGATGCGGGCCTGGCGCGGCGCAGCGCCGCAGGTCGTGTACCTCGACCCGATGTTTCCCCACCGCGACAAAAGCACGCTGGTGAAGAAGGAAATGCGCATGTTCCGGCCGCTCGTCGGCGACGACGACGATGCGCCCGCACTGCTCGCCGCGGCGCTGGCGCTGGCCTCGCACCGCGTCGTCGTGAAGCGGCCGCGCAAGGCGCCCGCACTCGGCGGCGTCGCGCCCGGCTACGCGCTAGAAGGAAAGTCGAGCCGTTTCGACGTCTATCCGAAACGGGCGCTCAGGGAAAAGGCGTAGCCTGTTGAAAAAACCCCGAAAAAGAGCTCCCAAGCTCGTTTAGATTCACTCTAAGAAATTGACCTCATATAACCGTGACTCTAAAATGGTCTTTTTTTCAAGAGGGTTCGTCTTCCTTGTCCGGGAAGGCAGCCCGCCTCGGCAGAAATCGATTTTCCAGGCTTTGTAAAGTTTTCAACAGGATTGGAAAGGCGATTGACAGATAAAAAAACCCGCAACGACAATGTGGGCAAATCAAAAATACAGTAGGGAATCATGGCTATCTTTCGGCAATTCTGGAATTCCGTAGGCCTGCAACAAAAGCTTCAGATTCTTATCCAGGGTTTTTTGATTCTGCTGCTGCTCCTGGCGCAGCGCTGGCTGGATCACCAGTTCGAGGCGGCCGCTTTTTCCGCCGCGGACAATCGCGCCGAGGTCACCGCGGACGGCGTGATCAACGGCCTCAACCTGATGATGCTCAACGGCAGCATTTCCGATCAGGCGACCCGCAAACTGTTCGTCGAGAAAATGGGCGCCTCCGAAGGCATCCGCGAACTGCGCCTGATCCGGGGCGAGGCCGTCGAAAAGCAGTTCGGCCCCGGCATGCCGGAAGAAATGGGACGGGACGAGATGGACCGGGCCGTGCTCGCCACCGGCAAATCCGCCGCCCGGTTCGTCCAGGACAAGGACGAGCAATCCGCCTTGCGCGTCGTCGTGCCGTTCATCGCGCAAAAGGAATTCCGCGGCACCAATTGCCTGATGTGCCATACCGTGCCCGAGGGCACGGTCACCGGCGCCGCCAGCATCGTCATCGATCTGAAGAAGGACCTCGACCAGATCCAGCGCATCGACACGTGGATGTGGATGGGGCAGGCCGTCCTGCAGATCATCCTGTTCGTCGTCATCGGCCTGCTGGTCAAGACGCTGCTCAAACCGGCGCACGAGATGCGGGCCGCCATGGCGACGATGCAGCGCGACGGCGACCTGACGCAGCGCCTGACGATCGCCAGCCAGGACGAAATCGGCCAGACCGCGAAAGCGTTCAACCTGCTCGTGGACAGCCTGCAGGCGAGCATCCGGCACGTGAAATCGAGTTCGTCGAAAGTCTCCTCGGCCGCCGTCGAGCTGGCCAACTCCGCCGCCAGCATCACCCGCGGTTCGAACCAGCAAAGCGCCTCGGCGCTCTCCGCCGCCGGTGCGATCGGGGACGTCACGGTCAACATCGACGCGATCGCCGCCTCAGCCTCCGACGTGTATCGGATTTCCGCCGCCAGCCTGGAGCGCACCAACAAGGGCAGCCAGGATCTGGCCGGCCTGACCTCGGAGATGCAACAGCTCGAAAACTCGATGGCCTCGATCGAAAGCACGGTCGCCGAGTTCATGAATGACACGCGGGCCATCACGCAAATGACCATGCAGGTGCGCGAGATCGCCGAACAGACCAATCTGCTCGCGCTCAACGCCGCCATCGAAGCCGCGCGCGCTGGCGAATACGGTCGCGGCTTCGCCGTCGTCGCCGACGAAGTGCGCAAGCTCGCGGAAAAATCGTCGCGCGCCTCCTCGGAGATCGACGCCGTGACACGGGTGCTCGAAACCCAGTCGGAGCGGGTCACCAGCGCCATCACGAACAGCGTCGGATCGCTGCGCAGCAGCCAGGAACTGGTGCGGGGCGTGGCGACGGTGCTGACCGAGGCGGGCGACGCGGTCGCGCAGACGAACCGCGGCGTCGACGACATCACCGCGTCCACGCGCGAACAGCAGACGGCGGGCCAGGGCGTCGCCGACAACGTCGCGGAAATCGCCCGGCTGTCCGAGCAGAACCACCTGGCCATCCAGGACGTGTCGAGCGCGGCGCAACGCCTGAAATCGCTGGCCGACGAGCTTGAGGATTCGGTCGGCACGTTCCAGGTCTGAGCGGGGGAAGGGCAGGCCGGCCGTCGCTTGCAGGCGGCGATGTCCTGTGTGAATCGCCGGAACTCCCGTCTCCGGCGCATGTCACACGTGCCAACGGACGAAAGCGGCAAGGCTCGTCAAGCGAGAAATCTTGCGCATTGTTTGGTGCCCGGGCGATTGAGCTTATACTGGCGACCGGCGGACCGGTGTGCCGGTCGGGTTCAAGAGTCGTTACATGAGTGTTTGGAAGGAAAATTAATGAATACCGCAACCGCAATAGACATGCCGATGCCTTTCGTGTTTACGGACAGCGCGGCCAGCAAGGTCAAGGAGTTGATCGAGGAAGAAGGCAACCCCGACCTGAAGTTGAGGGTGTTCGTCACTGGCGGCGGATGTTCCGGTTTCCAGTACGGCTTCACCTTCGATGAAGAGGCGAACGACGACGATACGTCGATGGAAAAGAACGGCGTCACCCTGCTGGTCGACCCGATGAGCTATCAATACCTCGTCGGCGCCGAAATCGACTACACGGAAGGACTCGAAGGCTCCCAGTTCGTGATCAAGAATCCCAACGCGACCTCGACCTGCGGCTGCGGGTCATCCTTCTCCGCCTGATCGGCGGTTCCGCGGGTTGAAAAAAAGGCGACGGAGCGTCGCCTTTTTTCTGGGAGAGCGCCGCCCTTACTCGGCCGAAGCCAGCCGGACCTGCTTGGCCAAGTCGAGGTGGGAGCGCAGCGGCGCGGTCGCCGTCCTGAAACGCGAGAGCTGGGCGGCGTCCAAGGGAATAGCGGTCGGCAGCACGGCGGCCAGGGGATTGATCTGCTCTCCATTGACGCGGAATTCGTAATGGAGATGCGGGCCGGTCGCCAGTCCGGTCTGTCCCACGAAACCGATCATATCGCTCTGGCTGACCTTCACGCCTTTGCGGATTCCGGGGGCGAAGCCGTTCAGGTGTCCGTACGCCGTCGAGTATTTGCCCTGATGCTTGAGCACGATCAGGTTCCCGTAGCCGCCCTGGCGGCCGGCGAATTCGACGACGCCGTCGGCGACGGCGCGGACGCGGGTGCCGACCGGAGCGCCGTAATCGATCCCCTTGTGCGCGCGGATAACCTGCAGCACGGGATGCGCCCGGGCGTTCGAGAACCCCGAGGTGACCCGTGAAAACTCCAGCGGCGACCTGAGAAACGCCTTGCGCAGGCTCTTGCCGTCGCCGCCGTAATATCCGCCCCTGCCGTCCTCCGCCTCGAACCAGTAGGCCTGGTACGTTTTGTCGTCGTTGGTGAATTCGGCGGCGAGAATGCGGCCGCTGCGAACGTACTGGCCGTTGTGGGTGAACGACTCGAAGACGACGGAGAACTTGTCCCCTTTGCGCAGATCCCGGTAGAAATCGATGTCGCTGCCGAAAATCTCCGCGATCTGGGTGGCGACGGCGTCCGGAATCCCGGCGGCGTCCGTCGCGCCGAAGAGCGAAGAGACGATTTCGCCCGACTTGACGTGAACCTGCGCGGACAACTGCATCGTCCGTTCGCCGGCGGTGAATCCGCCGTCCTTCCGCTCGACGACCAGCATGGAGTCCTTGCCGTTGAGGGGAAAGTAGAGGGCGGCGAGCAGCCCGTCGGGGCTGGTCCGCGCGGTCACCGTTTTGCCAGGGCGCAATTGGCGTGCGATGGTTTTCGCGTCCGGATCGTGGACGGTGAAAGCCAGCGCTTCCGGGTCGTTGATCCCCAGGCGGGAAAACAGGCTCGCCAGGGTGTCCGAGCGTTGAATGCGCTCTTCGCGCACGAACTCGGACGGCCCGGAATCGACCGGGACGGCGGCGGGCGGAGCGAGCTGCTCGAGGATCGTCCGGGCGGGCTCCGGCGGGGTGTCGGTGTGCGATACGATGGCTGAGGCGGTCACCATCCCAAGCAGGGTCACGCTTCCCAGGCCGCCGAGAACCCACGGATGGCGCAGGAGGTTCTTGAATGCGGAACGGAGAGGCGCAGACGGTTGTCTAAATTGTCTGTGCACGGGGGTATGTCCGGAAAAAAACTCCCGAGAGTCTAGCAAAAAAGGCGGTCGGATCGTCAACCGATTGTCCGTGGCGAGCACAAGCGACCGCTTGCCCGAGTTAACGCGCCGCCTGTCGGGCCGTGTGAGGTGGTACTGTTGCGTACTTCGTCGAACGGTTGCCGCCATGAAAATCTGGGTCGATGCCGACGCGTGTCCTGTGGCCGTCAAGGAAATCCTCTACCGGGCCGCCAATCGCGCTCAAGTGCCGCTGACGCTGATCGCCAACCGGATGCTTCGGGTGCCTCCTTCTCCGTGGATCAGGGCGCTTCAAGTCCCTGGGGGATTCGATGTGGCGGACCAGCGGATCGCCGAGGAAGCCCGGACGGGCGATCTGATCATTACCGCCGATGTTCCGCTGGCCGCCCAAGTCATCGCCAAAGGGGCGGTCGTCATCGACCCGAGAGGCGAACTGCTGAACGCCGGCAATATTCAGGAGCGCCTGACCATGCGCAACTTTTTGGACAGTCTCCGCAGCAGCGGGGTCGAGACCGGGGGGCCTCCGGCGCTCTCCAGTGCCGACCGGCAGTCCTTCGCCAATCAGCTGGACCGGCTGCTGGCCAAGCGGTAATGGAGACAACGGATCTTCATCGCGGGGAATGTTCGGAAGCGGAAGCCAACCGCACGACATAGTCCGTGGCTATTCATTCGCACCGAGGCTTTGCAGCTTTCGCCACAAGGTCGCCCGACTGATGCCGAGGCGCGAACAAACGGCGTTGGTGGGCATCTTGCCCATCAGGTTCCGGATGATCTCCGACTCCAATCGCTTGAGCGTTCCCTTGTCCGGAATGATGAGGAAGCCGTCGTCGGCAACGGCCTGTTCCTGGTCATCCATGGCTTCGGCGATGTCGTGGGCGTCGATGACGTCGGTTTCGCCGTAGGCAACGACTTCGGCGAGGTTTCTCAACTGCCGGATATTTCCCGGCCAGCTGCAAGACATGATCAATCGCTCGGCGGCAGGCGTCAGCCGGTGCGCTTGCCCCGATTGAGCCGAGAACCGATTCAGGTAATGCGCGAAGATCAGCGGAATATCTTGTGCCCGGGTGCGCAGCGGCGGAATCTTGAGACTGACGACGTGGAGCCGGTAGTAGAGATCCTGGCGGAATGATCCGGAAACCGTCTGCGCGAAAAGGTCTCGATTGGTTGCCGAGATGATGCGCACGTCGACCGGGATGATCTTGTCGTCGCCGATGCGCATGATCTCCCGTTCCTGAAGGACACGCAGAAAACGGCTTTGCATCTCGGGCGCCAGTTCCCCGATTTCGTCGAGGAACAGCGTTCCCCCGTGCGCCAGTTCGAACAGGCCGGGTTTGCCGCCTTTGCGCGCCCCCGTGAAGGCGCCGTCCACGTAGCCGAAAAGTTCGCTTTCCAGAAGGCTTGGCGCGATCGAGGCGATGTTTACCGACACGAACGGGGCATTTTTTCGTCGGCTGTCGTTGTGGATGCTTTGCGCGAAGACCTCCTTGCCGGTACCCGTTTCGCCGTGGATCAGCAGATTTGAATCGTGTCTTGCATAAACTCTGGCGCGAGCGATGAGCTGCTGCATGCTTTTGGAGCTTCCGACCAGATCGCTGAAGTGATAGCGCGCGACGTGCCCTTTCTGCAGGAACGTCAAACGGATTTTCGATTCGGATGCCTGGATGCGGGCTACCTCCTGCAGTGTCAGTACCTTGCCGTGGACACTATTGTCGAATTCGAGCGGGATGCTGCGAGCAACCACGCTGTTTCCGTTGATCGTCGTGACCTGTTCCTTGTCCCGTGAATTGACCACGTCGAGCGCGCGGGAGAAATCGGGAGCGCTGGAGGGGCTCGCCGAAAAAATACGCTTCGCATGCCGGTTGTAGAAACTGACGTTATGCGTCGGGGTAATGGCGATCACCGCCTCGTCGATGTTGTCGATGATCGCGGTGAGCTGGGCCGATTGCAGCTTTTCCAGCTTCTTCGCTTCCAGGATGCGCAGGGCTTCGCGCAGTGCGGACCATATCGGAACCCGTCCGCTCTCCAGGACGACGGCCTCGATGCCCAGACTGCGTGCCGTGTGGTAGGCGGTGCGGCAGCCGATGATGGCCTCGAATCCTTCCAGAACGAGTTGCTGGACTCCCGCCTGAATGGCGCTTTCACTGACTTCGGGTTGAATGCGGACTTGAGCTCCCAATATCTGGAAATCACCGACGGCGCCGCTGAACAGGTTGGCGCGGCTCACCATTCCGATGCGTTTGAATCCTCGTTGCGTCAATGTGCTGAGCTGGCTGAGCAGCTCGTTGAGCGACATGGCGATCTCGACGACGGCAATGCCGGGGACTTGCCGCGCAAGGTCGGCGAGGCCGCCCCGGGTCACGACGACTTCGACTTCCGGGTGACGTTGAATTACCTGGATGGCTTGCGCGTCGTCCGTGGTTTCGATGGCGATGTCGATGCCTAATTCGGCGGCGACCTCGGGGGCGATGTCCGACATGCTCTGCATCGGGCTGAGCAAGAGAATTGGAGTCATATACGCATCGTGTCCGGTTTCGGGGGCGAGCTTTGTGCTGTATCACGCCATGCAGTCGAGCCCGTTGCCGGAGGCGACGCGCTATGCCGACGGGTACTTTGAAAACGCTCCCAAGATTTTCGAGTGCGCAGCACAGTATAGCAGTGAGGCTCATATTTGGAGTCTCGTATGTTTCAAATTTGAGACTATAGAAATTTGCATACATATTGAAATCAATGCGTTACGTATGGCACGAACCCTGCTAATCGTCACTCAAGGAATTGAGATGGTCGTTGTCCGAGATGTGGCCGACGACAGCAAGATCGGATTCCTTTGTTCGTCAAATCAATCAAAGAGAGGGGAATAGTGATGATTTGTGCCAAGACATTGATGGCGGGGATCGCCGGTGTGGTTTTGTGCCTGGGCCACAACGTCGCGCAGGCGGCAGACGTGATCAAGATCAAGATCGCTTACGGCAACAACATCGGCGAACCGAACGACAAGGCCGTGCGCGAATGGGGCCGGCTGATGAAGGAGCGCAGCAAGG
>JADHEE010000685.1_pt1 | contig 11997 bp, 11 predicted proteins | sample 8952401 | NCBI WGS metagenome assembly JADHEE01 (sample SAMN16124438, study PRJNA663242) | bioreactor sludge metagenome | isolation source: sludge (ammonium) | place: India:Bengaluru | collected 2019-02-28
ATGCAAACTTCTCTAACAACGCAATGGCTGAAGCTTTCAAAGCAGCTAAAGGCGAATAAGTTACTCGTAGAGTAACTTGACAGATTGCAGGATTCGTCCTGTAATCAATAACAAAGGGCGGCTACGGCCGCCCTTGTTTAATGAGCTGTTCAGCTAATTGGTTTGAAAGGAACCGGAGGAATCATGACCAAGTCAGAATTGATTGAAAGACTTGCCAGTCAGCAACCGCATATCCCTGCCAAGGCAGTGGAAGATGCCGTAAAAGAGATGCTGGAGCATATGGCCTCCACTCTTGCCCAGGGCGAGCGCATTGAAATCCGCGGTTTCGGTAGTTTTTCTCTGCACTATCGTGCTCCACGTACCGGGCGTAACCCGAAGACTGGCGACAAAGTAGAGCTGGAAGGTAAATACGTTCCGCACTTTAAGCCGGGTAAAGAATTGCGCGATCGCGCCAACATTTACGGCGACTGAGTTTGGCCTGTGGGCGAAACTGAGTAACCACAAGAAAGCACCTGCGGGTGCTTTTTTTGTTTTTGTTTTTGTTTTTCCTGAACCTGAACCTGAACCTGAACCTGAACCTGAACCTGAACCTGAACCTGAACCTGAACCTGAATCGGCATCGCAAGTTTTGCTGCCGGTTGCTGCAAAGCGAACATTTCCCACCAGCCTGCGCTGCAATCTGATTTTTTCACACCTGACTTGCTAAACAGCCCGCTGCACACTGCCCGGATACAGGGAGGTGTAAATGCGTTTGTCTGCGTTAGCGACATGTTTGATTCTCGCCATCTTACCGCTGCTCTGGTTGCCCACGCTGCCAGCGCTGCCGCTTATCCAGGCCATGATTGTTGCCGGGTTCTTGCTCGCTTTAATTCGCCATACCATGGCGCGATACATCGGCCTTTGGCTGCTCTTTTTTGCCTGGGGCGGGCTCGCCGCGTTAAGCGCAGTCTGGCCGATCCAGCACCTGACCCACGGACCGCAGAAGGCAGAGCTGGAGATTATGGCGATCGGGAGCGATAAGATGTATCAGGCCCGTATCGTCAGGCTTAATGGCAGGGCAATGCTGCCTGCGGTGGGGGTTACGCTGTATGGCAATACGCTACCGCAGCCAGGTTGTGCCGGGCAGCGCTGGAAGATGACCCTGACGTTACGGCCTGTTCACGGTCAACTCAACGAGGGAGGATTCGATGCCCAGCGCTATGCTCTGGCGCAGCATCAGTCCCTGACCGGGCGTTTCACCAACCCGGAAGTCACAGATGACCGCTGCAGCTTACGCGCCCGGTATCTTGCCACGCTGACGGCCAGGCTTTCGTCTTATACTTGGGGGCCGGTTCTGCTGGGGCTGGGGATGGGGGAACGTCTGGCATTGACGCCAGACATTAAAGATTTGATGCGGCAAACGGGTACGGCGCATCTCATGGCGATTTCGGGATTGCATATTGCCCTTGCAGCATCGGTTATCTGGCTGCTGGTACGAGGCATGCAGTTTTTTGTTCCGGCTCGCTGGGTGAACTGGCAAGCCCCGCTGGTGGCGGGATTCTGCTTTGCTGCCTTTTATGCCTGGCTTACCGGCATGCAGCCCCCCGCGCTGCGTACCGTCGTTTCACTAGGCACCTGTCTGGCGCTGCAGCTGAGCGGCCGTCTCTGGTCGCCCTGGCAAGTATGGCGAGTCTGCATCGCCGCCATTTTGCTGGTCGACCCGCTGGCAGTGCTATCGCATAGCCTTTTACTTTCGGCCTTTGCGGTGGCAGCGCTGATTTTCTGGTATCAGTGGGTGCCTGCCCCCCGTTTATCCGGGCCGTGGATAATCAGAGCGGGAGGCAATCTGCTGCACCTGCAGCTCGGCATGCTGTTGCTGTTGCTACCTGTACAGGTGATGGTCTTTCACGGATTCAGCCTGTCATCACTGGTGGCGAACCTGGTGGCGGTGCCGCTGGTGACCTTTGTCTCGGTGCCGCTCATTCTGCTGGGGATGTGTCTGCATCTCGGGCTATGGCCGCTCGCGGAACATCTGGTCTGGCGGCTGGCAGATGGTTCACTCTCCCTGTTGTTTGGCTTCCTGACCTCGCTGCCTGACGGTTGGATCGGGGTCGATAAACGCTGGTTGTGGCTAACTCTGTTGCCCTGGGCGGCGATTATCGCCTGGCGGATGCGCGGCGCACGAACCTACCCGGTGGTCTGTGTGTCGGCACTGGTGCTGGCGGCCAGTCCGTTATGGCGAACAAACAAAACGGAAGGTTGGTCGGTGCATATGCTGGATGTCGGACAGGGACTGGCAATGGTTATCGAGCGTCAGGGGAAAGCGATTTTGTATGATACCGGGCCTGCGTGGCCAGGCGGGGACAGTGCTCAACAGGTTATTATCCCCTGGCTGCGCTGGCATCACTTACGCCCGGAAGGAGTGATAGTCAGCCATGAACACCTTGACCATATCGGCGGGCTGGCCTCGTTACGCCAGGCGTGGCCGAATATGTGGATACGCAGCCCACTGCGCCAGAAGGGACATGATGCCTGTTTTCGCGGCGAACGCTGGCAGTGGCAGGGGCTGACCTTCAGCGCGCATTGGCCTCTCGCCACCGCACCGCAGCGCGGCAACAACGGTTCCTGCGTGGTCAAAATTGAGGACGGCACTCATAGCCTGTTGTTAACCGGGGATATTGAGGCGCAGGGAGAAAAAGCGATGCTCAGTCGTCACTGGCAATATCTTGCGTCTACACTTATCCAGGTGCCGCACCATGGCAGTAATACCTCTTCATCACTCCCTCTGGTGCAGCGTGTGGGTGGGCGTATCGCCCTGGTGTCTGCATCCCGCTATAACGCGTGGCGACTGCCTTCGTACAAGGTGGCGCGCCGCTACAGAAAGGAGGGGTATCTCTGGTTAACTACGCCCCGATCTGGACAAATCACGGTTTCATTTTCGCAACATGGCTGGCAAATCCAACGCTTACGGGATCAAATTTTGCCCCGTTGGTATCATCAGTGGTTTGGCGCGCCCGGAGATAACGGGTAGAATATGCGGCTATTTCAACAAATGCTGGTTTTTTGAATGCATAACGACAAAGATCTCTCCACGTGGCAGACCTTCCGCCGGCTCTGGCCGGTGATTGCGCCCTTCAGAACGGGCCTTATCGTGGCGGGCGTAGCGTTAATCCTCAACGCAGCCAGCGATACCTTCATGTTATCGCTCCTCAAACCGTTACTGGACGACGGTTTTGGTAAAACGGATCGCTCAGTGCTGCTTTGGATGCCACTGGTGGTTATCGGCCTGATGATTTTACGCGGCATCACCAGCTATATCTCCAGCTACTGCCTCTCATGGGTATCGGGCAAGGTGGTAATGACCATGCGTCGTCGCCTGTTCAGCCATATGATGGGCATGCCGGTGGCGTTCTTCGACAAGCAGTCGACCGGTACCTTGCTGTCGCGTATTACCTACGACTCCGAGCAGGTTGCGTCTTCCTCCTCCAGCGCGCTCATTACCGTGGTGCGTGAAGGGGCCTCGATCATTGGTCTGTTTGTCCTGATGTTCTGGTACAGCTGGCAGCTGTCGTTGATCCTTATCGTGCTGGCGCCGATTGTGTCGATCGCCATCCGCGTGGTCTCCAAACGTTTCCGCAGCATCAGTAAGAACATGCAGAACACGATGGGGCAGGTCACTACCAGTGCAGAGCAGATGCTGAAAGGACACAAAGAGGTGTTGATTTTTGGTGGCCAGGAAGTGGAAACCAAGCGCTTCGATAAGGTCAGCAATAAGATGCGTCTGCAGGGGATGAAGATGGTTTCTGCCTCTTCCATTTCCGATCCCATCATTCAGCTTATCGCCTCTCTGGCACTGGCATTTGTTCTCTACGCCGCCAGCTTCCCGAGTGTAATGGAAACCTTAACCGCCGGTACTATTACCGTGGTCTTCTCGTCGATGATTGCCCTGATGCGCCCGCTGAAATCGTTAACCAACGTTAACGCCCAGTTCCAGCGCGGGATGGCAGCCTGTCAGACCCTGTTTGCGATCCTCGATTCCGAACAGGAAAAAGACGAAGGTAAACGCGTGATTGAGCGCTCAACCGGTGATGTAGAATTCCGCAACGTGACCTTTACCTACCCGGGTCGTGATGCGCCAGCACTGCGTAACATCAATCTGAAAATCCCGGCAGGCAAGACCGTCGCGCTGGTGGGCCGCTCTGGCTCAGGTAAATCGACCATTGCCAGCCTGATCACTCGCTTCTATGACATCGATGAGGGAGAAATCCTGATTGATGGCCACGATCTGCGCGAGTACACCTTGCGGTCGTTACGTAACCAGGTTGCTCTGGTCTCGCAGAATGTGCATCTCTTCAACGACACCGTGGCCAATAACATCGCCTATGCCCGTAACGAAGAGTACAGCCGTGAGCAGATTGAAGCTGCAGCGCGAATGGCCTACGCCATGGACTTTATCAATAAGATGGATAACGGTCTGGATACCATTATCGGTGAAAATGGCGTGCTGCTCTCCGGCGGCCAACGCCAGCGTATCGCCATTGCGCGCGCGCTGCTGCGTGACAGCCCAATCCTGATCCTCGATGAAGCCACCTCGGCGCTGGATACAGAGTCCGAACGTGCCATCCAGTCTGCGCTGGATGAGCTGCAAAAGAACCGCACCTCTCTGGTGATCGCGCACCGTCTGTCGACTATCGAAAAAGCCGATGAAATCGTGGTGGTGGAAGATGGCTATATCGTTGAACGCGGTAGCCATACCGATCTGCTGGCGCATCAGGGCGTGTACGCGCAACTTCATAAGATGCAGTTTGGCGCATGATTGCCCGCATCTGGTCCGGTGAGTCTCCACTCTGGCTGCTGCTGTTGCCGCTCTCCTGGCTGTATGGCCTGGTGAGCGGCCTGATCCGCCTCAGCTATAAAGTGGGGCTGAAGCGGGCCTGGCGTGCCCCGGTGCCGGTGGTGGTGGTGGGGAACCTCACCGCTGGCGGCAACGGCAAAACGCCGGTGGTTATCTGGCTAGTGGAACAGCTGACCCAACGCGGTATCCGTGTGGGGGTTGTCTCCCGGGGCTACGGCGGAAAGGCGGAGCGCTACCCGTTGCTGTTGACCGGGCAAACTACCACCGCGCAGGCGGGGGATGAGCCGGTGCTGATCTTTCAGCGCACCGGTGCTCCGGTCGCGGTCTCACCGGTGCGCAGCGAGGCGGTTCAGGCCCTGCTAAGTCAGACGGACGTGCAGATGGTAATCACCGACGATGGGCTGCAGCACTACGCCCTGGCCCGGGATAAAGAGATTGTGGTGATTGACGGCGTGCGCCGCTTTGGCAACGGCTTGTGGTTACCCGCCGGGCCGATGCGCGAGCGTGCTTCTCGCTTAAAATCTGTGGACGCGGTTATCGTCAACGGCGGTTCCGCACAGGCGGGGGAAATCCCGATGCAGTTGCGTCCTGGCCTGGCCGTGAATCTGCTGACCGGCGAAAGGCGTGATGTTGCTGAACTCCCGAACCTGGTGGCGATGGCCGGTATTGGTCATCCCCCGCGCTTTTTCTCTACGCTCGAAGCCTGCGGTGCCCGGCTCCTCAATACGGTACCGCTGGCCGACCATCAGGCGCTGAGCCAGGCGCAGGTTGCAGGTTTTACTGCGCCCGGTCAGACGCTGATCATGACCGAAAAAGATGCGGTGAAATGCCGCGCCTTTGCCCGCGATAACTGGTGGTATTTACCGGTTGATGCTGAACTGCAGGGCGAACAGCCTGAACGACTGCTGCAGGCGCTCATTGCCCTGGCAGAAGAGGGTTCACCCGCGCACTAACACACAGGAAATGGCATGGCTTTACCGCAACTCACGCTTTCAGCCGCACGTCATCTTCACCTTGCCGCGCAGGGGCTTTTGAAAAAGCCCCGTCGCCGCGCGCAGCCCGCCGATATTCTTACAACCATCCAGCGCATGTCGCTGCTGCAGATCGACACCATCAATATCGTTGCCCGCAGCCCGTATCTGGTGCTGTTTAGCCGTCTCGGCCACTATCCGCCCGAATGGCTGGACAGCGCCCTGCGTCAGGGCGAACTCATGGAGTATTGGGCGCATGAGGCGTGCTTCCTGCCGCGCAGCGATTTTGCCCTGGTGCGTCATCGGATGCTCTCCCCTGACAACATGGGCTGGAAATACCGCCAGGCATGGATGCAGGAACACGCAGAAGAAATTGAACAGCTGATCGCTCATATCCACGAGAAGGGGCCGGTACGTTCCGCCGATTTCGAACATCCTCGTAAAGGCACCAGCGGATGGTGGGAGTGGAAGCCGCATAAACGCCATCTTGAGGGGCTATTTACCGCCGGAAAGGTGATGGTGATCGAAAGACGTAACTTTCAGCGCGTCTACGATCTTACTCACCGGGTGATGCCGGAGTGGGATGACAGCCGGGATATGCTGACCCAGGCGGCGGCCGAGGCCGTGATGCTGGAAAACAGCGCCCGTAGCCTGGGCATTTTTCGCGGGCAGTGGTTAGCCGATTATTACCGCCTGCGCCAGCCGGCGTTGGCTCCGCTGCTTGAAGGCTGGCAGGCGCAGCAGCGAGTGGTGCGTGTCGAGGTAGAAACCCTGGGCGAAATGTGGCTGCATGCCGATCTGCTGCCGCTGCTTACGCAGGCGCAGGCGGGCAAACTCACCGCCACTCACAGCGCTGTCCTGTCGCCGTTTGATCCGGTGGTCTGGGATCGTAAGCGTGCGGAGCAACTGTTTAACTTCAGCTACCGGCTGGAGTGCTATACCCCGGCACCGAAACGTCAGTACGGCTATTTCGTTCTGCCGCTGCTGCATAAAGGGCAACTGGTGGGGCGAATGGACGCAAAAATGCACCGTAAAACCGGTGAGCTGCAGATTATCGCCCTCTGGCTGGAAGAGGGTGTGCGGGTCAGCGCAGGGCTGGAAAAGGGGCTGACCGCTGCGATAAGTGATTTTGCGGGCTGGCAGGGCGCAACGCGGATAGCGCTGGGCCATCTTCCTGACGGACTTTTTGCGGCCTGTCGAAGTGGCTGGGAAATAGAAGCGGTCTGAAAATGGAATATGGTAAACTTTAACGATTATTGATACGGAGGAACTATGGATCACCGTTTACTGGAAATTATTGCCTGCCCGGTGTGCAACGGCAAACTCTACTACAGCCAGGACAAGCAGGAGTTAATCTGCAAACTGGATAGCCTTGCCTTCCCACTGCGCGACGGCATTCCCGTCCTGCTTGAAACCGAAGCCCGTTCGCTGGCGGCCGAAGAGAGCAAACCATGAGTTTTGTTGTCATCATTCCGGCGCGTTTTGCCTCCACCCGCCTGCCGGGTAAACCGTTGGTCGACATTAACGGTAAGCCGATGATTGTCCACGTGCTGGAACGTGCGCGTGAGTCCGGCGCTGACCGCATCATCGTCGCCACCGATCATGAAGAGGTAGCGCGTGCGGTTGAAGCGGCGGGCGGCGAAGTGTGCATGACCCGCGCCGATCATCAGTCCGGCACCGAGCGCCTGGCGGAAGTGGTCGAAAAATGCGGCTTCAGCGATGACACGGTGATTGTCAACGTGCAGGGCGATGAGCCGATGATCCCGGCGGTGATTATCCGCCAGGTTGCAGAAAATCTGGCCCAGCGTCAGGTTGGTATGGCGACGCTGGCCGTGCCGGTACACAGCGCCGAAGAGGCATTCAACCCGAATGCCGTGAAAGTGGTGCTGGACAGGGAAGGCTACGCGCTCTATTTCTCCCGCGCGACCATTCCCTGGGATCGCGACCGCTTTGCCGCTTCCCGCGACGCGATCGGCGACAACATACTGCGACATCTGGGTATTTATGGCTATCGCGCCGGCTTTATTCGCCGTTACGTGACCTGGCAGCCGAGTCCGCTGGAAAATATCGAAATGCTCGAGCAACTGCGCGTACTGTGGTACGGCGAGAAGATCCATGTTGCCGTCGCGCAGGAAGTTCCCGGTACAGGCGTTGATACGCCAGAGGATCTCGCCCGCGTTCGCGCTGAGATGCGTTAATCCCCCCTCATCCCCTCGGCTGAGGGGATATTTTATCTTCTGTATTTCTTCTCAAGAATCGTCGCATAAGAGTGACATTCGCCTGCCAGACGCTCATTATAAAAGCAGTAGTCTTAATGGGGGTAATCTGAAATGGAACAGCTGCTTGTCGAACTCAGCCATCTGCTGGGTGAAAAACTGAGCCGTGTGGAGTGCGTGCATGAAAAAGCAGATACCACGCTGTGGTCGTTATATGACAGCCATGGAAACCCCATGCCGTTACTGGCGCGAAGCTTCACTTCACCGGATGTTGCCAGACAACTGGCGTGGAAAATCTCCATGCTGGCCCGCAGTGGCACGGTCAGAATGCCGACCGTATATGGTGTGATGACCCACGAGGAGCATCCGGGTCCTGACGTACTGCTGATCGAGCGCCTGCGGGGCGTCCCGGTTGAAGCCCCGGCCCGCACCCCGGAACGCTGGGAACAGCTGAAAGATCAGATCGTCGAGGCGCTGCTGGCCTGGCACCGGATGGACAGCGGGGGTCTGGTCGGGTCGGTGGACAGCACCCAGGAGAATCTGTGGCCGCTCTGGTATCGCCAGCGGGTTGAGGTGTTGTGGGGAACGCTAAACCAGTACCGCAATACCGGCCTGACCATGCAGGACAAACGGATACTGTTTCGGACCCGGGAATGCCTGCCCGCCCTGTTTGAGGGCTTCAACGACAACAGCGTGCTGATCCACGGCAACTTTACCCTGCGCAGTATGCTCAAGGATCCCCGTAGCGATCAGCTGTTGGCGATGGTCGGGCCAGGGGTGATGCTGTGGGCGCCGCGGGAGTATGAACTGTTTCGCCTGAGCGAGAGCGGGCTGGCAGAAGATCTGCTCTGGCACTATCTGCAGCGCGCGCCGGTCTCAGAGTCCTTCCTCTGGCGGCGCTGGCTCTATCTGCTGTGGGACGAAGTGGCGCAGCTGGTGAATACCGGGCACTTTAACCGCGCCAACTTCGACCTGGCCTCGAAATCACTGCTTCCCTGGCTCGTCTGACGGCCCTTTGAGCCATTGCCAGATGCGCCCGAGCGTCTCATAACCCACGCGATCGCTGTGCATCAGCCAGACCGGGGACGGAATAATCCGTTCCCAGGGGTTGAGCGGCGCGCTAATCGCCAGCTGGTTAGCCGGGGCGGGCAGCGGGTGTAACCCCTGCTGTTCAAAGAAGATCATTGCCCGCGGCAGGTGTGAGGCGGAGGTCACCAGCAGGAAGGGAGCATCACCGATCGCCTGCTTCACCGCTGCGGCTTCCTCTTCGGTATCTTTTGGGCTGTCGAGGATGATGATGTCCTCCCGTGGCACTCCCAGTGACTGCGCCACACGTGCACCGGCTTCTGCGGTGCTCACCGGATTGCTTTTCGCCGCCGCCCCGGTGAAGATCATTTTCGAACCCGGATTAGCCAGCCACAGGCGCATCCCTTCATTGAGTCGCGGCAGGCTGTTGTTAATCAGATTGGAACTCGGTGCCCAGTCAGGATCCCAGGTATAACCTCCGCCGAGCACCACTATGTACGCAACCTTTTGATTTCCCTGCCAGGTCGGGTATTTGTCTTCTATTGGACGTAATAAGCCATCGGCCACCGGTTGCAGGCTCAGCAGCAGCAGCACCAACCAGCCTGCCGTCGCGATAATTTTGCCGGTTTTCTGAAAGCGGCTGAACCACAGCAACCCCAGGCCCAGCGCGATACACAGCAGAAGAAGAGGGAGGGGAAGCATCATGCCGCCAATATATTTTTTTAGGGTAAAAAGCATCCTTTCTGGCTCCTTTTTTGACCATACAGCTGAGGATTGTCAGGGATATTACACCAGAGAGGTTCATTATCCGTCCGGCTGTGACAAAATAGCGGTTTTGTTGTTAGTGGGTGGAGCCTCTCCCAATGCGGGATCGCAATTTTGATGACATCGCGGAAAAGTTTGCCCGCAATATTTATGGCACGACCAAGGGCCGATTGCGTCAAACGATCCTCTGGCAGGATCTGGACATCCTTCTTGCCCGCTTCGGGTCAAAAAAATTGCGCGTTCTCGACGCTGGCGGCGGTGAAGGTCAGACGGCGATAAAAATGGCCGAGCGGGGACACCATGTCATCCTGTGCGACCTGTCGGCAGAGATGATCGCCCGTGCCGAAAGCGCCGCGGCGGAAAAAGGTGTGAGCGATAACATGCAATTTATACATTGCGCCGCTCAGGACATCGCTCAACATTTGGAAAGCCCGGTTGATCTGATATTGTCTCATGCGGTGCTGGAGTGGGTCGCCGATCCCCAGGCGCTGTTGCAGACGCTCTGGTCGATACTTTGCCCCGGTGGCGCGCTGTCGCTGATGTTTTACAACGCCAATGGCCTGCTGATGCGTAACGTGCTGGTAGGCAATTTTGGCTATGTGCAGCAGGGCATGTACAAAAAGAAACGGCGCACGCTTTCACCGGACTTTCCGCGCGATCCGCAGCAGGTCTATGGCTGGCTGGAAGCGATGGGCTGGCAGATCGCCGGTAAAACCGGTATCAGGGTGTTTCACGATTACCTGCGTGATAAACAAAAGCAGCATGACTGTTTTGACGCCCTGACAGAATTAGAGACGCGGTACTGTCGCCAGGAACCCTGGATTAGCCTTGGCCGCTACATACACGTCACCGCGCACAAGCCGCAGAGCAAGGATAACTTATGAGTGAATTTTCCCAGACAGTCCCCGAGCTGGTTGCCTGGGCCAGAAAAAACGATTTCTCCCTCTCGCTGCCGGTAGACAGACTCTCTTTCCTGCTGGCGGTTGCCACGCTGAACGGCGAACGGCTGGACGGTGAAATGAGCGAGGGTGAACTGGTGGATGCGTTCCGCCATGTCAGTGATGCGTTTGAGCAAACCAGCGAAACCATTAGTGTGCGTGCCAATAACGCGATTAACGATATGGTGCGTCAACGTCTGCTGAACCGCTTTACCAGCGAGCAGGCGGAAGGAAACGCCATCTATCGTCTGACGCCACTGGGTATCGGCATCACCGACTATTACATTCGTCAGCGCGAATTCTCGACCCTGCGCCTTTCAATGCAGCTCTCCATTGTGGCGGGCGAACTGAAGCGGGCGGCCGATGCCGCTGAGGAAGACGGCGACGAGTTCCACTGGCACCGCAACGTCTATGCACCGCTGAAATACTCGGTGGCTGAAATTTTTGACAGCATCGACCTGACCCAGCGCATCATGGACGAGCAGCAGCAACTGGTGAAAGACGATATCGCCCAGTTGCTGAACAAAGACTGGCGGGCGGCGATCTCCAGCTGCGAAATGCTGTTATCGGAAACTTCCGGCACCCTGCGTGAACTGCAGGATACGCTGGAAGCTGCGGGCGACAAGCTGCAGGCCAACCTGCTGCGCATTCAGGATGCCACCCTGGCCCATGACAACCTGCATTTTGTCGATCGTCTGGTCTTCGACCTGCAAAGCAAACTCGACCGCATTATCAGCTGGGGTCAGCAGGCCATCGACCTGTGGATCGGCTATGACCGCCACGTGCATAAATTTATCCGTACCGCTATCGACATGGATAAAAACCGCGTCTTTGCCCAGCGTCTGCGCCAGTCGGTTCAGACCTACTTCGATGCACCGTGGGCACTGACCTACGCCAGTGCCGACCGCCTGCTCGATATGCGTGACGAAGAGATGAGCCTGCGCGACGAAGAGGTGACCGGTGAACTGCCGGCCGATCTGGAATATGAAGAGTTTAACGAAATACGGGAACAGCTTGCGGCGATGATCGAGGAGCAGCTGGCGATCTTCAAAGCCAAAAACAAACCGCTGGATCTCGGTCTGGTGGTGCGTGACTACCTCGCACAATACCCGCGTGCGCGCCATTTTGATATCGCCCGCATCGTGGTTGACCAGGCGGTACGCCTGGGCGTCGCGCAAGCAGATTTCACCGGCCTGCCGCCGAAGTGGCAGCCAATTAACGATTACGGAGCCAAGGTACAGGCGCAT
>JADHEE010000691.1_pt1 | contig 11995 bp, 12 predicted proteins | sample 8952401 | NCBI WGS metagenome assembly JADHEE01 (sample SAMN16124438, study PRJNA663242) | bioreactor sludge metagenome | isolation source: sludge (ammonium) | place: India:Bengaluru | collected 2019-02-28
GCTGCTGATCAGCAGGTGCCGGGAAAGAAGGTGCAGGGCCCGCCACAGCGCCAGCGGGCGGGCGCCGTCGGCCGGCATGCCGTCTGCCGCCGCGGCAAGCAGCAGCCCGGCCAGGGCCGCCAGCGCTTCCTGCATCTTGCGCAGGGACTGCCGAGGCTTGCGGGGAATAGGCAGGGAGATCTCGGCCAGCGCCGGCAGGCACGCCTCGACGGCGGCGATGCTGCGCGTGTAAAGCCCGTCGAGGATCGATGCGTCCTGTGCGTGCGCTGCGCCGGGGGTTTTCAGCTGGCGCAGGTGGTCGAGCACGTCGCCGAGTCCGTCGGCGTCGGCCTGGGGCGCCGGCGTGGCGGGATCGATCGGGCGCGGCGGGGGGGCTTCTTCGCCGGCGGCGTTGGCCGGAGCGGCGGCTGAGTCGGGAGTGGGCATGGGGAGCGGGGAAAAAAATAGGCGCGGAGTATAACGTGGGCGCGGGGCGTCCGGAGCGGGCCGGCCGGCGAACGCGGGGTTTCGGGGGATGGCCGGGGCGTCAGCCGCGCGCCGGAGTCCGGGTGGGGCGGAACCGCCGGTGTTCAGCCGATTGCGGGGTTGTTCCATCCTCCGTGCGCTTCGACCAGCCGGTCCGCCTCGGGCGGCCCCCAGCTGCCGCGGGGATAGGCCAGCGCCGGGGGATGATTGGCGAGCACCGGGTCGACCACCGCCCAGGCCGCCTCGACGGCATCCTGGCGGATGAACAGGGCGCCCTTGCCGGCCATCGCGTCGGTCAGCAGCCGCTCGTAGGGCGAGGCTTCGCCCGAGCGTTCGTTCAGCAGGTAAAGCTCGTGCTGTTCGCCGACGAATTCCTTGCCGGTCGTCTTGACCCGCGCGGCCAGGGCCACGGCGGCACTCGGGGAAATCCTGAAGCGGACGTAATTGGCCCGGTCGTCCGGCGTGACGCAGTCCTCGAACAGGCGCTGCGGCGGCCGCTTCAACTGGACGACGACTTCCGCCACCGTGCCCGCCATGGCCTTGCCCGCGCGCAGGAACCAGGGGACGCCTTCCCAGCGCCACGAGTCGATGTGCAGCCGCAGCGCGCAGAAGGTTTCGACGTCCGACTCCGGGGCGACGCCCGGCTCGTCCCGGTAGCCCGCGTACTGGCCGCGCACCAGATCGCACGGCTTGAGCGGCCGCATGGCGCGGAATATCTCCGCCGTCTTGCTCTGCACGGCGCCGTAGCCGCGGTAGACCGGCGGCTCCATGGCCAGCAGCGCGACGATCTGGAACAGGTGGTTCTGGATCACGTCGCGCAGGCAGCCGGCCGTCTCGTAGAACGCGCCCCGGCCTTCCACGCCGAATTTCTCGGAAAGGGTGATCTGGACGCTTTCGACGTAATTCCGGTTCCAGATCGGTTCGAGGAACGAATTGGCGAACCGGAAATAGAGGATGTTCATGATCGCTTCCTTGCCCAGGTAGTGATCGATGCGGAAGATCGCATCCTCCGGAAAGACGGCCAGCGCGATGCGGTTCAGCTCGCGCGCCGAGGCCAGGTCGCGGCCGAAGGGCTTCTCCACGATGACCCGGGCGTTGTCGGCCAGGCCCGAGGCGCCCAGCCCGCTGATCATGGTTTCGAACATCCCCGGCGGAATGGCCAGGTAATGGGTGGGGCGCCGCGCGTCGGGCAGGGCGTTCCTGATCGCCTGGAAGGTGCCGGCGTCGTTGTAGTTGCCGCCGACGAAACGGAAGCGCGCCAGCAGGCGGTCGAAGGCCTGGGCGTCGTCGATGCCGCCGTGTTCCTCGAGGCTGCGGGCGATCCGTTCGCGCACCTGGGCTTCCTGCCATTTCGGGGAAGCGACGCCGATGACCGGCACGTCGAGGGCGCCATGCTTGACCATGGTATAGAGCGCCGGGAACAGCTTCTTGTAGGCCAGGTCGCCCGTTGCTCCGAAAAGCACCAGCGCGTCGGACTGTCGGGGAGGAGTCGTGGTCATCTGATTTGCCTCGTCGATTATTGAGCACCGTTCGAGTTGGCCGCGGCGGGTGCGAGAAGTTCCGCGGACACCAGCACGTCGACGCCCGCCGGCGGGCGGATCGCTGCGGCCGGAATGCTCCGGCCGGACCGCCAGTCGGCCAGCGCCCGGCGCTTGGCTGCGCCGCTCACCAGGAAAAGCACCTTGCCGGCGCGGCTCAGGCGCGCGGCGCTCAGCGTCACGCGCTCGGGCGGCGGCTTGGGCGCGTCGACTACCGGCAACGCATCCGCCGAGTCCGCCGAAGCGCCCCAGTCGTGCCCGGGAAACAGGCTGGCCGTATGGCCGTCCTCGCCGAGGCCGAGCAGCACCAGGTCGAAATCGCCCAGGCCGCGCAGCGACGCCGCATAGGCGGCGGCCGCTGCGTGCGCGCCCAGTTCGCCCCGGATGACGTGGATCTGCGCGGACGGGACGGGGACGTGGGACAGCCAGGCGTCGAAGGCCATGCGCGAGTTGCGCTCGGGATCGTCCTCGAGCACGCAGCGCTCGTCGCCGAAATAGAGGTGCCAGGCCGACCATTCCGCCTGGGCGGCGCGGAGCGCCTCATAGAGCCGGCGCGGGGTGTTGCCGCCGGCCAGCACGAGATGGAAGCGGCCGCGTTCCCGGATCGCTGATTCCGCCGTCGCGAGGACCGTCGCCGCAGCCTGCCGGAGGAACACCCCCTCATCGGAGGCGTAGTGCCAACGACACGTCTGGGTTGCCATGATGCCCGGTTTCATCGCCTGATCCTTCGGAAAATTGTCAGATTCATAAGGCTATCGTTATGATTCTATCCCTGCGAACTGGAAACAAGACTCGGAGGGGCGTAATGACCATTCTGGTGACGGGCGGCGCGGGGTTCATCGGCAGCAATTTCATCATCGACTGGCTGGAGGCGCGGGACGAGCCGGTCATCAACCTGGACAAGCTGACCTACGCGGGGAACCCGGAAAATCTCGCCGGCCTGCGCGGCGATCCGCGCTACGCCTTCGTCCAGGGCGACATCGGCGACCGGGCGCTGGTCGAACGCCTGCTGGAGAAGCACCAACCGCGGGCGGTGATCAATTTCGCGGCCGAGAGCCACGTCGACCGCTCGATCCACGGGCCGGGGGATTTCGTCCAGACCAACATCGTCGGCACCTTCAACCTGCTCGAATGAGTGCGCGCCCGTTTTGCGGCGATGGATGATTCCGGAAGAGCGGCGTTCCGCTTCCTGCACGTGTCGACCGACGAAGTCTATGGCTCGCTGCCGGCCGGCGCGCCGGCGTTCGCCGAGACGCACCGCTACGAGCCCAACAGCCCGTATTCCGCCTCCAAGGCCGCGTCCGACCATCTCGTGCGCGCCTATCACCACACCTACGGCCTGCCGGTGCTGACCACCAACTGCTCGAACAACTACGGCCCGTATCAGTTTCCCGAGAAGCTCATCCCGCTGATGATCGTCAACGCGCTGGCCGGCGAGCGCCTGCCTGTCTACGGCGACGGCATGCAGATCCGCGACTGGCTGTACGTGAGCGATCACTGCGCCGCCATATGCCGCGTCCTCGACGCCGGCCGGCCGGGCGAGACCTACAACATCGGCGGCTGGAACGAAAAGCCCAACCTCGATATCGTGCGCGCCATCGTCGGCCTGCTCGACGAACTGCGCCCGAGGAGCGACGGCAAATCCTACGGCGGCCAGATCGCCTACGTCGCCGACCGGCCCGGCCACGACCGGCGCTACGCCATCGACGCCGGCAAGATCGAGCGCGAACTGGGCTGGCACCCGGCCGAAACCTTCGCCACCGGCATCCGCAAGACCGTGCTCTGGTATCTCGATCACCCGGACTGGATCGCCAATGTCCGCTCCGGCGCGTACCGAGACTGGCTGGAAAAGAACTACGCGGACAGAAGCCGATGAAGATCCTCCTGTTCGAGGTCCGGCGCCTGCTCGACGAATTGCCGGCCGGCTGATGCGTACCACGCGCACCGGTCTGTCGGCGGGACGAAGGCTGGTCCTGTGGGGCCTGGCGCTGGTTTCGTGCGTGATCCTTTCCGCCAAGGCCGACGATGCGCCTCAACTGCTGCTGGCCAAAACGATCGGCGCGGACACGGACGTGACCCGTTATCTGGTCAGCGAGAAACTCGACGGCATCCGCGCCTTCTGGGATGGCCGCACGCTCAGGACGCGCCGTGGCGGGGCGCTCAATGCGCCGGCCTGGTTCGTGGAGAAATTCCCCGCCCGGCCGCTGGACGGCGAGTTGTGGGCCGGACGCGGCCGCTTCGAGCGCCTGACCGGGATCGTGCGCAAGGAAAAGCCCGTCGACGCCGAATGGCGCGAGGTGCGCTACATGATCTTCGAGCTGCCCGAGGCGCCGGGCACGTTTCGCGAGCGGGTACGGGCCATGCGGCGGATCGTCGGCGAAGCGGCCGTTCCCTGGCTGCAGGCGGTCGAGCAAGCCGAGGTCGGCAGCCGCAAGGAGCTCGACCAGCGACTGGCGCGCGTGGTGCGCGCCGGCGGGGAAGGGTTGATGCTGCACCGTGCTGATGCCCCGTATGCCACCGGGCGCAGCGACGACCTCCTGAAGATGAAACCCCTGCAGGATGCCGAAGCGACCGTGATCGGGCATCTGCCCGGCAAGGGCAAGTACAGGGAAATGCTCGGCGCGCTGCGGGTGCGCACCGACGACGGGATCGAATTCAACCTGGGCAGCGGCCTGAGCGACGCGCTACGCCGTAATCCGCCGCCGATCGGCACGGTCGTCACGTTTCGTTATCGGGAGCTGACCGACCGTGGCATTCCGCGTTTCGCCAGTTATCATCGAATACGCGACAATTATTGACTTTGAAAAGGCTGAACATGGTTCACGGACAAGGTGATTGCATGAAGGCCACGCCGCTCGCCATATCCGACGTCCCTCTCTTTGAACCCAAGGTGTTTGGCGCGAAAAATGCCCCGCTGCGGGGCGGTAATTTATGGAGAGCCCGGTGTGAACAACAATGAACAACGAATGATCGCCATCCGCGATCTGATGGAAAGCAGCGGCGTGCGGTTTGGTACCAGCGGCGCGCGCGGTCTGGCCGCGGACATGACCAGCGAAGTCTGCTTCGCCTATGCCTCGGCGTTCCTGCAAGCCGTTTCCGCCACCGCCGGCACCGTCGCCCTGGCGATCGACCTGCGGCCCAGCAGTCCCGATATCGCGGCGGCCTGCGCGGCGGCGATACGGCATGCGGGCCTAGCGGTGGATTATTGCGGGGCGATTCCAACTCCGGCGCTGGCGTGGTACGCGCAGACGAAGGGCGTGCCGGCCATCATGGTGACCGGCAGCCACATCCCGTTCGATCGCAACGGGATAAAGTTCTACCGGACCTCCGGCGAAATCACCAAAACGGATGAAGGCAACATCACCCATGCCGTCGTCGCCTTGCCCTCTGGCGATCTGGCGATCGATCTGCCCGCCGTCAATCCCGAGGCGCGCCAGTGCTACATCGACCGCTACCTGCGTTTCTTTCCGGAAAAATGCCTCGACGGCATGACGCTCGGCGTCTACGAGCATTCCAGCGTGGCGCGCGACCTCCTGCGCGATCTCCTGGAGGCGCTTGGCGCAAGCGTCGTCTCCCTGGGGCGGACCGACGCTTTCGTGCCCATCGACACCGAAGCCGTGAGCGACGAGGATGTCGAGCGCGCGCGCGGCTGGGCCGGCCAGCACGGCTTCGACGCGATCGTTTCCACCGATGGCGACGCCGACCGGCCGCTCGTCGGCGACGAGCACGGCCAATGGCTGCGCGGCGATATCGTCGGCATCCTGTGCGCGCAGTATCTGGAGGCGCAGGCGGTCGTCACGACGGTGAACTGCAACACGGCCGTGGAACGATGCGGTGCGTTTGACGAGGTGGTCACGACCCGCATCGGTTCGCCCTACGTCATCGAGGCCATGGAATCGCTGGCAGCCGCCGGTGGCCGCACTACCGTCGGTTTCGAGCCGAACGGTGGTTTCCTCGTCGGCACGGCGATCGAGAAAGCAGGCAGGATTCTCGGCCCGCTGCCGACGCGCGATGCCGTCCTGCCCATGCTGTGCCTGCTCTCCATGTCGCGCGAGAAGGGTTGCAGGTTGTCCGGCCTGCCGCTCGGCTTGCCTCGGCGTTTTACCGCCAGCGACCGCGTGCAGGATTTTCCGACCGAGACCAGTCGAAGAGTGCTGGCGGAGCTTGCGCCCTCGGCGGCGTCGATCGACGAATTACTGGGCGACCTCTGCGGCAAACTGGTGCGCCTGGACCAGACCGATGGCCTGCGGATGTTTTTCGCCGAGGGCGACATCATGCACTTCAGGCCCTCAGGCAATGCGCCCGAACTGCGGTGCTACGCGGAATCCGAGAGCCCTGAACGCGCTAGCGAACTGGTCCGGGAAGGCTTGAAGCGTTTCAAACTTCTCGCGGATCGGGCACGTGCTTGACCCGTAATCCAAAAACCGATGATTTGGAGATATCTATGCTGATTCAACCCGTGGTTCTTTCCGGCGGTTCGGGTACGCGGCTATGGCCGCTGTCTCGCGAGAAACACCCCAAGCAGTTGCTGTCGCTGATCGGCGGGGAAGATACGCTGCTGCAGGCCACGATACGCCGCGTGGACGGCATCGCCGACGTTCACCTGTGCTCCCCGATGGTGGTGTGCAACGAAGAATACCGCTTCGTGATCGCCGAACAGTTGCGCCTGATGGGCAAGGAAGGGCCGATCGTGCTGGAGCCCTTCGGCCGCAACACGGCACCCGCCTTGACCCTCGCTGCGCTGGCCGCCATGCGCGAGGGTGCCGATCCCATCCTGCTGGTGATGCCAGCCGACCACGTGATCACCGATACGCGCGCCTTCCAGGAAGCGGTGGGTTACGGGGCCGTGCTGGCGGACAAGGGCGCCGTGGTGACCTTCGGCATCACGCCCGACGCGCCGGAAACGGGCTACGGCTACATCCAGACCGGCCCGTCCTACGGGAAGGGCACGGCTTGTGGGATCGCGCGTTTCGTGGAAAAGCCGGACTTGGCCACGGCGCAATCGTATCTCGATGATGGTTCTTATCTCTGGAACAGCGGCCTGTTCATGATGCGCGCCTCGGTATGGCTGTCGGCGATCGGCGTCTGCCGGCCGGATATCATGGGCGCGTGCCAGGCGGCCTGGGATCGGGGGGCGGCCGACGGCATGTTCCTGCGGGTCGACAAGGAAGCGTTTGCGCAGTGTCCGTCCGACTCGATCGACTACGCCGTGATGGAGCGCATCACCGAGGGGAAACTGGAACTGCCGATGGCGGTGGTGATTCCCTTGTCGGCCGGCTGGTCGGACGTGGGAGCGTGGGACGCGCTATGGAAAGTCCTGCCCAAGGACGACGACGGCAACGTCACGCAGGGGGACGTCGTGCTGCATGATTGCCGCAACACGCTGGCCATGTCGTCCAATCGTCTGGTGGCCTGCGTGGGCATCGAGGACGTAGTGGTGATCGAGACGCCCGACGCGATCCTGGTTTCGCACAAGAACAGGACGCAGGAAGTGAAGAAGATCGTCGACCGTCTCAAGCGGGCCGGCCGCACCGAGGGAGAACTGCACCGCAAGGTGTTTCGTCCGTGGGGCTTCTACGATTCCGTCGACAGCGGCGGCCGTTTCCTGGTGAAGCGCATCGTCGTCAAGCCCGGCGCCAGCCTTTCCCTGCAGATGCACTATCACCGCGCCGAGCACTGGGTCGTCGTGCGCGGAACGGCGAAGGTGACGCGCGGCGAGGAGTCGTTCCTCGTCAGCGAGAACGAGTCAACCTTCATCCCGTTGGGTACGAGGCATCGCCTGGAAAATCCGGGAAGAATGCCACTCGAGATGATTGAAGTGCAGTCCGGATCGTACCTGGGTGAAGACGACATCGTCCGCTACGACGATGTTTACGGACGATAACGCCAAATATCCGATCAGGAGAACTGGAAATCTATTAAACGCTCATTCCGGAAAAAGCCGGCCCCATAAACCCACTTAAGCAGAAGAGTAAATGTGCGGCTTATTTTCCGATAAGGAAATCATCCGGGTTTTTCCCGGCAAGCCATTTGGGCGTGCGCCCACGTCCGGTCCAAGTTTCTCCGGTTTCCGGATTGCTGTATTTGGGCTGAACCGCATTGCTCTTCATTTGTTTGCCGAATAATTCATCGGGCGTCAGTTCGAATTCATCGATGAGTTTCCGGACGCTTTTGATTGCGTCTTTGCGCTCATTTTCACGAATTTCCTTTATCTGTTGCTCGATGGCTTCTTTTTGGGCGATCAGTTCGGAAAGGGTCGGCATGTTTTTAATCTATAGATGGAAAAAAATAAAATAGTAAGCAGGCAGCTCGGTATTCTCAATACTAAACATTACGTCTTAAATAATGCCGCATAATTGACGTAAGATTGAGTTTGGTTTTCGCCAGTGGTCGAAACGGGTTTCGACGGCGACGAGGACGTCGCTTAACGTGGGAAAGAAACGGTTGTGGGTGGCCATGCGCCGAGCCAGTTTCCAGACCCGTTCGACCGGTGCCAATTGCGGACTGTACGGTGGCAGAAAGAGCAAGGTGAGGACTTTCCGGTATTTTCTGAGTAAAGGCGTCAGCAGGATGGCATGGTGGTACCTGGCATTGTCCAGAACAACGACCATGCGTTTGCCGCGCGAACGGTGCCGCAACAATTTCTTCAGAAAGGTTTCGAAAGTCAGCGCGTTGAACGTATCGCACATAGTGCGAACGAACTTGCCGCTGGACAAGCTGACGGCGCCGAAACAGGCCACTGATTTGCGCGTGGGGGCATGGAACAATACCGGATCCTTGATTTCGGGCGGCACCCACATCCGACATCGAGAGCCGTGTTGTTGGAAGTGGCATTCGTCCAGATTCCATAGTTCAACGTCCCGGCGTTTGGCCAGTCGGCGCAGTTTTTTTAAAAGCGGCGACCTTTGCCGGGTCGGACTGGGCGATTTGAGGCCGTGGCTTACGCAGCCGGAAGTCCATCTTGCCGAAGAGCCGTTGGCATTGGCGCACACCGAGCACCACGCCGTAATGGCAGCGCAAGTGGTCGGAGAGGAGTTTGCCGTCCCACAAGTGGCTAGCATGGCCAAACTCCTCGGGGTCACGACGCAAATCCCGACCCAGCGCCTTCCATTGCTCAACATTCAACGTGGCCGGACGGCCCGGATGTTCTCCTTCGCGCACCCCTTCCAGTCCGTGGGTCTCAAACCGCTTAACCCAGCGTTGCACGGTACGTCGATCTTCGCCAAACAGGTCGGCCACTTGCCGGCAGCTTTGGCCATTGGCCACCAACAACAAACCATGCAGCCGATGGTCGTAGCGTGACTCATCCGAACGGGCAATTTCTTGTTGAATCACAATGCGCATCACGTCAGGGTTCGAAATCTCTAATTTCCTCATGGCAGCTCCTTCAGATCAGGTTGCTGCCTTCAGTATAGTATCTTTATACGGCAATATTTATGTCGCAATGTTTAAATCGCCCATTCATTATGTAAAACATATTTGGAAGAGAGTAAATAGCTTGGTATAGACGCAGGGCAATTGCACGAGGGCCTCGGTTGATGCGTGCGGCGTGCATGCAGTTGCTCGGGTAAGTGGATGGAGGTCTATTCCGTTTGGGACATTATTCAAGATATAATCCTCCGATTGTCAATTTCCTTGGTTTGCGCCAGTGCGGGCAGAATTCGCTCCTTCCTGCATAGTCTTTCGGGCAGCAGTGCGGCCAGCATCACGACAGTGCTCCCATGTTTTTTCAGTCGTGCTTTTCTCTGATTTATGGATTCTGGGGGCTTGCCAGGCAAGCCTATCTCCAATTGATTGCTATGGAATAACCAATGACTCTGCTTGTTACCGGCGGTGCCGGATTCATCGGCAGCAATTTTGTCATCGACTGGCTGGCCAAAGGCGGCGAGACGGTCGTCAACCTGGATGTTCTGACCTATGCCGGAAATCCGGAAAATCTTGCCAGCCTGAACGGGGATGCTCGCCACGTGTTCGTCAAGGCGGGCATTGGAGATTTCGACCATGTCGCCCGCTTGCTGGCGGAACATCAGCCGCGCGCCATCGTCAATTTTGCCGCCGAGTCGCATGTCGATCGCAGCATTCACGGGCCGGAAGATTTCATCCAGACCAACATCGTCGGAACCTTCCGCCTGCTTGAGGCGGTGCGCGCATATTGGGGTGGACTGGAGGATGCACAGGCCAAAGAAGCCTTTCGCTTCCTGCACGTCTCGACGGACGAAGTCTACGGCTCGCTTGGCGTGGACGATCCGGCGTTCACTGAAAGCCACCGCTACGAACCGAACAGTCCGTATTCGGCAAGCAAGGCGGCCAGCGATCATCTCGTGCGCGCCTACCACCATACCTATGGCGTGCCGGTGCTGACCACCAACTGTTCAAACAACTACGGCCCCTACCATTTCCCCGAAAAATTGATTCCGCTGGTCATTCATAACGCGCTTGCGGGCAAACCGCTGCCGATCTATGGCGACGGGCAGCAGATTCGTGACTGGCTTTATGTGAAGGATCATTGCAGCGCCATTCGCCGCGTACTGGAAGCAGGCAAGCCCGGCGAAACATACAACATCGGAGGATGGAACGAAAAGGCCAACCTTGACGTGGTACACACCCTGTGCGACATCCTCGACGAATTGCAGCTGCGCTCCGACGGCCGGTCGTACCGGACGCAGATTACTTTCGTCAAAGACCGTCCGGGCCATGATCGCCGCTATGCCATCGACGCCTCCAAGCTTGAGCGCGAATTGGGCTGGAAGCCGGCGGAGACCTTCGAAAGCGGCATCCGCAAAACGGTCCGCTGGTACCTCGACAACCAGGCGTGGGTCCAGAATGTGACCAGCGGCGCCTACCGTGACTGGGTCGGCAAGCACTACGGAGCATGAGTGTGAAGATACTGCTCACCGGCAAGAATGGCCAGGTCGGTTTTGAATTGCAGCGGGCGCTGGCCCCATTGGGCGAGATCGTCGCGGTCGACATGGCCGAATGTGATCTTTGCGACGTGGCAGCCATCCGTACCCTCGTGCATGGCGTCGCGCCGCAAGTCATCGTCAATCCGGCCGCCTACACCGCCGTGGACAAGGCGGAAGCCGATCAAGCGACGGCGCACGCGGTCAATGCCGTCGCGCCCGGGGTCTTTGGTGAAGAGGCGAGGAAACTCGGGGCGCTGGTCGTGCATTACTCGACCGACTACGTCTTCGACGGCATGAAACAGGGCGTCTATACCGAAGATGACGTGCCGAATCCGCAAAGCGTGTACGGCAAGACCAAACTGGCCGGAGAAAACGCGCTGCGCGATAGCGGCGCCGACTGCCTGATTTTCCGCACCAGCTGGGTGTTCGGCGCGCATGGCGGCAATTTTGCCAAGACCATGCTGCGCCTGGCGGCCGAGCGGGAAAGCCTGAACGTCGTCGCCGACCAGTACGGCGCGCCAACGTCGGCGGCACTGCTGGCGGACGTGACGGCACAAGCGCTCGGAATCTACCTGAGACAAGGCCGCACAGATTTTCCGTTCGGGCTGTATCACTTGGTCGCCGGCGGAGTGACCACCTGGCACGCTTACGCCCAGGCCGTCGTGGCAGCAGCCATCGCAGCGGGCAAACCGGTGAAGATCCGGCCCGAAGCGATCACGCCAATCCCCACCTCTGCCTATCCCTTGCCGGCACCCCGCCCGGCCAATTCCCGGCTCGATACCTCGCGCCTGCAAAAGGCGTTCGGCCTGCGCCTGCCGCCGTGGGAAGAAGGGCTGCAGCACGTCCTGCAACAAATCCTATAACTCAGCGCGAGAGGATCATCATGCGTAAAGGCATTGTCCTTGCCGGCGGCTCCGGCACCCGGCTCTATCCGGTCACCCAGGTGGTTTCCAAGCAACTGCTCCCGATCTTCGACAAGCCGATGATCTACTACCCGCTCAGCGCGCTGTTGCTGGCGGGGATTCGCGACATCCTGATCATCTCGACGCCGCAGGATACGCCGCGCTTCGAGCAACTTCTGGGCGATGG
>JADHEE010000692.1_pt1 | contig 11928 bp, 13 predicted proteins | sample 8952401 | NCBI WGS metagenome assembly JADHEE01 (sample SAMN16124438, study PRJNA663242) | bioreactor sludge metagenome | isolation source: sludge (ammonium) | place: India:Bengaluru | collected 2019-02-28
AATTAGAAAAAGCAAATTCAAATAAAGACGATGCCGAATTAAAACTTTCATATACACACATAAAAGCACCTATTAGTGGAATCGTTGATCAACGTCGCGCAAGATTAGGGGGCTATGCACGTGTTGGTGAACCATTACTAACACTGGTGCCTTTGGATGACGTGTATATTGAAGCAAATTTCCGTGAAACACAAATTGCTTGTATGAATATAGGTCAATTGGTGGATATATCAGTAGATGCTATGCCCGGCGTTCATTTTGAAGGTTATGTTAGCAGTTTAGCCCCAGCAAGTGGAGTCAGTTATTCTCAAGTTCCACCGCATAACGCTACGGGAAATTTTACCAAGATAGTTCAACGTTTACCTGTACAAATCCAGTTTGCATCAAAGCAAAATGGTATGGATAGATTAAAGGTCGGTATGTCAGTACAGCCTACCGTAAAAATAAATAATTGTGCAAAAAATATTAATATTAATTAAGGCATTGTACTTAATATATTAAAAACGTAAAAATGTCAATTTGTCGGAATTTTTACTCTTTATTTAGGTGTAAAATAACTTTAAAATATACTTTTTTACTTTTAATCATCAGAAAATTAGATAAGCAATATAATGATTTAATGGGATATGGAACATATGTCCCAAAGGAAATGGTATCATGACGAAAATTCCAGATAACAAAAAATATTTACGAATATTTAGGCGTGTTCATCAAGCTATCAAGGATATTCAAGAAGGGAAAATGGTTGCAATGATCAATGATAAAGGCTGTGAGGATGAAGGCAATCTTGTCTTCGCCGCCTCTTTGTCCACCCCTGAAAAAATCAATTTTATGGCCTCTAAAGCCAAAGGACCCATCTGTGTTTCTTTGACGCGCGAGATTGCGCAAAAGTTGAATCTTGCTCCGATGTTTGCTCATAACTCCTCTTCGCAGGAAACTACTTTTGCAGTATCTGTGGATGCCAAAGAGGTGACGACGGGTGTTTCGGTTTACGAGAGAAACTTGACAATCAAACTCTTGGCCGATCCCTTTACAAAACCTACAGACTTTGTAAGACCTGGGCATATTCTTCCTTTGATTGCTAATGATGGCGAGGTACTCGCCCGTATTAGCCATACGGAGGGCTCAGTCGATCTGTGCCGTTTGGCAGGTCTTACTTCTAGTGCCGTGATTTGTGGGATCATGAAAGAAGATGGTTCTATGGCAAGGCAACTTGATCTAGAGCTTTTTTGCGATAGATACGATCTTAGTCTTGTCTATATTTCCGATTTGGTAGAATACCGTATGATTCATGAGTTTTAATCTGCTGTGAAGGCTGTAAAGAGGTCAAGTTCATGAATAAAAATAGCATCTAAAACTAAAAGTAAATGGTGGCGAGGCTACTTTTTATTGTATTCTGTTACTTTATCGTGAGTATTTTAACAAAAGTGTGTTACAGTTTGCGTCACAAAAATATTTTAAATTGAATTTGACTATTTATTTTCCATTCTCTTGCTTTTCCACTCCACTTCGAATGATGTCTACCCCATCTTTATCGCGTAGTTTGGTCAATTTCTCAGACAAGCGTTTGGATTTCTCGTCATCTTCTGCATGTAAAAGCGAAAAGGTCTTGGTTTGGGTTGGGGTTATAAAGTTGGAGACGGCAAGACTGAGATAATGAATGCCATAATGAGGATGTGAATCAAGTGTTTTAAAACTCTGTACCACGAGTTCTCGGTACATACTTTCACTAAAAGAGCGGTCAATCGTTTGTGAAACTTTAGACGAAATGCCGTTTTCGTATTTTAAAGCGAAAAAATAGGTTGTAGGATGCAAATCTAATTTTGCAATGGTATAGGCGAGATGACGTGAGAGAATGATGGCGCGGCGTAGTACCTCATCGCGGTTTGTGATGACATGAAAATTGCGTGAAATGCCGATGGAACGGCGATCTCGTTTGGTTATGACAGGCTCATTATCGACCCCACTGATGCGAGCAAGCAGATCTTTTCCTATAGTCCCCCAGCCTGAGACAAGTTTTTGGTGTTCTAGCACTTCGCCCAATGTTTCAATGCCGTAACTGGCAAATTTTTTCTGAAGCACCCGCCCGATGCCTGGAAAACTTGCAATGGGCATAGAAGATATAAAAGCAATGATCTCATTTTTGGGAACAAGGGTCAGTCCATAAGGTTTGCGAAAGTCGGTGGCAAGCTTTGCAATCCACTTAGAACTAGATGCTCCAATGGAGATGGGAAGATCAAACGTTTCTAAAATCTCTTTTTGCAAAGAAGCCATAAACGCATACGTCTCTTCTTCCTTGATCCAGCCTTTCAGATCACCCCAAAACTCATCGATGCTGTACTGCTCTAAGATGGGAATTTTGGTCTGTAAAAAAGCTTTGAGTTTAGTGGAAAGCAGTTGGTAAAAAAGATGATCGCTCGGGACAATCCGTAGTTTTGGGCACATAGCAAGCGCATCACGTAAGGAAGTACCTGTTTTAATGCCACACTTCTTCGCTTCGTAACTTTTTGCAATCACAATGCCATGCACTCTGCCCTTTTCATCTAAAAATTCGTTTTTCCACGCATTTTTATCAAATCCATTGAATATTTTTTTGTGTTGCATCAGCCCATTAAAACCACCCACCGATTCGGTCATCATGCTTTCACTGTCTTGCGTACTAAAGATTTTGGTGTCACCGCTTTTGCATACCACAACAGGATGATCCCTTAGTTCAGGGATTCTCGTACGCTCCGCAGAGACGAAAAAACAGTCCAAATCCAGATGAATAATCACACAAACCCTTTTACTTATGAATTATAAAAGCAGTATAACCCTCTTTCAAAAAAAGGGCTTGAAGTATTTCACTTTGAAATATTGCTGTTGTTCTTTTATTTACTTTAGGTTAACAACGCGTTTAAACTATTACTTTATACTTTCATTACCAAGACAAATACCTCCTTTTTGTGTAGAACTCAATCACTTTAAAAGATGCACTCAGATTGCCCGGTCTGAGTGCTTATCTTTACTTCCACTTGCATCATTTTCGCGATTTCGTAACCAAAAAAAGCCCTCTTTTATGTAAAATACCACTTTTAAATCAACACAAACGGCACACATGGAAGCATTTTTTATCGAAAGTATCAAAGAGTATGGTTATATCATCTTGTTTTTCTGGAGTATTTTGGAAGGAGAGAGCGGTTTAGTCATGGCGGGGCTTTTGAGCCATACAGGCGATATGAACCTCTTTTTCGCTATTTTTATAGCAGGACTAGGCGGTTTTGCAGGCGATCAGCTCTATTTTTACATTGGAAGATTTAACAAAAACTACGTGCACCGAAAACTCAAACAGCAACGACGCAAACTAGCCCTTGCACATCTGCTTCTTAAGAAACATGGCTGGCCGATCATCTTTTTACAGCGCTATTTGTACGGACTGCGCACCATCATCCCCATTGCCATTGGGCTTACAGGTTATAGTGCACAAAAATACGCACTGATCAATCTTATTGCGGCATGGTGTTGGAGTAGCGTGATTATACTTCCAGTGTGGTTTTTTGGAGATGCTATCTTAGGTGTGATTACGTGGGCAAAAGAGCACTGGTATATTGCGCTCCCTTTTTTAGTCATACTCATAGCAAGTGCTTATGTCTATTTTCAAAAAATGACACACAAAACAAAACGTGTTTAAACCACTTTTTTTAAAAAGGCACTCCCACAACGCGGGCAGTTTCCATCCCATTCTAAAAGATGACTTCCGTGACATTGATGGCAGGAAGGTTTTTGCAAAAGTTTAGGAACAAGCAAAGAGGGGTTGTGTTTACGCCCTTTGGATACAAAATGTTTTACATGCAACCATAAAACTTTGAGAGCTTGAAGAAAAAGTCGTTTTGGGTGAGGCTTTTCTTGTAAGTGGCGGCACTCAAGGCAGACCATCCACTTTTTTTGCAAACTGATATGACGATACGTTCGAGCGAGTGTGATATGCTCTGTTTCATAACTACAAAGAGGGCATAACAGATAATATTTTGCTTCCATAAAGTCTCCTTTACAAGCTATCCCTGCTTCTAAAAAGTAGTGTAGCACAAAAAGGTTAAAGCATTTTAAATTCCATCAATTTTCAAAATATGTCGATATAGGTATAGCTCTTGATAAGGAGTAGCGTATGGATGCACTAAGCATAAACAGCTCCGTGGGTGCAGGAACGTATGTACTAAAAGAATCAGGCAATGTAAGAGAGAAGATGTTAGAAGAGATGATGACATCACTCCCAACACAGCAAGAGACTTCTAGCCCAAGCGTTTCAGGACTCGCAGCTGAGGGCATTGGATCAAACCTTGATCTCAAGGCATAATCCAAATACAGAGATAACCCACTGGGTTATCTCAATTTTTTACTTGCAAAAATTTAGAAAGTGTAACGAAGATTAACATATAAGTAACGACCTGGTTCATTAATGAGCATCACATCATCTGTTAAAAATTTATTTAAACCAACATCTGCGTAGGTATTAGAAACCGCATATGTCTTATCAAAAATATTATCTACGCCTAATATGACATCAAAATGTTTTGTCATTTTATAGTTATATTTCACATTAAACACAGCATATCCTGCAAGTTCTTGTTCTCTGTTATCACTGTCGTAATCATCCCATCGTTTTGCAGCAACCATTTCTGTTTTTAACGCATGCTCACCTATATGGTATGTCAATGAAGTAATAGCACGAAGGGGGACAATGTCTGCTAAATCTTTATCGCTCTGTCCCGCAAGCGGTTCATCTTTTCGACCTCTGAGGTAACTCATTCCATAATTGAGTGTTAATGTATCGCTAATATCATAATATGCATCAAGTTCTGCTCCATAGATGGTTGCATCAACATTGACATATTTTAGAGCCGTAGCGTTGTAGTGAATATAATCTTTTAAAATAGAGTAAAATACTTTTCCCTTCACACCAAAACCATCGAAATGCGTTTTAAATCCTAAATCAGTTTCATAATTGGTGACTTGATCTAACATACCTGTTGAATTTGTAGCGTTATAAAGCTCTCTAGCATCTGGCACACGAGAAGCTTTACCAAATCCTATAAAATAATCTACATTATCATTAGCTTTATAGGTAAAAATCGTATTGGCGGAGAGCGCTTCGTAATCATTGTCATAGTTTATAGATGCAGATGTCGTTCTATGGGCTTTTATTGATGTATCGTCATAGCGTGTTCCTGCTTGAATATTGAGATTATTAACATTGGTTGTATATTTAGCAAAAAGTGCTTTATTGGTTGTATCCACATCAGGCATGGTTGTTAAATCAGTATAGACTCTAGCCCCTGTTGCAACGGTTGTAACGTATCTTTCGCCATCCCAATTGCGTTTACTGGTATCCACACCATAACTCAATTCGCCACCTGCAAGATTCATTTTATTTTTAAGCGTTGCACCTTCAATATCAGAGAACATTTTGACAGTTGTATAAGAAATTGCTCCAGAATTTCGATATTTTGTTGACATCGGATGCTCAACTTCTGATTTATAGGCTTCAAGGCTTAACTCTTTGGAAAAAGTACCTAAATCATAAAGGCTATAACCAAAGGTATAAATATCGCTATCATCATAATCCGCATCCATCATACGTGAAGGATACAAAACATTATCGCTACGATTGAGCGTGTAACCTAAACGCAATTCTTGATTTTCCACTGGATTGATAAACACTTTACCCATAAAGGTTTTCTTTGTATATGCCTCGCGATTGGGGTCTTGATAGCGTATAGCTGTGTTGCCTGCTACTGTTGAAGCAATATTGAGTTGTTCAGCTAATGTATTTCCATTGCCATCTTTGTATTGGTCACTTTCTTCGGTAGATGCACTCAAAAGTACGCGCACGTAGTCATTACCACCACTGGCACTGGCTGCTGCTTTTTGATAGCCATAACTTCCAGCACCCACATTCACTTCGCCACTTAACTCTTTGGTTGGTTTTTTTGTCTCCGCCACGACAAGGCCGCTGAGTGTACCAAAATGTTCTACATCATAAGGTCCTTCAACGATTTTGACATTTTCAATGTTATCGGAGTTAATGTGAGTAATGGCAGGATCCATTCTATTGGGACAACCCCCATAGATTTTGGCATCATCCATCAAAATATTGATATTATCGCGTTTTTGCCCGCGTAAGATAATGTCATTGGCAACGGCACTGCCACGAATGAGTGTGATCGAAGAGCTATTGCGAGAAAGCGCATCGGCAAGATCAGCTGATTTTAGCTCCTCGCCATTAATGTCTTTTACCTCTTTTGTAAAGGTTTCAGCTTCAACCGTAATGGCATCTAAAACACCCGTTTCTGCCATTAAAAGTGTCGAAGCCACCAAAGAAATTCCCAAGACTCTTTTCATTAATTCTCCCTTTAAATGTTTATTTAAGGAGTATAGAAAAGGAGTGTTAAATAGGTGTTAAATTTGTGTCAAATTAATGTTAAATACTATTTTATAACATAAATAATAGGAATTTTTATCGTCACATTCTCTGTAGGTTTTGGGAAAAATGCTTTGGCTCTATGAAGTGTCTCTGTCGCACTTTTTGAGAGAATTGTCGAGTGAGACGTAGCAGCTACATCTTCTATCTCACCGTGTGAAGTGAGTGTAAAGCTGACATGAACGGTATCGGAAAGTGAGCGTTTACGTGCAAGTTCAGGGTATTCTTTGTTCTTTTCGATAAGCGCTCTTATCTCATTTCCATGGAGTTCCAAATAAGTCTGTTTGTTACTCTCTGGATTAGAAGACAAACGAGTATCTGTAGGTAGTGGAGAGGTTTCCAAGAAAGAGGTTTCGTTGTTTTCTTGCGCTATTTTTGCGTCACTCATCAAAGGAGTTTCTGTCGTTTTGGACGTACGTTTCTCTTTTTTGTGAGGCAAAGGTTTTGCCTCATTGGAAGCTCTCACAACCGATGCTGTTGAGGATTCATTTTGGGGTTGTTCGATGGAGCTCATTGTCTCTTTTGAAGAGACGACCCGTGTGCTCATATGCAGTGATATACGCTCATGTTTTAAGGAAGAAGCCTCATCTTCCCAACCTAAAAAAGCCACGATTATGCCAAGATGCACCATCAAAGAAAGAAGCAGTGCTAAAGAGGTTCGTTTCATTTTTCCGTGACAATATCGATATTGCGAAATTGTTTAGCCGTTAAAGCTTCTAAAACCGAAACAAAGAACTCAAAAGGTGCTCTTTTATCACAATTAATCGAAAAATGTGTCTCATGCGTTAATGTTTCTAAATGGGTGCGAAGTGCAAACAATGAGATAGACTCTTGCTCTAAAAAGAACTTTCCATGTTCATCAATCGTAATGATCACATTGCGAGATTCGATCTTTTCGCTCGAAGCAGATTTTGGAAGATCGACAGGCAAAATTCCTTTAGCGATAAAGGTTGACGTCAACAAGACAATCGTCAATAAAACAAGGAGAATGTCAACAAAAGGGATGACATTGATGCTATCAAACTTCTTCATCAAACACTGCTAAAAATCGCTCAGAATAACGCACCAATATGTTGTTAAAGACCATGGAGAGTATGGCAACAACAAGCCCAACGGCGGTTGTTTTAAGTGCAAGTGCTAAAGAGCTCATGATTTTCGAGGTTTCAATGCTCTGTTCTGACATGCTCATAAATGTGAGCATTATGGCAAGAACCGTACCTAAAAGCCCAATATAAGGGGCATTTGAAGTAATGGTAGCGATGGTTGTGAGATGGTTGCTGAGTGCAATTTCAAGTGATTTTTTGGTTTTATACGTGTGAAGATTCAGTGATTTATAGAAAAACATTCTTTCAATAAACAGGCCTAAAGAGACGATGCTCATCCCAAAAAGTAACCCTATAATGCCATAGTCAATCCCAAATTTAAGATACTCCATACAATGTCCTCATCCCTCTTTTCATAAGGGATGAGTTTATAAAGCAAATGTTAAATATGTGTTAAATACTACGGTATCGTATGCAATGAGTAAAACCCATTGCATACGATCAGGGATAAATCCCCGACACTCCCTAAAACTTCATAAAATATGTTTTATGAGAATAAGAAGTGTGAGTTACACTTCTTTATCTGTAAAGCAGTGGTTTTTCACCAAAAGGCATAATATCCGCAATAATAGCACTGTACTCAAGCCCTTCATCCTTGAGATGTTGTAGCAATTTTGGTGCGTCTTTTTGCGATACCGCCATCAAAAGTCCGCCTGAGGTCTGCGCATCGTACAAGATGATCTCATCTTTATGCGACACTTTGGCTTCCACTTTAGAGCTTAGATAACTTTTGTTATTGTACGCACCTGCTGGGATAATGCCCATATCAGCAAGTGCTCTGGCTTCATCTAAAATGGGAATATGTTTCATCTCAAAAGCGATGCTCACACGGCTAAAACTCATCTCGTAAGCATGCCCAAAGAGTCCAAAGCCCGTTACATCGGTACACGCACTTACATCGTACGTTCGCATGATTTGCGAAGCTTTTTGGTTCAGTGTTGCCAAGATGGAAGCCACTTTTTCAACCACTTTTTCTTCTAGCATATCCGCTTTAATCGCCGTTGTGAGAATGCCCATTCCAAGGGGTTTGGTGAGAATGAGTACATCGCCAATGCGTGGCGTATTGTTGCGGTAAATTTTCTGTGGATGCACAAAGCCTGTGACACTCATACCATAGGTCATTTCAGGCGCTTCGATCGTATGCCCACCGATGATGATACCACCACACTCCACAACTTTGCTTTGCCCACCTGCTAGGATCTCTTTAAGCACCGAGCGCGGCTGATGACACCCATCAAACCCTACGATGTTCATAGCAGTAGCCACTTCGCCACCCATGGCAAATACATCGCTGAGCGAGTTTGCCGCCGCAATCTGACCGTACACAAACGGATCATCCACCACAGGAGTGATAATGTCTACGGTTTGTACAAGGGCTCGCTCTTCATCCAGATAATAAACACTGGCATCATCACTGGTATCCATGCCAACCAGAACGTTTTTATGCGTGCAAGAAAGACCGCCTATGGCTTCTGTGAGGTCTCCCGGACCCAGCTTGGCAGCGCAACCCGCAGCTTTGACGTACTTGGTCAATTTTGCTTCGTTGTTCATTTAGTACCTTAATTTCAAGCTTCTTGACTATGCAATGGTCAAGAAGCAGTCTGAGCCTTCCGCTTAGGAGAACCCAGTGTTAGCGTAGCTTGAGAAGCTTTGCTTTGAAAGCGTTATTACAATGAAATAGTACCCTCACCACCAAACAGCATCTCAATGGTTCCAAAAGCATTACCGATTTTACCTACTTTGAGCTTATCCGTTACTCCATAAAATTCTAAACAGACACCACATGAGTAAATCTCAACACCTTTAGCTTCCAGCGCTTTAAGCACTTCGATAATGGGCGCACTCTCATCAGCCGTGGTGAGTAAAACCGCTTGATTCACGCAAATGATGCGCTTCGGTAATTTTGGAAGCTCTAAAGTCGATTTTAAAAAGCCAACAATGAGTTTTGCTCCAAGCTCACCCTCGCCTACTTTGTCGCTTTTGAGAAACAAGGTTTTGTCTAAAAATTTTTCATCACTTGTTTTTGTTGCAACCGTGCACGCAAAACCTTTGACGATGGTAATGAGGCTTTTGCCCTCACCTATATCTTCAGCTCTTGCGTCAAAGCCACCATTTTGGGCAAAACGCATGACATTCTCTTTTGACGCTAAAGAGCTTACGACCACCTCTAAAACAGAGTCGTTTGGCAAAGTTTCTAATGCTTTTTTTGTTTGTAATACTGGCTCTGGGCACGCCAAGCCACTGCAATCTAGTTTCATGATTTTTTCTCCGTATGTTCAATGTGTTATGTCTACGCCGTAGACCTATAAAAAGAGGGAAGAGAAGCTTTTGCCTCTCTTATTTTGCGTTCATGATTTTTTCAATCCATGCACTCGCTTTTTCAACACTCTCAAATTTATGGCTTTTTGCCACTTGATTTTGTCCTTCGTAAAAACGCACACGAATGCCATCTTGGACTTCATCAATTTTAATACGTGTAATACGATCTGCGTTGAGATAAACTCTATCATTTAGTTTAACAAACATTGTAAACTCCTTTGGTATTTATGAACCTATTCTAGCACGATTTGGGTAAATAATGAATTTAGAAAATCGTTTTTGTGTTATACTATGAATCCTAATATTGTGAGTTTCAAAGGTCAGCGCATGGCACGTACATTTTTGATCTTTTTTATGGCGATAAACCTCACTTCTTCACTGTTTGCGGATGTTCTCTCTTCGATAGTGGAGAGTAAAAAAATCCGTGTGTGCATTTGGCCAGAATATTATGGCATCTCCTATATTAATCCTCGAACACAAGAACTTGTTGGCATAGACGTAGATTTGGCCAAAGAGTTCGCCAAAGAGTTGGGTGTTAACGTTGCCTTTAAAGAGAGCTCTTTTGCGACGCTCATCAAAGATATCACAACCAAAAGTTGCGATATCGCCATGTTTGCCATTGGTCATACGGTTGAACGCAAAGAGCATCTAAGCCTTACATCACCGCATCTTGCAAGCGATGTCTATGCTGTCTCTTCAAAAAGCAACAGACGCATTAATGTATGGGAAGATATTGACAAAGAAGGTGTTGTTGTAGCTGTAGCCAAAGGAACTTACCATGTTGCATTGATGCAAAAACGGTTACAAAATGCTAAATTGCTTATCGTTGACTCCTTGCATGCACGCGAACAAGAGGTAGAGGCAGGTCGTGCGGATGTGTTTATGAGTGATTATCCTTTTGGCATTCGGATGGTAGAAGAAAAGGAGTGGGCAAAATTGGTCAAACCGACCAAACCTTTTCATATAACGCCCTATGGTTGGGCACTTGCGCAAAATGAACCTGCCCTTTTAGCCAAAGTTGAAGCGTTCATCGCTGCGATCAAACACGATGGAAGGCTTTTGGATGCTGCAAAACACCACCATTTAGAGCCTATTGTTTTAAGCGAGTAACACATGAAACCCTTGATCTTTCCTCAAACAAAGGTGGTGCGCTACCTTTTCATGACTCTTTTCATGGTAGGATTGATCATTGGTTTGATTATTGCTGCGCTTGCAAATTTACGACAAGAAGCCATACAAACCCACCGTCACATTGCAAGCCTTCATGCCTATACACTCGAAGAGCATTTTTCACAAATTCTTCAGCACATCAGCCTTACGATGGATCGCATCCCTCCATTGAGTCATGAAGCGCCCTTACAAGAGGAGATTTTTCCTGTTTTTATGGAACTTTTGCACAATGCCCCTTATCTGCGCTCTTTGTCGCTTCTTAACGATGAAGGCATTATAGAGGTGAGTTCGCACCAACCCAACATTGGAAAAAGAGTGCGATTGGAAAACTTTATACCTACCCCTTTTGGAGAGACGCCCTTACTTCGCATTGGTGTTCCTTGGGAAGGGAGAGACTTTGACAGTGCACAGCCTAGTAGTACGCAAAAGCCTATTGCGTCAGATAAAATTAGTTTTTTACCGCTTTTGAAAAAGGTCTATTTTGTAAAAAGAGCTTATTATATTATCGCCAATCTTAACACAGACTATCTGGGAAACCGATATTCAACCATACTTCCCTTAGAACAAGGCACTGTTTCTTTGTGGCGAATGGATGGCATTTTACTTTTTTCAACCGATTACAAAAAAGAGCTTGGATCGTCACACTATAGTATTGCGCATCCGATGCAAGACGAAGATTTCTTTGAACATTTGCAACACCATACTCAAAATTTGCTGGATGTCTCGAAACTTGCCAAATTTTTACCGTTCATCGTTGAAATTCAAACCAATGAAGCAAATGCCCTTGGCTACTGGGATAAAGAGCGCCTCAAATTACTGGGCATCACAACGATCTTAATTGTACTCTCTGGCGGATTGGCACTGGCATTGATCATGCGG
>JADHEE010000694.1_pt1 | contig 11916 bp, 8 predicted proteins | sample 8952401 | NCBI WGS metagenome assembly JADHEE01 (sample SAMN16124438, study PRJNA663242) | bioreactor sludge metagenome | isolation source: sludge (ammonium) | place: India:Bengaluru | collected 2019-02-28
GTGGCCAGCGCCACGCGCAGGTCGCCGCCGGCGAGCATCATCACCACCCGCCCGGTCTGCGTGCGCTCGGCGAGGTATTCCGTGTGGCCGGTGAACGGGATGCCGGCGTCGTTGATCACGCCCTTGTGCACCGGCGCCGTCACCATCGCCGCGAATTCGCCCGCCAGGCATCCGTCCAGCGCGCGGTCGAGCAGGCGCAGCACGTAGCGGGAATTGGCCGGATCGAGCCGGCCGGGGAGCGAGGCCGCGTCGGCCGCGAGGTGCAGCACGTCGAGCGTGCCCGGTTGCGCCGGCGCCTCGGCCTGCCAGTCGCGCACCGCGACCGGCGCGCCGAGCAGGCGGGCGCGCGCGGCGAGCAATTCCCGGTCGCCCAGCACGACGAGCCGGGCGGCAAAGCGCGTCTGCACGGCCGGTTCGGCCAGGCGCAGGCAGAGCTCCGGCCCGATGCCGGCCGGTTCGCCGGAAGTGACGGCGATCACGGGCGCGGCGCGCATGGGATCAGCGATCCTCCAGTTTCAGTTCGACGTAGGCGCGGTCGCGCGCCTGCCGCAGCCAGTCCTGGTAGGACTCGTCCAGCTTGCGCTCGCGCAGCGCCTGGCGCGCAGCGTTGCGCTGGCGGTCGGAGGAGGCTTCCTGCACGCGGCGCTCCAGCACTTCGATCAGGTGGTAGCCGAACGGCGACTTGACGGGACGGCTGACCTCGCCGGGCTTGAGCGCATCCATCGCCCGCTCGAACTCGGGTACGGTGTCGCCGGGGTAGATCCACCCCAGGTCGCCGCCCTTGGTGGCCGAACCGTCCTGCGAATGCAGGCGCGCCAGCTCGGCGAAGCTCTCGCCATGCACGATGCGGTCGTAGAGCCCTTCCAGCTTGTGCAGCGCCTCGGCGTCCGACACCAGTTCGTTCACCTTGATCAGGATGTGCCGGGCGTGCGTCTGCTGCACCGCCTCCACGCCGGCGCCGCCGCGCTTGTTCACCAGCTTGACGATGTGGAAGCCGTTGGGACTGCGCAGCAGCGGCGCCACTTCGCCGACCTTCAGCCTGACCACGGCGTCGGCGAAGATGCCGGGCAGGCGGTCCAGCGGGCGCATGCCCAGGCTGCCGCCCTGCAGGCCGTCCGGCGCGTCCGAATAGGCGGCGGCGAGCTGCGAGAAATTCTCGCCCTTGGCCGCGCGTTCGAGAATCTGGTCGGCCTTGGCCTTGAGCGTGCCGATCTGCTCGGGGCTGGCCGACTCGGGGGAGCGCAGCAGGATGTGCGCCACTTCGAACTGTTCCGCCGTGCCGCCCTTGCCCGCCTCGCTCTGCAGATAGTTGTCGATCTCGCCTTCCGAGATGACGATCTTGCTGTCCACCTCGCGCTCGCGCACCCGGACGATGATCATCTCGTTGCGGATGTCCTCGCGGAACTTGGCGAACTGCATGCCGTCCCGCTCCAGCGCCTGGCGGAACTGCCCCATCGACAGGTTGTTGCTGGCGGCGATGCGCTGGATCGCCTGGTCGAGCTGCGCGTCGTCGACGCGCACGCCGATGTCGCGGGCGTGCTGGAGCTGCACCTTGTCCATCACCATGCGTTCGAGCATCTGCTGTTCGAGCACGTCGCGCGGCGGCAGCGGCGTGCCCTGCCGGCGCAGCTGGCTGACCGCGGCCTCGACGCGATTGCGCAGCTCGTACAGGGTGATCACCTCGTCGTTGACCACCGCCACGATGCGGTCCGCCGGCAGCGGCTCGGCGCTGGCGCGCGTCGGCGCCTGCGCCGACGCGATGCCGGTCATGAAAACGAACAACAGTGCGATACGCAGCAAAGACATCATATGCAAACCTCAGTCACCGAAGACGGATGCGGAATCGTTGTCGCCGATCAGGCTGTAGCCCTGGATGTTCCGCTTGAGCAGATTCAGCGGATTCGAGCCGATGCGCCCGAGGCCGCTCAGTTCGAGCTGCACGAAGAAGGAGGTCGAGGCGTCCGCCGAGGTCAGGGCCTGGCGCCGGATGACGCCGCGCAGGATCCAGCAGCCGCCGTTGTACTCGAGCCCGGCGATCGACTCGATGACGCGCCCGCCCTGGCCGCCGGTGGACAGCACCGTGCCGTCGTCCTTGAACGAATAGTTCAGGCGGCCGACGCCGTGCCAGCGGCCGCCGAGCGGCCACTGCCCGGAGACGTCCACCTGGTTGACCGGCGAGCTCGTCTCGCTGTTGTAGCGATAGGAGGCGTTCAGCACCTTGCCCGGCTCGGGCTGATAGCGCATCCCCACCGAATAGCGTTCGGTGCGCTTGTCGTTCAGATCGAACTGCCAGGCCGTGTCGGCGTAAACCTTCGGCAGGATCTGCCCGCTGAAGCCGGCCAGGAAGTCGGAACGGTCCCACTTGTCGCCGTCGCTGGCGACGGCGGCGCCGCTCAGCGCCACCTTGCTGCGGGTGAAGTAGTAACGCTGGCCGACCATCGCACGCATGATCTCGTTGCCGGTCTCGGGCTCGATCAGGCGGCTGGTCAGCGCCGCGGTCAGCTGGTTGGCGTTGTTGATGCGGTCCCACCCGGAGAACTGGTTCTCGGAAAAGATCTGGGCGAAATTGAAGTCCGCCAGCCCCGTGTCGAACAGCGGAATGTCGCTCTGGTCCTTGTACGGGATGTTCAGGTAGTAGAGCCGCGGTTCGAGCGTCTGGGTGTAGTCGCGCCCGAACCAGTTGCTCGAACGCTCGAAGGTCATCCCCGAGTCGACGCTGAAAATCGGCAGCGAGACCGACATCGAGCCGGGCGCGCCGGCGGCCTGGCCGGTCAGCGAATAGCTGCGGTAGTTCACCCCGACCTTGGGCGTCACGTACCAGCCCGGCGTCACGTAGGGCACCGAAATCTGCGGATAGAGGACGGTGCGGTTGCCGTCCGGGTAGATCGTGCCGTACTGCTCGCGCTCCGAAATGGTGAAGTGCGTGTATTGCCCGAGGAAATTGAGGTCCGTGCCGTGGAAATCCGGCTTGCGCGCGTTGAAGGTGACCTGCGGCAGCATGCGGTACTGCTCCAGCACCGGATTGTTCTTGTCGGACTGCAGGGTCTGATACTGCTGGAAGTTGACCGACGTGCTCCACCACGCGGCGCCGTAGGTCAGCATCCCCTGCTGCAGCAGTTGCGTCTTCGACGTGCTGGTGATGTCCGAGGACAGATCGGTGTAATAGTCGTCGTCGGACACCTTGTTGTAGTTGATCACTCCGCCGAAGCCGCTGGAGGTCGTCTGGTTGTGCACCAGGGCGATGCCGTAGCGGTTGTCCCCGTCGCGCAGGCGGTCGCCGGGCAGGAACTCGGCGTTCAGCTTGCCGTTGTAGGCGCCGCCGAACGCGGTGTTGAGGTAGCGGAATTCGTTGCCGATCTGGAGGCCGCGCTTGGTCATCAGGCGCGGCGAGATGGTCGCGTCCATGTTCGGCGCGATGTTCCAGTAGTACGGCTGCTCGTACTCGAAGCCGTTGTCGCTGCTGGTGCCGAAGGACGGCGCCAGGAAGCCCGACTTGCGCTCGTTGTTCAGCGAAAAGGACAGCCACGGGGAGTAGAGGATCGGCACGTCCTTGAAGTAGATGGTCGCGGCCTTGCCTTCGCCGACCTCGCGGTCGTAGTCCAGCTTCATCTCGTCGGTACGCACGTACCAGTCATCGTTGCCCGCCGGACACGTGGTGAAGGTGTTCTTCAGCAGGCGGTACTGGTTTTCCCCCTCGAAGTCGATGCGCTCCGCCTCGCCGCGCGACTCCGTGGTCGTGCTGAGCTTGATCTTCTCGCTGAAGCTGGTCTGGCCGGGCACGAATTTCATCGTCTGCGGCGAGGCGAAGCCGGAATTCCACATGGAGGCGTCGGCCAGCTTTCCGAGCTGGCGGTCCGATTCCTCGCGGTCCGCGGCCGTCTTGCCGCCCAGCAGCGACGAATGCTTGAGGAAGTAGGACGGCTGCTCGAAGTACCCGATCTGGTCCTCCAGCCGCAGCCGCATCTTCGGCCCGGTGACGACGTCCTCCTCCTGCTGCAGGCGCACGCTGCCCTCGGCCTCGACCTCGTCCTCCAGCGGCCAGTAGGTCATCAGGTCCGCGTTGATCACGGAACCGGGCTTGCGCAGTTCGGCCTCGCCTTCCGCGACGAATTCCCGATTGATCTCGCCCTGCATGCGCAGCGCGCTCAGGAACACCGGCCGCGGCACCGCGCTGTCCTTGGGCGGCGGCACCATCTTCGAGGCGGCGCGCAGGGCCAGCGCCGGTCCGCGATCCGCAGACTCCTCCTGGCCGCGCGCCACGTCGCGTGGCGCCTCGCCCGTTCCCGCCGGCGGCACGCGTGGCGCCGCCGCCGGGGCGGGACGTCCGGCGAACTGCGCCGCCGGCGCGGACGGCGGCAAGCCGAGCAGCGCCGGATCGACGCGCAGCGGCTCCAGCGCCGTGGCCTTGGGGGCGGCAGCGGCGGCAGGAAGCGTGGTGCCGGGGGCCGCTTCCCGGACGGCCTGCGGAGCGGCGCTCCGGGCCTGTGCGGGAGCCTGTGCGGGAGCCTGTGCGGGAGCCTGTGCGGGAGCCGGCGCCGGGCGGGCGGTGTCCGGGGCGGCATCCTCTCTGGCAGGAGGCGACGGAATCTCGGCGCCGCGTTCGGGCGCGGGCCGGGCCGGACCGGGCGTTGCCTCCGGCGCTGCCGGCCGCGCGGGCGGCGCCGGGGCCTGTTCCGGCTGCTTTTGTTGCACCTCCGCCGCCGGATCCGGCGGCGTCGCGGGCGTCACCGGCCGGACTTCGACGGCCGCCGGCTCGACCGGCCGGACGACCGGCTGGTCTTCCACGGAACCCTGCCGCTCCTCGCGGCGCGCGGCGGGGGGCTGCGGCTCGGGCGCGGCGGGCGGCAGGCCCAGCAGCGCCGGGTCGACCTGCAGCGGGGCCGGCGCCTGCGCCGCGGCCTCGCCGGGATACCCGCCGGCGAGCACGCCGGCCAGGCCGCAGCAGAGCAGAAGCGCAAGTTGTTGGCGTCGGTCAGTCCGATTCATCCGAACGTTTCAGAGGTAGTCAGGGGCACGCGCGGAATCCGCGGCGCGGCGTGCGATGAGCCAATGGGGCGAATGGTAAAATCGCAGCATTCTAGCATCTAAGCCAAAGGAGAAGCGGCATGCCGCGTACCATCCTGCTGCGCGCGTGGCTGGGCCGCCAGTTGCCGGGCCAGCGCAGAGACCGGGACCTCCGGATCGAGCCGGCGTCGGCGGACGCCAGCTTCCGCCGCTACTTCCGCGTCATGCTCGACGACGGCGGCACGCGCATCGTCATGGACGCGCCGCCCGCGCACGAGGACTGCCGGCCGTTCCTGCGGGTCGCCGCCCTGTTCCGCGAGGCCGGCGTGCACGTCCCAGAGGTATACGCGCAGGACCTCGCACAGGGTTTCCTGCTGCTTTCCGACCTGGGCGGCACCACCTACCTGGACGTGCTCGACGCGGCGACGGCGCCGGCGCTCTACGGCGACGCCAACGCCGCGCTGATCGACATCCAGCGCGCCAGCCGCCCCGGCGTGCTGCCCGACTACGACCGCGCGCTGCTCGAACGCGAACTCAACCTGTTCCCCGACTGGTACGTGGCGAAGCATCTGGGCGCCGCCCTGGAGCCGGACCAGGCGGCCGCGCTGCGCGGCGTGTTCGAGACGCTGCTCGCCAACAACCTGGCGCAGCCGCGCGTCTTCGTCCATCGCGACTACCACTCGCGCAACCTGATGGCCGTGGCCGGCGCCTATCCGGCGAACCCCGGCATCATCGACTTCCAGGACGCCGTTTACGGCCCAATCACCTACGACCTCGTCTCGCTCTACCGCGACGCCTACATCGCCTGGGAAGAGGAACGGGAGCTCGATTTCGTGATCCGCTACTGGGAAGCCGCCCGCCGGGCCGGCCTGCCGGTCGATGCCGACTTCGACACGTTCTACCGCGACTACGAATGGATGGGCGCGCAGCGCCAGCTCAAGGTGCTCGGCATCTTCGCCCGCCTCTGCCACCGCGACGGCAAGGACGGCTACCTGAAGGACATGCCGCGCGTGCTGGCCTACCTGCGCCGCACCTGCGGCCGCTACGCCGCGCTGGCGCCGCTCGCGCGCCTGCTCGACCGGCTGGAGAACCGGCAGGCGGCGACCGGGCTGACCTTCTGATGATGAAGGCGATGATCCTCGCCGCCGGACGCGGCGAACGCATGCGCCCGCTCACCGACGCCACGCCCAAGCCGCTGCTCGCCGCCGGCGGCAAGCCGCTGATCGTCTGGCACCTGGAGCGCCTGGCCGCCAGCGGCTTCCGCGAGGTGGTGATCAACCACGCGCATCTCGGCGCGCAGATCGAGGCCGCGCTCGGCGACGGGCGCGCGTTCGGGCTGTCCATCCGCTACTCGCCGGAACCGCCCGGCGCGCTGGAAACCGCCGGCGGCATCGCGCACGCCCTGCCGCTGCTCGGCGCGGCGCCGTTCCTGGTGGTCAACGGCGACGTCTGGTGCGACTGGGATTTCCGGCGGGCATATGCCCTCGCCGACCGCCTGGCCCACCTGGTCTTCGTCGACAACCCGCCGCAGCATGCGGGCGGCGATTTCTGCCTGGACGGCGAGGTGGTGCGCTACGCCGCCGAGCGCCGCGGACCGACCTACACTTACGCCGGCACCGGTGTCTTCGCCCCGCGCTTCTTCGCCGGCGTGCCGGACGGCGCGGTCATGAAGCTGCGCCCGCTGCTCGACGCCGCCATCGCCCGCCGCGAACTAACCGGGGAACATTACACCGGCCGCTGGGTCGACGTGGGGACGCCGGCACGGCTGGCGGAGCTGGACGCCGAACTCCGCCGCGCCGGCACGCTGACTCCCCGACAAAATTAAAGTCCATCGCCGGCCCCGCCGGTCAAAACAAGAAGGAGGAAATCGACCCATCATGAACTACGCCCCTTTTTATGCCCGCCGGCGGGCCCTGCTGGAAACGCTCGGCGACGGCGTCGCCATCATCCCCACGGCGCCTGAACGCTTCCGCAACCGCGATTCGCACCACCCCTACCGCTACGACAGCTATTTCTGGTATCTCACCGGCTTCCCGGAACCCGGCGCGGCGCTGGTCCTGGTCGGCGGCAGCGCGCCGCGCGCGCTGCTGTTCTGCCGCGAGAAGAATCCCGAGCGGGAAACCTGGGACGGCTTCCGCTACGGGCCGGACGCCGCGCGCGAGGCGTTCGGCTTCGACGAGGCGCACCCGATCGACGAACTCGAACGCCGGCTGCCCGAGCTGATCGCCGGCCGCGACGTGCTGTGGCACGCGCTCGGGCACGACGCCGCATGGGACGCGAAGATCGTCGCCGCGCTCAACGCCGTGCGCGCCCAGGTGCGCGCCGGCAAGCACGCGCCCGCGCTGATCCGCGATCCGCGCGAACCGCTCGACCGCATGCGCCGCGTCAAGGACGCGTACGAGATCGAGCGCATGCGCCGCGCCGCGGCCATCGCCTCGGCGGGCCATGCCCGCGCCATGCGCGCCTGCCGCCCCGGCCTCGGCGAATACGCGCTGGAAGCCGAATTGACCTACGAGTTCCGCCGCAGCGGCGCGGCCGGGCACTCCTTCCAGCCGATCGTCGCGGGCGGCGCCGGCGCCTGCGTGCTGCACTACGTGAACAACGACAAGGAGCTGGCCGACGGCGCGCTGGTGCTGATCGACGCCGGCTGCGAGTTCGACGGCTACGCCGCCGACATCACCCGCACCTTCCCGGTCAACGGCCGCTTCAGCGGCGTGCAGCGCGACGTGTATGAGATCGTCCTCGCGGCGCAAGCCGCGGCCATCGCCGCCGTCGCGCCCGGCGCGCCGTTCATCGCCTACCACGAGGCCGCCCTGCGGGTGCTGGTGCGGGGCATGGTCGACCTCGGCCTGCTGGCGGGCGACGTGGACGGGCTGATCGACGGCGAGGCCTACAAGCCGTTCTACATGCACCGCACCGGGCACTGGCTCGGCCTCGACGTGCATGACGCCGGCGACTACAAGACCGGCGACGCCTGGACGCCGCTCGCCGCCGGCATGGCGCTGACCGTCGAGCCGGGCCTGTACGTCCCGCCGGACGCCAACGTGCCCGCGCACCTGCGCGGCATCGGCATCCGCATCGAGGACGACGTGCTGGTCACCGCCCACGGCGCCGAGGTCTATACCAACGCGCCGAAGACGATCGCCGCCATCGAGGAGGCCATGCGCCATGACTGAGGCCGCGCCGGCCCTCGACGCCGACGTGCTGATCGTCGGCGCCGGGCCGGTCGGGACCACGCTGGCGCTGGCCCTGGCCGACGGCCCGCTGCGCGTGCAGCTGCTCGACCGGCAGCCCGCCGGCGCCTGGCGCCGCGACCCGCGCGCGCTGGCCCTGTCGCACGGCACCCGGCAGCTGCTCGAACGCCTGGGCGCCTGGAACGCCGCCGCGGCCACGCCGATCCGCGGCATCCACGTCTCGCAGCGCGGCGGTTTCGGCCGCACCCGCATCGACGCCGACGAGCACGGCCTGCCGGCGCTGGGCTACGTGATGCGCTACCGCGACCTGCTGGCGGCCCTGCACGCGCGGCTCGCAGAGGAACGGCTGCTCGCGCCCTGCGCGCTCAAGGCGGTCGAGCCCGCGCCGGCGCACGCCACGGCCACGCTCGACCACCAGGGCGAAACCCGGCGCGTCGCCGCCCGGCTGGTCGTGCACGCCGAAGGCACGCCGCAGGACGGTCCGGGCCTGACCGTGCGCGATTACGGCCAGCACGCCGTGGTCTGCGAGGTCACGCCGGCGGAGCCGCACGGCCACCGCGCCTGGGAACGCTTCACCCCGGACGGGCCGCTGGCCCTGCTGCCGGTCGGCGGCGACTATGCCGTGGTGTTCACCGTGCCGCCGGACAAGGCGGCAGCGCTGCTGGCCCTCGATGACGCCGGCTTCCTGGCCGCGCTCAACGCGCAGTTCGGCGGCCGCGCGCGGCTGGTCGCCGCCGGGCCGCGCGCCAGCTTCCCGCTCTCCCTGCGCCTGCGCCGGCAGCTCGCGCGCGAGCGCCAGGTCTGGCTGGGCAACACCGCGCAGACGCTGCATCCGGTTTCCGGCCAGGGCTTCAACCTGGGCCTGCGCGACGCCTGGGAGCTGGCCGAGACGCTGCTCGACAACCCGGACGATCCGGGCCGGGCCGGCCCGCTCGCCGCCTACGCGCGCGGCCGCCGCACCGACCGCTGGGGCAGCGCGCTGTTCACCGACGGCGTGGTACGCGCCTTCTCCAACGACCTGCCGCCGCTGCGGGCGCTGCGCGGCCTCGGCCTGCTGGCGCTGGACGCCGCGCCGCCGCTGCGCCGCTTCGTCGCCCGCCGCATGATCTGGGGCGCGCGCGCCTGGCTCTAGGCCCCGACCGCCGGCTCCGGCAATCCCGCCGTCCGGCGTCTCGCGTATGATGCCGGACGGAATAATCTGAATAATTCGAATTTCCGCAGCGATCACGACAGGAGCAGGGATTGTCTCCGTCCCAGGCAGGGTTGATCGGCCGTTTGTCCGAATCCCGGCAGCTCATGGCTGTCCGGCGGGGATTTTTGCTGTTGCTGCCCCTGGTCATGCTCGGGGCACTGTCCCTGACGCTCGGCAACGTCGCCTTGCCGTGGCCCGCGGCGGCGGGCTTCCAGCGCATGTTCCTGCAGGCCGGCGAGGCCATTTTCGGGGTGATCTCGCTGTGCCTGACGCTCTCCGTCAGCTATTCGCTGGCCGCCAGCCGCCAGGCGGACGCGCTCAACGACATGCCGCCGCTGGTTCCCGCCAGCGTCGCCCTGCTCTCCTTCGTGATGACGGTCGCCCCGTTCGACGGGTCCGGCGGCATCGGGCCGTACGGCACGCGCTCGGTGTTCCCCGCGCTGATCGTGGCGATCCTGGCCACCGGCATCTTCATGAAGCTGCTCGATCGCTCGCGGACGCGGCGCGGCGTGCTCGGCGGCGACGCCGATCCGGCCCTGCCGGCCGTGCTGCGCGCCCTGCCGCCGGCCTTCCTGACGGTGGCCTGCTTTCTCGGCGTGCGCCAGGCGCCGGGGTCTGGCGCGGGCCCTGCTGTTCAACCTGCTCAACCACCTGCTGTGGTTCTTCGGCGCGCACGGCAACAACGTCCTGGCGGCGATCGAGCACAGCTATCTGGACGTCGCGCCGCTGGTCGACGCCGCCGGGGCCGGCGGCCCGATCCATCCGGCGCGGGTCCTGACCAAGACCTTCCTGGACGTCTACGTGTACATGGGCGGCTCGGGCGTCTCGCTCGGCCTGCTGATCGCGCTGCTGCTCGGCTGGCGCGGCGGCAATCAGCGCCGGCTGGCCATGGCCGGGCTGTTCCCGGCGCTGTTCAACGTCAGCGAACTGGTGGTGTTCGGCCTGCCCATCGTGCTCAACCCCGCCTTCCTCGTGCCGTTCGTCCTGGCGCCGCTGGTGCTGGTGGTCACCAGCGGCTGGGTGCCGCCGGTGCAGGAGCCGCTGCACTGGACGACGCCCGTCCTGCTCGGCGGCTACCTGGCCGCGCATTCGTGGCGCGGTGTCGCGCTGCAGGCCGCCAACCTGCTGCTCACCGTGCTGATCTACCTGCCTTTCGTGCGCGCCGCCCGGCGGCAGGCGGCCGACGCCAGCCGGCGCCATTTCGGCGCGCTGATCAAGGCCATCGAGGAAGCCAGCCTGAACCAGCGCGCCGGCGTCCTGGAGCGCCGGGACGTGGTCGGCGCCCAGGCCAGGCAGTTGGCCAGGGCGCTGAAAGACGCCATCGCCACGGGGCAGCTGCATCTGGCCTACCAGCCGCAGGTCAATGCCGCGGGCCGGGTGGTCGGCGTGGAAGCCTTGCTGCGCTGGGACTATGCGCCGTTCGGCCCGGTCGCGCCGAACGTCGTCGTGGCCCTCGCCGAAGAGGCCGGACTGGTCGGGGAACTGGGCGACTGGGTCATCCGCGCCGCCTGCGCCCGCATGCGGCAATGGCGCGAGGCGGACTGCGTGCCGGGCGTCACCATGTCGATCAACCTGTCGCCGACGCAGCTCAACCATGCCGGCTTCGCCGGCAGAATCCACGACATTCTGCGCACCCACGGCCTGTCCGCCGACGACATCGAATTCGAGATCACCGAAAGCCGGGCCGTCGCGCACAGCGAACGCACGGCGCATACGCTGGACCAGCTGGCCCGGCGCGGCATCCGGCTGGCCATCGACGACTTCGGCATGGGCTACAGTTCGCTCCTGTACATGCGCCGCTTCGATATCCACGCGATCAAGCTGGACGGCTCGCTGACGCGCGAAATCCTGACCAATCCGAGCTGTCGCGAGATCGTCGAGACGATCGCCACGCTGTGCCGCAGCAAGGGCATCCGCATCGTCGCCGAGTTCGTCGAAACCGAGGAGCAGCTGCGCGTGCTGCACGGGCTCGGCTGCACCGAGTTCCAGGGATACCTGTTCAGCCGGCCGCTGCCGCCGGACGCCTGCCTGGAGTTCATCCGCGGCCGGAACGGCCCGGCGCCGGAGCAGGGAGACGCCCGCCCGGCGGAACCGGAACCGGCGGCCGCGCTTTCGCCTTTGCGCGCGGTCGACTAGACTTTCGTCTTTTCGGCTCCGTCCCATGGCACGCGCAAACAAGAAAATCCAGACGCTCGAATTCAAGGGGATGACGATCCCGGTCGTCAGCGTCACGCTCCGCTCGCTGCAGGCGGATCAACTGGCCAAGTCGGCCGCCGAGCTGTTCGGCGACGAGGCGTTCTTCGACGGCGACGCGGGACTGCTCGAACTGGACGGGATCGCGGCGCCGGAGGGCAGCGCGCCGGACTGGCCCGGCATCCGCGCCCTCTTCCAGCGCTACGGCCTGCGGCTGATCGGCGTGCGCGGCGGCGACGAAACGCTGGCCTCCTCCGCCGCGGCGGCCGACCTGCCGGGCATCGCCGCGCCCCGGCGCGCGGCGCACGGCAGGAACGCCGCGGCCGCGGCGCC
>JADHEE010000695.1_pt1 | contig 11914 bp, 9 predicted proteins | sample 8952401 | NCBI WGS metagenome assembly JADHEE01 (sample SAMN16124438, study PRJNA663242) | bioreactor sludge metagenome | isolation source: sludge (ammonium) | place: India:Bengaluru | collected 2019-02-28
AGGTGCACGACGCGCTCGAAGCACTCCCCGGCGAACAGCGCCGCGACCGCCGGCGCGTCGGCGACGTCGATGTGGCGGAAGCAGAACCGGGAGTACGGCGCGAGCTGGTCCAGCCGCGCGTGCTTGAGGCGCGGGTCGTAGTAATCGTTGAGATTGTCGATGCCGACCACCTCGTCGCCGCGTTCGAGCAGCAGGCGGGCGACGTGCATGCCGATGAAGCCGGCGGCGCCGGTGACCAGGATCTTCACGTCGCCGCTCCTTCTTCCGCTGCCTCGTTGAACTGCATGGCGTGCAGGCGCGAGTAATGGCCGTTCAGCGCCAGCAGTTCGGCGTGCGAGCCGCGCTCGACGATGCGCCCCTGGTCCATGACCATGATCACGTCCGCCTTCTCGATGGTCGACAGGCGGTGGGCGATGACCAGCGTCGTGCGGTTCTGCATGACGCGGTCCAGCGCCTTCTGGATGTGCCGTTCCGACTCGGTGTCGAGGGCCGACGTCGCCTCGTCGAGAATCAGGATCGGCGCGTCCTTCAGGATGGCGCGCGCGATCGCCAGCCGCTGGCGCTGGCCGCCCGACAGCAGGACGCCGTTTTCGCCGACCAGCGTGTCGTAGCCCTGCGGCAGCTTGTCGATGAACTCCCTGGCATAGGCCGCCTCGGCGGCCTGCTCGATCTTCGCGCGCGGCGTGCCGGCGAGGTCGCCGTAGGCGATGTTGTTGGCCACGCTGTCGTTGAACAGCGAGGTCTGCTGCGTGACCAGCGCGATGTGCCGGCGCAGGTTGCGCAGGGTGAAATCCTCGACGTCGACGCCGTCGATCAGGATCTGGCCGTGCTCGTGGCGGTAGAAGCGCGGAATCAGGCCGGCCAGCGTGGACTTGCCGCTGCCGGAGCGGCCGACCAGGGCGATCATCTGCCCCGGCTCGACCGTCATGTCGATGTCGTCCAGCACCCGGTGCTTGCCGTCGTAGCTGAACGACAGGTTCCTGATCTCGATCCGGCCGGAGACGCGCTCGCGCTCCACCGTGCCGCGGTCGGCCTCCGGCGGCTCGTCGAGCTGCGCGAAGATGCTCTCGGCGCCGGCCAGCCCCTTCTGGATCGTCGAGCTGACTTCCGACAGCTGGCGGATCGGCTTGGGCAGCATCCCGGCCGCCGTGATGTAGGCGACGAGGTCGCCGGCCGAGGCGTCGCCGCGCAGCAGCAGCACCAGGAAGAGCAGCACCGACATGGTGGCGAAGGTGGCCAGCTGCAAGGCCGGCGTGAATATCGCCGAGGTCCGCGACATGCGCAGCTGCTTGGCCGTGTTGGCCTCGCTCGACGCGCGGAAGCGGCCGGCCTCGTACTCTTCGCCGCCGAAGCTGCGCACTACCCGGTAGCCCTGGATCATCTCCGAGGCGATGTGCGTCAGGTCGCCCATGGCCACCTGGATCTTCTTGCTCTGCTTGCGGAATTTGCGGCTGGCGTTGCCGACCATCAGGCCGATCACCGGCAGGATGGCGACCATCACCAGCGTCAGCTTCCAGTTCATCCACAGCAGGTAGCCGAACAGGAAGACGATGGTCAGCCCTTCCCGGATGATCACCTTGATCGCGTCGGTCGCGGCGCCGGTGACCATGGTCACGTTGTAGGTGATGCGCGAGATCAGGTGGCCCGAACTGTTCTGGTCGAAATAGGCGTTGGGCAGCCGCAGCAGGCTTTCGAACAGCGCGATGCGCAGGTCGTGGATCAGTCCGAGCGAGACGCGCGAAAGGAAATAGTTGCCGAGATACGACCCGACGCCCTGCCAGAAGACGATCGCCATCAGCAGCAGCGGCACGCCGTAGGCCAGGTCGAGCTCGCCGAGCGCCGGAATGTCGTGGAACGTCGACGTCCCCGGCTCGGTCAATCCGTCCACGAAGAACTTCAGAATGCTGGCCTGCATCGGCTGCGCCGAGGCGAAGATGATGAAGCCCAGCAGGCTGATGGCGAACAGGCCGAGAAAAGGCTGCAGGTAGCGGAGCAGCCGAAGGTAGATTCTCAAGGATGAAACAGGTGCCTTGACCGGATGTTGCATTATTTGCGCGCCTGGCGTTGAGTTCCGGCGGGCAAGTGTAGCATGCGCCCCCCGGGCCTGCGTCGCGGCGGCCGCTGCGCGTTCTGTGGAGCGCGCCGCCTGGCGGAGTTGCGCGGAGGAGACGGCATGCCTCTGCCGCGGGGCGGAAGGGCAAAAATGCCTCCGTCGTCATGTGTCCGCCATGAGAAAATACGCCGCGCGTCCGGATTGGACAGCGCGGGTCGGCGCGGCCCGGAGTATCGTTCCGGACCCGCCGCTTTGTTTGGAAGGCAGATCAGATTTCGATGGAAACACCAGAAAACCCGGAATCCCGGCACCGCGACCGGCGGCTAAGCGGTAAATGTCCCGCATGGTCGCCGTGCCTGGCGCGCGTCAGGGCCTGTCTGCCGGGCGCCGTATTCGCCGCGGGGTTCTTCTGCCTGTTCACGGGGCTGATCTGGGCGGGCGATCGCGGCCTGTACTCCCGGTTGTTCTATTGGCTGGTCGCATTGCCCGCGCTGGTCGCGGTCGCGGTTTCTCCCAGGGAGGCGGCCGGGCTGCTGAAGTCGCGGATCTTCCTGGCGTACCTGCCGTTCGGCTGCTACATGGCGATCACGCTGCTCTGGTCGGAGCGTGACGGCAGCGTGCTGGAAATGCTCAAGCGGCCGTTATTCATCGTGCTGATTTTTCTTGCCGTTTTCGAGTTCGGGCGCCGGCGGCACGCGCTGTTGATGGCGACGGTCAAATGGTCGGCCGTGTTTGCCGTTCTGGCGGCGCTTTACACGCTGTACCCCTTCCTGGCTGCCGGTGCGCCGGGCCGTCTCGGCGGCTACGGCGCGCTGTCGAATCCCCTGCTGGTTTCCCACGTCTTCGGTTTTTTCCTGGCGCTGTGGCTCGGCTACTACTTCTGCAAACGGAAGCTCGTCGAGCCGCTCTTTTTTTTCGCCTTCGTGGTTTTGATCGGCCTGCTTTTCGCGACGGGTTCCAGGACCCCGCTGGTCGCCGCCACGTCCACCGTCATCTGGCTGGCGGCCCTGACCGCGAACCGCAAGAGCGCCGCGGCCATCGGCGTCCTGGTGCTCCTGGCGGCCGCCGTCCTGTGGTTTTTCCCGGAATCGGTCACCCAGCGCGGCTTGTCGCATCGGACCGAAATATGGGCGGGCGTCATCCACCAGATTTCGGCGAAGCCCTGGTTCGGCCACGGTTTCGGCACGCCGCTCAAGGTGTGGGTCGAGGCATTGAATGAGACCTTCCTCGATTCGCACAACGTGACGCTGTCCGTGGTCTACGCCGGCGGGCTCGTCGGCGGCGTGCTGTGGATCACCATCTATCTCACGGCGCTTAGGGAAGCGTGGCGCTGGCGGCGTGACCGGTGGGTCCTGGTGTTTTCCGCCGCCATCGTTTACGGGCTCGCCGCCGGACTGACCGAGGGAAGCTCCTTCATGTCGCGCCCCAAGGAGCATTGGAATCTGATATGGATTCCGATGGCGCTGCTCTCCTACTCGGTAGGCCGGGCGAAAGCGAGGGGGGAGGAGCCGTGGACGGAGGCGTCAGAGGCCGGCAAGGCGGCCTAGCGCCCGCAGCGTCTTGCCGTTCCAATCGCGCAACGGGAGTTGCCGCAGCAGTTCGCGGGCGAGCGGCTTGTCCTCGCGCGCGCACTTCAACAGCATCGAATTGATGAAGCGGGCGCGGGCGCGCGGGTACGCGGGGTGGTCGGCGAAGCGGGCGTAGGTGCTCAGCACGCAGTCGATCATGAAGCGGCGATTCTTGTAGGTGTTGGTCGCATGGACGCGGTACTGCGCGAGAACGTCGGGAAGCACGTCGATGAAGTAGCCGGCGCGGGTGATCTTCAGTTCGACGAGCAGGTCCTCCAGCCCGATGTCCGGATCGAAACCGCCGACCTTTTCCAGGGCCTCGCGCCGGAACAGCAGGGTCGGCGCGGGCGCGCCGGATTTGTCCGAGGCGAAGACGTCGTCGAAGTCGAGGCGGCGGAACGGGCGCTCATGATTCCGGCGGGCGATCGGCACGCCGGCGCCGTCGATCGTCTCGATGTTGCCGGCGCAGATGCCGACTTCGGGCTTGTCGCGCAGGTAGTCGACCTGGGTGGCGATGCGCTGCGGGAGCATGACGTCGTCCGAGCCGAACGGCGCGATCAGGCTGCCCCGCGCGCGGGCGACGGCTTCGTTGAGCGTTCTCGCCAGTCCCCGGTTCTCCTGCACCCGGAAGTCGAAGCCATGCAGGGCCTGCAGCCGGCGGATGCGCTCGACGCTGTCGTCGCGCGATCCGTCGTCGATCACCAGCAGCTCGATGTGCGGGTAGGTCTGGCCGAGGACGCTGAGGATGCTTGCCTCGACGTACGGCCCGTGGTTGTAGCTGGCGATGACGACCGTGACCAGCGATGGCCGCTCATCCATGGCGTCCGCTGCCGGCCAGCAGTTCCTCGATCAGTTCGCGGTAGTGCCGCCGGAAGTCCCCGATGGCGTGGGCGCGGCACAGATACGCATACGTGCGTTCGCCTTCGGCGGCCCGCTGCTCCGGCGTGAGCGCCAGGGTTTCGCGCAGGCGTCCGGCCAGCTTCTCGGGCACGCCGACGGGAAAGATGCGCGCCGCGCAGTCCTCCAGGATCGAGCGCATGCTGGCGATGTCCGATCCGATCACCGGCAAACGGCCGCTCATCGCTTCGAGCAGCGCCAGCGGCAGCCCTTCGCTGAGCGAAGGCATGACGAAGACGTCGAACGCCCGCACGAACTGCGCGGCGTCGTTTTTCGCGCCGAGCAGGCGGACCCGTCCCTGCAGCTGCCGCCGCACGATGGCCTCTTCCAGTTCGCCGCGGGAACGGCCTTCGCCGATGATCGCCACCATGGCGCGCGGGTTTTCGTCCTTGACGCGCGCAAAGGCGTCGATCAGGTCGAGGTGACCCTTCACCGGCACCAGCCGTCCGATGGCGCCGAAGACGAAGGCGTCGGGCGGCAGGTCAAGCAGCCGGCGCGCCTCTGCGCGGGAATGCTGGATGGCTTCGACGCGCCCGATGTCGATGGCGTTGTTGATCTGCCGGACGGCATCCGGCGCGAGGCCGGCGCCGCAGTTCAGCAGGTCGTCGCGCACCGCGCGCGAAACGCCGACCAGCCGCCAGGCCGGCGTCAGCAGCCGGCGCAGCAGCCAGCGCCGGTAGGCGCGGTCGTACTCGCCGAGTCCGTGCAGCACGCCGATGCAGGCGGGAATCCGCAGCCAGCGGTTCAGCAGCAGCAGCATGCTGATCGGCTTGAAGCGATGGGCGATCACCACGTCGTAGCGCGCTTCCTTGCACAGCTTGTAGACGGCGCGCTGCGCGCGCAGGCGCAGGCCCTTGGTCTGGCCTGGCCCGAAGCCGAAATAGACCGAACGGGCCGCCCGGCTGGCGGGCTCGCCGGCAGCGGGCCGGCCGCTCAGAAACGCCGCCGTCACTTCGTAGCGTTCTTCGGGCAGGCCCTGGATGATCTGCTCGGCGAGGTCGGAGGCGCTGACGTTGTAGTTGTTCTGGAGCTGGAGAACCTTGATCCTGCCCGTCATGGCCGGCGCCCCAGCCACAGGCGCAGGGCCTTGCGCGAATACGAGGCCTTGAGCAGGACGCGCCAGTCGGCCGCGAGGGCCGCGCGGAAGTAACCCTTCGCGGCGGCATGGTCGTCGGCCTGCCAGGCGCTGCGGAACAGCGATAGGCAGCGCTGGACGTAGAACGGCTTTTTCAGCGGCAGGCACTCGTCGCCGAGGCGGCGCGGCGAGAAGACCTCGTCGACCAGCGCCAGTCCGCCCGCCTTGGCGTGGCTGAATTGATGGCGCAGGCTGTCTTCGTGCTTGTGGATCAGCGCCAGCGGGCGGGGCAGCACCGTGCAGGAGAAGTTGCCCAGGGTCTGCGCGAAGACGGGGATGTCCTCGGCGCTGCGGAAGTGTTCCGGGTAGTCGCCGCGGGTGAACACCTCGCGGTGCATGGCGCAGGCGCCGTTGGAGAGCGTGATGCGCTTGTGCAGCAGGTAGTCGCGCACGCGCTCGACGGAATGTTCGGGCAATACGCCCGGAGCGTGCTCGCGGCGGCGGCCGTCGGCCGTCACCGAGTAGTGCCCGCCGATCACCATGCGGGTTTCGGGGTGCGTCTCGACGTGCTTCTGTATCGCCTCCAGCGCGCCCGGCGCCATCTCGTCGTCGGCGTCGAGGAACACCAGGTACTTGCCCGCGGCTTCGCGGATTCCCAGGTTGCGCACCGAGGCGAGGCCGCCGTTTTCCTTGCGGATGGCGCGCAGGCGGCCGGGGTGCGCGGCCTGCAGCGCGGCGATGACGGCGGGCGTCGCGTCGGTCGAGCCGTCGTCGATGACGATCAGTTCCGCCGGCACGCCGTCGAGCTGCGCGCACACCGATTCCACGGCGCGCGCCAGGGTGCGCGCATAGTTGTAGGCCGGAATGACGACGCTGATCAGCACGCCGGCCTCAGTCCGCGCCATGCCGCGTTTCCTTGACGACCAGGATGTCCTCCATGACGAGGTACTCCAGGTCCGAGCCGTAGAACATGTTCAGCGCGTCGGTCGGCGAGCAGATCATCGGCTCGCCGCGCCGGTTGAGCGAGGTGTTGAGCACGACGCCGTTGCCGGTGAGCTTTTCGAGCTCGGCCATCAGGTCGTAGTAGCGCGGGTTGTGCTCGCGCTGCAGGACCTGGGCGCGCGAGGTGCCGTCTTCATGGACCACTTCGGGCACGCGCTCCTTCCAGCCCGGCGCGACCTCGAAGGTGAAGGTCATGAACGGCGCCGGATGGTCGCTGCCGAGCATCTGCGGGCCGACCGTGTCGAGCATGCTCGGGCAGAACGGGCGCCAGCGCTCGCGGAACTTGATCTGCGCGTTGATCCGGTCGGCGACGCCGGGCACGCTGGGGCAGCCGAGGATCGAGCGTCCGCCGAGCGCGCGCGGGCCGAATTCCATGCGCCCGTGGAACCAGGCGACCGGGTTGCCGGCGGCGAGGATCTTCGCCACCTCCACGGGCACGTCGTCGATCCTGCGCCACTGCGGCCGGGCCGGATGGCGCGCGCACGCGGCGATGACGTCCTCGTTGCTGTAGGACGGGCCGAGGTACACATGCTCCATCTTCTCGACCGGCACGCCGCGCGCGACCGAGATATAGGCCGCCGCGCCGACGGCCGTGCCGGCGTCGCTGGCCGCCGGCTGCACGAACAGTTCCTTGACCTCCGGCCGGGCGATGATTTTCTGGTTGAGCTTGACGTTCAGCGCGCCGCCGCCGGCGAAGGCCAGCTTGCCCGTTTCGCGCAGGATGTCGCCGAGGTAGTAGTCCAGCATCTGCAGCGAGACATCCTCGAACAGCTTCTGCATGCTCGCCGCGTAGTGGATGTACGGATCGTCGGCGATGTCGCCGACGCGCTTCGGGCCGAGCCATTGGACGAGCTTCGGCGAGAAATAGAAGCCCTTGCCCTGCTCCTTGTAGCGGCGCAGGCCGATCACGTTGGCGTAGTCGGTGTTGATCACCAGTTCGCCGTTCTCGAACTTGGCCAGGCGCGAGAAATCGTACTTGTGCGGGTCGCCGTAGGGCGCCATGCCCATGACCTTGTATTCGCCGTCAAGCATCTCGAAGCCGAGGAACTCGGTCAGCGCGCCGTACAGGCCGCCGAGCGAATCGGGATCGTAGAACTCCTTGATCTTGTGGATGACGCCGTTCTCGCCATAGCCGAAGAAGGTGGTGGCGTACTCGCCCTTGCCGTCGATGCCGAGGATCGCCGTCTTTTCCTGGAAGCCCGAGCAGTGGTAGGCGCTGGCGGCGTGCGCCAGGTGGTGCTCGACGGGCACGATCTCGATTTTGGCGAGGTCGAAGCCGAGCTGGACCAGGCACCATTCGATGCGTTTCCGGTAGCGGTGGAAGCGCCGGTTGCCGGTGAGGATCGCATCCAGCGAACGGTCAGGCGCGTACCAGTAGCGTTTGGCGTAATGCCAGCGCGCTTTCCCGCCCAGCCCGATCGGCGCGAACGGAATGGCTACGGCATCGACGTCGGCCGGCTTGATGCCGGCGAACTGCAGGCAGAACTTCGCCGCCTCGTAGGGCATGCGGTTCTTCGCATGCTTGTCGCGCACGAAGCGTTCCTCCTCCGCGGCGGCGACGAGCCTGCCGTCGATGTACAGCGCCGCCGAGGGATCGTGGGTCAGCGCGCCGGAAAGTCCAAGTACGGTCAATGCCAAGGTTCTGCTCTCGCAAGGTCGGGTTGAGTGCCGGCGCCGGAACGGCGGCGCCGATCGATCCGTGAGTATACCTTCCCGCGTGCCCGCGATAGTGAATCGGAGTAAAGTAGCCCGCTTTTCAGCGGCACGGCCGCCGGTAGCGCCGGCGGCCGCCGCCTGTTCGCGCATGGACCGTGTATGCATGACACCTTGAAGACGCTGCTGGTGCTTTTGCTGGTGCTCGTCCCCGCCCTGTTCCTGGGCTTGGGCGAGCGGCCAGTTTACAAGATACAGGAAGTGCGCATCGCCGAGACGGCGAGGGAAATGCTGGAGAGCGGCGAATGGGTCGTGCCGCGTTTCAACGGGGAGCTGCGCCTGCAGAAGCCGCCGCTGCCCTACTGGCTGACCGCCGCGAGCTACCGGCTCGCCGGCGCGGATGCCGTGGCCACGCGGTTGCCCGCCGCGCTCGCCGGCCTGGGCCTGGCCCTGCTGATCTGGGCCTGGACGAGGCGCGAACTCGGGGTGGAGGCCGCGGGCAACGCCGCCATCGTGCTCGTCCTGTCCTATCTGGGACTGCGCTATTTCCGCAGCGGCGAGGCCGACGCCCTGCTGCTGCTGTGCATCGGCGCCGCCTGCCGGCTCGGCTTCGACATCGTCGCCCACGGCCGCCGCGAGCCGTTCCGCCGCCTGCTGTTCGGCTTGGCGCTCGGCCTGGGCTTCCTGACCAAGGGGCCGGCGGGGCTGTCGATTCCTTTGCTGGCCCTGGCCGGCCTGGCGTTCGCCGAGCGGCGGCATGGCGGCGGCTGGCGGGGCTTCGCGGCCCTGTTCAGCGCGCCGGGCGTGGCGGCCATGCTGATCGCGGCGTTCGGCTGGTACGCCTGGATCTTCGGCACGCTGCCCGACGCCGCGCAGCTCTTCTTCGGCCGGCAGATCGACGAGACCTTCATCAGCGGCAACCATCCCAAGCCGCTCTGGTGGTACCTCTCCAACGGGTTCGGCTTCTTCGCGCCGTGGAGCGTGCTGCTCGTTCCGGCGGGCTGGCTGGCGTACCGCCGGCGGGGCGCCGCCATGCCGGCGCTGGCGAGGTTCGCCTGGATCTGGCTGGCGACGGTGTTCGTGCTGCTCACGGCCACCATCAACAAGCAGATGCAATACGCGCTGTTGTTCGCACCGCCGCTGGCCATTCTCATCGGGCACTACCTGGCCGTCGCCGAGGGCGGCTTCCTGAAACTGAACCGCGTCCTGTTCGCCGCGCTCTGCCTGGCCGTGGTCGCGGGCATCGTTTTCGTCCTGCGCCGGACGGCCGAACTTCCGTCGCCGCTCTGGCTGGCGCTGCCCGTCGCGCCGCTGGCGCTGGGCTGGCTGGCCGGCGTGCGGCGGCCGTCGCCGCCGATGCTGCTCGCCGCCGGGCTGGTGGCGATGGCCTTCCTCTTCAGCGAGGCGCATTTGTCGAAGGAGCCGCACAAGGTGGCGGCGCAGGCGCTGATGCGCGAGGCGGCGGCGCTGTCGCCGCTGTATCAGGCCGGTCCCCGGCCGGGGCGCGGGGAACTGTCGTTCTACGCCGGCCGCGTGGTGCCGCCGGTCGATGCGGCCGATCTGCCGGCGCTGCTCGAGAAACATCCCGAGATCGGCTTCGTCGGCGAAACGGTGCCGTCGCTGCCGGAGGTGTCCGTGGAACCGCTCGGGCAGGCCGACGACCTGCGGCTGGTCAGGCTGACGCGGCGCCCGCGCGCCGACGCTGCCACTCAGTAGATGAGGGGGCTGCCTTCCGGGCGCGTCTTGAAGCGCCGGTGCACCCAGTAGTACTGCTCGGGCATGGTGCGCACGGCGGCCTCGATCCAGGCGTTCATCCGCGCCGTATCGGCTTCGGCGTCGGCGGTCGGGAAATCGTCCCAGGCGTCGCCGATCTCGGTGACGTAGCCCTGTCCGCCGGGCAGCACGCGCGTCACGCAGGTCAGCACGGCCGCGCCGGCGGCGCGCGCCAGGCGCGAGAGGCCGGCGGTGGTCGCGGCCGGCACGCCGAAGAAGGGCACGAAAACCGCCTCGCGCCGCCGCGCGTTGAGATCGGGAAGGTAGTAGAAGGGCCGGCCGGACTTCATCGCCTTGACCGTGGCGCGGATGCCGTCCTGGCGGGTCAGCAGCAGCTGGTCGCCGAAGCGGCGGCGGCCGTTGAGCAGCAGGCGGTCGAAGACCGGATTGGCCTGTTCGGCGTACATGCTCAGCGAGTCGAAGCGCATCGCCACGGCCACGCCGCCGGCGTCGAGCCCGACGAAATGCGGCGCGAGCAGGATGACCGGCCGGCCGGCGTCGAGCTGGGCGCGCAGTTTTTCGGTGCCTGCGATGCGGATCATCCGTTCCAGCCGCCGGCGGTTGCCCCACCAGAGCACGCCGCGTTCGAGCAGCGAGCGGCCGAGCACCCGGAAATGATCCCGGGCGAGCACCTCGCGCTCGGCGGCGGACAGTTCGGGGAAGCACAGTTCGAGGTTGATGCGCACCACCTTGCGGCGCCGGCGGCCGAGCAGAAAGAAAAGGCGGCCGAGCCCGTTCCCGCAGGCGGCGAGCACCGGCAGCGGCAGGAAGTGCAGCAGCCAGAACAGGAAGACGACGGGTTGGCTCGAAAGGTTACGCAGCATCGGGCGGCGGTGGGAGTCGGTGGCGGACCGGCGGCATTGTAGAGCCGAATCGCCGCGGCGTTCCATAGGGGCCCCTCCGCCGCCCGTATATAATGCAGCGATTCCCCTCGACAGGCAGCGGCCGCCGATGAAACTCCGCTTTTCCAAGATGCACGGGCTGGGCAACGACTTCGTGGTGATCGACGGCGTCCGCCAGACGATCGCCCTGACGCCCGCGCAGATCCGCTTTCTCGCCGACCGCCATTTCGGCGTCGGCTGCGACCAGCTGTTGCTGGTCGAACGCGCGCGGCGTCCGGACGTGGATTTCCGCTACCGCATCTTCAACGCCGACGGCGGCGAGGTCGAACAGTGCGGCAACGGCGCGCGCTGCTTCGTGCGCTTCGTGCATGAACAGGGCTTGACCGAAAAGCGCGAAATCCGCGTCGAAACTCTCGGTGGCGTGATCAGCCCGCGGCTCGAAGCCGACGGGCAGGTGACCGTCGACATGGGCGTGCCGGTGCTGGAACCGGCGCGGATTCCGTTCGTCAGCGACCATGCCGGCGTCGTCCAGCCGCTCGACGTGGACGGGCGGCGCGTGGACATCACCGCCGTATCCATGGGCAACCCGCACGCCGTGCAGGTGGTGGCCGACGTCGACGCCGCGCCGGTCGCGGCGCAGGGCGCGCTGATCGAGGCGCATCCGCGCTTTCCGCAGCGTGTCAATGCCGGCTTCATGCAGGTCGCCGGGCGGCGGCAGATCCGCCTGCGCGTCTTCGAGCGCGGCGTCGGGGAGACGCTGGCCTGCGGCACGGGCGCCTGCGCCGCCGTCGTCGCCGGCATCCTGCGCGGCCTGCTCGATTCGCCGGTGCGCGTCGAGACGCGCGGCGGCGAACTGTCCATCGCCTGGCAGGGCATCGGCGCGCCGGTATCGATGACCGGGCCCGCCGTCACCGTATTCACCGGAGAAATCGAACTATGAAGTCGGAAGAAGTCGCCCAGTACCTGCAGGACCATCCCCAGTTCTTCGAGGAGCATGCCGACCTGGTGTCGCGCATGGTCATCCCGCACCCGCACGGCGGGCGCACCATCT
>JADHEE010000696.1_pt1 | contig 11893 bp, 11 predicted proteins | sample 8952401 | NCBI WGS metagenome assembly JADHEE01 (sample SAMN16124438, study PRJNA663242) | bioreactor sludge metagenome | isolation source: sludge (ammonium) | place: India:Bengaluru | collected 2019-02-28
GAGGAACACCATGTCCAAACCCTATACCCGTCTCGACAAGAACGCCGCCGCCGTGCTGCTGGTCGACCACCAGGCTGGCCTGCTGTCCCTGGTCCGCGACATCGATCCGGACAAGTTCAAGAACAACGTGCTGGCGCTGGCCGACATCGCCGCCTACTTCAAGCTGCCGACCATCCTGACCACCAGCTTCGAGGACGGCCCGAACGGGCCGCTGGTGCCGGAATTGCAGGAGCAGTTCCCGGATGCCCCCTACATCGCCCGGCCCGGCCAGATCAACGCCTGGGACAACGAGGATTTCGTCAAGGCGGTCAAGGCGACGGGCAGGAAGCAGTTGCTGATCGCCGGCGTCGTCACCGAGGTCTGCGTGGCGTTTCCCGCGCTGTCCGCCATCGCGGAAGGCTTCGAGGTCTTCGTCGTCACCGACGCCTCGGGCACCTTCAACGCACTGACGCGCGATGCGGCCTGGCAGCGCATGGCCGCGGCCGGGGTCCAGCTGATGACCTGGTTCGCCGTGGCCTCGGAACTGCATCGCGACTGGCGCAATGACGTGGCAGGTCTGGGCGCGTTGTTCTCGGCTCATATCCCGGACTACCGGAACCTGATCACCAGCCACACGAAGCTGACGCAGTCCGGATGATTGCCGCCCCGCGGGAGGCGCGGCGCAACCCGGTCGGCGTGCGCTTCCCGCGCGGAGCGCATCCCGACGGTTGGGCCGCGGCCTGGCGGAATGCCGCCGATCAGGTGCCGCGGCATCCTCGCGTCTCGGAAAGGCTGAACGGAATCCCCGGAATCTGCAAGAATACGGCCTTTGCCTGACCGAATGAACCACGGAATGTTTACCGCGCCGGAATCCGGCCTCCCGGAAAATCCGTCGAGAAATGGCCGCGACGCGGCCGATCTGCTGAACCGCGGCTGTTTCTGCCGCACGGTCGACCATGCGGCGCTGCGGCGCGGGCTGGAGAGCGGATCGGGCACCTCGTACGCGGAAATCATGGCCACCCGCCCGAATCTGTTCTCGGATACGCGGGTGTTCGTCCTGCAGGCGCATCTCGATTTCATGGCCGAGCTGATCCGCGCCGTGGAACGGATCGTCGCCTTGCCGGCCTGGCGCGAGCGCGTGCTCGCCTATGCGCCGGCGACCGCCCGGCATGAGCCGCAGGCCGCCGGCGTCTTTCTCGGCTACGACTTTCATCTCGACGCCGCCGGTCCGCGCCTGATCGAGATCAATACCAACGCCGGCGGCGGGCTGCTCAATACCCGGCTGCTCGACGCGCAGCTGGCGTGCTGTCCGGAGGCGGTCGGGCGGGGCGCCGACCGGCGCCGCGTGGAGGAGGATTTCGTCGCCATGTTCCGCCGCGAATGGCGGTCGGCGCGCGGCGATGCGCCGCTGCGGCGCATCGCCATCGTCGACGAAACGCCGGCCGAGCAGGTCCTCGCTCCCGAATTCGAGCTGTTCCGGCAGCTGTTCGAGGCGCACGGCATTGCCGCGACGGTCGCCGCGCCGGAGGAACTGGCGTTCGACGGCGGACGCCTGCTGTGCAACGGGCAGGTCGTCGACCTCGTGTACAACCGCCTGACCGATTTCGCCCTCGAAAGCGGGAGCAACGCGGCGTTGCGCGCGGCCTATCTGGCCGACGCCGCCGTGGTGACCCCGCATCCGCGCGCGCATGCGCTGTACGCCGACAAGCGCAACCTGACGGCGTTGTCCGATACGACGTGGCTGCAGTCGATCGGCGTGGCCGAGGCGGACCGCCGGCTGCTGCTGGCCGGCGTGCCGGAAACCCGCGAGGTGACGCCGGACAACGCCGCCGCGTTCTGGACCACGCGCAAGCGCTGGTTCTTCAAGCCGGAGGCCGGATTCGGCAGCAAGGCGACGTATCGCGGCGAAAAGCTGACCAGGCGCGTGTTCGAGGAGATCGCCCGGGGCGGTTTCATCGCCCAGGCGCTGGTGCCGCCCTCGGAACGCCGCCTGCTGGTCGACGGCGTCGAGCATCGGCTCAAGCTCGATCTGCGCAATTTCGTCTATCGCGACGCCGTGCAGCTCGTCTCGGCGCGCCTCTATCAGGGCCAGACGACCAATTTCCGGACGCGCGGCGGCGGTTTCGCGGCGGTGTTCGCGGTGGGCGAGGCGGGCTGCCCGTCCTGCCCGTGAGTCCGGCGGGGCCGGCGCGTCAGGACTTGCGCCGCCGGACCCGCAGCCAGGCGACGCCGCCCTGGATCGCCAGCGCGACGGCGACGGCCAGCAGCAGGGTCGGCCAGATGCCGGCTTTTTCGATGAGCCGGGCGGTGATCAGGAAGAACACGGCAAACGAAAACAGCCCTTGCAGCATCCCCTTGAGCACGCGGATCGCGGCGGACGCGCCTTCGAAATAGTGGGCGAAGACGGCGAGGATCAGCGCATAGAGCGGAAAGGGTGCGAGCAGGCCGGTCATGTGCGGGCCAAGCTGTTGCGACGCCTCGGTCAATCCGACCACGAACACCGTGGCGACGATCATCCGCGCCGGGATGTCCCAGACCGGCAGCGGCTTGATTCGCGGAATGCCCGCCGGGGCGGCCGGCATGGCGTAGTAGATGGCGGCGAGGCCGGCGATGGTCAGCGGAAAGAGCCACTCCACGGGCGGGCGGAAAACGTTGAAGAAGGCGGTCGCCAGGGCGAAGACGCCGAGACTCCAGGCCAGCGTCGCCGGCCAGCGGCGGCGCCGGCACAGCCAGCCGTAGCCCAGGCAGACCAGCGCCTGCGACAGCGCGCCGGACATGATGCCGAGCGAGGCGGCGGCGGCGAATGCCGGGCCGTCGTCCACCGCCAGGAACATGACGATGGGACCCGAAGTGAGCGGCAGGCCGACCAGCCAGCCGCTGATGAAGGCGCCCCAGCGGCGTCCCGCCAGGCTGACCATGCCGATCAGCGTAGGTGTGAGGACGAGCTTGAGCGTGAAGATGTCCATGCCGGATCGTTATTGTGCGCGGTCTGCCCGGTCGATCTGGAAGAAGGGGGCAGACACGCCGAAGCACGTTATTTTACCGTGCCCGCCGCGTTCGCAGTAGGCTGGGCAGCGGCTTGCTCTCCCTCCCCTTCAAGGGGAAGGCCGGGGTGGGGATGGGGTGACAGCCTCACGCTGCCACAACCCCATCCCCCACCCAACCTCCCCCTTGAAGGGGGAGGAGTTGACGTGCCTCTTTCAGTTCAACGCCGCAGCCATCGCCGACAGGCAGTTGAGCATGCGCACGGCGTGTTCGACCGAGGCGGCGGAAAACTCCAGAGTGACGCCGTCGATGCGCTCCAGCGCCGGCCACTGGCAGAACAGGTCGGCGTGGGCCGGTGTCTGCGCCTGCAGCCGCGCGCGCACCGGAAGTTCGAGGCGCAGCGGCGCGGCCGCGCCAAGGGCGCCCATGGCCTGCCGGGCGCCGGCCCGGATCGCCTCGCACGCCGCCTGCGGCGAGAGCGAGACGGCGCTGTGCCGGCCGGCGGCCTGCTTGGTCACGGCGAAGACGCAGTGCGGAAAGAGCGGCCGGGTTTCCTCGGCGAAGGCGTCGTCGCCGCTGGCGAAGACCACCGGCACACCCATTTCGCCGGCCAGCGCGCCGTAGAGTCCGGCCTCGCCGAGCTCCTGTCCGTTGAGCCAGACGCGGGCGAAGGCCGAGCTGTTGATCGTGTGCGCCAGCACCCCGCGCGCCTGCGCCCGGGCGTGGAAGCCCACCAGCATCACGCCGGCGCAGGTCCGTGTCCAGCCCGCCCATCATGCCCAGCGTGCGCGGCTTGCCGTCGACCAGCCGGGCGCGCGGGTCGAGTTCGTCGGCCAGCAGGTTGCGGTAGGTGCCGTGCGAATCGTTGACCCGCACCTCGGTCGCGCCGCCGTCGAAGGCGCCGCAGATCGCCGCGTTGGCCTCGCGGGTCATCCAGCGCCGGGCGCGCTCGTATTCGGCGTTGCCGGCCCGCGTCTGCTCGGGATGCACGACGCCGGCGACGCCTTCGATGTCGGTGGAGATCAGGATGCGCATGGGTTGTCCTCGTCGGGAAGCCGCCGCAGGATTTCCCGCAGCGTATGGCGTTTGTGCCCGTCGCGGCCGCGCACCGGCTCGGCGTGCCACAGGGCATGCACGATGGCCTGTTCGGTGGCGTCCGCCACGGCCTGGAACAGCGGGTCGAGCCGGGTTTCGTGCAGCATGGCCGGCGCCGGCATGGGCCGGGTCGGGAGATGGGGGAGGGTGTAGGCGGTGGAGAAGGCCAGGGCGATGTCGCCGCTGCCGTGGCCGAACACCGAGCCGGTGCGCGCGAGGCCTGCCCCGGCGCGCAGGGCCAGGCGACGCAGCTGGCGCGCGTCGAGCGGCGCGTCGGTGGCCAGCAGCATGATGATCGAGCCCTGTTCGGGCGCGTCGTCGCGCCGCGTCCGTTCGGTCAGCTGGCGGCCGAGCGGATGGCCGGCCAGCGTCAGCGTCTCCAGCCGGCCGAAATTGGCCAGCACCAGCGCGCCGACCGTGTGCCCGCCGGCGCGGCGCGAGGCGGTGCCGATGCCGCCCTTGAGCTCGAACGCGCTCATCCCGCGCCCGGCGCCGACGCTGCCCTGGACGAACTCGGCGGAGGCGCTGCCGAGCGCGGTGCGGTAGTGCTCCTCGGTGACGGCCAGCGCGCGGATGTCGTTGAGATAGCCGTCGTTGCATTCGCAGACCAGCGGGTTGAGCGTCGCCCATTCGCGTCCCAGCTTCGGATGCGCCGCCATCGCCTCGCGGATCTGTGCCTGCATCACCGCGCCGACGCCGAAGGTGTTGGTCAGCGCGATCGGCGTTTCGAGCACGCCGAGTTCGTCGACCTGGATCAGACCGACGCTTTTGCCGAAGCCGTTGATCACCGCCGAGGCGGCCGGCACCTTGTCGAGGAACGGGTCGCCGGCGTGCGGCACGACGACCGTCACGCCGGTCTGCACGGCGCCGCGGTCGAGCGTGACGTGGCCGACGCGGATTTCGCCGACGTCGCTGATCGCGTCGCGCGGGCCGGAGGGCAGGGTGCCGATGCGGGGCGGGTTCATTTGCGGTCGATCTTCGGGTCGAGGGCGTCGCGCAGGCCGTCGCCGAGCAGGTTGAAGGCCAGCACCGTCAGGAAGATGGCGATGCTCGGAAAGATGGCGATGTGCGGCGCATTGACCATGTCCGCGCGCGCGGCGTTGAGCATGGCGCCCCATTCCGGCGTCGGCGGCTGCGCGCCGAGGCCGAGGAAGGACAGGCTGGCGGCGGTGATGATCGAGGTGCCGATGCGCATCGAAAAATAGACGACGATCGACGAGATCGTCCCCGGCAGGATGTGGCGCACCAGGATCGTCCAGTCGGACGCGCCGATGCTGCGCACCGCCTCGATGTAGGTCAGGTGCTTCAGCGCCAGCGTGTTGCCGCGCACCAGCCGGGCGAAGGCCGGGATGCTGAAGATCGACACGGCGACGATGACGTTGCCGATGCCGTTGCCGAGGATGGCGACGACGCCGATCGCCAGCAGGATACCGGGGAAGGCGAACAGCACGTCGCAGATGCGCATGGTGACGCGGTCCCACCAGCCTTCGTAATACCCGGCCAGCAGGCCGAGGCTGGTGCCGACCAGCGCGCCGAGCGCCACCGAGACGATGCCGGAGGCGAGCGAGATGCGCGCGCCCATCAGGATGCGGCTGAAAATGTCACGGCCAAGCGAGTCGACGCCAAACCAGTGCTTGAGCGACGGCGGCGCGTTGAGCGCGTCGTAGTCGAAGAAGTTCTCCGCGTCGAAGGGCACCAGCCACGGCGCCAGCAGGGCGACGACGATCAGGAAGATCACGAAGTACCCGGCGATCACCGCCAGGTGCTGCTTCCTGAACTTGCGCACGAATTCGGTCCAGGGCGTGCGCACGTCCTGGGCAATGGGGGCGGCGGCAGTCGTCGTGTTCATTTGTAGTGGATGGTCGGGTTGATCACGGCGTACAGGATGTCCACCACCAGGTTGATCAGGATGAATTCGAGCGAGAAGAGCAGCACCTCGGTCTGGATGACCGGGTAGTCGCGCATGTCGACGGCGTCGACCAGCAGGCGGCCCATGCCCGGCCAGTTGAAGACGACCTCGACGACGATCGAGCCGCCGAGCAGGAAGCCGAACTGCAGGCCCATCATCGTGACCACCGGGATCATCGCGTTGCGCAGGCAGTGCTTCAACACCACCACCGGCTCGCCGACGCCCTTGGCGCGCGCGGTGCGCACGAAGTCCTCCTGCAGGATCTCGACGAAGGAGGCGCGGGTGAAGCGCGCCATCACGGCGGCCACCGCCGCGCCGAGGGTCAGCGACGGCAGGATGTAGTGCCTCCACGAATCCGCGCCCATCGACGGCAGCCAGCCGAGCTGGACCGAGAACACCTGCATCAGCAGCATGCCCAGCGCGAAGGCCGGGAAGGAAATGCCGGAGACGGCCAGCGTCATGCCCAGCCGGTCCGGCCAGCGGTTGCGCCAGACCGCGGAGACGATGCCGATGCCCATGCCGAAGACCACCGACCAGCCCATGCTGGCCAGCGTCAGCCACAGCGTGGGCAGGAAGCGTTCGGCGATCTCCTGGCTGACCGGGCGCTTGCTGCGCAGCGACCTGCCGAATTCGCCGCGCAGCGCGTTGCCGAAGAAGGTGACGAACTGCACGTGCAGCGGCTTGTCCAGGCCGAGGTCCTGGCGCACCAGCTGCACCGTGGCCTCGTCGGCCTCCGGCCCGGCGGCCAGCCGCGCCGGGTCGCCGGGCAGCAGGTGGACGAACAGGAAGACCAGCACCGCCACGATGAGCAGCGTCGGGATCAGTCCCAGCAGGCGTTTGAGGACGTAGTTGAGCATTTCATGTCTGGAAAAAAACCGATTAACCGCAACGGGCACGACGAAGAACGAAACTGCTTTGCTCCGTCATCCCGGCGAACGCCGGGATCCAGTACGGCGCTCCGAAAGCCTGGATTCCGGCTTCCGCCGGAATGACGGCGTTGAAAACCGTTTGCCGCAATGGGTATGACGGGCACAACGAAGAACGAAACCGCTTTTCTCCGTCATCCCGGCGAAAGCCGGGATCCAGTGCGGCGCTCCGAAAACCTGGATTCCGGCTTGCGCCGGAATGACGGTGTTGGCGGGAGCCTTTTTACTTCACGTCGATGTCACCGTAGTCGAACGAGCCGTCGGGCATGACGTAGATGCCGGAGAGATTCTTGGCGCGGGCGTAGAGCACTTTTTCCGTCACCAGGAAGGCCCACGGCGCGTCGTCCCAGATCTGCTTCTGGGCGGCCTTGTACAGCTTTTCCTTCTCGGCCGCGTCGGTCGTTTTCAGCGCCTTGGCGATGTTCGCGTCGACCAGGTCGTTCTTGTAGTACGCCGTGTTCAGCAGCTTCGGCGGGAAGGCCTCGGAGGCGAGCAGCGGACGCAGCGCCCAGTCGGCCTCGCCGGTCGAGGACGACCAGCCGATGTAGTACATGCGCACCGGCGCGGCGTCCGGATTCGGCTGGCTTTCCACGCGCTCGACGCGCTGGCCGGCTTCCAGCGCCTGGATCTGCACCTTGATGCCGACCTGCGCCAGCTGCTGCTGCGCGAACTGGATGACCTTCTGCGACGTCGAGTTGTTATAGGCCGACCACAGGATCGACTCGAAGCCGTTCGGATAGCCGGCCTCGGCCAGCAGCTGCTTGGCCTTGGCCGGATCGTACGGCCACGCGCCGAACTTCTCGGCGTATTCCACACCCTGCGGCACCACGCCTTCGGCCGGCACGGCGTAGCCGGAGAAGGCCACCTTGACCAGCGCCTCCTTGTTGATCGCGTAGTTGACCGCCTGGCGCACCTTGGCGTTGTCGAACGGCTTCTGCCGGGTGTTCATCGACAGGTAGCGCTGGATGATCGACGGCCCGGCGACCACGTCGATCTTCGGGTTCTGCTTCAACTGCTCGGCCTGCTCGTAGGGCAGCGTGAAGGCGAAGCTCACCTCGCCGGTCTGCAGCACCGTGGCGCGGGTGTTGTTGTCGACCACCGGCTTCCAGGTCAGCGAGTCGACCTTCGGCAGGCCCTTCTTCCAGTAGCCGTCGAATTTCTTCACCTTCAGGTAGTCGGTCTGCTTCCATTCGTCGAAGACGAAGGGGCCGGTGCCGACCGGGTGGAAGGCGATGTCCTTGCCGTACTTCTGCAGCGCGGCCGGCGAGATGATCACGCCCGACGGGTGCGCCAGCACGTTGATGAACGGCGAGAACGGCTCCTTGAGCGTGAACTTCACGGTCTGCGCGTCGACCGCCTCGGTCTTGGCGATGCGGTTGAACAGCGTGTAGCGCTTCAGCTTGTTGTCGGGGTTGGTGACGCGGTCGAAGTTGGCCTTGACCGCGGCGGCGTCGAAGGCCGTGCCGTCGTGGAACTTGATGCCCGCGCGCAGCTTGATCGTGTAGGTCAGGCCGTCCTTGCTCACCTGGTAGCTCTCGGCCAGCACGTTGATCAGCTTCATGTCCTTGTCGAAGCCGAACAGGCCCTGGTAGAACGATTTCGCGGCGGCCATCGACAGGGTGTCGTTGGCGTCGTACGGGTCGAGCGTGGTGAAGGTGGAGTTGACCGCGAGCACCACGTCCTTGGCGGCGAAGGCCGGGGCGCTCAGGGTGGCGGCCGCCAGCGAACCCGCGATCAGCAGGCGGCGGAAGCCCGGCAAACGGGGAAGTGAATTCATCGATTCGTCCTTTATCAAAAGCCCGCGGGAGCGGTGTACTCAAAAAGCGCCGGAGACGGCATGGCGCGCCACAAAATGCCCGGGTCCGACTTCCTGCAACGGAGCGAGCACGGGTTCGTCGCCCAGCGCCCGCACGGGGCTGGGAATCTCGTCGGAGAGCAGCGGCCGGTGGCGCTTGCGGCGGCCGGGATCGGCCACCGGCACGGCGTCCATCAGCTTCTTCGTGTAGGGGTGCTGCGGATTCTCGAAGATCGCGCGGCGCGGCCCGATCTCGACGATCTGGCCGAGATACATCACCGCCACGCGATGGCTGACGCGCTCGACCACCGCCATGTCGTGCGAGATGAACAGGAAGGCGAGGCCGAATTCCTTCTGCAGGTCGAGCAGCAGGTTGACGATCTGCGCCTGGATCGACACGTCCAGCGCCGAGACCGATTCGTCGGCGATCACCACCTTGGGGCCGGAGGCCAGCGCGCGGGCGATGGCGATGCGCTGGCGCTGCCCGCCGGAAAACTCGTGGGGGTAGCGCTGGGCGAAGTCCGCCGGCAGGCCGACCTTCTCCAGTAGCCAGTCGACGCGCGCCTGCGCCTCCTTGCCGGAGGCCATTTTGTGCACCAGCAGCGGCTCCATGATCGAGAAGCCGACGGTGACGCGCGGGTCGAGCGAGGCGAACGGGTCCTGGAAGATGAACTGGATGTCGCGGCGCAGGCGCTGCAGCGCCGGCCCGGCGAGCGTATCGATGCGCTGCCCGGCGAACTCGATGGTGCCGCTCTGGCTGTCCACCAGGCGCAGCAGCGAGCGGCCGGTGGTGGACTTGCCGCAGCCGGATTCGCCGACCAGCGCCAGCGTCTCGCCCGGATACAGGTCGAAGCTGACCTGCTCGACCGCGTGCACCTGCCTGGCGACGCGCCCGAACAGGCCGCTGCGCACCGGGAAGCGGGTAACCAGTTCATGCACGCGCAGCACCGGGCCGGCGTCGGTGCGCACCGTCGCCTGCGGCTCCGGCGGCGCGCCGCGGGTATCGGCATCCATGCGCAGCAGCGGGAACTTGGCCGGGAAGTCCTCGCCGCGCATGGCGCCGAGCTTGGGCACGGCGGAGAGCAGCGCCTGCGTGTAGCGGTGCCGCGGCGCGGCGAAGATGGCGCCGGTCTCGCCTTCCTCGACCTTCTCGCCGCGATACATCACCAGCACGCGGTCGGCGACCTCGGCGACGACGCCCATGTCGTGGGTGATGAACATCACGCCCATGCGCATCTCCTCCTGCAGCGTGCGGATCAGCTGCAGGATCTGCGCCTGGATGGTCACGTCGAGCGCGGTGGTCGGCTCGTCGGCGATCAGCAGGGCGGGGCGGCAGGACAGCGCCATGGCGATCATCACGCGCTGGCGCATGCCGCCGGAAAGCTGGTGCGGGTAGCGCTGCAGCGTCTGGCGCGCTTCCGGGATGCGCACCAGCTCCAGCATGCGCAGCGCCTCGGCCTGGGCGGCGGCGTGGTCCTTGCCCTGGTGCAGGCGGATCGATTCCGATATCTGCTCGCCGGCGGTGAACACCGGGTTGAGCGAGGTCATCGGCTCCTGGAAGATCATCGCGATGTCGCTGCCGCGCACGCCGCGCAGCGTGGCGCCGTCGGCGCGGGCGAGATCGATGATCCGCCCGCCGTTGCGGCGCAGCAGCAGGCGGCCCTGCGTGATGCGGCCGCCGCCGTGCTCGACCAGGCGCATCAGCGACAGCGAGGTGACCGACTTGCCCGAGCCCGATTCGCCGACGATGGCCAGCGTCTCGCCGCGATCGACGTGGAACGACAGATTGTTCACCGCCACCACGGTCCGCTCGCTGGTGGCGAACGACACGGTGAGGCCGTCGACGGCGACGACGCGGTTCTCGGGCAGGCTCGGATCGGATGCGGCGGGGGCGTTCAAGTCGGTCTCCGGGGTCAGCGAGAGGGCGTCTCCATTTTGCCCGTCGCACCGGCGAAAGCCGGTGCCCAGCTCGTAGGGCTTGCTGGATTCCGGCTTTCGCCGGAATGACGAGGTCCGCCGTTTTCCGCGTGCCTGTAGATGGCCGTCAGGCGCGGGCCGCCGGCGCGGGCCTCGCCCCGGTACATCCTTCGGTGTTGAACGGCATGCACACGTTGCCCTGCGCGTCGACGGCGATCAGGCCGCCGCGGCCGTCGATGGTCGGCAGCTTTTCCATCACCACCACCGCGCATGCGTGGGCGAGCGACAGCGCGCGGTACTCCATCAGCGCGCTCACGTCGTAGGCGGCCAGCATGCGGATGAACATCTCGCCCGAGCCGGTGCAGGACACCGCCGCGGTGCGGTTGTTGGCGTAGCAGCCGGCACCGATCAGCGGGCTGTCGCCGACGCGGCCGACGCGCTTGTCGGTGACGCCGCCGGTCGAGGTCGCCGCCGCCAGGTTGCCGCGCGCGTCGAGCGCGACGGCGCCGACGGTGCCCATCTTGGTGTCGGCGTCGAGCGGTTCCGCGGCCAGCGTCTGCGCGTCGTGGTCGAGCAGGCCGGAGCGGCCCTCGGCCAGCGCCCGCTGCCACTGGGCGTAGCGCGCCTCGGTGAAATAGTAGTCGGGCGGGACGGTGTCCAGCCCGGCGGCGCGGGCGAACGCCTCGGCGCCCTCGCCGACCAGCAGCACGTGCCGGCCGTCCTCCATCACCCGGCGCGCGGCCAGGATCGGATTGCGCAGCGATTTCACGCAAGCCACCGCGCCGGCCGCCAGCGTGCTCCCGTCCATGATCGAGGCGTCGAGTTCGTGCGTGCCGGCGTGGGTGAACACGGAACCCTTGCCGGCGTTGAACAGCGGGCATTCCTCCAGGCGGAAGACGGCCTCGGTCACCGCGTCGAGCGCGCTGCCGCCGTGCTCCAGGATGCGCTGGCCGCCCTGCAGCACGTAATCGAGGGCTTCGTGGTAGCCGCGTTCCTGTTCGGGGCTGAGGGCGGCGCGCGTGATGGTGCCGGCGCCGCCGTGGATGGCGAGTACTGGGGTCATTCGGATTTTCCTTGCTGATGCAGCCAGGGCAGGACGAACTCGGTCATGGCCGCGGCGGATTTGACGGAATTCTTGGCATGGTGCGCGACCGCGGCGCAGAGCGCCTCGATCACCGCGTGGATGGTCGAATCGGAGGTGGCGTTGAAGCGGCTGGCGGCCTGCACGTACAGCGTCAGGTCGCCGAGCGCGGCGAGCGGCGAGGTCGGCGAATCGGTCAGCGCGAC
>JADHEE010000698.1_pt1 | contig 11892 bp, 10 predicted proteins | sample 8952401 | NCBI WGS metagenome assembly JADHEE01 (sample SAMN16124438, study PRJNA663242) | bioreactor sludge metagenome | isolation source: sludge (ammonium) | place: India:Bengaluru | collected 2019-02-28
ACTGCACCAAGTCCAGCACCAACAGCAGTTCCACCCACTTTACCAGCGTTTTGATCTAAACTTGTTGCACACCCGCCCAATAGAAAACAACAAACAATAATTGATAAATGTTTTTTCATCATACATCTTTCATTAAATAATAACTTAAATAATAATTTTCCAGAACTTGATTTGCGCTGAATATGCTAAGTTTTAAATAAAATATTTTTAAGCGCTATGAGTCTCTTGGAAATTCTAGTATAAACCTTGCCCCGATGGTTGCGTCTTCATGGCTTATGTTTTCTACTTTGATTCTGCCACCAAAACTCTCTCTCATAATCATCGAGCAGATGTAAAGCCCTATGCCACTGCCTTGCATCTTTCCTTTGGTGGTAAAGTATGGCTCAAAAATGCGCTCCAACAATCCCTCATCAATTCCACCAGCATTGTCTTCCACACCAAGAAAAAGACCCTCTTCACTCTTCCATGCTACCAAACAAATTTGCTTAGGCTCAATCGGTTTATTGATAAAGGCGTCTTTGGCATTACCTAGAAGATTGAGAATGACTTGCTGCAACTCGTTTGCTAAACCGTGGACTTTTAAGCTTGGATCGATATTTAACGAAAGTGAAATACCAAAATTTTGCAACTGAACATTGACTATCTGGGTGGCATACAACACCGTTTCATACAATGAAAAATCTCTTTTATCTTTGTTGGGTTTATAAAAATTCATAAAATCATTGATGGTATTGCTCATCTGATCACTCAAAGACTCGATGACTTCTAAAGCTTTCTTGAGTTTTTCATCGCTGAGCGAACCTAGTTCTTGTTTAAATTTCAGATCAAGCGTGGTCATATTCATGACATTGAGTGGCTGGCGCCACTGGTGTGCTATGTGCCCTATCATCTCACCCATAGCCGCGAGTTTACTCTGCTGAACGAGCATCACTTCTTGCTCTTTTTGCACACGCCTTGCTTCGACCATCAACGTGATATCAAAAACGGTCATAATTTTATAAGGACCTCCGATGATCTGCTCCAAAAGCCCTTCGGTCGCATACACATAAATGCGTTTGCCCCCTTTGCATAAAGACTCCATCTCTCCATTATACGCAATCGCTTCGTGCCTCAAAAAGGTCTCATGATGCGCTTGGGTTATCTCATGCAACATCTCAGGAACAAGTAGATTAAAATGCTTCCCAATGAGTTCTGCTTCTGTATAGCCATAAATCTTGCTGTAGGCAGGGTTCAGCGCTACAAAACGTCCCTCTTTATCCAAAAGAGCGATGCCCAGATTGGCGGTTTCAAAAATCTGCTCGTAAAAAGCTTCACTCTCTTCCACATCACTTGCTTCATATAAAAGAGCCCTTTGTGACGGCTCTACTGGTTCGTGAGAGCCTTTAGAAGGTATTTCCCAAAAAAAGACACCATAGCCTTGCTTTGCGCCATCTTGACTTAAAGGGCTGGCTCGCACATGCACGTTGATCCATCTGCCATCTTTGGTTAAAAAAACCTCTTCACTCTCATAAGGTTTACCTTGTAAAAACGCTTTATAGAGTGAACATTGAAGTAGCCCTTGATTGCCATTGTGTGCATGAAACACAAAGTGACCGATTTTACCTAAAAGCTCTTCTTCGCTGTAGCCTAAAATCTTTTGAGCGGAGGGGTTAAAATGGGTAATTTTGCCATTGTCATCAAAGGCATAAAGCCCTTCACGCATCGAATCATAGAAACATTCAAAAAAACTACAAGGCATGGCATGGCTCCTTTGTTACGGGCAGACGCACTTCAAATACGGCACCTTCATTTTCATTGTAAGCGCTAATTACTCCATTATTTTGGAGCACGATCTGTTGAGCAATGTTGAGTCCTATACCAATACCTGAGCTCTCCTTGGTACTCTCAAATGGCTCAAAAATGCGTGGCAAAATCTTCTCATCGATACCTCCAGCATTGTCTTTAAACTGCACAACCGCAGCATCGTTTTCTTTGAAAATCTTTACGATCAACGAGCGTTTTTCAAAAGACTCTAGTTTTATAAGTTCATCCAACGCATTATTTAAAATAATAACCCATACTTGCTCGATGCGCTGTTTTTGGACACAACTCATAAAGGTAAATTCATACTTAGGCAGATTGAGATCAAAAGGTTTATCGTTGATGGTGATCGTAACGATCTGCTTTGAGCGGTTATAAGAAAGCGCTAAAGAAGAGAGAAGCAGTTCATAAAGGTTGACATACTCTTTTTGTTCACGGCTCTTTTGCGACGCTTCGCGCATCGTCTCAATAATACTCTCAATACGTTCAATGCCATCTTGAATGGACTTGCTATCTTTGAGCATCAAGTTTTTACGCGGTGAATCTGGCAAGGCTGCGATGATGTCCTCAACCAGCATTTCAAAATTGCCTTTTACATACGTCAGTGGTGTGTTGATCTCATGCGTGATGCCTGCTGCCATCTGACCAATCGCGCTAAATTTGGCATTGCGAATCATCTCTTCTTGATAAATTTCTTGGATTTTGAGGTTTTTATCGAGTTCTTCGCGAATACGGCTTTGTAGGTAATTTTCCTGTTTTTCCGATTCGGTCATATCGATAAAGACACCCACAAAACCATCAAAAGCACCATTGCGCATCATGCGCTTTTTTTGGATCTCAAGGGTGATCTCTTGCTGATTATGGTGCTTATCGATCGTGATTTTATAGACTTGAAAACTGCTCTCGTGCATCTCAACATCTTTGGTATGGTAGATATTGGCAAGTTCCAAAGGGAAAAGATCAAACACTGTTTTTCCTAAAATCTGCTCTTTGGTTAAATTTAAAAAATTACAAAATGCACGACTGCATCCGATGTAGCGAAAATGACGATCTTTAATGAACACAGGCACAGGGATAATGTCCAAAATCGCTTCAATGTCGCGAAGTTGTTTTTGATATTTGAGATTGAGTTTAGCAATGGTATTGCGTGATTTGACACGAAGTGAAATGTCGCGAACACTCCAGATGCTAAAACTTCCCCCATCATCTTCAAATTTTTTTCCAAACAATTCCGCCCAAAAATTGTGACGGTTTTTTTTACGAAGTCGGTACTCTAAGTTACTGACACGCTCAAATGCGCCATCGCTCAAATGCTCTTTCCACCACTTTTCATAACGCGTAGAGGTTGTAAAAAGCTTACTGACAGGCAATCCGATTATCTCTTCGCTGCTGTAGCCAAAAAGGTATGAAAATGTCTCATTGACATCAACGATATGCTGATGGGTATCTAAAACAACATACGCTAAATCAGAGTTATTGAAGTAAAGTTTGGCTTTTTTAGCAAGCTGTTCTAGCTCTTTTTTTTCCACAATGGCACACTCTAAAATACGCCTATTTTGACTTTTAAGAACATCGATTTCTTGCTCAAGATCTTTGATCTTTGCCAGTAAATCTTTCATCAATGACGCTACTTAACCAATTCGTAAATCTTCTCTTCTAAAGCCTTCATCGAAGAAAAGGGCTTCATGATGTAGTGTGTTGCCCCTTCGCGGTGCGATTTGAGCACTTTATCGAGGGTCGAGTAGGCTGTCATCATAATGATTTTCAGCTCTGGCGCTTTTTCATGCAAGGTTTTGAGCACATCCAGTCCACCCATTTGAGGCATCATAATGTCCAAAAGAACGACATCATAACTTTTATCAATGCGGGAAATAGCATTGTGTGGATTTGAAAAGGTGATGACTTCAAAGCTTGCAGTTCGACTAAGATACTTCTCGATCATGTCTAAGATCTCTTGCTCATCATCAATCACAGCAACTTTAATCTTCTTGTTCATATCTATACCCTCACTTGTTTATCAAAAAGATGCTCTTTGGCTTCAAGCATCAAGAGTTTCGTTTTCTCATCAACCATCGCATCCAAGGTTTCAAAAACCCCTGCACTGGCATTTTCGATCTCTCTTACCATCGCTTCAATTTCAGCTTTAGAACAGATGGCTTTTTCATCGCCGCACTCTTTGGCTAAACGGTTCGCCACTTCATGCACTTTGGCATGTGGGCTTTCGAGTTTTCCATACGAAGTCGTTTTGCTAAACTCCTCTTTTCCAATACCTCTTTCATACCAATTGCCTAAACGGCACTCGTGATGCGTCGTTGCTTTAAATTCATTATGTTCGCCAAAGAGAAGTGCATAGACATTGTTTTTATAAATGACATGGTCAATTTTGGCTAAGGACGCGAAGATTTTATCACTCAGATGGCTTACTTCAAACATCGACCTAGTCGCATTTTTCTCAAAAGAGACGATTTTGATTTTAAGCTCATCGGTCTGTTCTTTGGTGATTCGCGCAATCTCACTGACCTCTTCAGTACTTCGCTCTGTTTGCGAAGACTCTTGCTGCATCGTCTGAACCACCATCGCGATCTCTTTGGTCGCTTTTTGGGTGCGTTCGGCTAAGTTTCGCACCTCATCTGCCACAACAGCAAAACCACGACCATGTTCCCCAGCTCGAGCGGCTTCAATGGCGGCATTAAGGGCTAGTAAATTGGTCTGATCCGCGATATCTTCGATGAGTTGTACCACGCTTGAAATCTCTTGGCTTCTTGTTAAAAGCGATTTGGCGTTGCTCACAACATCGCTCATTAAAAGGCTGAGCTTATCCATTGCAACGGAAGAGCTGCTGGCAAGGCTCAGTCCTTCGCGAGACTCTTGAGAGATTTGAGAAGACTCCTCTTTCATGATTTTGAGATCATCTAAAATTTGTGTAAAGGTTAGTTGCGAGTTTTTGAGTGCTCCTGTGATAGAGTTTTGATGCAGACTTAAGATGTTACTGTCTTTGGCATTGCGTACATCGGTTTTGATGATGCTATACGCCACACGCTCATCACTTAAACGCCTAGAGCGCACTACGCCTTGGCATCCATCCATGCTAATGCTCTCCATAGATTCACTCAGTGCAGCAGCAAGCCTTTGTGGCTCTTTAATCGTCTCTTTGGCTTTATCGTTTTGCATGACGATATTTTTAGAACGATCCACAACGACGATGATCTCTTCTTGAGAGAATTTCGTAAGTGCTAAAAGCTGTTCATTTTCGGCTTTGAGTCTCTCAACTTCGCTTCGTAAGGCATTAAGCTCTTCAGGCTCTTTTTTCGTAAAAAACATTGTGTGACTCCGCTTGGAAAGTTATACCATTATAGAGTGTTACTATAACATGAATATTACGCTAGAAGAAAAGTGAACTGCACAATTTTGAGGCTTTTTATCTCGTATGTTACCAATGTGACGTTTTTAAAGGAGGGAGACAAAGAGAATATGCTCTTTGTCCAATAGAAGCACGAAAAATACGAAATATTTTTTAATAATACGCTAAAAGTGCTACACCAAAAATGATGCGGTAAATGCCAAAAGAGACAAACGTATAACGTTGTAAAAATTTCAAAAAAAGTTTAATCGAAAGATACGCTGTAATAAACGCTATCACAAAGCCAACGCCTAAAACGACGAGGTTGTCCATATTAAATTCATGAAAATTCTTCACGATGCTGTACCCCGTTGCAGCAGTCATAACAGGAAAAGCAAGCAAAAAGGAAAACTCGGCACTGGCTTTTCGCGTAAGCCCTACAAACATAGCTCCTAAAATGGTAGAACCTGATCGAGATGTACCTGGCACTAAACCCGCTAATTGGGCACACCCAATGAGAAAGGCTTGTTTATAGCTCACTTTTTCAACGTCATTGATAAAATGCTCTTTAGGCTTGTAGTACTTTTCTGCTATCAAAAAGACCACGCCACCGACGATAAACATCGTCGCTACGATATCAACACTAAAAAGTGCTTTGATCTGTTTAGAGAAAATGAACGCAATAATACCAATCGGTAAAAACGCTACGATGATTTTTTTCCACAGCTCTATTTTTTTAAACGTAAACTTATCTTTGTAAGCTAAAACCACCGCTAAAATCGCCGCAAACTGAATAATAATCTCATACGCCTTCGTTACGCTGTCTTGTTTGATGCCTAAAAAATCGGCTGTAACGATCATATGACCTGTTGATGAAACGGGCAAAAACTCCGTGAAGCCCTCGACCATTCCCATGATGATTGATTGAAAAATATCCACACAAAATCCTAACGTTAAAGTAAGGCGCAATTGTAACATATTGGATGTTATAATCGCTCAAACCGAAGTAAAAGGAAACCATATGCTTTTAGATTTTTCAAAACTGGATGTTACGAGCATCTATAAACTCATCTCCAATACCGTCACACCACGACCAATAGCATGGATAAGCACCGAACATAACGGCATTGTAAACCTTGCTCCTTTTAGCTACTTTATTCCCCTCTCTTCAGAGCCGCCCATGCTCATCGTCTCCATCGGCAAAAAAGAAGATGACAGCCCCAAAGACACTCTTGCCAATTTTTTAGCAGGTTCCACCGTAACCATCAATTTTGTGCATAAAGAACTAAGCGCCATTATGAGTCAAAGCGCCATATCACTCGATTATGCACAAAGCGAATTTGAGTGCTTTGGCATCGAAGGAGAGAAAATTCTAAGTGGCTATCCGATGATGGTAAAAGAGTCAAAAGCAGCACTCTTTTGCCGTTTCGTCAAAACGATGCCCATAGAAGGCAGTGAAACCACACCATGCCTTCTTTTAGTCGAACACGCCTATTATGCTGATGATGTGATTGATGCGCATTTGCATGTGAGCCTCAAAAATGTTGGACGTGTGGGTGGAAAATTCCTTATAAACGGAGAAATTACCTCTTAATTTGGTAAAGTAAAATTTACAAAACTTTAATCTTGAGTGCTATACAATACATTAAATGCTGTTATACCACCCACAGCCAACTATACGTACGATAATGAAGCGAGTTTGATTTAGATTTGATGTCAATGTGACGAAGGAATAGCTAAAGCTATTTCAAGGAACAGTGGCATCAAAGATGAGGCAAAATCGTTTCACCCTTTGGGCATCAAGAAAAAGGCTCATCTGCTTCGTTAGATTTTCTTACCTTAGCTTTGGCTAAGGCTTTAAAAATCTGCCTCGCATCTAAGCCTTTTTCTTGATGTTATCGTACGTATAGTTGGCTGTGGTTGGTATTAGTCTAAGGCTTAGACATACATGAAGTAGCACTCTTCTTTTCTGCTATCCTCTTTGACATGTAATCCACGCAGCACACATTTTTCACACAAGGAAACATAATGGGTGTTGAACTCCACAAAGATTTATTGAGTAGTATTGGTGTTGACGTTGAGCGTCATGCAAAAATGATGGGTATGGGACTTGCAGGCTACCAAGCAGGTTTTATGAGCCAACCCAATCGCCCGAAAGCGATGGCGTATTTTGACTGGTTTATGAGCGAAATCCAAGCTGAACGCATTGCTGAGATTAACGCGCTAAAAGCTGCCAAAAAACCTGCGGTTGGAACCTTTTGTATCTTCGTTCCTGAAGAGATTGTCGTAGGTGCTGGTGGGGCGTGTTTTGGGCTGTGTGGCGGAGCCAATCCTCCCATTGCAGACGCAGAGACAGAGCTTCCTCGTAACATCTGTCCGCTCATCAAATCCGCTTATGGTTTTAAACTTCAACGCACCTGTGCCTATACACAGTCGGCTGATTTTATCTACGGTGAAACCACCTGTGAAGCGAAGAAAAAAACATGGGAACTTCTAGGCAAACACCATCCTGTACACGTTATGAACATTCCACACATGAAACGAGAACGTGATCTTAAAATGTGGCAAGAAGAGATCAAAGAGTTTAAAGAACACATCGAAGAGGTCAGTGAGCGAAAACTCAGCCTTGCTGAGATGCTTGAAGGTGTTAAAGTTATCAACGCCAAACGCGACGCGATGAAACGCCTTGACACGCTTCGTGGCATGCACCCAGACATCATGCCTATCAGCGGTAAAGATGCACTTTTCATCAGCCAAATGAGCTTTTTAGATGACCCAAAACGCTTTACGCAAAAAGTCAATGAACTCTGCGATGAACTGGATGAACGCATTAAAGAAAAAGTGAGCGTTTTCCCTGAAAACACCCCTCGCATCATGGTTTTAGGCACACCTATTGCGCCTCCAAACTGGAAACTTCACACCGCTGTTGAAGGCTCAGGTGCCTGCATCATCAATGAAGAAGGGTGCATCGGACATCGTTACTTTAAAGACAACGTGGACATTGAAGGAGTACAAAGCGAAGACGAACTTTATGCTCGTTTGATGAAGCGCTACTCGAAAATAGACTGTGCCTGTTTTACCCCAAACACAGGCAGAACCGATAAAATCGTCCAAATGTACAAAGAGCGAAAAGCCGATGGTGTCATCTACTACACCCTCTCTTTCTGCCACACCTACAATGTCGAGTCTCACCTTGTGACGGAAGCTTTGGCAAAAGAAGGTATTCCGTGCCTCGTCATCGAGTCAGATTATTCCCCAGAAGATGCAGGACAGATCAAAACCCGTGTTGAAGCCTTTTTGGAAAGCATCACCTTTAAACAAAAAGCCGAAGCGTTCGCAACCAAATAATGTTTTGGGGCGTAGATATAGGCTCAACCTATACAAAAATCATCGGTATCGGAAGAGAGAAGGAGATCACCCATCATGCGGTGATCCCGACTATTTTTAACCAAGACGTCATCGTGGGCGAGTATTTGGCAGACAAAGAGGTCAAGATGCTCGTCGCCACGGGCTACGGACGGCATATGCTAGGAGACTCGCACGGTGCACCCGTCATCTCCGAGATCAAAGCCCACGCCAAAGGGGCGTACTTCTTTCACAATGAAGTCAAAACCGTCATAGACCTTGGCGGACAAGACAGCAAAGTCATCAAAATGGGCAATGATGGTGGATTTACCGACTTTCGCATGAACGACAAGTGTGCGGCTGGTACAGGGAAATTCTTAGAGATCGCCGCCAATCGTTTGGGCTTAGAGATGGAAGCGTTTGCCAAAGCAGGGTTTGAGCACGACAAAGAGCTGACTATATCAAGCATGTGCGCCGTTTTTGCCGAGTCGGAGGTCATCTCACTCATCGCCAAAAAAGAGAGTTTAGCCAACATCTGTTGGGGAGTCCACGAATCCATCGCCTCACGTTTGGCTTCGATGGCTAAAAAATTTGTGCTCAATCCAAACGACTGCATCGTCTTCACAGGCGGCGGCGCACTCAATCCTTTTTTACATCATATGTTAGAGCTTAAATTAGAGCGTTCCATCATCATCCCCCAACACCCCCAATTGATGGGCGCTGTGGGTGCGGCGTTAGCGGGGTTTGAAGTGGTAGAGTAATTTTTTACATGTAAAGCTACCTAAGCAACGTCTTATCAGCACCCTCTAAAATCATTTTGACCTCATCATCAGACGCCTCGTAGTGGTAAAATGTTTTGTAAAACTGCTTCACCTCGTGCTCTAGCGAAACATCGACAAAACGTTCGGGATAGAACATTTTCCCAAGCCACAAGGGTTGCAAGGCACCTTCAGCACTACGAACTGACCAGAGATAAACGCCTGTGGGGACGACATAGACGCGTTTGTTTTTGATCGCACTTAGTGTTTGAAAAGCGGGATTTTGCATAATGATATCACGGCTGGGGTTGCTGTTGGTGATGATGACATCAGGATTCCAGACCAAAACCTGTTCCGCGTTGATGATCTTCGCCATCTCTTTAGAGTCAATCGCATAATCGCGTGTAACATTATTTCCACCTGCAATTTTGATGTACTGTGCGCCGATGTCACTGTCATTGATCGTGGTGTAATTGCCTGCTGAAAAGTTCAGTGCTAAAACATTGAGCTTTTGAGGAACTGTGGCTGTGCGTTTTTGCACCTCTTGAAGCATCGTGTCGTAGTAACGGTTGAACGCTTGCGCTTTTAAAGGAGCATCGTCACCTAAAATCTCTGCGATGAGGCGTACACTCTCTTTGATCTCCTCTATCGTTGCAAAGTTGCTGATCTTGACAACCGCAATGCCTGAAGCTTGAAGTTGTGCAACATTGGCTTCATTGAGAAAGAACGATGTCGGTCCAAAAACGACTTGTGTTTGAGTCGCAATCAAGGCTTCGATATTGAAAGAAAGGTTAGTTGGTTGACTCGTTCGCTTTAATGATGGAAAAACTTTGTAAAATATTTCGGAGAGTTTTGGCACGCCCGCACTTATTTTAGGCTCAGCTCCAAGCATACATGTCACTTGTGCAAATGCCCCAATCAGCGGTGTCACCCGTTTTACATGTAAAGGAACAGCAACTTCTTTTCCATCGCTGTCTTTAACTATGCGAAAACCCTCATCGGCATATACCGCGGAAGTCGAAAGTAAGCAAGCTAAGCAAAAAGCATAAATTTTTAAAGTACGATTTCGCATGGTTTCCACCACATAACGTAGGTTTTTGTTTTACGAAGCAAATGGACACGACCATCCTCTAAAACATCCAAATAACGATCCACATTCGCACGATACCGCTCTTCATGTTCTGGTAAAATTTCCCCTACAAAGCGCAGAGCATCGTATGCTTCTTCTTTTGAAGGATAGTAGGCTTCAAACCCATCATCAAGCACCACAACACTGGGGTTTGCGCCCATATCGTACACCATATTAAACGTTAGATTGTAGTCAAACAGACGATCATCAGGACGGGAGAGGGAAAAGGAAATATCGGTGATGCCCTCCAAAAAATCCAGCTGAATTTCTCTAAGACTTGGCGCATTGGCAAAACTCATCACAAACACGTATTTGGTCGCAAGCTGATTGAGTTTTAGAAGATCAAACATACCCACGGAGCGCGATGCCACGGCGATGTCATGCTTCCCAATCTTTTTAACCGCATCTTCATCAAGCCAACTTTGAAACAGAGGCTTGACATTATCAAGCCCCTCATGTTTAGCGTTGTGCATGCAACGCTCTAACATCTTTTCATACGCATCCACACACGTCACCGATTTGGCTTTTTTTGCCATCGGCACGGTTAATCTTCCGGGCCCACAACCAATGTCCACAACCGTGTCATCTTTACTAAGACACATCGCATCGACTTGTTTTTGCGTAAATGCTTTTTCAAGCTTTGCCATACCATCGTACATCTCCGTAATCGTGTTCCAGTCAACCCCTGGTGTTTTTGAGTCTTCTTGCATCGCAAAACGACTGCGGCGAAGCAATTCCCAATTCACTAAACCTTTCCCTTTCATCCATGATCCTTAAAATCTGACTTCAACCGAAGCGGTAATATTGCGTGGTTCGCCCAAGAAAAGACTGGTTGAACCAGCAACATTGTTGCCGTCTAAGCCGTTGCTCGCGAAGATTCCACCCCAATATTTTGCATTTGTAATATTATTAACGGAAAGTCTAAAAATGGTTCGATCGCCCAAAAGTTTTTTAGTCGCATAACGTGCGCTTAGATCAATCGTAAAATACTCATCTGCCCATTGTGTATTGGCGGGGTCAATCGCTCGCTCACCTGTGTAGTGAAAGTTACTGCTTAGCACAAGTTCTTCAAAGCTAGGAACCGTGTATTCCACCAAAAGATTGGCTTGCCATTCTGGCATACCGATCGCTTGTTTATTGTTGATATTGGTTATTTTTGCGCCACTGATTTCGGTATCCATAAAGGTAATACCTCCAAAGAGAGCCAATGCCTGAGCCAGTTTACCCGATGCCATAAATTCGACACCTTTGTTGGTCTGCTCACCTTGCTCTTCAAACACGCCATCATAACCAGTATACGCTGTCGGTCGTTTAATTTGAAAAAGCGCCGTTGAGAGATCAACCCGCTCTAAGGCAAGCTTTGCACCGACTTCGTACTGTTTGCTTCGATACGGATCAAGCGTACGTGTGACACCCGAAGAATCTGTTCCAGAATCCCCTGGTTGAATACTGTCTGCATAGGTTATATATAAACTCAAATTCTCAATCGGTTGGTAAATCACACTTGCGGCATAGCTATA
>JADHEE010000699.1_pt1 | contig 11879 bp, 6 predicted proteins | sample 8952401 | NCBI WGS metagenome assembly JADHEE01 (sample SAMN16124438, study PRJNA663242) | bioreactor sludge metagenome | isolation source: sludge (ammonium) | place: India:Bengaluru | collected 2019-02-28
ATTCGGCAGCTGCATCGTGCCGCAGTCGCTGCAGATCCTGAAACTGCCCAACGTCGTCTATCGTCCGCTGATCGCCGAAATCGACGTCGGCATCGATCTCTACTGCATTTTCCGGCCCGGCGCGCGGCCGGACCTGCTGCGGGATTTCCTCGCGGTCGTGCATGCCCACGGCAACGCCGGCGGCATGAGCGCCGGCCAGGCGTCCCCCGCGGAGCGCTGCGAAGAACTCTCCTGAGCGCCCCCGGCGGCGGCATACCGCAGCGGTATGGCGTTAACGCAAATCGGCATTGGAACGGCCGATTCCTTTTTGCAATGATTCCCGCGGACTCCGGAACGCCGGCTCACGGCGCTTCCCGAGGCAACGCGGGTCTGGAGCAATTCAGGCCATTCTTCGAATAAGCACAATGAGGTGTCGGACATATGAATACGAGTTCCATGCGCTCGCAAGCCATGCCGGAGCGGAAGGGCCTTTCACGGAAGATCATTCCGGTTCTGCTGCGCGGTGGCGTCGTTTGCTCCACGCTGGCCCTCGTCGCCTGCGGAGGCGGCGGCGGGGATGACGAACCTTCGTTTACCCAGCCGGCGCTCGGCGCGAAGGCGAAACCCATCATCACGGTCGATAAATACCAGTTCAAGGACTTGAACGGCAACGGCAAGCTCGACAAGTACGAAGACTGGCGCCTGAGCGTGGACGAACGCATCAACGACCTCGTCGCGCAGATGACCGACACCGAAAAGGTCGGGATGATGATGATCAACGATAACAACGCCGGCTGCGCCGGCGCCGTCACGGCGACCGCCGACGATTACATCAACACCCAGAAGATGACCCGCTTCATCCTGCGCTCCACGGCGGCGGCCGCCGCCGATCCCTGCGACGGCAGCGTGACGCCGGGGCGCGGCGGCTACAAGGTGACGCCGCAGCAGCTGGCTTCCTATACCAACGCGCTGCAGGAAATGGCCGAGAAGACCCGCCTCGGCATCCCGCTGGTGTTCAAGGACAACGCGCGCAATCACGTCGAGACCGATCCGCGCCAGGGCATCGGCGCCGGTTCGGGCGCGTTCAGCCAGTTCCCGAAGGAGGCCGGCCTGGCGGCGGCCGCGCTCGGCGAGCAGTATCTCAAGGAAGGCAAGGCGACCACCGGCGACATGTCCGTGATCAAGACCTTCACCGAGGTAATGGGCCGCGAATACAACGCCGTCGGCCTGCGCGCCATGTACGGCTACATGGCCGACCTGCTGACCGAGCCGCGCTGGTACCGCGCGCACGAGGTCTACACCGAGGACGCCGACCTCAACGCCAACATCATGAAAACCCTGGTCGAAGGGCTGCAGGGCACGACGATCAAGGACGGCACCTCGGTCAGCGCGAGCACCAGGGTGGCGCTGACCATGAAGCACTTCCCCGGCGGCGGCCCGCAGGAACTGGGCATGGACCCGCATTATTCGTTCGGCAAGTACCAGCGCTACGACGGCAACTTCGCGTACCATATGAAGCCGTTCATCGCCGCGATCAATGCCGGCATGTCGGCGATCATGCCGTACTACGGCGTGCCGATGAGCGGCCGCGACGCGGGCGGCAACCCGATCCCGCTGACGCATGACGGCGTGACCTATCCGCTCACCGGCTTCGCCTTCTCGAAATCGATCGTCACCGATCTGCTGCGCGGCAAGCTCGGCTTCAAGGGCTACGTCAATTCCGACACCGGCATCATCAACGACCGCGCCTGGGGCCTGGAAGACAAGACCGTTCCGGAGCGCGTGGCGGCGGCGATCAACGGCGGCACGGAAACCCTCTCGGGCTTCGCCACGAACAAGACCATCAAGGACCTGCTCGACGCCGGACTGATCTCCAGCGACCGCGTCAACGAAGCGGCGAAGCGCCTGCTCAAGGAACAGTTCCAGCTCGGGCTGTTCGAAAACCCGTATATCGATGCCTCCCAGGCGAACGGCGTGATCGGCGCCGACGCCAGCCGCGCCACGGGCCTCGAACTGCAGAAGAAGTCGGTGGTCCTGCTCAAGAACGAGACCGGGACCGGCGGCAGCAAGGTCCTGCCGCTCCAGGCCGGCGCCAAGGTCTACACGATCGGCTTCGGCAAGGCGGACGTCGAGAAATACGGCTATACCGTGACCGACGGCAACTACGACGCGAGCAAGAGCCAGACCCGGCCCGCCGTGCCGGCCGGCACCGACGTGGCGATCATCCGCGTGCTGGTGCGGGACGGCACCGCCGTGTACGGCAGCAAGGACGCGGCGACCGGCGACAACCCGCTCTACCTCAACCCGCTGACCGGCAAGACCTGGGGCGCCGAGGACCCGTGCCGGATGTTCCCGGCCGTCAATGCGACCTGCACGGACGGACCGAGCCTGGTGTTCGGCGGCGCGCTGCCGTGGGAAATCGGCGACATCAGCTTCACCGGCATGGCCGCGGCCCAGTCGCGCAGCATGTATCCGACGCTGGCCGACATCAAGGCCATCATGACTGAAATCGGCGATCCGAAGAAGGTGGTCCTGAGCGTCTATTTCCGCGCGCCGTACGTCCTGGACGACGCCAGCGGCATGAAGGACGCCGGCGCGATCCTGGCGACCTTCGGCGTCACCGACGTGGCGATGATGGACGTCCTGTCCGGCAAGTTCAAGCCGCAAGGCAAGCTGCCGTTCGCGCTGCCGAAGACCCAGGCGGCCGTGCAGGAGCAGAAGACCGACCTGCCCGGCTTCGATGAAACGGCCGACGGAGCGCTCTACAAGTACGGCTACGGCCTGACCTACTGAAAGGCCGGTTGACGACGGGCCCCTCAGTTCAGGGAGGGGTCCGTTCTTCTTCCAATAGGGGCTGCGAAACGATGAAAAAAATCCTCCGTGCCGGAATCGATCCGGCTTGCCGCCTGATCGCCGTGCTGCTCGCCGCGCTGCTGCTGGCCGCGCCTTTCCCTGCGCGGGCTGGCCTCGCCGAAGGCCTGGCGGCCTACGACCGGGCGGACTACGCGGCGGCGCGCAGGGAACTGGCGCCGCTGGCGGAAAAGGGCGACGCCGCGGCCCAGTACCGGCTCGGCAGGATGGCCAGTCTCGGCCAGGGCGTGCCGCGGGACCCCCGCGGCGCCGCGGAATGGTTCCACAAGGCCGCGGAACAGGGTCTGGCCGAAGCCCAGGCCGCGTTCGGCTATTTGTGCCTGATCGGGGAAGGCGTGTCGCAGAACAACGATCTGGCGCTGGCGTGGACGCGCAAGGCGGCCGGGCAGGGCGACGCCCAGGCGCAATTCAATCTGGCCGTGATGCACGGCGAGCGCTACGGGATAAACAAGAATCCGGCCGAGTCGCTGAAATGGATGCACAAGGCCGCGCAGCAAGGCCTGCCGGCCGCGCTGAACGGCCTGGGCCAGCTTTACCGGGACGGCCAGGGCGTCGCGCGCGACCCGGTTCTCGCCTTCGCGATGTTCGATCTGGCCGGGAAGGGCGGCCACGCGGATGCGCTCAAGGGACGGGATGCCGTCGCCGCCAGGATGTCGCCGGCGCAGCTCCGGGAAGCCGGAAGCCTGGCGGACGGCTGGAAGAAGGGGACGCCCCTGCCGGCGCGGTCGAAGAGCGGCGTGAGCGGACTCTAGGTGCCAGGACTCGGTATCGTCGGCGCCAAGGCAATGCAGCGGGGACATGCATCCTGTCGAGGCGATCAAACCGCCGGCCATGCCGCCCGGGCCAACCGACGCCGCCGGACCATGCCAGCGGTTTGGTGTTCGTCATTTTCCGGCGGCCGGGCTAGCGTCCTGCGCGGCGCGGAGTGCCCTGATCGTTTCGAGCATTTCCCGGATCAACGCCGATCCGTCGTCCTTGCGGTACATGCACAGGAGATCGAAGGGAATCTGCGGGGCTCCCGAACAACGCCGGTACACGACGTTCGGCATGTGGATGGACGGCGGCGCGAACGTGAACGCCAGGCCGCAGCTGACCAGGACGAGGGCGGTCAGGACGTTGTCCGCCCGGTGATGCTTGGGCAGCTGGCGGCCATAAGCCCGCGCCAGCGCCGACTCCGTCTCGGTGTCGAAACTGGAGCCGACGCACGGCTCGCCGGCCAGTTCCTCGAAGTCGACGATTTCCCGCGCCGCCAGCGGATGATCCTTGTGCAGGGCGACATAGGGCTGTTCGCGGTGCACCAGCTCGTAGGCGAAATCGGGTTCCTGCGGCAGGAAGCGGTCGAAGGCGATCTGGATTTTCCCCTGGCGCAGCAGCGTGACCTGCTGATCCTTGCGCACGTTGTGCAGCCGCAGCTCGACGTGCGGATTCCGCTTCGAGAACGCGCCGAGCACGCGCGGCACGACGTCGAACATCGCCGAGCCGAAAACGCCGATGTCGAAAGGCACGCGCTCCGCGCGGTCCGCGTGTTTCACGTCGTGCCTGGACTGGGCCAGTTCGGCCTGGATGGTCCGCGCGCGCCGCAACAGGGCGGTGCCCGCCGGCGTGATCTCCATTCCCGCCGGCGTGCGGATGAACAGCGGCACGTCCATCTCGTCCTCCAGCGCGTGAATCCGCCGCGTCAGCGCCGGCTGGGTGATGTGCAGGCGCGCCGCGGCCCGGCCGATGTTCTTTTCCTCGGCAACCGCGATGAAATAGATGAGAGAACGTGTATCCATGAGTCGCCCCGCCCCTTCGGTATTTTGCGCTCCCGGCGCGGGTGCATTCTACAGGCGGCGTGCCGTCCCGGCCGAAGGACGCGGCGATCGGTCGCGGCGCAGGCCGGCGGGCGTTCATGGCGCCGCGTCGCCCTGCGCCGAGCGGAACTCGCTGATCGTTTCCAGCATGTCCTGGATCAGGGCCGAACAGTCGCCTTTGCGGTACATGCACAGAAGATTGAAGGGAATCTCGGAGGCTTCCAGGCAGGGGCGGTAAACCACGTTCGGGATGCCGAGGGAGCGGATGGAGACCGGGGCGAAGGAAATCCCCAGGCCGCAGCTGACCAGCGCCAGACAGCTCAGGACGTCGTCGGCATGATGGTTGACCTGCGGCGAGGAACCGAAGAACTGCGCCAGCTTGGACGCTATTTCGCTGTCGAAGTTGGCGTCGATGCACAGCTCGCCGTCGAGGTCGCCGATATTGATGATCTCCCGCGCCGCCAGCGGATGATCCTCGTGCAGGGCGACGCAGAGATGCTCGCGGTGCACCAGTTCGTAGGCGAAATCGGGCTCCTGCGGCAGGAAGCGGTCGAAGGCGATCTGCACCTTGCCCTGGCGCAGCAGCTCGATCTGCTGATCCTTGCGCACATGGTGCAGCCGCAGTTCGACATGCGGATTTTTCCGGGAGAACTCGCCCAGTATCCGCGGCACGACGTTGAAAATCGCCGAGCCGTAAACGCCGACGTTGAAGGACTGGCGCTCCTTGCGGCCCATCTGCTTCACGGCGAGCTTGGCCTGCGCCAGTTCGGCCTGCACGGCGCGCGCGTGCTGCAGCAGGGCGATGCCCGCCGGCGTGATCTTCATGCCCGTCGGCGTGCGCGTGAACAGCGGCATGCCCACCTCGTCGTCCAATGCATGGACCCGGCGGGTCAACGCCGGCTGGGTGATGTGCAGGCGCGACGCGGCGCGGCCAATGTGCTGCTCCTCGGCAACCGCAATGAAGTAGACGAGAGAACGTGTATCCATGAATCCTCCCAGCCCCTTCGTATGGTTATTCAGGCATTCCCGACACGACGCATTCTATGCAAGCGGCCGGCTTCCTTGCCAATAAAGGAAAGGCATGAAATTCATGCCTATTCGGCATTGGACGAGCAGCGAAACGGTAAAGAAAAATCGCGCTCCGTAACCTGTTCCGCAGGGCTCTCCGCCCGCGAACAGGCGACGGGCGATGCCACGCCGACCAACGGCCAGGGAGTCCAGCCGGTCTGCCTGCGTGAGGTTTGCGGCATCGCGCTCATTTCCATCACAACGAAACGGGAAGGGAAAACAATGCGAATGCTCAATACCGGGGTACGGTTGTCGGTGCTTGCCGCCAGCGTCGCCATGGCCATCGGCCTCATTTCATGCGGCGGCGGCGATGGCCACGACGACGTGGCGACGACCCCGCCGGTTACCGAACCGCCCTACACGGGTCACGCCTGGTTCGATCCGAAGATCATCGCCGAGCAAAACGCCGCGTCCACCGATGCAGCCAAGGAGGCGGTGGCGAGAAGGCGCGCCAAGGCGCTGATCGCCGCGATGACCGAGGACCAGAAGCTCGATCAATTGACCGGAGCCGGCAACACCATCGTTCCCGAGCTGCCCGACTGCTACGGCGGCCGGCACGTGAAGAACATTCCCGAGCTGGGCATCGCCACCTTGCGCATCACCAACGGGCCCGTGGGCGTGGGGCAGAACGACTGCGCGCCGATCGGCACCCAGCAGCCGCTGACCACCGAATTTTCCGCCAAGGCCACGGCGCTGCCCTCGGCGATCGCCATGGCCGCCTCGTTCGACAGGAGTACCGCCCACCTGTACGGCAACGTCATCGCGACCGAAATGAACAACCTCGCGCTGCACGTCTTCGAAGCGCCGGGCGTCAACATGGCGCGGATACCGCTGCTCGGGCGCAACTTCGAATACTTCGGCGAAGATCCCTTCCTCTCCGGCACGATGGCGGTCGAGGAATCCAGGGCCATCCAGGCGGCCGGCCTGATCGCCATGCCCAAGCACTTCGTGGCCAACGAACAGGAAACGATGCGCCAGAAGACCTATTCGACGGTCGATAACCAGGTCCTGCGCGAAATCTATCTGATCCCGTTCGAAATGGCGGTGAAGGACGCCAAGGTCGGCTCGATCATGTGCGCGTACAACTACCTCAACGGCACGCAGGCCTGCGAGAACGACGAAATGCAGAACAAGATCCTGCGCGACGACTGGGGATTCACCGGCTATATCCAGTCCGACTTCCTGGCTACCCGGACGCTCGGTGCGGCGCTGCTGGGCGGCATGGATCACGAAATGCCGGCGCCCAGCCTGTGGGCGCCCGACAAGGTGAAGGCCGCGTTGGCCGATCCGAGCAGCGGCGTGACCTGGGAACGCATCGATCTGGCGCTGGAACGGCGGTTTACGCAGATGTTCAAGGCCGGCATCCTGGACCGCCCGGTCAAGCAGACGCCGATCGATTTCGCCGCGGGCGGCGAAAAGGCGCGCGAAATCGGGGCCAAGTCGTCCGTGCTGCTGAAGAACAGGAGCAGCTTCCTGCCCTTGTCCGCGACGCTGGGCAGCTCCGATTACGTCACCATCATCGGCAAGGCCACCCAGCCCTACGCCCAGCAGGCGGTCATGGGCGGGGCAACGGTCGGCAAGATCGCCGCGGGCGGAAGCTCGGACGTGATTCCCGATTACACCGTCACGCCGGCCGAGGGTATCGCCAAGGCGCTGGGCGTCAGTGCCGGTTCCAGCAAGGTGCGGCTCATCCTCGTCGATGACGCCAACAACCTGGCGTCGGTCAATGGCACGCCGATGAGTTTTGCCGACGCGCTGGCCAACCATATCAACAAATCGGCCAACAAGGCGATCATCGTCATGGCGGGCACCATCGCCGAGGAAGGCGGCGACCGGGGCACGGTCGATTTTCTGACCTCCCTGTCGGGCGTGGGGATGGAGTCGTATTGCGGCTTCGTGGCGGGCTGCCAGGTCACATCCATCGGCTGGGACGCCGATCCGGCCTACCACCCCAGGAATGGCATGACGCTCGACTGGTATGCCTCGGCCGGCCCCAGCGCCCAGACCAAGAAGGCCGGCACGCGAAGCAGCGGCACCATGACCATGATCAACGCCATCCTGGCGGCCGACGCCGGCCTCAAGGACCGGACCGTGCTAGTGCTCAAGGACAATGCCAGCTTCGCCGTGCCCGACAGCCTGCTCGGCGGCAACGGGCCGGCGTCGATCCTCGAGGTGTGGTTCCCCGGCCAGGAAGACGGCAACATCACCGCCGACCTTCTCTTCGGCAAGGTCAATCCGTCGGGCAAGCTGCCGGTCACCTTCCCCAGGGAAGGCAAGAGCTTCATCGACTACATCACCGTGGATCAATTCCCCGGAACGATGTCCGGCGGCCTGCCGGTGGTCAACTACAGCGAAGGCCTGAACATGGGCTATCGCTGGTACGACGCCAATTTCGTCTCGGCCGCGGGGTGCACCGTGAGCAACGGGGAAAACGCCTGCGTCGCCTTCCCGTTCGGCCACGGTCTTTCCTACACCACGTTCGCCTTCACCAATCCGTCCGTCGCGGCGAACAGCGGCAAGTACGACGTCAAGGTCAGGGTGACCAACACGGGCGGCAAGAAAGGCGCGGAAGTGGTCCAGGTCTACCTCCAGCTGCCCGCTTCGGCCAATGCGGGCCGTCTGGTGCAGCCTCCGAAACGGCTGGTCGGTTTTGCCAAGGTCGAGCTCGATGCCGGTGCGCAGCAGGACGTGACCGTCTCGATCGATCCCGCCGCCAGCAACCATCCGCTCGGCGTGTGGGACAAGGCGGCGAACGCCTGGGTCACGCCGTCGGGCAGCTATACGGTGCTGGTCGGTAATTCGTCCGCGCCGAAGGACCTGTTGCAGGCGGGAACGTTTACCCGGTAACCGCAGTACGCCGGGCTTTCCATTCCGGCGGGCCGGTCATGTCCGGCTCGCCGGTTCTTTAGGTGTAGCTTCATAACACGATGCTTGAAAATGTTGATCTCGAAACCCTTCGGCCGATGCGGCAACAGCGTTGATCGGGCACACGATTTTGCTGGTGCCGCGCAGCTTTCTGATAGACCGGTGAAAAACCGGAAAGCTATCATCGCACTCCGCAAGGCGCGCTGGCGCGGCGCAGCCGTCAGGGATTTCGGAAAGCAAAATCGGGGAATTCCTGATGTCTCGAAGGCGATTGATTCGATAATCTCCCAGGCCGATGCAGCATCGTCCGCGGGGCCGGGAAACAGGGCGATCTCGCCGAATAGAACAAACAGCGCAGCCCGGCAGCAGGCAGCAAGGGATGGGGAGAGGTCGTGAAGGTGGCGGATATCGCGGTACGCAGCGTGGCGGGTCGGGATTCCTGATGGGTGACCGGTCGTGATCGTGGGGGAGCGCGTGCGCGCGCTGGCCGCCAAGCTGCCGGCATGGCTCGAACGCATCGTTCTGGCCGTGGTGTGCTGGCAGTTGGCGGGTCTGGTGTGGTGGGTGTTCGCGCCGGCCTCGACGGGGCCGATGCCGGTGGCGGCGCGGGCGGCGCCGGCGCGGGTTGATTCGCGCGAGGCGCTGATCGGGTGGTTTGGCGCCGAGGCCAAGGCGGACGCGGCGGCGGCGAGCGAGTATGCGCTGATGGCGGTGATCGCCGGGCGGAACGGGGCGGCGCTGTTCAAGGGCAGCGACGGCAAGAGTCTCGCGGTGCGCACGGGAGAGGCGCTGGATGCGTCCAGCCGCCTGATCGCGGTCGAACCCGGCGGGGCCATCATCGAGCGCGGCGGGGTGCGGCAGGAGATCAAGCTGCCGCAGGCCGAGGCGCGCCCCCTGTTCGGCCGGCCCGCCGGCGGCGCGCCGGCCACGCCGGCCTCGGCTTCGGCCCCGAAGGCCGCGGTCCTGAAACCGATCCGCCTCACCCAGGGCCAGATGGTGGCGGTGATGCGCGGCGGCAACGTGGCGGGCTGGGACACGGGCCTGTCTGGCGCGCCGGAGGGCGGCATCCGCCTCGACCGGGTGGCGGCGCAGCCGTTCGCCGTGCTGCTGCAGCTCAAGGACGGCGACGTGCTCAAGAAGGTCAACCGGCGCCCGCTCGAACGGGTGGCCGACGTCTCGCTTATATTCTTCCACTTCGGCCAGAGCCCGTCGGTCGACCTCGAACTCATCCGCCGCGGCGTTCCCCTGATCCAGCATTACGACATCCAGCCATGATCACCAAGACACTCATCCTTTGCCGGTTCCTGTGCATCGTGCTGCTCGGCGCCGGCCTGACGGCGGCGCGGGCGGCGGAAGACACGGTCACCCTCAACTTCGTCAATTCCGACATCGAATCCACGGTCAAGGCCGTAGGGGTGATCACCGGCAAGAACTTCGTGATCGACCCCAAGGTCAAGGGCACGATCAACATCGTCTCCAGCCAGCCGGTGGCGCGCGCGCTGATCTACCCGATCCTGCTCTCGGCGCTGCGCCAGCAGGGCTTCACCGCGGTGGAGAACGACAGCATCGTCAAGATCATGCCGGACGCCGACGCCAAGACCCAGGCCCTGCAGGTCTTCGCGCGCGGCGGCAAGGCGGCCGGGGACCGGGTGGTGACCAAGGTCTTCCCGCTGACCCACGAATCGGCCACGCAGCTGGTGGCGACCCTGCGGCCGCTGGTGTCCGCGAACAACCTGCTGGCGGCCTACCCGGGCGGCAACACCATCGTGATCACCGACTACGCCGACAACGTCGCGCGCATCGGCCAGATCATCGAGAACATCGACCAGCCGGCGGGCAACGAAATCTCGACGATCCGCATCCAGCACGCCTCGGCGCTGGACGTGGCGCAGACCCTCGGCCGGCTGATGCCGGAAGTCTTCGTGCAGGGCGTGGCCTCGCCGATGCCGCTGCCGGAAGGGGTGCGGCGCACGGTGGTGGTGCCCGACATCCGCAACAACCAGCTGCTGGTGCGCAGCGAGGCGGCGGCGCACGGCAAGCAGATCCGCGCGCTGGTCGCCAGCCTCGACACGCCGGCCGCCTCGGGCAGCAACATCAACGTCGTCTACCTGCGCAACGCCGAGGCCGTGGCGCTGGCCAACACCTTGAAGGGCATCCTCACCGGCAGCGGCCAGGACGCGCCCGCGTCGTCGGGCGCCACGGGCACCGGCGGCGCCTCCCTGAGCAGCGGGCTGAGCGGCACGAGCACCAGCTTCGGCGGCACCAGCGGCACCAGCGGCAGCTCCACCGCCGGCACGGCGTCGCAGACCTCGATGCTGTCCAACGCCGCCGCCTCGTCGTCCGCCGGCAGCGCGTCGCAAGCGTCGGGCGTCAGCGTCCAGGTCGGCGGCGCCACGGTGATCATCCGCGCCGACAGCACCACCAACGCCCTGGTGATCACCGCGCCGGACCACGTCTATAACAACCTGCGCGCGGTGATCGACAAGCTCGACGTGCGCCGGGCGCAGATCTACATCGAGGCGCTGATCGCCGAAGTGAACGTCTCCAGGAGCAAGGAGCTCGGCGTGCAATGGGCCGCCGCGGGCAGCAACGGCTCGCTGCAGGGCGGCGCGCTGTCCAACATCAGCCCGACCGCCACCAACCTCGGCACGCTGTATTCCGGCTTCGTCTCGGATTCGCTGACGATCCCCACCACCTTCAGCCTGGGGCTGTTCAACGGCAGCTTCGGCATGCTGATCACCGCGCTGGAGAGCAACGGCAACGGCAACATCCTGTCCACGCCCAACCTGCTGATGCTCGACAACGAAGAAGCGCGGATCATGGTCGGGCAGAACATCCCGATCCTGACCGGCTCCTACACCACCGTCTCCGGCAGCACGACCAACCCCTTCCAGACCGTCGAGCGCAAGGACGTGGGCATCGTGCTCAAGATCCGGCCGCAGATCTCCGACAGCGGCTCGATCACCCTGAAGGTCGCGCAGGAAGTCTCCAGCGTCGACAACTCGGTCGACACCAACGGCGCCGGCCTCGCCACCAAGGTGCGGCAGATCGACACCAAGGTGCTGGTCGACGACGGCCAGACCATCGTGCTCGGCGGCCTGATCGAGGACAAGGTCTCCGAATCGAAGTACAAGGTGCCGCTGCTCGGCGACATCCCCTGGATGGGCGCGCTGTTCCGCTACGAGACGCGCGACCGCTCGAAGGTCAACCTGATGGTCTTCCTGCGCCCGGTCATCCTGCGCGACGCCAAGTCGAGCCAGGCGCTCTCCTCCGAGCGCTACGAATACCTGCGCGCCGAGCAGG
>JADHEE010000701.1_pt1 | contig 11875 bp, 8 predicted proteins | sample 8952401 | NCBI WGS metagenome assembly JADHEE01 (sample SAMN16124438, study PRJNA663242) | bioreactor sludge metagenome | isolation source: sludge (ammonium) | place: India:Bengaluru | collected 2019-02-28
TGTGCGTCGCGGCGGCGATGCGGGTGTGGAACAGGCGGTCGATCTTTTCGCTCGGCTCGCCGAGGGCGATGGCGGAGCGCATCATGGTGATGGTCTCGGCGATTCCGGCGAGGTCGGCCTTGGTCGCTTCCGAAGCGGCGGCGAACACGGTTTCGCCCTCGATCAGGAGCCGCGCCGAGATCACGTCGAAGGGACTCGGGCCCGCATCGGTCAGCAACTGCACCAGGCCACCCTGGACACGGTTGGCTACCCAGTCGGAGGGGCCCTTGACGTACGCGCCCGATCCGCCGCGCACTTCCACCAGCCCCGCGATTTCGAGCGCGATCATCGCCTCGCGCACCACCGGGCGGCTCGCGCCCAGGCTCTTGGCCAGGTCGCGCTCCGGCGGCAGCCGGTGCCCGGCGGGGAATTGCCCGGTCCGGATCAGCTCGCCGATCTGGCTGGCCACCTGCTGGTACAAGCGCTGTGAGACGATGGGCTGGAAGGGCATGGTCACGATCAGCCATCCGGGTAGGACGAAGAATTTCGGGACGAAAATAGCGCCTTCCTGTTCAACCGGTCAATTGGTAAAGTGGCCTGACCAAAATTGCGCGTGGGCGTCGCCCGGGTGCAATCCGCGCTTCCGCACCCCAGATCAAGTCTCCGCTTCGCCCAAGGATGAGGATCCCATGAAAATCGAGACCAAGCGTTTCCGCGTGCGTGAAGGCGAAAAGCTCGACCTCGCCAAACGTCCCACCCGCGTCGACCCGGTCTACGATTCGAAGTCCGACTACCGGAAGATTCTCGACAAGCAGGTCGGCGAGTTGAGCGACCTCCAGGAGGTACTCTACGCCGACAACGGCCAGGCCCTGCTGCTGATCTTCCAGGCGATGGACGCGGCGGGGAAGGATGGCGCGATCCGCCACGTGATGTCCGGGGTGAACCCGCAGGGCTGCGAGGTCTACAGCTTCAAGACCCCGAGCGCCGAGGAACTGCAACACGACTTCCTCTGGCGCACCACCCGCCGTCTGCCCCAGCGCGGGCGCATCGGCATCTTCAACCGCTCGTACTACGAGGAGGTGCTGGTGGTGCGGGTGCACCCGGAATACCTGGTGGGGGAAGGGGTGGCCGCCGCCGCGCTCGGCAAGGGGTCGTTCTGGCGCGACCGCTACCGCTCGATCGTCGATTTCGAGCGTCACATCCACGCCAACGGCACACGGGTGGTGAAGTTCTTCCTCCACGTGTCGAAGGAGGAGCAGCGCCAGCGCTTCCTCGCGCGCATCGACGAGCCTGAAAAGAACTGGAAGTTCAGCCTTGCCGACATCGAGGAGCGCAAGCATTGGAAGGCCTACCAGGCGGCCTACGCCGACGCGCTCGCCGCCACCAGCACCGACGATTCGCCCTGGTACGTGGTGCCCGCCGACGACAAGGAGAACGCGCGCCTGATCGTCTCGCAGGTGATCGTCGAGGCGTTGAAGGGGATGAAGCTGAGCTATCCCGCCACCACCGACGAACGCCGCGAGGAACTCCTCGGCATCCGCAGGCAGCTCGAGACGGAAGGCGAAGCCTAGGCTTTCGCGAACAGCACCGCGGCAGCCGCGAGGCTGGCCGCGGCGTCGGTCACCGCCGCGTCGCCGCCGAGAGCCGCCAGCCGCGCGGCCACGCCGCGCGGGTCGCGGTCGAAGTCTTCGAGCACGGCCAGGGCTTCCCGTTCGCCCTGCCGGTGCAGCACCACCACCGTCTGCGCCAGGCACAGCGCCGCCAGCATTTCCCGGGGAATGTCGCCGCGAAGCTCGCCCTCGCGCACCAGGTGCAGGGCGAGGCGGAGCAGGTCGTGCGCCACCGGGCGGTGCTCCGCCGCGCCGGGCGGCGGATGGTGGATCAGGCGGCGAAGGTCGGCGGCGACGGTGCGGGCGACGCGGCCCCGGCGCGGCGACGCGGTGCGCGGCAGCGCCGCCACGCCGCCCAGCACCAGGGTCGCAGCCGCCACCAGCGCCGCCGCGCCCACGAAAATCTCGCCCGCTCCGGCGGCGGGCATGCCCGCCTGGCTGCCGAGGAGGAAGCACATGTTGGCGTCGATGGCCGGCAGCGCGGTTTTCGGGTGCGCCCGCGCCAGGCCGCCCACCACCAGGAACGGCGCGATGCCGAGCAGCAGGTCGGAGAGGCCGCTCACGCCGGGCTGGACCCAGACGCGGTAGGCGGTGGCCGCCGCCACCCCGGCGAGGACGCCGACGAACATCGACGGCGCGGCCTTGCGCGCATCCGGCAAGTACCCCAGCACCATCGAGAAGATGCAGACCCCAAGCGCGAGGAGTTCGGCCTCCGGGCGTCCCGCCGCCAATCCCAGGGTTCCGGCGACCCAGGTGGCTGCGGCGGCGAGCAGGGCGTTGCGGTTGACCACCGCCCATCGCCGGTGCGGCGCGAGCAGCATCGCCATGCGGTCGAGCGTGCCCGAGGCGGGTGTGGCGGAGGCCGGGGCGTGCAGCGCCGCCTCCGCCGCGAACAGGCTGTCGAGCGCGCCCGCGAGGGTCTCCGGCAGGCCGCCGAGGACGGTGCGCAGCGAGGATTGGGCGCGCTCGCCGGAGTTGACCAGCGCGGCGACGCTGCGCAACGGCTCGCCGAGCGCGGCGCGCTTCGCCAGCGACCGCCGCGACTGGGTCTGCGCCGCCGCCATCACCGCGAGCGCGGCGACCATCAGTGCGTCGATCTGGTGCAGCCGCCTGCGCCCCGCGATCGAACCGGCGGAGACCGCCACGGCGATGCCGTCGGCCTCGGCGAAGCGGTGCAGAAGCGCCCGCACCCGGGCGTCCTCGACGGTGCCGGTGGCGACGGTGTCGACGGCGAAGCCGACGATCTCGGCGGTGAGGCGGCGGACGTTGGCGAGGAAGGCGGCCTCGGTGAGGGGCTGGGTGAACACGCCGGTCACCACCGTCACCACTGCCACGCCGATGATCGTGCATTCGGTGCGCGCCAGCGCGAGGCCGAGGCCGCCCGCCGGGTTGAGCACCGAAGGCAGGATCACCACCGCCGCCGACATGCCGATCATCATCGCGCCGTAGGCCGGGGTGCCGCGCAGCACCTGCGCCAGCCCGGCGGACACCGCGACGCACAGGGCGAGCAGGGTGACGTCGAGATAGGGATCGGGGACCAGCCAGAGGATCGCGAAGCCGAGCGCCGCGCCGGTCAAGGTGCCGAGGATGCGGAACAGGCCGCGCTCCAGCATCAGGCCGCGATAGGGCTGGATCACCACCCACACCGGCATCGCCGCCCAATACGCGTTTTCAAGATGCAGCAGGGCTGCGATGGCGAACGCGATCCATGCGGCGAGCGCGAGGCGGAGGCCGTGGAGAACTGCGGCGCGGGAGAAGGAGAAGCCTGGTCGCGCCAGCATCGGCGAGCAATCCGGTCAGGGGTCGGGGGAGGGAAGATCGCGCAAATCGGCGGCGGGGGCCAGCACTTCCCGCCGCCCCCATCCGCGTTGCCGGTCAGGCGGCGGTTTCCATGGCCTCGGTGTAGGCGCCGCGGCGCGCCGCGCGGTTGCAGGCGGCGCGATGCACGAGGGCCTTTTGCGCCCGTGCGGCGTTGGCCGGATCGCCGTGCCAGATGTCGAGGGCAGGCTGCTGGATCGCCCGCGCGTAGGAAAAGGTGAGCGCCCACGGCATGTGGGCGCGATGCCGCAGGTTCATCGCGTTCAGCCGTGCCGAGGCGAGTTCCGACGATTGCCCGCCGGAGAGGAACGCAATCGCGGGAACCGCCGCCGGAACCGTGCGCAGCAGGCACGCGACGGTGGCGTCGGCGACCTCGTCGACGCCGTTCTGGGTCGGGCAATCGAGACCGGGCAGCACCATGTTGGGCTTGAGCACCATGCCTTCGAGGAACACGCTCTGGGTGGTGAGCGCGGCGAACACGGCGCGCAGGGTTTCCTCCGTCACGGCGAAGCACCGCTCCATGCTGTGGTCGCCGTCCATCAGCACCTCCGGCTCCACGATCGGCACGATCCCGGCTTCCTGGCAGAGCGCGGCGTAGCGCGCCAGGGCGTGGGCGTTGGCTTCGAGGCAGCCGAGGCTCGGGATGTTCGGTCCGATGGCGATCACCGCGCGCCACTTGGCGAACTTCGCGCCGAGGCGGGCGTACTCGGCGAGACGTTCGCGCAGGCCGTCCAGGCCCTCGGTGATCTTTTCTCCCGGATGCCCCGCCATCGGCTTCGCACCCGCGTCCACCTTGATCCCGGGGAGGATGCCGATCCGCTTCAATGCCTCCGGGAACGGCGTGCCGTCGCTCAGGCTCTGGCGGATGTTTTCGTCCGACAGGATCGCCCCGCCGATGCTGTCCGCCAGCCCGGGAGCGGTGACGATCCATTCCCGGTAGGCGCGGCGGGCTTCCTCGGTCTGGGGAATGCCGAGGGCGGCGAAGCGCTTGTTGGCGGTGCCGGTGCTTTCGTCCATTGCCAGCAATCCCTTGTCGTCGGCGACCATCGCCGACGCGGTATCGATCAGGTCCTGGGTATGCATGCGTGTCGCTCCACCTGTTTTTGCGGCACGCCCCGCCCGCGCCCGGCGGTCGCGCCAGGCCCGGACCCGTGCCGAATCCTGTCTTCCATATAGGCATCGCGCCGCCACGCCGCCCGGCGAACCGCGTCCGGCGCGGGCGCGGAGACGAAATTTGCGCTGCGGGACGCGGTTGGGGAGGGATTTCGCGCGGCGCGCCCCATCTTGAAAGGTAAGGAGAAGACGATGTCGGGCGATGGGATGATGACGGTGTCGAAGAGTCTCGGCATGGCTGAATTCGGTCGGCTCCGCCGCGCGCTTCTCGTGCTTCTGCTCGTCGTCCTCGGCGCGGCTCCGGCGCTGGCGGAAACCCGTCTCGCCGGGCTGCGCGGCGGCAAGGTGTGGATCGCGGTGGACGAGCCGGGCGCGGAGCTCGTGGTGTCGCTGCGGCCCGCCCAGGGATGGGCCGAGCCGGTGCGGCTCTACGCGCCCGACGGGCGGATCGAGGCGGAAATCGAAGCCTCCCGCTCCACCGTCGCCGAGACCCGGGTCTCGCTCGACGTCACCGGCGTGCACATGCTGCACCTCAAGCGCAGCTACGTCGCCGAGGTGCGGGTGGGTGGCGCGCGGGTCGAGATCGAGCCGTTGGCGCATGAAACCTCGATCCAGGCCCCCGGCGGGGCCAGGGTCTATTTCCGCGTGCCGGAGGACGCCGCCCAGTTCACCGTGCACCTCGACAATCGCATCGGCCCGCGCGGCGCGGACGTTCTCGCGGTGGTGCGCGCGCCGGACGGCGGCATCGGGACGCTGCGCAAGCCCGGGTTCGACCTCGGCCAGGGTGCGGATGGGCTGGACCCCTGCCAGCCGCTTGCCGCGCCGCCCGACGCGGATCTCGCCGCGTTCCACTCCGCCAGCCGCACCTATGCGAAACCTGCCGCCGGAATCTGGAGCCTGGCGTTCAACGGGGCGGAGGCGGGGGTCTGGCTCGAGGGCGTTCCCAACCGCTTCGCCACCGCGCCCGAGGACGTGTTTCCGCCGTCCGATCCCGCGCCGGTGGACGCCAGGATCACCCTCACCGACGTGGCGATCGCCGCGCCGGTCCTGGGGGTGGCGAGTGAACTGGGACCGCCCGGCAATCCTCGCGAGGCGGAAATTCTCGGCCACGGCGTGCGCGGCGACAGGATCGACCTGGATCCGACGCCGGGGGACTTCGACCGCCTCGCGCCGCGCCCCGGCGTGCATTCCCTGGTGGTCCTCCGTAGCTTCGACGCGCATGCGGAGTTCGCCCGTGCCGGGGAATGGGTGGCGGGCGCGCTCGACGCCGCAAGGCGGCCCTGGGACAGCTTCACGCTACAGGTGGCGAACCAGCCGGAGGCCGGATCCCGGATGGAGGAGTATCTCGACGCGCTCGGCGGCTTCATCGCCGGGTTGAAGGCCGCGAACGCGCCGATGGGCAAGCTCGACCTGGCCGCGTCCGCGCCGGGATCGGGCGAAGGCATCCTCGACTGGCCGTGGATCGCGGGCGCGGTCGACCGCTACGACCGTGACGTCGGCACCATCGTCTGGACCCTTTGCCGCATCCGCAACGTCGAGGACACCGGCCTCTACGCCGACGCGGTGGCGAAGACCGCGAAGATCATCCGCGATCATGACTCCGACGGCCATTTCCAGGACATCGCCATCGGCGCGGTGGCCCGTGCCGGCGGCCTCGCCGACGACGCCCTGTTCGACGGCGCGGAGGCCGGGGTGTGGTGGGCGTCGGTGATCGCCAACGTCGCCAACACCGGGCAGGTCAAGCTGCTCGATGCGTTCAGCCTCCAGGATTCCGGCCCGTTCCAGGCCAGGGGCCTGTTCGCCCGCGACGGGCGGGCCAAGCCCCCGGCGATCGCGCAGCGGGCAATGGGCAACGTGCTCGGCGTCGGCGGCGTGCGGCGCGTCGCCAGCGACCATCCGATGCTCGAGGGCGTGGCCTCGGTGACCGGCGGGCGGATCCGCCTCGCGCTGGTCAACAAGGGCTGGCTGCCGCTCCGGGTGACGCTCCCGGACAACCCCGGCATCGCGCTGCGCCAGGTGATCGGCCCCGACGCCGAAACCGTCGACGAAGTCCTCAAGGGCAACGAGGTCATCCTCGCGCCGATGAGCGTCTACGCAGGCGGGTACTGACGCCAGCTGGGGCTAAAGGCCTGTAATTCAGCTCGCATTTTTGTTTCCTTATATTTCAGACATCTAACCCACTGGTGGCGCAGCCTCCGGGTGCATTTCCCATGGTGGATTATCGCTTTCCGCGCCGTTTCGCGCTTGCCGCGCCCTCGCGGGGGCGGGTATAACGATTTTAAAAAGCGGTGGTCCATAAACCGTCGGCGCGGGTTCTGTCGGTGCAGAAAATCCGCGTCATCCAGCGTCTGGGGGATAGGTCTTGTTCAATACATCCAACCGTTGGTCTGCCTTGCTCGCGGGCACGGCGTTGACTCTTTCCGTACCGGCCACCGCCGGGGCGGACGTTCTGACGACGTTCTCGCTCTCCGCCGCCAATGGCGACACGGTGCAGACGATGTCGCTGGGGAACACGCGCCTCAACGGAGCGGCATTGAGCAATCCCTCCGCCAACCTCACCACCGGCGGCCAAACGTACTACTACGTCTCGACCAACTTCACGCCCACGGTGTCCGGAAGCTACAAGTTCGGCCAGGCGAGCGCCTCGACCGATACGGTGATGCTCGTTTACGGCGGATCGTTCAATCCTGCCGCGCCGGCGGCCAACGCCATCGTGGGCAACGACGACACCGCCGCCACGAACCGCCCCGCCGGCGTGAGCCAGACCTCCACCTGCGGCACGATCAACTATTGCCCGCAGGTGACCGCGAATCTTTCCGGCGGCACCACCTACTACGTGGTGATCAGCACCTATAGCCCGGGCAACACCAGCCTCACCCTCGCCAACGGCGAAGTCATCGAATTCTACGTCTTCGGCGTCGCGGCGGTGGGCGGGCCGGGCAGCGGCGGCACCGGCACCTGGTCGGACCGGGGCGCGGCCACCGGCGGGTCCGCGTCGGGCGTCGGGCAGGCGCTCGATGCGGCGGGGTCCTCGTCGCTCCAGGGATTGGTGACCCAGTTGTCGGCGCTGCCCACGGAGTCGCAGGACCATGCGTTGAAGCAGCTCGGCGGCACCCAGCTCACGCCCCAGCTCAACCTCAGCGGCAACATCACCGCGCCGACGGTCAACGCGGTGGAAGGCCGCCAGGGCACCGTGCTCGGCGGTCCGGGCGCGTCGGCGGGGTCGCCCGATCTCAGGGCGGCGGTCTGGGGGCAGTTCCTCGGCGGGCGCGCGGTGCGCGACACCTCCTCCGGCAACAGCGGATACGCCGCGTCGTCCTTCGGCCTCCTGTTCGGCGCCGACACCGAAGTCGCCGACGACGTGGTCGCGGGCGCGGCGGTGAGCTGGCTGCGCAGCGTCGCCCACGGCAAGAGCGACGCCACCGGCGACCGCACCCAGGTGGACAGCTACCAGTTCACCGGCTACGGCACCTGGAGGCCGGACGGCGGCGCGTTCCACGTGCAGGGGTTGCTGGGAGCGGGGCTCAACGTCTACGACCAGGACCGCAATATCGACTTCGTCGGGCAGACCGCCTCGGCCAGCTACAACGGCATGCAGTACCAGGCCAAGATCGGCGTGGGCTACGACGTGCGCCTCGCTCCGGCGCTCACCCTCACGCCGTTGGCGAGCCTCCAGGTGGTGCGGGTGGAAAACGACGGATACACGGAGTCCGGCGCGGGCACGGCCAACCACACCGTGGACGAGCAGAACTTCAACTCGGTGCAGAGCGAACTGGGCGCGAAGCTGGGCTACGGCCTCGACACCGCCTGGGGCCGCCTTTCCGCCGATACCGGAGCCGCCTGGGTGCACGACTACGTGCATTCGCCGATCGCGACGGCGGCGTCCATGGGCGGCGCGGCGTTCGTCACCAACACCGACCGCCCGGCGGAGAACGGCGCGCGCCTGAGCCTCGGCACGACTCTCGAAACCGCCGACGCGATTTCGGTGCGCCTCGAGTACAATGGCGAACTGCGTTCCGACTATCGCAGCCATGTCGGCCTCCTGACGGTGCGCGGCGAGTTCTGATCCCCGGCGCGCGCGGGCTTTCGCGCGCGTCTCCACGAAAGGCCCGAGACATGGCACGGCGCGAAAGGTGGTGCCGCATCGCCAGGGCGGCGGCGGTGTCGCTGCTCGGCCTTGCCCTGTCCGCGTGCGCCACGGTCGCGGAACGGCGCGACCGCGCCGCGAGCCTGATCCAGGCGGCGGGGTGGCGCGCCGAGGTGATCCCCGCCGGGCCGTTCGATCTCGCGGCGGCCTGGTCGGGCGAGCGCGGCGAAACCCTCACCGTCTATCTCGAAGGCGACGGCCTCGCGTATCTCGGCCGCCGCCGCGCCTCCCTCGATCCCACGCCCACCGATCCGGTCGGACTGGAACTGGCGCTGGCCGATCTCGCGCAGGGCCCCGCGGCGTATCTCGCGCGCCCGTGCCAGTTCGTCGCCGATCCGCACCGGCGGGGCTGCGCCGCCGAGGCCTGGACCACCCGCCGCTTCGCGCCCGAAGCGCTCGCCGCCACCGACGCCGCCCTCGACGCGCTCAAGCGCCGCAGCGGGGCCTCGCGCCTCGCCCTGGTCGGTTACTCCGGCGGCGGGGCGCTCGCGGTGCTGGTCGCGGCGCGCCGCACCGACGTGATCGCGCTGGTGACGGTCGCCGCCAATCTCGACCTGGGCTATTGGGTGCGGCGCGACGGATACGCGCCACTCGAAGGCTCCCGCGACCCGGCGGACGACGCAGCCGCCGTCGCGAGCATTCCCCAGGTGCACTTCGCGGGGGAGAAGGACGGCGTCGTCGGTCCCGGCGTCACCCGTGCGTTCCTCGCCCGGATGCCCGAGCCCCGGCGCGCGCGCATGGTCGAGGTTCCCGGCTTCGACCACGCCTGCTGCTGGGCCGAGGGCTGGGCGCGTTTGCAACGTGACTCCGGATTGCCGGAGCCGTGGCCGGAGACGGTTCCGCCCCGCTGAAGCCGCCTCGGCAGGCAACCACCGGGCGTGGGGCCGGGGATTTCCGGGTGGCGCAACCCATTGATTGCCGGTATCGTTGCCGGGTCTTGAGGTCGTGTTCCCTTCCCCAGCGGACATCGCCATGAAACCCGGGATTCTACTCATCGAACCGATGATGGCGGACATCGAAGCCGCGCTCGAAGCCGCCTACGCCGTCCACCGTCCTTTCGCTGCTCCCGATCCCGAGGCGTTGATCGCCAAGGTCGCGCCGGAGATTCGCGCCATCGTCACCGGCGGGTCGAGCGGTGCGCCGCCCGCCCTGGTGGCGCGGCTGCCCAGGCTCGGCATCATTGCGGTCAACGGCGTCGGCACCGACAAGATCGACCTCGCCGACGCCCGGGCGAGGGGCGTGCGCGTCACCATCACCTCGGGCGTGCTGGCCGACGACGTCGCCGACCAGGCCATCGCCCTGATGCTCGCGGTGTCGAAGCGCGTCGTCGTCAACGACGGCTTCGTCCGCGCGGGCGGCTGGCTCTCCGGCAACGTGCCGCTGGCGCGCAAGGTCTCGGGCAAGCGCATCGGCATCCTCGGCCTCGGCAACATCGGGCGCGAGATCGCGCGCCGCGCCGAGGGCTTCGCGATGCACATCTCCTACTGTACCCGCACGCCCGTGGCGGGCGTGCCCTACCGCTACGTCGCCGACCCGGCGGAATTGGCGCGGGACGCCGACATTCTCGTCGTCGCCACCGTCGGCGGAGCGGGCACCAAGGGCTTGGTCGACCGCCGCGTGCTCGACGCGCTCGGTCCCGAGGGGATCGTCGTCAACATCGCGCGCGGCAGCGTGATCGACGAGCGCGCGCTCGTCGCGGCGCTGGTGGAAAAGCGCATCGCGGGCGCGGGGCTCGACGTGTTCGAGGACGAACCCCGAGTGCCGGAAGCGCTGCTCGGCCTCGACACGGTGGTTCTCGCGCCGCACCAGGCGGGCGCGACGGTCGAGACCCGCACCGCGATGGGACGCCTCGTTCTCGCCAATCTTGCCGCGTATTTCGAAGGCCGTACGTTACCGACGCCGGTGGCCTGAAGCCGCCTGCGTCCCATGCCGGGCGCGCCGCAAACGGTGGTCGGGCCGCCTGCACTTGCCAATTCGACCACGCCAGGGAGAATTCGATGCATCAGGTATCCATTCGGCGGCTGATGGCCGCCACGGTCGTCTGCGCCGGAGCCCTCGGGCTCACCCCCGTGGCCTGGGCCGAGGGCGGCTTCCAGGACCGCAACCTCAAGATGGCCATCGTCAACCCGATCGAGCATCCGCAGGGCATCGGCGCGAAGAAGTTCGCCGAGGTGCTGGAGCAGAAGACCGGCGGCAAGGTCAAGGTGAAGATCTACGCCAGCGGCGTGCTGGGCGGCGAACAGCAGGTCGCCTCGGCGATGCAGGGCGGCACCGTCGACATCTCGAGCATGGCTCCGGCGCAGATCGTCGGCACGATCAAGGAATTCGTCGTCCTCGACTTCCCGTTCTCGTTCGCCACCGACGCGCAGGCCGATGCCGTGCTCGACGGCCCGTTCGGCAAGCGCCTGCTCGCGCTGCTCCCGGCCAAGGGGCTGGTGGGGCTCGGCTTCCAGCACCAGGGCTACCGCTCGATCTCCAACTCCAAGCGTCCGATCGCCAAGATCGAGGACATCAAGGGCCTGAAGATCCGCACCATCCTCAACCCGCTCTACGTCGACATGCTCAACACCCTCGGCGCGAACCCGGTGCCGATGCCGTTCCCCGAGCTCTACACCGCGATGGAGACCGGCACGGTGGACGGCCAGGAGAACCCGGAACTCACCGTCACCGCGAGCAAGTTCTACGAAGTGCAGAAGTATTTCTCCGGCACCCGGCACATCTACAACACCCAGATGCTGATGGTGTCGAAGGCGCTGTGGGACAAGCTCACCCCGGACGAAAAGACCGCGTTCCAGGAAGCCTCCGACGCGGCGAGCGTCTACCAGCGCAAGGTCGCGCGCGGCATGATCGACGACGCGCGCAAGGAAATGGCCGAGCACGGCATGAAGCTCAACGACATCGCGCCGGAGGAAATGGCGCGGATGCGCGCCGCGGTGCAGCCGGTGACCGACAAGTACGCCGCCGATCTCGACCAGGACCTGGTCAAGGCGTTCCGCGCCGAGCTCGAGCGCACCAAGGACCTGAAGTAATCCGCATCGTCCGGCCCGGTCGCAAGACCGGGCCGATCGCTTGAGGGTAGGGGAGTGCCGATGGCGGCGTTCGAAAAATATCTCATCCGCGCGATCAACACCCTGATCGTCGTCAGCCTCGCCGCGATGCTGGTGATGGTGTTCGGCAACGTGGTGCTGCGCTACGTCTTCAATTCCGG
>JADHEE010000703.1_pt1 | contig 11853 bp, 9 predicted proteins | sample 8952401 | NCBI WGS metagenome assembly JADHEE01 (sample SAMN16124438, study PRJNA663242) | bioreactor sludge metagenome | isolation source: sludge (ammonium) | place: India:Bengaluru | collected 2019-02-28
CAATAAATGAGATTAGCAAAGATGAAAAAACTCACCTTACCAAAAGATTTTTTATGGGGCGGCGCAGTGGCGGCGCACCAGGTAGAGGGCGGCTGGAACAAGGGCGGTAAAGGCCCGAGCATTTGTGACGTGCTGACCGGCGGCGCTCACGGCGTGCCGCGTGAAATCACTCAGGAAGTGGTTGAGGGTAAATACTACCCAAACCATGACGCCATCGACTTCCACGGCCACTATAAAGAAGACATCAAGCTGTTTGCCGAGATGGGCTTCAAATGCTTCCGTACCTCCATCGCCTGGACCCGTATCTTCCCGAAAGGTGATGAAACCCAGCCGAACGAAGAGGGGTTGAAATTCTACGACGACATGTTCGATGAGCTGCTGAAGTACAACATCGAGCCGGTGATCACCCTCTCCCACTTCGAAATGCCGCTGCATCTGGTGCAGGAGTACGGCGGCTGGACCAACCGTAAGGTGGTCGATTTCTTCGTTAATTTCGCTGAAGTGGTGTTTGAGCGCTACAAGAGCAAGGTCAAATACTGGATGACCTTTAACGAGATCAACAACCAGCGTAACTGGCGCGCCCCGCTGTTCGGCTACTGCTGCTCCGGCGTGGTCTATACCGAGCATCAAAACCCGGAAGAGACCATGTACCAGGTGCTGCATCACCAGTTCGTGGCCAGCGCCCTGGCGGTAAAAGCCGCGCGTCGCATCAACCCGGAAATGAAAGTCGGCTGCATGCTGGCAATGGTGGCGCTCTATCCATTCTCCTGCAAACCTGAAGACGTGATGTTCGCCCAGGAGTCAATGCGTGAGCGCTATGTCTTTACCGACGTACAACTGCGTGGTTACTACCCATCCTACGTGCTGAACGAATGGGCGCGTCGCGGTTTCACCATCAATATGGAAGCGGGCGATGAGCAGATCCTGCGTGAAGGCACCTGTGATTATCTGGGCTTCAGCTACTACATGACCAACGCGGTGAAAGCGGAAGGCGGTACGGGCGATGCGATCTCCGGCTTCGAAGGCAGCGTTCCGAACCCGCACGTCAAAGCTTCTGACTGGGGCTGGCAGATCGACCCGGTGGGCCTGCGCTACGCCCTGTGCGAGCTGTATGAACGTTACCAGAAGCCGCTGTTTATCGTCGAAAACGGATTTGGCGCGTATGACAAAGTGGAAGAGGACGGCAGCATCAACGATGACTATCGTATCGACTACCTGCGTGCCCACGTGGAAGAGATGATCAAAGCGGTGACGTATGATGGCGTGGATCTGATGGGCTACACCCCGTGGGGCTGCATCGACTGCGTGTCCTTCACCACCGGTCAGTACAGCAAACGCTACGGCTTTATCTACGTGAACAAGCACGACGACGGTACGGGCGATATGTCTCGTTCCCGTAAGAAGAGCTTCGAATGGTATAAAGGCGTGATTGCCAGCAACGGCGAGACATTGTAATTATTTGCCCGGTGGCGCTGCGCTTACCGGGCCTACGATTGATCCCCTCTCCCCTTTGAGATGAGGGGTTATTTCCCGCCCGCTAACTCAATAAAACTGCCCGTCACGTACGACGCCTTCTCGCTCAACAGCCAGACAATCGCCTGCGCCACCTCTTCAGGTTGGCCGCCGCGCTGCATCGGCAGCATCGACTTCACCCGATCCACACGGCCCGGCTCACCGCCAGAAGCATGAATTTCCGTGTAGATCAGCCCAGGACGAACACAGTTAACCCGAATGCCCTGTGCGGCTACCTCCAGCGCTAACCCGGTAGTAAGAGAATCCACAGCACCTTTTGACGCCGCGTAATCGACATATTCCCCCGGCGCACCAAGCCGCGAGGCGGCAGATGAGACATTCACAATCGCCCCGCCCTTTCCGCCATGTTTCAGCGCCATGCGTTTTACCGCTTCACGACAGCAGAGGAAATACCCGGTCACGTTGGTGCCCAGCACCCGGTTGATACGCTCGGCAGAAAGATTTTCGATAGTGCTCTGCTCGAACAGGATCCCGGCGTTGTTAACCAGCGCCGTGAGGGGTTCGCCTTCACGATCGAGGCTGTCGAACATTGCCATGACCTGCGCTTCGTCACTGATGTCGGCGCGCAAGGCAAAGGCCTTGCCGCCCTCTTCCACAATCTGTGCGATGACGTCGGTTGCAGCTTTGATGTTGTGGTGATAATTCACCGCCACGGTGTAGCCTTCCCTCGCCAGTTGCAGCGCAGTTGCTTTGCCAATTCCGCGGCTGGCACCGGTTACAAGTGCAATTGCCATTACACACCTCCAGAAAGAAAAAAAGCCGGGTGGCGGCTTCGCCTTACCCGGCCTACATCAATACCTTACTCTAGCTGAGCGATTACTGATATTCGCTCATAGGTACGCAGGAGCAGAACAGGTTGCGGTCGCCATAGACGTCATCAAGACGTTTCACGGTCGGCCAGTATTTGTTCGCTACGCCTGCCGGGAAGACCGCCAGCTCGCGGCTGTAAGCGTGGTTCCACTCTGCCACCATTTCGTGCTGCGTGTGTGGCGCATTGACCAGCGGGTTATCTTCCAGCGTCCATTCGCCGTCCAGCACGCGATCGATCTCCATGCGGATCGCCAGCATTGCATCAATAAAGCGGTCCAGCTCGGCTTTGCTCTCAGACTCGGTTGGCTCCACCATCAGCGTACCTGCAACCGGGAACGACATGGTTGGCGCGTGGAAGCCGTAGTCGATGAGGCGCTTGGCGATGTCCAGTTCGCTAATGCCACTCTGCTCTTTCAGCGGGCGAATATCGAGAATACATTCGTGCGCCACGCGGCCATCGCGACCGGTGTAGAGCACCGGGAAAGCAGATTTCAGGCGAGTCGCGATGTAGTTAGCATTCAGGATCGCCACCTGGCTTGCCTGCTTCAGCCCTTCTGCGCCCATCATGCGGATGTACATCCAGCTGATTGGCAGAATAGAGGCGCTACCAAACGGAGCCGCGGAAACCGCGCCCTGACGGGTAAGCATGCCTTCGATCTGCACGACGCTGTGACCCGGTACGAACGGTGCCAGGTGCGCTTTGACGCCAATCGGACCCATGCCCGGGCCGCCACCACCGTGCGGAATGCAGAAGGTTTTGTGCAGGTTCAGGTGAGATACGTCTGCGCCGATAAAGCCTGGTGTGGTGATCCCCACCTGGGCGTTCATGTTGGCACCATCGAGGTAAACCTGGCCGCCATGCTGGTGCACAATTTCGCACACTTCGCGGATGGTCTCTTCGTACACCCCGTGTGTAGACGGATAGGTCACCATGATGCAGGAGAGTTTATCGCTGGTCTGTTCCGCTTTAGCGCGCAGATCAGCCAGATCGATGTTGCCGTTTTTATCACAGGCCACGACCACCACTTCCATCCCTGCCATCTGTGCAGAAGCCGGGTTGGTGCCGTGGGCGGAGCTTGGGATAAGACAGATATCACGATGGCCTTCGTTGCGGCTCTCGTGGTAGTGACGGATTGCCAGCAGACCCGCGTATTCGCCCTGTGCGCCAGAGTTCGGCTGCATGCAGAGCGCATCGTAACCGGTCAGTTTCACCAGCCAGTCGGAGAGCTGGTTGATCATCTGATGATAGCCTTCCGCCTGATCTGCCGGGCAGAACGGGTGCAGCTCAGCAAACTCCGGCCAGGTGATCGGGATCATCTCGGCGGCGGCGTTGAGCTTCATGGTGCAGGAACCCAGCGGGATCATCGCCTGGTTCAGCGCCAGATCCTTGCGCTCCAGAGAGTGCATATAGCGCATCATCTCGGTTTCGCTGTGGTAGCGGTTGAATACCGGATGGGCCAGGATCGCGTCGTCGCGCAGCATGGTTGCCTGGATAGAGCGGCTGTCATGCGCCACCTCTTTGTCCAGGGTATCAATGTTCAGACCGTGGTCATCACCCAGCAGGACGTTGAACAGCACCTGAACATCTTCACGGGTGGTGGTCTCATCCAGCGTGATGCTGACGGCACTCAGAATGTCGCTACGCAGGTTAATCTCTGCCGCCTCAGCGCGTGCCAGCACCGCCGCTTTGTCGGCCACTTCGACACACAAGGTATCGAAGAAGTGCGCGTGGCGCAGTTTTTGTCCTTTCTGCTGCAGACCGCAGGCCAGGATATCGGCCAGACGGTGAATACGGCTGGCGATACGTTTCAGGCCAACCGGGCCGTGGAAGACGGCGTACAGGCTGGCGATGTTAGCCAGCAGCACCTGTGAGGTACAGATGTTGGAGTTCGCTTTCTCACGACGAATATGCTGCTCGCGCGTCTGCATCGCCATGCGCAGGGCGGTGTTACCTGCGGCATCTTTCGACACACCGATAATACGGCCTGGCATGGAGCGTTTGAATTCATCTTTAGCGGCGAAGAAAGCCGCATGTGGGCCACCGTAGCCCATCGGCACGCCAAAGCGCTGTGCGGAGCCGAAGACAATGTCTGCACCTTGTTTGCCCGGGGCAGTTAACAGCACCAGCGCCATAAAATCGGCCGCCACGCTGACGACAACTTTGCGCGCTTTCAGCTCGGCAATCAGAGTCGTGTAATCGTGAACTTCACCGGTAGTGCCCACCTGCTGCAACAGCACGCCAAACACATCCTGGTGATCCAGCACTTTCTCTGCGTCATCCACAATCACTTCAAAACCAAAGGTTTCAGCACGCGTACGTACCACGTCGAGGGTTTGTGGGTGAATATCGGCGGCGACGAAGAAGCGGTTCGCCCCTTTCAGTTTACTGACGCGTTTTGCCATCGCCATTGCTTCGGCGGCGGCGGTGGCTTCATCCAGCAGCGAGGCGGAGGCGATGTCCAGACCGGTCAGATCCAGCGTCACCTGCTGGAAGTTCAACAGTGCTTCCAGACGGCCCTGCGACACTTCCGGCTGATACGGGGTGTACGCGGTGTACCAGCCCGGGTTTTCCAGCATGTTGCGCAGAATAACCGGCGGCAACTGCACGTTGGTGTAGCCCATGCCAATGTAAGACTTAAAGCGCTTGTTCAGGCCGGCAATGGCCTTCAGTTCTGCCAGCGCGGCAAATTCAGTCGTGGCTTCACCCACCTGCGGTGGGGTGGCGAGCTGAATATCCTTTGGCACGATCTGCGAAATCAGTGCGTTTAACGAATCCGCGCCAACCGTCTTCAGCATCTCCTGCTGTTGCTGAGCATCCGGCCCAATGTGACGTTCAATGAAGGCGCCACGGTTTTCAAGCTGGCTTAAAGTCTGTGTCATGAGCGATGGTTCCTGAAACGTGCAGTGAATTTAAGTTCCCTCTCCCTCTGGGAGAGGGTTAGGGCGAGGGGAAGATGGGCACCCTCGCCCCTGCCCTCTCCCGAAAGGAGAGGGGGATAAACGATTACTCGTCTTCTAACAGTGCTTCGTACGCGGTCGCATCCAGCAGCGCGGCAACCTGAGATTCGTCGCTGGCTTTGATCTTGAAGATCCAGCCGCCTTCATAAGGCTCGCTGTTCACCAGCTCTGGCGAATCGCTCAGCGCGTCGTTGACGGCAACGATTTCGCCGCTCACAGGAGCATAGATGTCAGATGCCGCTTTAACGGACTCCGCCACGGCGCAGTCGTCGCCCGCGCTAACGGTCGTGCCCACGTCAGGGAGGTCAACAAACACCATGTCGCCCAGCAGCTCTTGCGCGTGCTCGGTGATCCCTACGGTGTAAGTGCCGTCCGCCTCTTTGCGCAGCCACTCGTGTTCTTTGCTGTATTTCAGTTCTGCTGGCACATTGCTCATTGAAGTTCTCCTGATAAAAATGATTAGGCGACCGGCTTACCGGCGCGAACAAAAATCGGTTTGGTCACGCGGACCGGCATTTCGCGGTTGCGGATCTGCACCACGGCAGTCTCGCCAATACCCGCCGGCACACGTGCCAGAGCAATACTGTAACCCAGCGTCGGTGAGAAGGTGCCGCTGGTGATAATGCCTTCGCAGTGGTTGCCATTGGCATCGGTGAAACGCACCGGCAGCTCGCCGCGCAGCACGCCTTTCTCGGTCATCACCAGGCCAACAAGCTGTTCGGTGCCCTTCTCACGCTGCTGCTCCAGCACCTCACGACCGATAAAGTCGCGATCGGCCGGTTCCCACGCGATGGTCCAGCCCATATTGGCCGCCAGCGGGGAGACGCCTTCGTCCATCTCCTGGCCGTACAAATTCATGCCCGCTTCCAGACGCAGCGTGTCGCGCGCGCCCAGACCGGCTGGCTTAACGCCCGCTTCCACCAGGGCACGCCAGAAGTCGGCCGCTTTTTCGTTCGGCATCGCAATTTCATAGCCCGCTTCACCGGTGTAACCGGTGGTAGCCACAAACAGATCGCCCGTCTGCACGCCAAAGAACGGCTTCATGCCGTCGGTGGCCTGGCGTTGTTCATCGCTGAACAGTGACGCGGCTTTCGCCTGCGCGTTCGGCCCTTGCACCGCAATCAGCGACAGGTCATCACGCACGGTGATGTCGATGGCATAAGGTTCAGCGTGTTGGGTGATCCAGGCGAGGTCTTTTTCACGGGTGGCAGAGTTAACAACGAGGCGGAAGAAATCATCGGAGAGGTAATAGACGATCAGGTCGTCAATCACGCCGCCGGAGGCATTCAGCATGCCGGAATAGAGCACTTTGCCCGGCTTCGTCAGCTTCGCCACGTCATTCGCCAGCAGATAACGCAGAAAATCCCGGGTGCGGCTGCCGTGCAGATCGACAATGGTCATATGCGAGACGTCGAACATACCGGCATCGGTGCGCACCGCATGATGCTCATCAATCTGCGAACCGTAATGCAGCGGCATCATCCAGCCATGGAAATCGACCATGCGAGCACCGCATAAGGTGTGTTGTTCGTACAAAGGCGTCTGTTGAGCCATCTTATCCTCGTTGAATGAGCAGGGCTGTCATGCGTTTTATGCTGAAAAATTCACCATAAAACCCGGCATCGGCATCACTCCAGGACACCGACGCAAACGTTCTCTTTTACCTGAACTTACCACTGAAAACGGTGGTTAACCATAAGGAAAAACGGGCCATCACATTAGCTTATGGTCAAAAATGCCAACAAAGCGTACAGAGTTATTCACTACAAAAATGCGAAACATTCCGCACAAACGCAAAGCCGGGAAGATGGGATTCAGCACAGGGTGATATTTAGTGCGGAAAAATGCGCGAAATTTCCGTAACATAAAAATCGACAGATTAGATTATCTAATGCGAAAAAGTCGGTGAAATTAGATTATTTCAAACGAAGGAATTCCCCCGGCCCACAGGCCGGGAAAATAAAGTGTGACGGGGGTCAAATAGATAACGTCATTCAGGTTGCAGTACAAAAATGCTGACAACGTTTTTGAACAACGCTGGCACTGGCCTTAAAGGGGCGAGGCCGGGTAACGTGGCAAGTCTCAGCATCCCCAGACGCTCACTCTGGTCAGTAAGCAGACGCAGCCAACGCAGAGGCAACCTGAAGGATGCAGTATGTTTTAGCGCAGCCAGTCCGGCAGATCGTTAAGACCCATCGCCTGACGCAGGAGCTGTGGCTTAACACCCGGGAGGGTATCAGCCAGCTTCAGGCCGAGGTCGCGCAGCAGTTTTTTCGCCGGGTTGGCACCGGCAAACAGCTCGCGGAAGCCCTGCATGCCTGCCAGCATCATGGCCGCACTGTGTTTACGGCTGCGCTCGTACCGGCGCAGATAAAGATGCTGGCCGATGTCCTTGCCGTCACGCTGTAAGCGGCGAAGTTCGCTCACCAGCTCGGCAGCATCCATAAAGCCCAGGTTAACTCCCTGCCCGGCCAGCGGATGAATGGTGTGTGCCGCGTCACCCACCAGCGCCAGACGATGCGCCGCGAACTGGCGCGCATAGCGACCGGTTAACGGGAACACCTGCCGCTCGCTTTCGACGGCGCAAAGTCCCAGTCGGTTATCGAAGGCCATACACAGAGCCTGATTGAACTCGTCGGCTGATGCCTCCTGCATCTGCTGCGCCTTCTCGGGTGAAAGCGACCAGACGATTGAGCAAAGGTGCGGATCGCTGAGAGGCAGGAAAGCGAGAATGCCATCATTGTGGAAAATCTGCCGGGCCACGGCCTGATGCGCTTCCACGGTGCGAATAGTAGCCACCAGCGCATGGTGGCGGTAGTCCCAGTACGTCAGCGGAATGTCGGCTTTGTTACGCAGCCAGGAGTTTGCCCCGTCGGCCCCCACCACCAGGCGAGCAGTCAGCATATCGCCACTTTGCAGGGTAATGAACGCATCGTTTTCGCCCCAGGCGACCTGCTGCAGCTGCGCGGGGGCAATCAGGGTAACGTCGCTGCACTGCTGCGCTTTCTGCCACAATGCATGGTGAATTACGGCGTTTTCGATGATATGGCCGAGATGGCTGTAGCCCATGCTTTCATCATCAAAAGCGATATGCCCGAAGCTGTCTTTATCCCACACTTCCATCCCGTGATAACGGCTGGCGCGCTGGGCAATAATGTCTGACCAGACGCCGATCCGCGTCAGCAGCTTTTCACTGGCGGCGTTGATCGCCGAAACACGGAGTTCAGGCGGCGCATCAGAAGCGACTGGCTGAGGCTGTTTCTGCTCCAGCACCGCCACGCGCAGACCGCTGCCCTGCAAACCACAGGCCAGCGCCAGTCCTACCATTCCGCCACCGACAATGGCAACATCAACATTCTGCACTTTGTTTACTCCTTAGCGAGCGACCCAACCGAGAGTCCTCTGCGCCAGCACATCGCGTGCCGGAATGAATAATTCCATCGCCATCAACCCCAGGTTACGCCCGACAACCAGCGGTGCCCAGCGATTGGCAAACAGGTGTACCAGCCCGTCGGTCACGCCGATGGTCGCCTCTTTATCTGCCTGACGTCGTTTCTGATACTGGCACAGCACCGGATATGCTCCGCAATCCTGCTGTTGTTCAAACGCCTGCGCCAGCGTTTCGGCAAGGGTCATCACATCACGCAGCCCGAGGTTAAAGCCCTGTCCGGCGATAGGGTGTAACGTCTGCGCCGCATTGCCTACCAGCGCGACGCGATGGGAGACAGACTGCGACGCCGTGGTTAATGCCAGCGGATAGGCCGAACGCTTCCCGGCCTGGGTGATACGCCCCAGCCGCCAGCCAAAGGCTTTTTGCAGTTCGGCGCAGAAGCGTTCGTCAGACCAGCCCTGCACTTCATCCGCTTTTTCCAGCGGATGGCACCAGACCAGCGAGCTGCGCCCCTGCGACATAGGCAGCATAGCCAGCGGGCCATGCTGGGTAAAACGTTCAAAGGCGCGGCCACGGTGCGGCTCGGCGGTGGCCACGTTAGCGATCACCGCCAGTTGATGGTACGGCTGTTGCTGCCACTGAATTCCGCACTGCTGGCCGAGCGCCGAACGGGAGCCATCGGCCGCCACCAGCAGTTGGCCATCGAGCGTAGTGCCGTCATTCAGCGTGACGCTGACCGACGTTTCGCTGCGGGTAAAATGCTCGACACGTGCCGGGCAATGTAGCGTTACGCCTGGGGCATCCTGCAACAGACGGAACAGGCGCAGCCCCACGTCGTGCAGCTCGACCACCTGCCCCAGCGCATCAATGCGATAATCCTGCGCTTCCAGGGTGACAAACCCGGCGTGGCCCCGGTCGCTGACATGAACGGTTTCGATCGCGGTGGCGCAATCGGCAATCGCCTGCCAGATACCACTGCGGGCCAGCTGCTGGCAGGTCCCTTGCGCCAGGGCGATGGCACGGCCATCAAACCCCGGATGGCCGGTCGATTGTGGTGCCACGGCTTCCACCAGATGGACCGGAAGCTTGCCCTGGGTCAGCGTGGAGAGGGTCAGCGCCAGCGTTGCTCCCGTCATGCCTCCGCCAACAATGATGATGCTCATGAGCGTGCCGCCGCCATCAGGGCTTCAATCTCGTCGGCATTTTTCACCACGGAGGCCGTCAGGTTTTCGTTACCGGTTTCGGTGATCACAATGTCATCTTCAATACGAATGCCGATACCGCGATACTGGGCGGGCACATCGGCATCCGGGGCAATATACAGACCCGGTTCAACGGTCAGCACCATTCCCGGCTCCAGCACGCGCGAACGTTCCGGGCCATACACGCCCACGTCATGCACGTCCAGCCCCAGCCAGTGGCTCAGGCCATGCATAAAGAAGGGACGGTGAGCATTGTCAGCAATCAGCTGATCGACGTCGCCGTTAAGAATACCCAGATCCACCAGCCCGCTAACCATAATCCGCACCACTTCCCCGGTGACATCCTGAATGGAAGTGCCGGGACGGAACAGCATCAGCGCGGTGTCCAGCGAGTGCAGCACGATGTCGTAGATTTCGCGCTGGGCCGGGGTAAATTTGCCGTTCACCGGGAAGGTGCGGGTGATATCACCGGCATAGCCTTTAAATTCGCATCCGGCATCAATCAGTACCAGATCGCCATCCCGCAGTTCAGACTCGTTTTCGGTGTAATGCAGAATGCAGCCATTTTCACCGCCGCCAACGATGGTGTTGTATGCCGGATAGCGCGCGCCGTGGCGCGTAAACTCATGGTGAATTTCGCCTTCCAGCTGATATTCGAACATCCCCGGACGGCACTTTTGCATCGCCCGGGTATGGGCCAGAGCGCTAATCTCCCCCGCTTTACGCATGACATCCAGCTCTTCGTCTGACTTAAACAGGCGCAGCTCGTGGACGGCAGGACGCCAGTCGGTGAGGGTTGTGGGAGCCTTCAGGTTTTGCCGGGAACCTTTACGCAGCCTATCCAGCGCGGCAAAGACAATCTCGTCGGCATAAGCGTATTCACCCTGCGCGTGGTAGACCGTATCCAGGCCATTGAGCAACTGGTAAAGCTGCTCGTTGATTTCGCTGAACGCCAGGGCGCGATCGACGCCCAGCTTTTCCGGCGCGGCCTGCTGGCCCAGACGGCGACCAAACCAGATCTCGGCGGTGAGATCCCGGACGCGGTTAAACAGCACGCTGTGGTTGTGGGTATCGTGACTTTTAATCAGCACCAGCACCGACTCCGGCTCGTTAAAGCCGGTGAAGTACCAGAAATCACTGCTCTGGCGGTACGGATATTCGCTATCGTTGCTGCGTGTGGCTTCCGGTGCGGCAAAAATCAACGCGGCGCTGCCCGGCTGCATCGTAGCCAGCAGCGCCTGACGGCGGCGAAGATACTCTTGCTGAGTCATGACACCCTCCAGTAGTTTTTATTAGTGTAAGGTTGGTTTACGCACTTCCGGCGCAGTGGGCTGTGTGCGCGTAAAGGTATCGTGGCAGAGCAGAGACGCAACGCGCACGTACTCGATGATCTCTTCGAGGGACATCTCCAGCTCTTCCTGATCTTCGTCTTCATCGTAGCCCAGTTGAGCGATGTTACGCAGATCGTCGATCGCTTCTCCCGCTTCGCCCGTCACTTTCTCGAGCTTAGGCTGCGTCACACCCAATCCTAACAGATAGTGGTTGACCCAACCGGCCAGCGCATCGGCGCGGTCGAATACGCTGACGCCGTCTCCATCAGGCAGATAAAGCTGAAAAAGGAAACCGTCATCTTCGAGCGCATCGCTGGTTGCGCCATGCATATTGCGCAACGCCTGGGCAAGATCGTGGCCAAACGCCAGACCCTCGTTCGTCAGGTCGTGAACCAGCGGCAGCCATGAGCTGTCGTTGTTTCCACCACACAGCATCCCGCTGATCAGACCGTGCATTTCAGCCGGCGTTAACCCCACGCCTTGCTGGTTCAGTAACTGGCTAACGTCGTTGTAACCAGGCATTTCGTTCTGTATAGACATGGCATTCGTCATCAATGGGAGGAATATTCATGATATGCTACCACTTTGGACCCTGGTGAACCAGAATAGGGCTTGTATCTACGCACCA
>JADHEE010000705.1_pt1 | contig 11834 bp, 9 predicted proteins | sample 8952401 | NCBI WGS metagenome assembly JADHEE01 (sample SAMN16124438, study PRJNA663242) | bioreactor sludge metagenome | isolation source: sludge (ammonium) | place: India:Bengaluru | collected 2019-02-28
CGCCCATTCCTCGCGCTGGTAGGCAGCGAGGCCGGCGAGTTCCAGCGCCTTTTCCTCCTGCGGGTCGAGTTCCAGCGCCTCGGCGATCAGGGCACGCGCCCGGCCTTGCAGGTTGCCCTGGTCGGCCAGCGCCACCGCCTCGGCGTACTGCGCCACCATCCGCGCCTGCCCCGGCGCCAGCTTGACGGCGCGCGCCAGCGCCGCCTCGGCGTCGGCCACGCGCTGCAAGGCCAGGTAGGACTGGCCCAGCACGAACCAGCCCTCGGCGTCGTCCGGCTTGTCCTTTAGGCGCTTTTCCAGCGCGGCGAGCATGGCGTCGACGTCGTGGCTCTTGCCCTGCAGCGCTGGCTGCGCATCGAGAATCGCCGGCGCGCCCAGCTGGCGGTACAACCCGAAGCTGGCCAGCGGCACGAGCAAAGCCAGCAGCATCAGCCAGCGGCGTCCCGCCGGCTGTTCACCCACTTCCGCCGCGCGCAGCAGCGGCACCAGCACGCAGGCCAGCGCCAGCAGCACCATCGCGGCGGCCAACAGCCAGAAGCTCATTCCCCGTCTCCCTGCCGCGCCTGGCGCCGGCCCAGCGCGGCCAGCGCGGCGCCGAGCGCCATGGTCATCGCGCCGGCCCAGATCCAGCCGACGAACGGCTTGTGGAAGATGCGCACGGTCCAGGTCGCGTGGCTGACCGGATCGCCGAGCACGACGTAGAGATCGCCGGCGAGGCCGTAGCGGATCGCCGATTCGGTCATCGGCATCTTCGAGGCGTGATAGACGCGCTTCTCCGGGTGCAGCTCGGCGACCGCCGCGCCGTCGCGGCTGACCGCCAGCGTGCCGCGCACCGCCGAGTAGTTCGGCCCCGGCACTTCCATGACGCCCTTGAACAGCCATTCGTGGCCCGCCACGGACGCCGATTCGCCGGCGGAGAGGGTCACCGCCCGCTCGCTCTCGAACGCCGTCACCAGGCCGATGCCGACGAGGCCGACCGCCACGCCGCAATGCGCCAGGCCCGTGCCCCATTGCGCCAGCGAACCGCCCCGCCGCAGCAACCGCGGCAGCGTGGACAGGACGATCCACACGGCCAGGCTGAGGCCGAGCGCGGCCTGCCAGCGCAGTTCGCCGTAGGCCAGCGACAGCGCCGGCCCGAGGATCGCCGCCCCGATCGCCGGCCACGCCGCGCCCGCCAGCACCTCGCGCGGATCGGCCCGCTGCCAGAGCACGCGCGGCCCGATACCGAGCAGCAGCAGCGCGGGCGCCATCAGCGGCACGAAGACGCTGTTGAAGTACGGCGGGCCGACCGACACCTTGCCCTGGCCGAGCGCGTCGAGCGCCAGCGGGTAGAGCGTGCCGAGCAGCACCGTGCCGGTGGCCACCAGCAGCAGCACGTTGCCGGCGAGGAGCAGCGTTTCGCGCGAGCACGGCGCGAAGCCCGCCTCGCCGCCGGCCTTCGGCGCGCGCAGCGCCAGCGCCCACAGCGCGGCGCCGACCAGCACGGCGAGCAGGAGCAGCAGGAAGAAGCCGCGCGCCGGGTCCTGGGCGAAGGCGTGCACCGACGAGAGCACGCCCGAGCGGACCAGGAAGGTGCCGATCAGCGACAACGCGAAGGCGCCGATCGCCAGGAATACCGTCCACACCTGGAAAATGCCGCGTTTCGCGGTGGCGGCGAGCGAGTGCACCAGCGCCGTGCCGACCAGCCAGGGCATCAGCGAGGCGTTCTCGGTCGGGTCCCAGAACCACCAGCCGCCCCAGCCCAGTTCGTAGTAGGCCCACCACGACCCGACCATGATGCCGAGGGTCAGGAACAGCCAGGCGACCAGCGTCCACGGCCGCGCCCGGCGCGCCCAGCCGGCGTCCAGGCGGCCCGCGAGCAGGGCCGCCACGGCGAAGGCGAAGGCCACCGAGAAGCCGACGTAGCCCATGTACAGCAAGGGCGGATGGATGATCATGCCGGGGTCCTGCAGCAGCGGGTTGAGGTCCAGCCCCTCGGGCGGCGGCGGGTCGAGGCGCATGAAGGGGTTGGAGGTGAACAGGATGAAGGCCAGGAAACCGGTGCTCACCAGCCCCAGCACGGCGAGCGCGCGGGCCGCCAGCGCATCGCCGGTGCGGCGCGCCGACGCCGCCACGGCGACCGTCCAGGCGGCCAGGATCAGCGCCCACAGCAGGATCGACCCCTCGTGCGAGCCCCACGCCGCGGTGAGCCGGTACGCCGCCGGCAGGTGGCGCGAGGAGTGCTCGGCGACGTTGAGCACCGAAAAGTCGTTCACGTAGAACGACCACGCCAGCGCGGCGAAGCCCAGCGCGACGAACAGCCCCTGCCCGGCGGCCGCGCCGCGCGCCGCCGCCATCAGCCGGACGTTGCCGCGCGCCGCGCCGGAGAAGCCCAGCACGCTCTGCAGCAGCGCCAGTTGCAGCGCGAGGATGAGGCCGAGGTGGCCGAGTTCGGGAATCATCAGGTCATCGGAAAACGGTCAAAAAAAGGGGCACGGCATCCCGCGCCCCGCGGTGTCGATCAATCCCGCTTCACTTCTTCGCCGCGATCGCGTCGTTCAGCACCTTGATGCCGGCCTGCGATTCGTCGACCGAGCGCGTCAGGGTGTCGCGCGCCGCGCCGGGGTTGTGGAAGCCGTCGGAGTTCTCGGCGGTCCACCATTCCCAGTAGATGTGCGCCTGGTCGTGGTGCGCCTGCGCCTTCTTGATCGCCTCCTCCGGCACGCCCGCCGCGCGGGCCCTGGCGAAGGTGTCGATCAGCTGCGCCAGCCAGTACTCGGCCTTGGCCATCTTGCCGCGCGTGTAGTTCTGGATCGAGTCGATCAGGTACAGCGACTGCTGCTCGTTGAGATCGGCATGGCACGCCACGCAGGTGTCCTTGACGTTGTAGCGCGGCGAACGCTGGAAGTGCGAGGTGTAGGTCTTGCCGTCCTGCTTGACCTTCGGCATGTGGCAGTTCTTGCACTCGACGCCTTCCCGCTCGTGCTTGCTGCCCCAGAACGTTTCCGTATCCGGATGCTGCAGCTTGGAGAGCAGCGCGCCGGTGGCGGCGTGCTTGAAGTCCTTGAAGTTGATCTTCTCGACCGCTGCCTTGTAGTCATACACGTTGGCCCAGAAGAAGTGGTTGGTGCGGCGGTCGGCCATGGTCACGCTGAACTCGCCGGTACGCGTGTCGAAGCCCGGATTGCAGTTGTACTCGACGTGGCACTGCGCGCACATCAGGTTCGAATCCGGCTTGCTCAGCACGCCGATGGCGCGGAAGCCGTCGCGGAAGGTCACCTTCTTCATGGTGATCTTCTCGCTCTTGGCCTTGTCGTTCGGATAGGTGCCCATGCCGCGGTCGACCACCGCCTCGATCAGCGCGTCGCGCACCACGCGCGGGGCGGTCGAGTGCGGATCGTGGCAGGTGTAGCAGTTGAGCGGATGCTTCAGGTCGCGCACGAAGTCGACCACCTTCGAGGTCCGCGCCCACTTGGCCTTCGGATCGGGGTCGCCCATGTACTTCCACTTCAGGATGTGGTCCTGCGTCTTGCAGTTCAGGCACACCGGGTTGGAAGCCGTCGCTGTCTGCGGCATGAACACCTTCTGGTCGCTGCTCGACGGATCGGCGTCCTTGAGCACCGCGCTCCACAGCTGCGTTTCCGCACCCTTGCCGTCGGTCAGCAGCGTCCAGTCGTTGAGCTGGAAGCGCCCGCCGTAGCCGCGGTCGACCAGCAGCTGGTCGAGCAGCATGAAGATGTGGCTGCGCGGCTCGGCATGCTCCTTGGTGAAGCCGTGCGGCGCCAGCAGCTTCTCGAACAGCGGCGAACGGCCCCGGTAGGTGGCCTTCTCTAGGCGCGCCTTGGACTCGTAGTTGATCATCACGAAGGAGTCGTACTGCGGCTGGTGGCAGGTGCCGCAGGCGGCGTGGTCGGTGCGCGTGGCGATCGGCGCCTTGCCGTCCTTGGCCACGTGATCCTCGAAATTGGTGTGGCACGACGCGCAGTTCACGCCGGCGTGCTTGCTCGCCGCGTGGAACTCCTTGATGTCCTTGTGGCAGGAATAGCAGAGGCCCACGTCGGCGGGCTTCTCCTTGGCCAGCGCCGTCTTGGGCAGCGCGTTGCGCATCTGGTCGATGGTGGTCTGGGTGATCTGGTCCTGCTGCTTGACCACCGCCGGATCGGGCTGTCTGGCCTGTGCCGCCGGCCCGCCGAAAATCGTGGCGCAAACGATCCCCGCGCCCGCCACGAAACGCATCAATGCTTTTGCTCCCATGTCTGCCTCCGATCGACTCCCTGCCGCACGCGCGCATAAGAAATCCGCCGGGCGGAGCGAGCCCCTGTTGTTGTTGATTGGCGAGCCCCTGGTGTTGCTTATTGTCGTTCTGCCGGGAAGCCGATGGACTGCCGAAGAATCCCTGCACCAGACGCTACCACGATGGCATCGCCGGTGGATTTGATATTAATCAAAAAATCAAACCGTGTCGTCCCTCTTGGCGGGGAATTCGACCCGTACCGACAGGCCGCCCCCGTCGGCGTCGAGCAGGCGCACCGCGGCGCCGTGGCGCTGCGCGATCGTCCTGACGATGGCCAGGCCGAGCCCGGCGCCCGGGCCGCCGCCGCGGCGGTAGAAGCGGTCGAACACGCGCTCGCGCTCCTCGGCCGGGATGCCCGGCCCGTTGTCGGCGACTTCCAGCCAGGCCGCGCCGTCGCGGACGCCGCAGCTGACGTCGACGCGCCCGCCTGCCGGCACGTAGCGCAGCGCGTTGCCGATCAGGTTGGTGAGCAGGATGCGCAGCGCGCCCCGATCGCCGGCGACCGTCGCGGCCTCGTCCGCCCGCGCCAGCCCGAGGTCGATGTTGCGGGCCGCCGCCAGGCGGGTGTGCTCGATGATCGCTTCGCGCAGCAGCTGCGCGAGGCCGACCTCGGCGAACACCGATTCGGCGGCGCCGGGCTCCTGGCGGGCCAGGGTCAGCATCTGCCGCAGGGTGTGCGTGGCGCGCTGCAGCCCGTCCTTCAGATCGCCGATCGCGGCCGCCCGGTCCTCGGCGGACTCCGCGCGCTCGACGAGCTGGGTCTGCAGTTGCAGCGCGGTCAACGGCGTGCGCAGTTCGTGCGCGGCATCGGCGACGAACGCCCGCTGCGCGTCGAGCGAGGCCTTCAGGCGGATCAGCAGGTCGTTGAGCGCGGCGACCAGCGGCCGCACTTCCTCCGGCACGTCGCCGGCCGGCAGCGGCGCCAGCGAATCGGGCGTATGCGCCTGCACCGACTGCGCCAGCCGCCCGAGCGGCCGCAGCCCGCGCCCGACCAGCCACCAGATCAGCAGGCCGAGCACCGGCAGCAGGACGAAGAACGGCTTCAGCGTGCGCAGGGCGGACCTCGCCGCCAGGCGGTCGCGCACGCGCATCGGCTGGGCCACGGCGATGGTCTGCCCGTGGTACTGGATGGCGTAGAGGCGCCACGCGCCTTCGGCCGTCTCGGTCGTCGAATAGCCGAGCCGGGTCAGTTCCGGCAGCACGTCGTGCGGCCGGGAAAAGAACACGGTCAGGCCGGATTCATTCCATACGCGGATCACGTAGTCCAGGCTCTCGTCGCTCGCCAGCGCCTCGGCGGAGCCCTGGAAACGCTGGTCGCGCAGGGACAGGGCGATCTGTTCGAGGTGATAGTCGAAGAGCACGCCGGCCTCGTCGCGCGCCGCCCGGTAGGTGGCCCAGCCGCCGACCAGCATCGCGGCGCACAGCGTGCCCAGCAGCGCGAGCAGCAGGCTGCGGCGGATCGAGTTCATGAGCCGGCCGGCACCATGTAGCCGACGCCGCGCACGTTGCGGATCGCGTCCGCGCCGAGCTTGCGGCGCAGCGAGTGGATGTACACCTCGACGGCGTTGCTCTCGATCTCCTCCTCCCAGCCGTACAGGCTTTCCTCGATCTGGGCGCGCGAGAGCGGCACGCCGGGCTGCTTCATCAGCGCGTGCAGCAGCGAGAACTCGCGCCGGGACAGCGCGACCGGCGCGCCGGCGAGCGTCACCGCGTGCGTCGCCGGATCGAGCGCGAGCGGGCCGACCTCGATCACCGGCGCGGCGCGGCCGCCCTGCCGCCGCATCAGGGCGCGCACGCGCGCCGACAGCTCGTCGAGGTCGAAGGGCTTGACGAGGTAGTCGTCGGCGCCGGCGTCCAGCCCCTTGACCCGGTCCGCCACCGAATCGCGCGCGGTGATCACCAGCACGGGAATCGCCACGCCCCGGCGGCGCAGCCCGGCGAGGAGTTCGAGGCCGTCCTTGCGCGGCAGGCCGAGGTCGAGCAGGATCATCTCGTGCACTTTGTCGGCCAGCGCCAGTTCGGCCGCCGCGCCGTCGCGCACCCAGTCGACGGTGTAGCCCTCCTGCCTCAGCCCGCGCTGGACGCTGGCGCCGATCATCGGGTCGTCTTCGACAAGCAACAGGCGCATGCGCCGTCCTCCACTCCGTTGTGCCACGAAGCGCGATGATACTGCGCGGGGATTCCCGCGTCAGAGGCCGTGCGCGGCTGCTCAGGCGGCGAGCCAGTTGACCAGGCCGCCGACGGCCACCAGGTGCACGAACAGCCCGGCGCCCAGCAGCAGCGGCCGGACGCCCGCCTGGCGCATGCGCGCGAGGTTGGTGTCGATGCCCAGCGAGGCCATCGCCGCCGTCAGCAGCAGCGCGCCGGCGAGGCGCAGCGCATCGACCACGCCGGCGGGCAGGATGTGCAGCGAATTGACGCCGGCCAGCGCGACGAACGCAACGGCGAACCACGGCACCGGCACGGCGCGCCGCCCGCCGCGATCGCCGAGGAACCAGCCGAGCGAAAGCAGGAAGGGCACCAGCAGCAGCACGCGGATCATCTTGACGATCACCGCGCTGTCCGCGACGTGGCCGCCGAGCGAACTGCCGATGGCCACCACCTGCGCGACCTCGTGCACCGTCGAACCGACGTAGATGCCGAAATCGAGGACGCCGCCGAGCCAGGCGTGGAGCGCCGGGTAAGCAGCATCGCCCGCGTGCCGAACCGCACCACGGTGGCCACGGCGCCGGCGCTCTTTTCCGCCACCGCGCCGTGTTCCGCACGCAGCATCGGCACGGTCGCGACCACCGCCGCCGCGCCGCAGATCGCGCTGCCGGCGGACGCCAGCAGCACGGTCTCGCGATCCATGCCGAGCAGGCGCCGGCCGACGAACCCGCCGACCAGCAGGGTCGAGACGACCATCACCACGTCCACCAGGATGCCCGTGCCGCCGACCTGGATGATCTGCTGGACGCTCAGGTTGAACCCGTAGAGCGCCACCCCGGCGCGCAGGAGACGGCGCTGCGCAAAGGCCAGCCCGGGCCGGAAGCGGTCCCGCCCGAGGCCGGGAAAGGCGTTGCCGAGCGCCGCCCCGAGCAGGATGGACAGCGTCAGCGAACTGGCGCCGTACCGCCGCAGAACTTCCCATTGCGCCAGCCCCCACGCCGCCGCCGCGATCAGGGCGACCAGCGCCATGCCGGATGAAACACCGCCGCTTTTGTTCTCCATGTCCCATGTTCTTGAAAGCGATGGCGAAGGCTAATCGCTGGCGATACAATCCGTAAAACAGATTATTTGAATAATTTCAATTTATTTTTCTGATGAAAATCACGCTCCGCCAACTCGAAGTTTTCTCCGCCATCGCCGGTCAACGGCACGTCACGCGCGCCGCGGAAGCCATCGCCATGACGCAGTCGGCCGCCAGCACGGCGCTCGCCGAACTCGAACAGCAGCTCGAAACGAAGCTGTTCGACCGCATCGGCCGCCAGCTGCTGCTCAACGAAGCCGGCCGGCAGCTGCTGCCGAAGGCGCTGGACGTGCTCGACCGCGTGCGCGAGATCGAGGCGGCGGCGCGCGGCGGCGAACCGGCCTTCGACCTGCACCTCGGCGCCAGCCTGACCATCGGCAACCACCTGCTGCCCGGCCTGCTCGCCGAACTCGGCCGGCGGCATCCGCACGGCGAGGTGCGCCTGTCGCTGAAGAACACCGAGCAGGTCGTCGCCGACCTGCTGAACTACCGCATCGACCTGGGTTTCGTCGAAGGCCCGGTGCAGGACGAACGCCTGCAGCGCTTCGTCTGGCACCAGGACCGGCTCAGCGTGTTCGCCGCCCCGGAGCACCCGCTGGCCGGGCGGACGGCGAGCCACGGCGACCTGAGGGACGTGGGCTGGGTCGTGCGCGAGAAAGGTTCGGGCACCCGCGACGTCTTCGACCGGGCGCTCGCCAGCGCGACCCTGCCGCGCCGCGTCGCCTTCGAACTCGAACAGCCCGAGGCCATCCGCCAATGCGTGCGCAACGGCCTCGGCCTGGGCTGCCTGTCGCTGCTGGAACTGCGCGATGCGTTCCAGGCCGGCTGGCTGGCGCCGGTCGGCACGCCGTTCCTCAACCTGGAGCGGCAGTTCCAGGTCATCCTGCATCGCGACAAGCACCTCAGCCCCGGACTGCGGGCGATCCTCGCGCTGTGCGGGGTGGACGGAGTCTGATGCCGGCGGGAATACTCCGCCCCGTGCGCATTCACCTCATGCCGTATGCGGCGCCGCGCCGATCACGCAGCGGCATCCGTGACGGCCGCGTATTGTTCGTCGCTCACTTTTTCCAGCCAGTCGACGGTCCTGCCGTCCATCTGTTCCTGGATGGCGATGTGCGTCATGGCCGTCGTCGGCGACGCGCCGTGCCAGTGCTTTTCGCCCGGCGGAAACCAGACCACGTCGCCCGGCCGGATGGCCTCGACCGGTCCGCCCCAGCGCTGCGCGAAGCCATGGCCGGCGGTGACGATCAGCGTCTGGCCGAGCGGGTGCGTATGCCACGCCGTTCTCGCCCCCGGCTCGAAGGTGACGCTGGCGCCGGCGGCCCGGGCATCGGTCCTCGGCGAAAACAACGGATCGATGCGCACCGTTCCGGTGAAGTATTCCGCCGACCCGGCATGCGACGCCTGCGAACCACAACGCTTGATTTCCATGTCCCGCTCCTTTCGGTTGCCTCGGAATGCCGCGGCCGTTCCGCCGCCGCCCTGCTGTAACCAGGGACCGAATCCGGCACAATGCGGTTCCTTCCCCAACCGTGCCGCCGACCCGACGTGACGACCGACCCTTGCAGCAGCGACGATGCGAAACGCCGGCACGCCGAGGCCGAGGCGCGCTTCCTCGCCGGCGTGGAATTCCTCGAACGGGGCGACATGGAGTCCGCCGAGCGCTGCTTCCGCGAAGCCTTGTCCTTTTCCGACGCACTGGCCGGCGCCGCGGCCAACCTGGGCTACATCCTCGACCAGCGCGGCCAGCAGGAAGCCGCCGAGGCCTACCTGCGCCGCGCGCTCGAACTCGATCCGCACTGCGCGACGGCGGCGCTGAACCTCGGCGCGCTGCTGACCACCGCCGAACGCTTCAAGGAAGCCGAGGCGATGTGCCTGAAGGCGGTCGCCCTGCGCTCCGAATCGCCGCGGCCGTGGTCGAATCTCGGCGTGCTGTACGCCGGCCTGAAGCGCGAGGCCGAAGCCGAGCAATGCCACCGCACCGCGATGGCGCTCGACGCCGGCAACCTCGCCGCGCGCTTCAACCTCGCCTACCTGCTGCTGCGCCAGGGCCGCTACGAGGAAGGCTGGGCATGCCTGGAGGCACGCCGCTGGTACGCCGCCTTCGCCGCGCGCATGCCCTGCCCGCGCTGGCAGGGCGAGCCGCTCGCCGGCAAATCGCTGCTGATCGGCTACGAGGCCGGGCATGGCGACATGATCCAGTTCGTCCGCTACGCCGACTTGATGCGCGAGCGGCAGCCGCGGTCGATCGACCTCGTCTGCCATCCGGCGCTCACAACGCTGCTCGCGGGCCAATGCGGCATCGACCGCGTTTTCGGATTCGACGAGGCGATTCCGGACGGCGGCTGGGATTACTGGACGCCGCCGCTGAGCATTCCGTATCACTGCCGGACGACGCTCGAAACGATTCCGGCGCGCCTCCCCTACCTGCGCGCGGCGCCCGAAAGGATCGCCGCCTGGCAGCCCCGCCTGCCCGCCGGCGGGCCGAAAGTGGGCTTGGTGTGGAAAGGCAACCCGCGCTTCGAGAACGACGCGCACCGCTCGCTGCCGTCGCTCGCCACCCTGGCGCCGCTCGGCGGCGTTCCCGGCATCCATTTCGTCGGCCTGCAGAAAGGCGCCGGCGAGGACGAGGCCACCCACCCGCCCGCCGGATTGCAGCTGACCAGCCTCGGCCCGCAGCTCGCCGATTTCGCCGACACGGCGGCGGTGGTCAGCCAGCTCGATCTGGTCATCGCCGTCGATACCGCCGTCGCCCACCTCGCCGGCGCGCTCGGCGTGCCGTGCTGGATTCTGCTCCCCGACTACCAGACCGACTGGCGCTGGCTGAAGGAGCGCGTGGATTCGCCGTGGTATCCGGGCGTGGTGCGGCTGTTCCGGCAGACGCGCATGGGCGAATGGGGCGATGTGGTTGCTCGGCTGTCCGAAGCACTCGCCGCTCAGACGACCAGGCACGAAAAAAATACGATGCCGTGATCTCCGATACGAATCGTTCTCACTTTCACGACAGCGCGGAGTGAAGTATCATTCGACATTTTCGAGGATAGGATCGGATTGTTCGAACCTTTCCTCATCCGTTGCGGAAAACATGCGGCAAGGCGATTAGGTCCACGGCGCGGGATTCGGTCCCGCCGGCGCGATCTTTCTAAGGCTTCCGCGGCGCCCACGGCGCCCCACCCGCCAAAGGCGGGCAAACGGACCGCGAACGGCCGGCCGGTTGGCCGGACCAGGAGAAAACAACCCGGAATGTCCCGATTCATGCTTTCTCATTCACCCCAATCCGACGCCGCGTCGCCCGACCAACGGCGCCTGCTGTTCCTGGACGCGCTGCGCGCGTTCGGTTCGATCTCCATCATGCTGCACCACTTCGCGCTTTACCCGCCGCTGAACGACCTGGCGGCGCCGCTGCTCGGCGCCTGCCTGGACTGGCTGCGGGACCACGCCCGCACCACGCAGATCTTCTTCGGGGTGAGCGGCTACGTGCTGGCGCGCAGCCTGTCCGGGCGCACCTGGAACCTGCGCCGCATCGGCGCCTTCCTGGCGCAGCGCTATTGCCGGCTTGGCATTCCCTACCTCGCCACGATCGCGCTCGTGCTGCTGGCGTATGCGCTGGCCTGCGGCTATCTCCCGCCGCAGGTGACCGGCAGCCGGGTAACCTCCTGGCAGTTGCTGACCCACTTGGTCTTCCTGCAGGACATTCTCGGCCAGGAACAGCTCTCCGCCGGGCTCTGGTTCGTCTGCATCAACTTCCAGCTGTGCCTGATGTACGCGCTCATCCTCGGCGTGCGCGACTCGACGGGAAGCTCCCGTTTCGACGCGGGCATGCTGCTCGGCTGGCTGCTGGCCGCGGTCTCGCTGTTCCACGTCAATCTCGACCCCAGCCGCGACGCCTGGGCGCTCTACTTCTTCCCGTATTTCTTCATGGGCGTGGTGGTGCACCGCGCCTTGCGGCCGGGCGGCCGGCACGCCGGATTCTGGCTCTACCAACTCCTGTTCGTGGCCGCCCTGTGCGTCGCCTGGCGCTGGCGCCTGGTCGCCGCCATGGCCGTCGGCGCGGCGCTCTTCTTCGCGGGAGCGACGGGCTGGGGCAGCCGCTGGCCGAAAAGCCGGGTGGTCGCCTGGTTCGGCAAGATTTCCTACAGCCTGTTCCTGGTGCACTTCCCCGTGCTGGTGCTCGTTTCCACCGCATGCATCCGCCTCGACTGGACCTCGCCCGAGGACGCCGTCGCCGCCCTGGGCGCGGCGGTCGCGCTCAGCATCGCGGCGGCGGCGGTGTTTCACCGCTGGGTGGAAATCCCCTCAGGCCATCTGGCCCGCATGCTGGCGACGCCGCCG
>JADHEE010000707.1_pt1 | contig 11832 bp, 10 predicted proteins | sample 8952401 | NCBI WGS metagenome assembly JADHEE01 (sample SAMN16124438, study PRJNA663242) | bioreactor sludge metagenome | isolation source: sludge (ammonium) | place: India:Bengaluru | collected 2019-02-28
ACCCTGCTGTCTCCCGTATGTTCAAGACAAAGCGTGATGCAGAGGCTTGGGCAAGGCAACTTGAAGGTGAGATGGACAGGGGTATTTATCTTGATCGCACCGAAGCAGAGAACACAACGCTTGGTGAACTGCTGACGCGATACCAGCAAGAAGTTACTCCCTATAAGAAATCGGCCTTTAGCGAATCGAAGCGGATAGAGAGAATGGTCCGTGAGGAGTCTCTCTGTCAGTACAAGACCACGGCGATAACTGGTAAGTTGATTGCTGAATATCGCGACCTACGGCTTAAGAGTGTGTCAGGAAGTGCCGTTAATCGAGATCTAAGCATCATCAGTCATGCGTTGAATACCGCCGTCAAGGAATGGGGGTTCAACATCACCAATCCGACCAAGCAGATCAGAAAGCCAAAAGAAAATCCCGCAAGAGAACGGCGGCTCAAGGACGGTGAAGAACAGCGATTGTTGGCCGAGATTGAAGCGAATACGAATAATCGCTGGATTAAGCCAATCGTAATCTTCGCTATCGAGACAGGGATGCGCCGGGGAGAAATCCTGTCCCTTACTTGGGAAAATGTTGATCTAAAAAAGCGTGTGGCACACCTTGTCGATACAAAGAACGGAGAAGGTCGGTCAGTTCCTCTTACACTGAAAGCCACGGTTCTTCTACAGAGCTTGCCAAGATCAATTGATGGGCGTGTTTTCCCGACCAGTGCAGAGGCTGTGAAATTAGCCTTCAGAAGGGCTCTGGGACGCGCCAGAATCAACGATCTCCGCTTTCATGACCTCCGGCATGAGGCGGTCAGCAGAATGTTCGAGAAAGGGCTTGGCGTGATGGAGGTGGCGTCTGTCTCAGGGCATAAGACGCTGCAGATGTTGAAGCGATACACGCATCTATCAACAGACAGTTTGCTGGCTAAATTAGGTTAGCCATTCCGGGCGGGGGAGGGGGATCAAGTATTCACCCCCTCATAAAGCCACGCCCGATAAAATAACCCAAAATCAATATACCACTTACACTTGCGCAAGTAAAATTTTCGCTCGCATACTGGGTGCGAACTGTATTGAATTCTGTTACCAGAACCTGAAGAACCAAAAAATTAATGGTACCAACCTACACGGAGTTCATGAAAAAAAAGCGGGTGGGTAGGTGGGCGCTTCGGTATAGCTCTAGTTGTAAAAGGGAAGATTACTACTTTTGATCATGATTGAAGGGCGATATTGTTGCCACCGATCTATTTTCTACAAGGTAAAAATATGGATGAGCAATACCAGGAACTTTGTCGTCTCGCGACGAAAGGGAATGCGAAGGCTTTGAGCAATCTGTTCTCGCTAGGTGAAAAGCTAGAGGCAGAGAAAAAGTTTCAGGAAGCTACAGTCGCCTTTCGTGACGCAGCTATTTCATACCGTATTTCAGCCTTTCGTAACTCGGGGCATACAGAAGATGCTTTGGTTCGAGAGCAATACCTTATCGAAACCTTAAATATTTTCAGGAAATGGATTGAGAACCATCCTGACGGGTTTCGTAAGCTGCCTTATTTTGAATCGGAGATTGGCTACGATTTCATCCGCGATACGGTAATTGGTAATTTGGATGAGTTCGATTGGGTTATGACCCTTCTTAAAAAAAGGCTTTTAGAGTTGAATATGGAGTTTTATAGCCCCGGTGGGAGTATTCAGAGACGTGTTTGCCAGTTTCTCGATATCGTTTTTAACAATAGCGAAAACGATCGACTAAGAACATATTTGAATGATTTTACTGTCCGTGTTTTCGTTGATGCGGTTGCTGATGCTGTAGCTGAGAGATATCAGAAATATAAACGGGACTCTGAGCAAAAGATTTAGATTTTACTAAGAAAAGCGGCGTGGACGGACTTCTATTTCATTTTGTAACTTAAATAACCAAATGGGGTAAATGGTGATCCGATTTTTTGAAAAGTCAGAGTTCTCAAAGTTCTCAGATAATGTTCGGGCAATTTATCCATCTGCCTCCGACTCTGAAATAAAACTGGCGTTCGATACACAACAACAGCGACCTATTGAAGAAAGACTGTTATTTGATATCGATCTAAAAAAACTCGCCGTAATGTATTTTTATGGAAGAGATGAGTCCTCTGGTCGAAGGTTGTTTAAAGTGATGTTGGCTATAAAATACGATAAACTGGTATCAGAATATTCGCAGAATATGGCAGACCGCCTGTTTGAACATATCCACTACGACTGGTCGGACGATAAAGCTGATTTCTTGGGAAATATTCGGTTGCGAGATTATAGTTTGTCAAGAGAGATAATTTTTCCGGCTTGGGAAGTGTGGAGTCAGGCGAAAAAAATATCCGCGGACTATTTGAGAGATCTTAATCCAGCAAGAAGATTTTTACTGAAACATGATGGTGTTAGTGGCAGCATCAAATACCTTCTAGAACAGGCAGATAATATTTCTCTACGTTTAATACGGACAAGTTTTGCCATATTAAGAACAACAGCTTTCGTTATTTTTGGAATCATAATCATCTTTGCAGCTTTGTCGTTGTATCAGGACTGGGCTAAAAAGCGACAACAAGAGGAATTTAAGGCTGAGCGCCTGTCTATTAGTCTTAGCGCGTCAATCGCTGGAATGTCGTTGGCTTCGGCATTTAAGTCTTGCCAACGGATAGGCATTCCAGATATTAAGAAGTGTCAGGAATACAAAGGTATGTTGCTTCAGGAGCTAGAGGCACCAATTGCTGCCAAAATGGCGATTGAGCAACAAGTTGATTACCGGGAAAAATGTAATAGACACTACTCTGCCGATTATTGTCTTCAACTCCTCAATCGGGCAGTTCAGTTGAGCTGGAATTCAAGTACTAAAGACGATTAGCTAGCACGGAAATCACTGTCAAAAAATGGTTCTCATAATCAAGTTAGTAGCTAATTTAAAGAAATATTGTGAAAAAAAATTGGTAAGTTGATAAGCCGGTTGAGGGGCGAAGGTGTCCGGGTTATTCTCTGAGGTAGTACTGCCGTGGTGTTTCCGCTCTAAAATAACCTGAGTTTGAATCGCATTTGGTGGATCAGGTATAGAAATCAGAGACAGAGTTTAGTTGACATTATTGGGAATGTATGTCATAATATTAGTATGGGCTAGAGATTTTTAATCTGAGTTGTAAACCTGCTGATTAGCCCGCAGCAGGAGAAGGTGCTCAATTGGCTTGCAGGATTTCAGCGCAAGTTAGTTGGGCTTTTTGTCGTTCACATTTTAATCGGAAATGTAAAAGGAGAATAACAACGAAGAAAACGCAAAATTGACGCTCTCAACGTCTCCACGACAAAAGAGAAAAACCAAAACAGACAAGAAAAGGAGATTATTGATGAATAAATTTTTTTCCATACGTGCGGAGGGAGATTATTCCGAGACGCAAAAGATTACGGCCGAAGTCGGTCACTCTGGATTAGTCCGTAAAGCCTTCGCGGAATGTGTCCAGAAACACGGGGTCAAGGATTGTCGCCCGTTTTTCGCAGCCTTGAAAGGGCTTCTAACAGAGTTAAGTAAAGCTGGATTTACTCAGCAGCCGAACGGTTGGCACGTGACAGGAGGTAAGTTCGTAACCTTCGACAAGATGACCCATCACCAGCTATTTGCAACGTGGGCGTCTGTGCAGCAGACAATCGCCAAATGGGTTCATGCCACTCTGCCTTCCAATACCGAGATTTGGCTTGAAATTCTCGAAAACGACTTGGTGTTCAAAGCAAATGATATTCAGGCCGTGATGGAACTGTTGTTTGAGTTCCTTCAAATGGGGAAAGGCTATTTTGCGGTTGATACCGAGCAGGGAATGGAATACCTAGAAGGGAGGCTAGTGAAATGTCTGAACCGGTGAAAGGACAACTCAACCACCCAAGAGATGCAGCGGGAAACGAATTGAAAATTCTGCACCCCGCTAGATATTCCCTAAGACAATTGATCGGGTTTGCAAAAGAAAACGGGTACAAAGACGTCTTCCCAAATGAGGACGACCCCAGCTGCTTGCCTTACTGGGATACGTGGCTAACTTCAGAACAGTGCCCACATGTATTGGTTAGTTGCACAGGGATGATTGCAGCCTCCTTCGATAAGGACACGAACTACCGAGTCTTACGGCAGCAGTGGAGTTATCAAGGGCCAACTAAGAGTGCTCAAAAATACCTTCAGGTTTGGTTGGCAGACAATCCAAACTATCCTAATGATTCAAGCGCTCACAGCATCCACAGAATGGTCGCTCGTTTGCACTGTGATTACACCGAAGATTGCATTACTACGGATGCCGAGGGAAATCTTGTCCTGAAAGAGGGGGTAGTCGTCGATCATCTTGATACCGACAAATCTAACAACTCGATATTCAACCTTCGCTGGATCAGCCCGGAAATGAATGAACAACTTCGCAAGATGAAGCCAGAAGACAAACGGAAGTATATAAACAGTCTCGCTGTTGTAGATAAATCCAATATAAATCATATGGTTATGTAGCCCTACCAGAGGGGTAGATGGTAAAAACATTACCACTACCTTCCTCTAACATACTGTTTATATGTGGTTTTATTCAATAGAATAAAGAATATAAGAATAGAATAGTAGAGTAAGAATAAGAATAAAGAAATAAGAAAGGAATAAGAAGTAATCTTTAGCTTCGGGGTTGGATTGCTTTTGGTGCAACCACCCCTCGCTCCTTGTGTTATTTATTTTCTTACCTCCGTGTGCTATACCTATCGTGCCTAGCTTGACCACTGCGTTGGGCGGGGCACTCCCCTTGTTCTGAAATACCTCAAAATTTTGTCCGACCTTCTCCCTCAAATCTACAAGACGTGAAGTTTTCCCTCACCCCCTGCCCCCAAAACAGCAGCCTTGCCACATACACAGCACTTACACAAATCAAGTGATAAATCCTCGTGTTAGCCTTATGAGTTCGGTTGTGGCGTCCGTGTTTTCTTGTTAAACTGAAACCGCCTTTTAACTTGTAAGAGATTGTGTTTAAATGGTTTTCTTGTTCTGTTGTTGGTAGAGCATCAGCGAGCATGAGCGAGCCAGCGAACGCAAGTGAGTGGATTGTGATTCCGAGGGTCACCGGTTCAAGCCCGGTACATCGCCCCATACAAATCCCGCGCAATCAATAGGTTGCGCGGGATTTTTCTTTTTGTGCGGCGGCTTGATGTTGTGGTGTGTCTGATTTTGTATTCGGAACGAGGCGCTATGAGGATAATGCCTCGATCGATTGAGCCGCTTCCTGGCAAAGCCGTCCGCACTCTCGGCATGCTTGGGCACAGACTGCGCAGTGTTGATGCCGTTGTGCGTGCCTGTCACATTCATCGCCACAGGCGCGACAAGCCAGGCCGCACGCCTCCAGCACTGCGCGCAGCGTCGTTCCGTTGCTGCCGGTGCGGCGCGTGGCCAGCGAACCCGCCGTCCGGCAAACGTCGGCGCAGTCCAGATTCAGTCGGATGCACCGGGTCAGCTGCTCGACCATCTTCTCGCCCAGACAGGCATCGGCGCAGGCGATACAGGATTGCTCGCAATCGAAGCAGGCTTCGATGCAGCGAATCAGAACGTCGTCTGTATTGCTGTGAGTGTGGGGGTGGGTACTGATCATTTGTCGGGCATGCATGGGTTTCTCCTTCAGGTCGGTCGTTTGGCGACACCTGATTGCACGGCAAACAGTGTTCCCATGGGGGCTGAAAAAAAACGGGCAGCCGAAGCTGCCCGCCGTGTTGCGTCGCAGATTTACCGGATCAGTCCCTGTCTCCAGAAAACGCCATCAGCAGGTTCAGCAGATGCACGAAGAGGTTGTAGATGTCCAGATAGACCGCCAGCGTCGCCGTGATGTAATTATCCTCGCCGCCATTCACGATCCGGCTGATGTCGAACAGGATGTACCCCGAGAACAGCAGGACAGCCACCGTCGAGACCGTCAGCGACAGCGCGGGGATCTGGAAGAAGATGTTCGCCAGCGACGCCAGCAGGATCACCACCAGCCCCACGAACAGGAACTTGCCCATGAAGCTGAAATCCTTCTTCGTCACGGTGGCGATGCCGGCCAGCATGAAGAAGATTGCGCCCGTTCCGCCGGCGGCCGTGGCGATCAGCGAGGCGCCGTTGGAGAATCCGAGCGCCACCTGCAGGATGCGCGAAAGCATCAGCCCCATGAAGAACGTGAAGGCGAGCAGGAGCACGACGCCCATCCCGGAGTTCTTGGTGCGCTCGATTCCCCACATGAAACCGAAGGCAATGCCGAGAAACACCAGGAAGGAAACCATCGGGCTGCCCGCGAAGAGCGTGAACCCGAGGTTGACGCCCAGCACGGCGCCGGCGACGGTGGGCAGCATGGAGAACGCGAGTAACAAGTACGTATTCCGCAACACCCTGTTCTGCTGCAGCGCACTCGCCTGCGTTGCCTGATTTGTCATCGGAAATTGCGTTTGCATCGAATCCTCCTCAAATTAAGGCTAAGCCGTGTGTAAGACTACCGAAGCCACCCCCGAGTTGCAAGGAGGGGGAGTAACAGTATGTAACGTGCTATCATCCGGCCCGCCGTGGCGATGGCATGTGGGGAGGCGTGGCAGAGTGGTCGATTGCACCGGTCTTGAAAACCGGCAACGGGCAACCGTTCGTGAGTTCGAATCTCACCGCCTCCGCCAGTAAACAATAGCCGTGCGAGTTCGCGTTTTCGGAGACTTCCCCCGGCGTCCTGTTCAAGGATTCGGAAAGGCGTCTCCCTGCGCCATCCTGATCCCCGCTCTGCCGGCAAATGCGGCGAAGTCGACGACGCATTTCGGTAATTTTTGCGCGTCGAGCGACGCATGGATGTCGCGCAGGGCGACCAGCGAACAGCCGTTGCTTTGCCAGCCGGCCAGCAGTTTTTCGAAGGGGCCGAGGAATTTCATGCCTTCGAGCTCAGCGCGCAGGGTGAACACGTGATCTCCCGGAATGGCCCTGGAAAGCTGCAGGAGCCGGTCCATCGCCCGGTCGGGCGTCAGGCCGGGCTCCAGCGCGAGCAGTTCGTCGAGAGTCGGCAGGGTCGTCGGTATCTGCAGGCAGGCGATCGGTTCGCCCTGGACGACGGGGAAGAACGGGTGGCTTCCCCGACAATCGCTGGCGTAGAGGAATCCCTTTCGCTGTTCGAGGCGCAGCGCATGGCGGCTGGCGCGCCAGCCGGCCGCGGCGTGCGCTTTCGGCGCGGTACCGAAGACGTCCTCGAAGCGCCGGCAGGCGCTGTCGAGTTCGGACTCGGCCAGCTCGTTGGCCGAATCCAGGATGCATCGTTCCCAGCGGACGCGATTCCAGGCGTGAATGCCGGTTTCGAAGCCGGCGTCGCCGATTGCCCGCAGAACGTCCCGGCAGCGCGCCCCGATGTCCGGCGCGGGGAGCAGGCGTCCATAGAGACGCGACGCGAGTCCGTGGTAGGACTTCAGCGTCCCGGCGCGCGCTTCGCGTCCCCCCTGGTCCGGACCGAGCGCGAAAAAGAAGGAGGCCTGCGCGCCGTGGCGCTGCAGAAGTTCCGCCAGGGCGGGCGCTCCGGTCCGGGTACCTTGGTAGGTGCCCACATCGATCTTCAGTGCTATGCGTTTCATCGTGTCTGGCTGGCTGACGGCCGCCGGGAACCTGGCCGGGCGGGTCGGGGAATGGGCGGCGGGGCCACGGAGTCGGATAGGCGGATGGCGTGGATCAGCAGAGGATGAGGGCGGCGGCGACCTGCCGCCCTTCGCTCGCCAGGACGTTGTAGGTCCGGCAGGCTGCGTGGTTGTCCATGGTCTCCAGTCCCTTGCGGGCCTGCATGAGCGGCCGGAGCAGCTCGGCGCGGGGAAAGCGGAGCGTGGCGCCGGTGCCGAGGAGGATGATCTCGGCGTCGAGCGCGGCGAGGAATTCGAAGTCCGCCAGCGCGAGCGATTCGGGGGACGACGCGGTCCACCCTTCGATCACGCGATCGGGCAGCACGACGATGCTGTTGCCGTATCGCGCCGCGTTGACGTCGACGTAGCCTTCGCCGTAGGCGGTGAAGACGTTCGATCCTTCCGGTCGGGCGAGCTGCAGCTTCATAAAATTGCGGTGCTTGGTGCGATAAAGTAGGATTATACCTTTTGCTGGACAACGCTCGCTGCAAGGACTGTCATGAAACCCGTGCATAAATCGAACAAGCTCGCCAACGTCTGCTACGACATCCGCGGTCCCGTGCTGCAACAGGCCAAGCGGATGGAGGACGAGGGACAAAAGATCATCAAGCTGAACATCGGGAATCTGGCGTCCTTCGGTTTCGACGCGCCGGAAGAGATCCAGCTCGACATGATCCGCAACCTGCCGAACGCGGCCGGCTATTCGGATTCGAAGGGGATTTTCGCGGCCCGCAAGGCGGTCATGCACTACGCGCAGCTGAAGAAGATCAAGGGCGTGACGCTCGAGGACATCTACATCGGCAACGGCGTGTCGGAACTGATCGTCATGTCCATGAACGCGCTGCTCAACACCGGCGACGAAGTCCTGGTGCCGGCGCCCGATTATCCGCTGTGGACGGCGGCGGTCAGCCTGTCCGGCGGCACGCCGAGGCATTATCTGTGCGACGAAGGCAACGGCTGGCTGCCGGACCTGGACGACATCCGCCGCAAGATCACGCCGCACACCAAGGCGATCGTGATCATCAACCCGAACAATCCGACCGGAGCGCTGTATCCGGAAAGCGTGCTGCGCGAGATCGTCGCGGTGGCCCGCGAGCACGGGCTGATCATCTACGCCGACGAGGTGTATGACAAAGTGCTTTACGATGGTGAGCAGCATACGGCCATCGGGTCGCTGTCGGAAGACGTGCTGACCATCAGCTTCAACGGGCTGTCGAAGAACTACCGCTCGTGCGGCTACCGCGCCGGCTGGATGGTGGTTTCGGGCGATCAGCGCGACGCGCGCGACTACATCGAGGGGCTGGAGATGCTGGCGTCGATGCGCCTGTGCGCCAACGTGCCCGGCCAGTACGGCATCCAGACCGCGCTCGGCGGCTACCAGAGCATCGACGACCTGGTGGCGCCCGGCGGCCGGCTGTGCCGCCAGCGCGATCTCGCCTACGAACTGATCACCGCGATTCCCGGCGTCAGCTGCGTCAAGCCGAAGGCCACGCTGTACATGTTCCCCCGGCTCGATCCGGCGATTTATCCAATCGCCGACGACCAGGCCTTCATCGCCGAGCTGTTGCGCGAGGAGCGCGTCCTGCTGGTCCAGGGCACCGGCTTCAACTGGCCGAATCCGGATCATTTCCGGCTGGTCTTCCTGCCCCACGAAGACCTGCTCAGGGAAGCGATCGCACGCGTCGCCAGCTTCCTGGAGAATTACCGCAAACGGCACGGAACCTGAGATGCGAGTCGTTGCCGTAACCGACGATCAGGGGGTTGTGACCGAGGCGGAGTGGCTGGAGAAGGCGGAGCACGTGCATCGGCAATTGCGTCCGCAACTGCCGGCGCACTATGCGTCGCGCCTGCGCGAAGTGTTCGCCGCCGGCGGGCGGATGGCGATCGCGGTCGAGGAGGGGAGCGTCGTTTCCGTCGCCGTCTGGCGCGTCATCGAAAACACCAACGAAGGCCGCCGGCTTTATGTCGACGATCTGGTGAGCGACGCGGCCCGGCGCTCGCGCGGCGCCGGCAAGCTCCTGCTCGGCTGGCTGGAGGCCAAGGCCCGCAGCCTGGGATGCGGCGCGCTGGCGCTCGATTCCGGAGTCCAGCGCCAGGACGCGCATCGTTTTTATTTTCGCGAAGGGCTTGCCATTTTCGCGTACAGCTTTAAGAAAGTATTGAAATGAAACCGATCAGCGTGGGACTCCTGGGCATCGGCACCGTCGGAGGCGGCACCTTCACGGTGCTGGAGCGCAACGCCGATGAAATCGCCCGGCGCGCCGGCCGGCCGATCCGCATCGACGTGGTGGCCGACAAGAATCTCGATCTGGCGAGGAAAGTGACCGGCGGGCGCTGCCGTCTGACCGACGACGCCTTCGCTGTGGTCGACGATCCCGAAGTCGACATCATCGTCGAACTGATCGGCGGTTGCGGCGTTGCCAAGGAGCTGGCGCTCAAGGCCATCGAGAACGGCAAGCACGTGGTCACGGCCAACAAGGCGCTGCTGGCCAACCACGGCAACGAGATCTTCGCCGCCGCGCAGCGGCGGGGCGTGACCGTGGCCTTCGAGGCGGCGGTGGCCGGCGGCATTCCGATCATCAAGGCGCTGCGCGAGGGGCTGACGGCGAACCGCATCGAGTGGATCGCCGGCATCATCAACGGAACCACCAACTTCATCCTCTCTGAGATGCGCAGCAAGGGCTTGCCGTTCGACGCCGTGCTGGCGGAAGCGCAGCGCCTGGGCTACGCCGAGGCCGACCCGACCTTCGACGTCGAAGGCGTCGACGCGGCGCACAAGGTGACCATCATGAGCGCGATCGCCTTCGGCAATTCGATGAAGTTCGGCGACGCCTACATCGAAGGGATCAGCCGGCTCGACTCGACCGACATCAAGTACGCCGAACAGCTCGGCTACCGCATCAAGCTGCTCGGCATCACCCGGCGCACGCCCGAAGGCGTCGAACTACGCGTGCATCCGACGCTGATTCCGGCCAAGCGGCTGATCGCCAACGTCGAAGGCGCGATGAACGCGGTGCTGGTCAAGGGCGACGCGGTCGGCGCCACGCTCTATTACGGCAAGGGCGCCGGCGCCGAGCCGACGGCCTCCGCCGTCATCGCCGATCTGGTCGACGTGGCGCGCATGCTGACGGCGGACCCCGAGCATCGCGTGCCGCACCTGGCCTTCCAGCCGGACGCCATCGTCGAGCTGCCCATCCTGCCGATCTCGGAAGTGGTCACCAGCTATTACCTGCGCATGCGGGTCGAGGACCAGCCGGGCGTGCTGTCCGACATCACGCGCATCCTCGCCGACCACCAGATCTCGATCGACGCCATGATCCAGCGCGAGCCCGACGAGGGCGAGGAGCAGGCGGACATCATCATGCTCACGCACCAGACGCGCGAGAAGAACATCGACGCGGCCATCGCCCGGATCGAGAAACTGCCGGTGGTCACCGGAGGCGTCACGCGCCTCCGCCTCGAAGGGCTGCTGTAGGACACGCCGACGTTTTCGGCGACGCGACGCGGGAGCGGGACATGAGTTATCAGGTTTTGGCGCGCAAATGGCGTCCGCGCACGTTCGCTACCCTGGTCGGGCAGGAGCACGTGGTGCGCGCGCTGACGCACGCGCTGACCGACGGCCGGCTGCACCACGCCTACCTGTTCACCGGCACGCGCGGCGTCGGCAAGACGACGCTGGCGCGCATCCTGGCCAAGTCGTTCAACTGCGAAGCGGGCGTCACGGCGACGCCGTGCGGCGTCTGCTCCGCCTGCACCGAGATCGACGCCGGGCGCTTCGTCGACCTGCTCGAAGTCGACGCGGCGACCAACACCAAGGTCGACGAAATGCGCCAGCTCCTGGAAAACGCCGTGTATGCGCCGACGCGCGGGCGTTTCAAGGTCTACGTCATCGACGAAGTGCACATGCTTTCCAACTCGGCCTTCAACGCCATGTTGAAGACCCTGGAGGAGCCGCCCGAGCACGTCAAGTTCATTCTGGCGACGACCGATCCGCAGAAGATCCCGGTGACCGTGCTCTCGCGCTGCCTGCAGTTCAATCTCAAGCAGATGACGCCGTCGCTGATCGCCGCGCACCTCAAGCACATCCTCGAAGTCGAGGCGATCAGCGCCGAACCGGCGGCGCTCAACCTGCTCGCGCGCTCGGCGGCGGGCAGCATGCGCGACGCGCTGTCGCTGCTCGACCAGGCGATCGCGCACGGCGCGGGCAAGGTCGAGGAAG
>JADHEE010000708.1_pt1 | contig 11824 bp, 10 predicted proteins | sample 8952401 | NCBI WGS metagenome assembly JADHEE01 (sample SAMN16124438, study PRJNA663242) | bioreactor sludge metagenome | isolation source: sludge (ammonium) | place: India:Bengaluru | collected 2019-02-28
CAATCGTGCCGACGTTTACGTGCGGCTTCGTACGCTCAAATTTTGCCTTAGCCATGCCGGTACCTCAAACGTTAGAAGTTAAAAATCCCGTGATGCAACTACTCGAATCGGTGGTGCCCATGGGCAGGATTGAACTGCCGGCCTCTCCCTTACCAAGGGAGTGCTCTACCACTGAGCTACATGGGCATCGTGCCTGCGACTCAAAACCGTCGTACCGCAACGTGGAGCGGGTGAAGGGAATCGAACCCTCGTCTTAAGCTTGGAAGGCTTCAGCTCTACCATTGAGCTACACCCGCTAAACCGCACCCGCAGCGTTGAAGATCACGACCGCTACAGCAACAACTTCTTGGTGGAGGGAGAAGGATTCGAACCTTCGAAGGCAGAGCCGTCAGATTTACAGTCTGATCCCGTTGACCGCTTGGGTATCCCTCCAACTCGGAACCGCTAATTCTGGCATAACGAACAACATGCGTCAACCAGTCGTTGCGCTCAGGCCGGTATAATAGCAGAAATCATGCCGAGGCATCTGCTTTTTGCCGTTTTCACGCACGGCATGCGTACCTTTATCGGGCAGAATAAGCCCCCGCACACGACTTCCACCCGCGCCAAGAGATTCGGCATGGACGACGATTCGCCCGCTTCCCCGTTGAATTCGCCCCATCTGCGGCAACTGGCGCTGCAGGGCGCGGCGGCCTTCATCGTGCTCAGCGTGGCCTGGCCTTATTGCCTCATGCGCCAGCAACCGCTGCCCTGGCTCGAGACGTCGCTGCTGATCGGGGCGCTGGCTTTCCTGCTCGCCTGCCTGACTCGCCAATACTGGTGGTGGCGGCTCATGCACGCGCTGTTCGCGCCCGCCGTCGTCCTTTTCTCCGCGCTCGGCCTCGCCCCGGGATGGTATCTGGCGGCGTTCGTATTGATGTTCCTGGTCTATCGGGGCGCGCTGACCAGCCGGGTGCCGCTGTATCTGTCCAGCCCCGAGACCGCGCGAGCGCTGGCCGGATGGCTCGCCGGCACGCCCGCCCGCAAGATCGTCGATCTCGGGGCGGGCACGGGCAGCGTGGCCTGCGCGCTCGCCCGGCTGCGCGAGGACGCGCAGGTCGCCGGCGTCGAAAACTCGTACCTTCCCTGGGCGATCGGCTGCTTGCGCACGGCGCGGCTGCCGAACTGCCGCTGGGTCCTGGGCAGCCTGTGGGACGTGCCGCTGGCCGAATACGACGTCGCGTATGCCTTTCTTTCGCCGGAGCCCATGCGCCGGCTGTGGCTCAAGGCGACGCGGGAAATGCGTCCGGGCGCTTGGCTCATCAGCAACAGCTTCCGGGTTCCCGACGTCGAGGCTACCGCCGAGATCGACGTCGATGATGCGCGGAAAACGCGGCTCTATTGCTACCGGTTGTAGGCCGGCTCAGTCGAGGCGAATGCCCCGCCGCGCGACGACGATCATGGCCTGGGTTCGGCTGGAGACGCCGAGCCGCTTGAAGATCGTCGACAGATGGATCTTGACCGTGCCTTCGGACAGGCCGAGCAGGCCGGCGATGTCCCGGTTCGACTTCCCCCTGACCATCAGGCTGAGCACTTCCACCTGGCGGTCGGTCAGCCCGAAATCCGCCGGGTCGGTCTTGCCCTTTCCCATCGGCAGATGCGGGGAGGCGACGAAGACCTTCTTCTTTTGCGCCGCGTCCGGCGACTGCACGTTGCCGGAAAGCACTTCGCGCAGGACGGCGAGCAGGCGGTCGCTGGAGGAGGCCTTGGAGACGAAGCCGGCCGCGCCGCAGCGCATCGCCCGGTTGACGGTATGCGCGTCATCGTAGGCCGACAGGATCACCACGGGCATCGACGGATAGCGTTGCCGGAAGGACTTCAGGCACGTCACTCCGTCCACGCCCGGCAAGCCGAGATCGAGCAGCGCCAGGTCGAAGATTTCGCCGCGCTCCAGCAAAACATTCGCGCCCTGGAAGTCGGCGACTTCGGAGACTTCCATCGCATCGAGCTGCCTCAACGTCTGGACGAGCCCTTCCCGGACGAGCGCATGATCTTCAATGACCAACAGTTTTGCCATCTGAGCACGTTCATTTTTCTTGGGAACCAGGCTGTGGGCGTCTGCCGCCGGCACGGCATTACTATAAGCGAAACGATGTCTTCGCACGAATAATAATCGGTTCATCCGATGCCTGCCGGCGCGGGACGGGCCGCACCGGCGAGCCCCGCCTCCTCGGCCATGATGGACAGCAGGTTGACCAGCCCGGCGGGCTTGACGACCACCCGCCAGCCGGATCGATTGGCCGATTTCATGCGTTCCGACGATATTTCCCCGGTCATCAGAATGGCGTTTATCGGGATTTCCGAGCGCCGCTGGATCGCATCGAGAAATTCGATCCCGTTGATTCCCGGCAGAACGAAATCCGATATGTAGAAGTCGGCCTCGGGCAGCGACGGCGCCTGCAGCGCGTCCTCGGCGCTGGCGAAGCACTCCACGGCCACGCCGACCGCCTGCAGCGACATTTCGATCGACTTGGCCACGACCGGGTCGTCTTCCACGACCACTACGTCCCAGCCTTTGAAGCGGGCATAGTCGACCTCCGAGGACGACGGTTCGTCGAGCTCGAAGTCGGACGGCGCGTCCCCGCTCGACGGCGCGCAGACCGGCACGGTGATTTCGAACACCGAACCGCGGCCGAGGCGCGAACGATAGGTGACGTCGCCGCCGAGCAGCCGGGCCGTCCGCCGGGCGATCGACAGGCCGATGCCCAGGCCCTTGGCGCGGTCGCCCGCCGCATTGCCGATCTGGAAACATTCGTCGAACAGCCGATCCCCGAACACGGCATCGATCCCGATGCCGGTGTCCCAGACCTGGATGACGCCCAGCACGCCACGCCGGCGGAAGCCGATCAGCACGCCGCCGACGTGGGTGTACTTGAAGGCGTTGTCGATGAGATTGCGCAGCACGCTGAGCAGCAGGCCGGGGTCGGTTTCCAGCACCGGCCCGTTGAACGGATAGAAGAACTTGAAGCGCAGGTTCCGTTGCTTCGCCAGCGAGGAGAATTCGTCGTCCACGGCCTCGAACACGCTTTCCACCTCGACCTTTCTGATCTGCGGCCGCACCAGCCCCGCGTCCAGCTTCGAGATGTCCAGCAGCGAATAAAGCAGCCCGCTCAAGGCATCGACCGAAAGCGAGAGGAAGCGCGCGATGGTCTTTTGCTCCTCGTCCAGTGCCGTCCTGCACAGGGCATCCTTGAACAGGTTGATGGCCTGGATCGGCTGCCGCAGGTCGTGGCTGGCCGTCGTCAGGAAGCGGGTTTTCGCCTGGTTGGCCTGCTCCGCCTGCTGCTTGGCGAGGATCAGTTCGCTTTCCGCCTTCTTCAGCAAAGAAATGTCGGTCTGCGCGACGATATGGCCGACGACGACGCCGGCCGCGTTCTTTTCCGCCTTGGCCTCGCCCATGACGTGCACGATTTCGCCGCCGGGCCTGACCAGCCGGTACTCGCCGACGCGGACGGCCGAATCCTCGGCCCTGCCACGCCACAATGCGCCGATCTTCCGCCGATCATCCGGATGGATCATCCCCGCCCAATCGTCCCCGAGCAGCGCATCGCGGCTCCTGCCGGTAATCAGCTCGTTCCGGTCGTTCACGAAAACGCACTGCCCCGCCAGATCGAAACGGGCAACGCCGACGGGAAGCATCTGCACCAGTTCGCTGAATTTCGACTCGCTTTGGGCGAGATCCGACAGAATGACGACTTCGCGTTCGCGCATGCGCCCGAGGCGCCGCAGCAGTCCGCCGAGCATGGCGATCACCACGAGCACCGAGAGGCCGACCAGCGCGGCCTGCGCATACCAGCCGGCCAGCACCGCGCGGCGATCGAACCCGACGACGAAATAGAACGGGTAGTTCGGCAGCGCCTTGAAACTGGCGATGTGGTTCTTCAACTCCGGTTCATCGCCGCCGTCCGCCACCGTGGCCTCGGCGCTCCCCGCGGCCAGCGCCCTGACGAAGGGATGGTCCGGGCCGAAGCCTGGCCGGCCCGCCTCCGCGCCGGCGTCCGGCCAGCGGGCGATCAGCGCGTGATCGTCGCGCCGGCGCATGGCCACGTAGCCGCTTTTCCCGACGTCCAGCGCCGCAAGCTGATTCTTGAGCGACACGAGGTCGAGCGGACTGAGCACCGCGCCAAGAAACCGGCCGCCGCCGTTGCGGATCGCCCGCGCCACGACCAGCACGTCCCGGTTCGTCGCTCCGCTCCGGAGCACGTCGGAAAAAACCAGGCCGGCGTCGGGATCAGTGCGCAGTTTCGCGAAATAGGCCCGCTCCGACACGTTCAATCCGGACGCGGGAATGCCCGTCGAGGAATACAGGATGGTTCCCGCCGCATCGGCCACGTAGAGGCCGTACATGCGCTCGGCATTGATCAGCCGGCCGGACAGGCGCCGGCCGATATCCTGCTGGAAACGGGGCGCCGCCGCCGCATCAAGCGCCTCCTCGGGGAACTCGGCGGCCAGCGCCGAAAGATCGGCATCGGTGCGCCGCAGCGTCTCGTAAAGCTGGGTCTGCAGCAAGGTGGCGATGTTGCGCGTGCCGACCTCGGCCTTGCGGATCTGATCCCGGTAGCCCGACAGCAACAGATAGCACAGGAGAAAAAAGATCAGCGACAGCACCGCGGCCAGCACCACCGCCGGCGCCCTGCTGCGCAGCCCTATGATTTTTGCCCGGCTTTCCATTGCCAACCAAACGCTCCTGCGAAGTGCGGGGCCATCACCCCGAAACATCGAGACCCGGCGTTCGTTCCGCTCAATCGCGCGGGCCGCGCCCCAGCCCCGCCAGATCCGGGTCCGTCTGCCAGGCGTTCCGCTCGGGGTTGGACGCGACGTAATTCCGGCTCTGCTCGACCGTCTGCTCCAGAAACGTCTCGATCAACCTGCTCAGATGCCCGACCTGCGGCAGCATCGTGCCGAAAAAAAGCACCCATTCCCGGCGGCGCACCAGGATCGTCGGGAAATTCTCGACCTCCAGATCGCCCAGGCTCTCGGCGTCGTCCTCGATATCCCGCCAGAGAAACCTGACGCCGGGGAAGCGATCGGCCAGCCGCTCGAACTCGCCACGGTATTCCCGGCAGGTCCCGCACCACTCGGCGCAAAGGCATACCACGGCGAAATCATCAAAATGAAGGCCCACGCCTCCTGCATCGGACGAACACATAGCGGCAAGCAATCAGCACAAACGACCGACATATTAGCGCAAGCCGCCTCCGGCCACCGGTGCTTGGCTAACCGGACATAAGGGGTAGAATGAAAACGCAGTGTTTAGTGTTGGTTCTTGCGTAATCGGTAGCTCGACGGGGGGCGTTGCCGGATTTTCGCCCCGGGACGAGCGTTTCGTGATCATTGGGGGAAAACATGGGTCAGAACAACACGGTCAACCTTCGTACTGTAGCGCTCGTCGGCCACGGCGCCGCCGGCAAGACGACTCTTGCCGAGACGTTGCTCGCCGCGGCCGGCGCGATCAGCAGCAAGGGGTCGGTGGAAAAGGGCAACACGGTCTGCGACTTCGATCCGCTGGAAAAGGAACTGGGACATTCGGTGAACTCCGCGATCGCCAGTTTCAATTGGCTCGATGCGCGCATCCACCTCATCGACACCCCCGGCTATCCCGACTTCGCCGGACAAGCCATCGGAGCGCTCGCCGCGGTCGATACGGCGCTGGTGGTGATCAACGCGCAGACGGGCATCGAACTGTCCACGGAGCGCATGATGCGTTTCGCCGCCGCGCGCAATCTGTGCCGGATGATCGTGGTCAACAAGATCGACGCGGAGAACATCGACCTGCCCAAGCTAGTCGGCGAGATCCGCGAACGCTTCGGCCCCGAATGCATGCTGCTGGACCTGCCCGCGCACCACAGCCAGGACGTCGTGGAAGTGCTCGGCCATGACGACGGCGACAGCGACTTCGAATCGGTGGCCGCCGCGCATCGCGCGCTGATCGACCAGATCGTCGAGGAGGACGAGGACCTCCTGGCCAAGTACCTGGACGACGGCGCCGACCCGAACCTCGAGGAATTGCACGCGCCCTTCGAAAAGGCACTGCGCGCCGGGCACCTGATTCCCATCCTGTTCGTCTCGGCGAAAACCGGCGCAGGCATCCCCCAACTGCTCGACACGCTGGCCAAGCTGGCCCCGAACCCTGCGGAAGGCAACCCGCCGCCGTTCTACAAGGGGTCGCTCGACGACCCGGCAAGCGTGTCTTTCGATGCGGTCCCCGACGCGGAAAAACACGTCCTGGCCCATGTCTTCAAGATCGTCAGCGACCCGTTCGTCGGCAAGCTCGGCATCTTCCGCGTGCATCAGGGAACGATCCGCAAGGAAACCCAGCTGTTCGTCGGCGACGCCAAACGCGCCTTCAAGGTCGGGCACCTCTATCGCCTGCAGGGCAAGGACTACCTCGAGGTCGACGCGCTGTTTCCCGGCGAGATCGGCGCCATCGCCAAAATCGACGAGATCGAGTTCGATGGCGTGCTGCACGACTCCCATGACGAGGACCGCATCCACCTGAAACCGCTCGAATTCCCCGAGCCGATGCAGGGGCTCGCCGTCGAGACGCAGCGCAAGGCCGACGAGCAGCGCCTGTTCGACGTGCTGCACAAGCTGGAAATCGAAGACCCGTGCTTCAAGGTCGAGCGCCATCCGACGACCAACGAAACCGTCATCCGCGGGCTCGGCGAAATGCACCTGCGCGCCAAGCTGGCGCGCATGTCCCAGCAGTACAAGATCGAGCTGCACACCAAGCCGCCGCAGATCGCCTATCGCGAAACGATCACCAAGAAGGCCGAAGGCCATTGCCGGCACAAGAAGCAGAGCGGCGGCGCCGGGCAGTTCGGCGAGGTCATGCTGCGCGTCGAACCGCTGGAACGGGGCGCGGGCTTCGAATTCGTCGACATCGTCAAGGGCGGCGTCATTCCGGGCGTCTTCATGGCCTCGGTCGAAAAGGGCGTGCGCCAGGCGCTGGAGGACGGCGTCGTCGGCGGCTTCCCGGTGCACGACATCCGGGTCATCGTCCATGACGGGAAATCGCACTCGGTCGACAGCAAGGACATCGCCTTTTTCACGGCCGGACGGAAAGCCACCATCCAGGCGATCCAGGCCGCCACGCCGATCATCCTGGAACCGGTGGTCGACATCGAGGTGCTGGCGCCCGAGGCGGCGGTCGGCGATCTTTCCGGCGACCTGTCGAGCAAGCGCGGCCAGCTCACCGGCACGCAGCCCCGCGGCACCGGCGTGATGGCCATCAGCGGCAAAGTGCCGCTGGCCGAGCTGGACGACTACCAGGGCCGGCTGAAGTCGCTCACCGGCGGGCAAGGCTCCTACAGCATCGCCTTCTCGCACTACGCCCCGGTCCCGGCGGCCACGCAGCAGCAGCTCGCCTCGCAGAAAAAGGCCGTCGGTCTGGATGACGACTGACGCCTTCGGGTCCCGTCACGGAACGCTTCCGTGGCGGGCCGGCGTTGCCCGGGAAGGAATCGCCCGGCGGGACGAAAAGGGAAAACCGTTCAGGCGTTGGTTTCCGCGTTGCGGCGCGCGGCTTTTTCGAGGCGCGCCTTTTCGGCCAGCACCTTGCTCGCGTAGCTGCCCTCGGCGTCGGACGATCCCGCGTAGGACTGCAGCCCGGCGGTGAGCCCGCCGCGCCGGCGGATCGCCTCTTCGAGCACATGGACGCCGACCCGGATGTTGACGGCCGGGTCGAACAACTGGCGGCTGCCCATGCCTTCGGGGACCTTGTCCATGTGGAAGCGCGGGATGACCTGCATCAGGCCGCGCGCGCCCATCGCGCTTTCGGCGAAGGGATTGAACCCGGATTCGACCCCGATGATCGCCAGGATCAACAATGGATCGATACGCCGTTCGCGGCCGATCAGCTCGGCCACTTCGAATACCGGCAATACCGCTTCGGGCGACACCCGGTAGCGGCGTTTCACGTACTCGAGCGCGCCCATGAGATGCGGCTTGAGCGACGGCGCGTCGGCATCCGCCGACACTTCGGAGTCCGTGGCCGCGGGGACGGATTGCTCCGCCACGATGGCCATGACCGGAAGGGAGTTCTTCCAGTCCGGGCTTGCCGATCCTTTGAAAACGAATCCGACGATGCCGAGGAGAAGCAACAATCCGGCAATCATCGCGACGTGCTGCGTAATACTGGAGACGGCATCCAAGCTGCGAGCCATCGACTTCTGGAGCGTAACGGATACAGACATGCTCTCTCCTTTCACTGTTGTCGTCGCGCAAACAGAGACGGGACTTGCCGTGCGACAAACGGTTATAGGCGGGTGCAATGCCCTCTTGCGCGGCGGAAGAGTGAAATGCCGCAGGGCAGAACTGCTACAGTAACTGAACCAGGGTGTCAGTTATGGAGTTGACAAAAACGCGGTACATCCAGCGCGATACATCTCCATGCATCCGAGGCATGGAGGAGTTCGGACTGTAGTCATCGATCCGGGTTTTGTCAACCGCCAGGAAACGGACCCGGCGCCCCGCCCTCCCGGATCGCCCCCGCCATCGCCCGCGCGGGAAGGTAAAATCAAGGCATCCGCAACCTCGTTCAGGCGATGCATACCGGCCTTCCCAAAACGGCACCGTCGCACGTCGACGGCGATTCCGCCCAGCTTCCGCTGTTGCCGCGCTACCTGGCGGCCGCGTATCTGGCGCTGATCGTCTATGCCAGCCTGCATCCGTTCTCGGGATGGCGCGCCTCGGGCATTTCGCCGTTCGTTTTCCTGGAAGCCGCCTGGCCGCGCTACTGGACGCTGTTCGACCTGTCGATCAACGTCGCCGCGTACGTGCCGTTCGGCTTCCTGCTGGCGCAGAGCTTCGGCGACCGCCCGTGCCGGCCGTGCGCTGCGCTGCTGGCTTTCGTATCCGGCGCGGCGTTGAGCTTCACGATCGAAAGCATCCAGTCCTATCTTCCCTCCCGGGTGCCGTCCAACGTCGACCTGCTGTGCAACAGCCTCGGCGCCGGCCTGGGAGCGATGGTCTCGCTGTGCTGCGGCCAACGCTTCTTCGCCCGCGTGCTGCGCGCGCAACAGCGCCTCCTGGCGCCCATGCCGCATGCCGAGTACGGCGTGGTGCTGACCGGACTGTGGCTGCTCACCCAGCTTTCGCCGGAAACGCTGCTGTTCGGCGCCGGCGATCTGCGCCACATCTTCGACATTCCGCCGGCGCTCCGGTATGACGCGCCTTCGTTCTTCGCCCTGGAAACCGGCATCATCGTGTGCAACACCCTCGCCGCCGGCCTGATCATGAACATGATCTTCGCCGGGAGGCGCCCGGCGCCGCGCGCGCTTGCCTGGTTTTTCGCCGCCGCCCTGCTGATCAGGACGCTAGCCGCGGCGGTGCTGGTCGGGCCGCAAAGCGCGCTGGCCTGGCTGACGCCCGGCGCCGGCCTGGGACTGCTGGTGGGCGGCGCGGCGCTCGCGCTCGCGCTGTTGCTGCCGGCCACGCTGCGCATCGCCCTGGCCGGCATGGCGCTGATGGCCGGCACCGTCCTGGTCAACCTGGCGCCGCTCAATCCTTACTCGGTCGCCGCGCTGGCCGCGTGGCGGCAGGGACATTTTCTGAACTTCAACGGTCTCACTCGCCTGGCCGCGAGCTTCTGGCCGTTTCTGGCGCTTTCCTACCTCATCCTGCTTGGCCGGCGCCCGTAGCGGAGCGGCGCAAACCTTCGATCATCTGACCACACGGAACGAACCGACATGAGCTATTACAAACATCACGTGTTTTTCTGCTGCAACCAGCGCCCCGAGGGAGAGACCTGCTGCAACAACCACGGCGCCGTCGCCGCGCAGACCTACGCCAAGGAGCGGATCGCCGAGCTGAAACTGAAGGGTAAGGGCAAGGTGCGCATCAACAAGGCGGGCTGCATGGACCGCTGCGACGAGGGGCCGGTGCTGGTCGTTTACCCGGAGGCGGTCTGGTATCAGTACGTCGATACCGAGGACGTCGAGGAAATCATTCAGGAGCATCTGATCAACGGCCGCGTCGTCGAACGCCTGAAGATCTGAATCCATGAAGCCTGCAGAGCAGCTTTTGCACCTCGCCGGCCCGGCGGGAATCATCGAGACCCGGATCGAATCGCCCGCCGAGCCGCGCGGCATCGCGCTCGTCTGCCATCCGCATCCGCTGTTCGGCGGCAGCAATACGAACAAGGTCGTGCATACGCTGGCCAGCACCTTCGTCCGGCTGGGCTACGCCGCCGTGCGGCCGAACTTCAGGGGCGTCGGCGAGAGCGGCGGGCAGCATGACGAGGGCCGCGGCGAGACCGAGGACATGCTGATCGTGCTCGACGAGGCGCGGTGGATTTTCGGCGAATTGCCGATAGTCCTGGCCGGCTTCTCGTTCGGCGCCTACGTACAGACGCGCGTCGCCGACGCGCTGGCCGAATCCGGCCAGCCGGCGCAGCGGCTGGTGCTGGTCGGCACCGCCGCCGGCCACGTCGAGGGCGCCCGGCAGTACGCCACGCGCGCGGTCGCCAGGGACACGCTGGTCATCCACGGCTCGGCGGACACGACCGTGCCGCTGGCCAACGTGCTGGCCTGGGCCGAACCGCTCGAACTGCCGGTCGTCGTCATTCCCGGCGCGGATCATTTCTTTCACCGGCGGCTGCACATCATCCGCGACATCATCCTATGCGCATGGACATGTTGACCACGCTCGACGCGCTGACCGTTGCCGGCTTGCGCAAATCCTACGACGGCCACGAGGTCGTCGCCGGCATCGATTTCAGCGTCGGGCGCGGCACCTGCTTCGGCCTGCTCGGCCCGAACGGCGCGGGCAAGACCACCACCCTGCGCTGCTGCCTCGGGCTGACCGCGCCCGACGCGGGGCTCATCCGCCTGTGCGGCTCGACGGTGCCGGACGGCGCGCAGCAGGCGCGGGAGAAAACCGGCATCGTGCCGCAGTTCGACAACCTGGACCCGGACTTCACGGTCAGCGAGAACCTGATGGTCTATGGCCGCTATTTCGGGCTCGGCAACGCCGCGATACGCGGCCGCATCCCCGAGCTGCTGGAGTTCGCCGGGCTCGAAGGCAAGGAGAACGCGCGCATCCAGACGCTTTCCGGCGGCATGAAGCGGCGCCTGACGCTGGCGCGCGCGCTGGTCAACGATCCGGACGTGGTCTTTCTCGACGAGCCGACCACCGGCCTCGACCCGCAGGCGCGCCACCTGATCTGGGAACGCCTCAAGCAGCTCACCGCGCGCGGCAAGACGCTGATCCTGACCACGCATTTCATGGACGAGGCCGAGCGCCTGTGCGACCGGCTGGCGGTCCTCGACCACGGCCGGCTGATCGCCGAGGGCGGCCCGCGCGAACTGATCGCCACGCACATCGAACCGCAGGTGGTGGAAGTCTTCGGCGACACCGCCGCGCGCTGGGCGCAGGCGCGGAAAACGCTGGGCGAGCGCGTCGAGATCGCCGGCGAGACGGCCTTCTTCTACTGCCACGATCCGGCGCCGCTGCTCGCCGCGCTGGCCGACGAGCCGGCCCTGCGCTACCTGCACCGCCCGGCCACGCTGGAAGACGTGTTCATCAAGCTGACCGGACGCGAACTGAGAGACTGAACATGCCCGCAACCACGTCACCGCGACTTTTCCTCCTGCCCCGGCCGGGACTGAGCTGGATTCCCGTCTGGCGGCGCAACTTCCTGGTCTGGCGCAAGCTGGCGCTGCCGTCCGTGCTCGGCAACCTGGCCGATCCGCTGATCTACATGCTCGGCCTGGGCTACGGCCTCGGCGGCCTGCTGCCCGAGGTCGGCGGCGTGAGCTACGTCACCTTTCTCGCCGCCGGCACG
>JADHEE010000709.1_pt1 | contig 11801 bp, 12 predicted proteins | sample 8952401 | NCBI WGS metagenome assembly JADHEE01 (sample SAMN16124438, study PRJNA663242) | bioreactor sludge metagenome | isolation source: sludge (ammonium) | place: India:Bengaluru | collected 2019-02-28
GGCGCCGCCGAACAGGCCGACCTTGCCGCCCTTGGCGAACGGGCAGACCAGATCGATCACCTTGATGCCGGTTTCGAGCAGGTCGACCGAGGGGGAGAGTTCGTCGAACTTGGGAGCGGGCTGGTGGATCGAGCGGCGTTCGTCGGTGGCGATCGGGCCGGCCTCGTCGATCGGCCGGCCGAGCACGTTCATGATCCGGCCGACCGTGGCGTCGCCCACCGGCACGGAGATCGGCGCGCCGGTGCCGTTCACCTTCATGCCGCGGCGCAGGCCGTCCGAGGAGCCCATGGTGATCGTCCGGACCACGCCGTCGCCGAGCTGCTGCTGCACCTCGAACATCAGGTTCGCCTCGCAGCCGCCGTGCTCTTCGGATTCATCGAGCTGCAGCGCATCGTAGACCCGGGGCATGGCGTCGCGCGGAAACTGGATATCCACCACGGCGCCGATGCACTGAACAATGTTTCCTTGACTCATCTCGTATCCTCAATCGATAGACTGGTTCGCGTAATCAGACGGCCGCGGCGCCGCTGACGATTTCCGTGAGCTCGGTGGTGATCGCCGCCTGGCGCGCCTTGTTGTACGCCAGACGCAGCTCGCCGATCACGCTTTTGGCGTTGTCCGAGGCCGATTTCATGGCCACCATGCGCGCGCTCTGCTCGGAGGCCATGTTCTCGGCGACCGCCTGATACAGCATGGCTTCCAGGTAGCGCAGCAGCAGATCGTCGATCACCGTCTTGGTGCTCGGCTCGTAGATGTAGTCCCAGCGGTTGCTGGTGCTGGCGCCGACCAGATCGCCGGAGAGCGGCAGCAGCTGCTCGACCACCGGCTCCTGCCGCATGGTATTGACGAAGCGCGTGTAGGCGAGATACACGACGTCGATGTCGCCGTTCATGTACGCGTCGATCTGCACCTTGGCCGGGCCGATCAGCCTTTCCAGGTGCGGGCTGTCGCCGAGGCCGGTGACGTGCGAGATGACTTCGGCGCCGGCGCGCAGCATGAAGCCGAGCCCCTTGGTGCCGATGGCGGTCACCTTCAGCCGCTGGCCCTGCGCGTCCCATTCCTTCATGTGGCCGAGGGCCAGCCGCAGGACGTTGGTGTTCAGGCCGCCGCACAGACCCTTGTCCGAGGTGACGACGATCAGGCCGACACCGTCGATCCGTTCGCGCTGTTCCAGAAAGGGGTGGCTGTACTCGGTCAGCGCGTGCGACAGGTTGCCGGCCACGCGCCGGATCTTCTCGCTGTACGGGCGGGCCGCGCGCATCCGGTCCTGCGCCTTGCGCATCTTGGAGGCGGCGACCATCTCCATCGCCTTGGTGATCTTGCGCGTGCTCTCGACGCTCTTGATCTTGTTGCGAATCTCCTTGCCGCTTGCCATGGCAGTCCTCTCCCGGCGATCAGGCCAACGTCGCCTTGAACGCCTCGATCGCCTTGGAAAGCGCCTGCTCGGAATCCGCGTCAAGTTCCTTGGTGGCCTCGATCTTGTCGACGAGGTCGGCGTGCTTGTCCTTGATGAAGGCCTGCATCTGGCGTTCGACGTCGAGCGCCTTCTTCACCTCGATGCCGTCGAAATAGCCCTTGTTGACCGCCAGCAGGGTGATCGACATTTCGGCCACCGACATCGGCGAGTACTGCGGCTGCTTCATCAGTTCGGTCACCAGCCGGCCGCGGTCGAGCTGCTTGCGGGTGGCTTCGTCGAGGTCGGAGGCGAACTGCGCGAACGCCGCCAGCTCGCGGTACTGGGCCAGCGCCAGGCGCACGCCGCCGCCGAGCTTCTTGATGATCTTGGTCTGCGCCGCGCCGCCGACGCGCGACACCGAGATGCCGGCGTCGATGGCCGGGCGCACGCCGGAGTTGAACAGGTCGGTGTCGAGGAAGATCTGCCCGTCCGTGATCGAGATGACGTTGGTCGGCACGAAGGCCGAGACGTCGCCGGCCTGCGTCTCGATGATCGGCAGCGCGGTCAGCGAGCCGGTCTTGCCCTTGACCTCGCCGTTGGTGAAGCGCTCGACGTATTCCTCGTTGACGCGGGCGGCACGTTCGAGCAGGCGGGAATGCAGGTAGAACACGTCGCCCGGATAGGCTTCACGGCCCGGCGGACGGCGCAGCAGCAGCGACACCTGGCGGTACGCCCAGGCCTGCTTGGTCAGGTCGTCGTAGATGATCAGGGCGTCCTGGCCGCGGTCGCGGAAATACTCGCCCATCGTGCACCCGGCGTAGGGCGCGATGTACTGCAGCGCGGCGGACTCGGCCGCCGTGGCCGCGACGACGATGGTGTAGTCCATGGCGCCGTGCTCTTCGAGCTTGCGCACCACGTTGGCCACGGTCGAGGCCTTCTGGCCGATCGCCACGTAGATGCAGACGAGGTCCTTGCCCTTCTGGTTGATGATGGTGTCCACCGCCACCGCGGTCTTGCCGGTCTGGCGGTCGCCGATGATCAGTTCGCGCTGGCCGCGGCCGATCGGCACCATCGAGTCGATCGACTTCAGGCCCGTCTGCACCGGCTGGGAAACCGACTTGCGCCAGATCACGCCCGGCGCCACCTTCTCGATCTTGTCGGCCAGCTTGGCGTCGATCGGCCCCTTGCCGTCGATCGGCTGGCCCAGCGAATTGACCACGCGGCCGAGCAGTTCCGGGCCGATCGGCACTTCCAGGATGCGCCCGGTCGTCCTGACCGTGTCGCCTTCGCTGATGTGTTCGTACTCGCCGAGCACCACCGCGCCGACGGAATCGCGTTCGAGGTTGAGCGCCATGCCGTAGGAGCCGCCCGGGAATTCGAGCATCTCGCCCTGCATCACGTCGGCCAGCCCGTGCACGCGGCAGATTCCGTCGGTCAGGGACACCACCGTGCCCTGCGTGCGGGTCTCGGCGCCGATGTCCAGACTCTGAATCTTGTTCTTGATCAGTTCGCTGATCTCGGAAGGATTCAACTGCATCAATTTCTCCTAGTTCTTGAGCGCCGCGGCCATGGCGTCGAGCTTGCCGCGCACGGAGGCATCGAAGATCCGGTCGCCGACCGCCACCCGCACGCCGCCGATCAGGGCGGGTTCGATCTCCACCCGCCCCTGCAGGCGGCCGCCGAAATGCGCTTCGAGCTGTTTCAGCAACGCGGCCAACTGGGCCTCGTCGATCGGGAAGGCGCTGGCGATCAGGGCCTCCTGGACCCCGTCGTCCTCGCTTTTGAGGGTTTCGAAAATCGCGCTGATCTCCGCCAGCACGTCGAAGCGCCCGTTCTCGGCGAGCAGCGCGATGAAGGAAGCCAGTTCGCGGTTCTCCGGCTCGCCCGACAGCGCCATGAACAGATCGGCGATCTGCCCGGCGGAAAATTTCGGGTTGCCGACGACGTTCCCCATCTCGGGGTCGGCGGCGATCGCCGCGAGGCGGCGCAGGCGGTCGGACCATGCGGCCAGCGACCGGCCCTCCTTGGCCAGGCGGAATATTGCCTGCGCGTAAGGTCGGGCAATGGTGACTGATTCGGCCATGGGGGTTACAGATCCAGCTTGATCGCCGCCAGCAGGTCGGCATGCGCCTTGGCGTCCACCTCGCGCCGCAGGATTTTCTCGGCGCCGGCCACCGCCAGATCGGCGACGCGCTCGCGCAGGGATTCGCGCATGCGCGCTTCCTCCTGCTCGATCTCCGCCTTGGCCGCGGCCACCACCTTCTCGGCCTCGATGCGCGCGTCGGCCTTGGCCTGCTCGATGATCCGCTCGGCGCGCCGTTCGGCCTGGACGATCACTTCGGTCGCCTTCTCCTTGCCTTCGCGCATCGTTTCCGCGGCATGCTTGGCCGCCAGGGCCATGCTCTGCCGCCCGCGCTCGGCCTCCGCCAGACCTTCGGAAATCTTGGCGGCCCGTTCGTCGAGCGCCTTCACGATCGGCGGCCAGACGAACTTCATGGTGAACAGCGCCAGGATGATGAACACAGAAATCTGTGCCAGTAGCGTTGCGTTCAGATACACGTCGGATACCTCTTCCGTGGAATGGACGGGATCGTCCTCAGACGGCGATTACTTGAGGAAGGTCGAGATGGCGAACCACACGGAAATCCCGGTGCCGATGATGAACGCCGCGTCGATCAGGCCGGCGAGGATGAACATCTTGACCTGCAGTTCGTTCATCAGCTCGGGCTGGCGGGCCGAGGCCTCGAGGTATTTGCCGCCCATCAGGCTGATTCCGATGCAGGCGCCGAGCGCACCCAGGCTGATGATCATGCCGCACGCGATGGCAACGCTTCCGAATTCGATTTCCATGAATCTACTCCTCTGAGTTTATTTACAAACAAAAGCAACGAGCGAAAAGACGACTACCGTCGGCTAGTGGCTCTCGTGAGCCTGGCCGATGTACACCAGCGTCAGCATCATGAAGATGAAAGCCTGCAGCACCACGATCAGGATATGGAACAGCGCCCACAGCGTTCCCAGGATCAGATGGCCGAGCCAGAGCAGCGAACCGCCGACCAGCGGCAGCGAGGGAAAGGCCATGCCCATCAGGGCGATCAGCAGGAACAGCAGCTCCCCGGCGTACATGTTGCCGAACAGCCGCATGCCGTGGGAGACGGTCTTGGCCGCGAACTCGATGATCTGCATCACGAAGTTCGGGATGTAGAGCAGCGGATGGTTGCCGAACGGCGCGGTGATCAGTTCGTGCGCCCAGCCGCCGAGGCCCTTGATCTTGATGTTGTAGAAGATGCACAGCAGGAGCACGCCGATCGACAGGCCGAGCGTGCCGTTGAGGTCGGCCGTCGGCACCACGCGCAGGTAGGCGTGCGGATCGCCGGAGGCTTTCTGCCAGAGCAGCGGCAGCAGGTCGACAGGCAGGAAGTCCATCGCGTTCATCAGGAAGACCCAGATGAACACGGTCAGCGCCAGCGGCGCGACGAAGCGGCGCGACCGTTCGTTGTGCACGATCGCCTTGGCCTGGTTGCCGACCATCTCGATCAGGATTTCCAGCGCGGCCTGCCCCCGGCGGGGCACGCCGGAGGTCGCCTTGCGGGCGGCCAGCCACATGGCGAACAGGCCCGCCGCGCCGAGCGCGATGGAAAAAAAGAGGGTGTCGTAGTTGATGATCGAGAAGTCGACCATCGTGTTTTGCGGGTGTCCGGATGAATTCAGGTTCGCCAGATGGTGGAGGACATACTCGCCGGCATTCGGCGCGCTCGCGGCAGCTTCATGACCTGTTGTCGACATGTTCAGTTCTTTTTCCAGAAACCCCAAAAAAACAATGCCTGCGTGGCGAGCACCAGACCGATCAGCAGGGAAGGCACGTGCAGATCGTCGTACTCCTGCGCGATCACGAACAACAAACCGACGATGAGCGCCAGCTTGAAAATCTCGCCGAGCAGGAAACTGGCGAGAAAACCGGCTCCCGGGCGGACGGCGGCGAATTTCAGGTACAGCGCCAGAAACAGATTGGGGAAAAGGCACACGCCTCCTCCCAACGCAGCGGAAATGCCTCCCGGGGAGCCGGCCATCAATCCGCCCACGGCCGATGCCATTGCCACTGCCGCTGTCTGCAACAGAATCACCCTGAACATTTTGGTCTAAGTGATGCCCCGAGGAATTCCCGCGACCCGGCGTGAAACGGCATAATCATTGCACGGCTGCCCTCCCTAACGCAACCATCGGAAATCCCCAATGGATCGCACGCGAACGGCGGGACAGGAATGGGAAGCACCTCAGCGGAAGCGCTGCAGAATGCCGTCCAGCTGATCCAGGTCGCCGAACTGGATCTGTATCCTGCCCGCTCCTTTCTTGTTGGCCCGTATCTCGACGCGCGCGCCCAGGATGTCCGAAAGCTCCTCCTGCAGGCGCAGCACGTCGCGGTCGGGCGCTTTGACCTCGGCCGCCTTCGGAAGTTTCAGCGAATTCTGCGCCAGCCGCTCGGCTTCGCGCACCGACAATCCCTTCTGCACCACGCGCTGGGCGAGCTGGATCTGCAGGGCGCCGGCCAGGGGCAGCAGCGCGCGGGCGTGGCCCATGTCGAGCTCGCCGGACATCAGCAGCTCCTGCACCGGCGGGGCGAGCTGCAGCAGACGCAGCAGGTTCGAGGCCGCCGGGCGGGAGCGGCCGACCGCGTCCGCCGCCTGCTGGTGGGTCATGGAGAATTCGTCGATCAGGCGCTGCAGGCCCTGCGCCTCCTCCAGCGGGTTGAGGTTCTCGCGCTGGATGTTCTCGATCAGCGCCATGGCCAGCGCCGACTCGTCGGGAATCTCGCGGATCAGGGTCGGGACCTCGGTCATCCCGGCCATCTGCGCGGCGCGCCAGCGGCGTTCGCCGGCAACGATCTCGTAGCGTTACTCGCCGGCCGCGCAGCCGAGCGGCCGCACCAGGATCGGCTGCATCAGGCCCTGGGCGCGGATCGACGCGGCCAGTTCCGCCAGCGATTCCTGATCCATGCGCGTGCGCGGCTGGTACTTGCCGGGCTGCAGGCTGCCCACCGGCAGCGTGCGCTGCTGCTCCCTGCCCGGCGCCTCGTTGCCGGCGAGCAGGGCGTCGAGGCCGCGGCCGAGTCCCTTCATTTTCATGCCTGTGCTCCTTGTTCGGCGGCGGGCTGCGCGGCGCCGTCGCGGCGGTCGAGCAGTTCCTGCGCCAGCGCGCCGTAGGCCTGCGCGCCCTTGGACAGGCGGTCGAAGGCGATCACCGGCTTGCCGTAGGACGGCGCTTCGGCCAGGCGCACGTTGCGCGGGATGATGGTGCGATAGACCTTGTCGCCGAAGTGCCCGACGAGCTCGCCGGAAACCTGCTGCGTGAGCGTCGAGCGCGGATCGAACATGGTGCGCAGCAGGCCTTCGATCTCCAGCCTGGGATTGAGCTTGGCGCGCACCTTCTTGAGCGTGGCCACGAGGTCGGTCAGGCCCTCCAGCGCGTAGTACTCGCACTGCATCGGGATCATCACGGCGTGCGCGGCGGCCAGGCCGTTGACCGTGAGCATGTTGAGCGCCGGCGGGCAGTCCATCAGGACGAAGTCGTAGTCGCCGAGGACCGGCGCCAGCGCGTCGCGCAGGCGGAATTCACGTCCGTCCATTTCGATCAGTTCGACTTCCGCGCCGGCCAGGTCGCGGTTGGCGGGCAGGATGTCGAAGCCGAACTCGGTGTGGAGGCGCGCCTTGGCGAGCGTGGAACGCCCGATCAGGATCTGGTAGACCGTCGGCAGCGCCTCGCGCTTGACCACGCCGCAGCCGGTGGTGGCGTTGCCTTGCGGGTCGAGGTCGACCATCAGCACGCGCTGGCCGAGCGCGGCCAGGCACGCCGACAGGTTGACGGCGGTGGTCGTCTTGCCGACGCCGCCCTTCTGGTTGGTCACTGCCAGTATTCTCGCCACCTTGTTGTTCTCCTGACGTTCTCCCTGAGCCGCTCAATCCGCCGCGACGCGGCGCATCACGACCAGGTGCCGCTCCCCGTCGATCCCGGGCACGCGCAGCGGATGCACCGCCTCGACGCGCACGCCGCCGGGCAGGCGGGCGATTTCGCCGTCCGGCCGGACGCCCTTCATGGCCAGCCAGGCGCCGTCGGCGGCCAGCAGATGCCGCGACAGCGCGGCGAAATCGGCCAGTTCGGCGAAGGCGCGGGACACGATCGCGGCAAAGCCATCCGCCGGATGATACTGTTCGACGCGCCCGCCGTGAACGGCGACGTTCGGCAGCTCCAGTTCGATGGCCGCCTGCCGCAGGAACGCCGCCTTCTTGGAATTGCTGTCGAGCAGCGTCACGGAAAGGTCCGGCCGGGCGATGGCCAGCGGAATCCCCGGCGTGCCGCCGCCGCTGCCGACGTCGAGCAGCCGGCCGCCGGGAACGCAGGGCAGGATCGACAGCGAATCGAGCAGATGGTGGCTGACGGCCTGGTCCTCTTCCTTCAGCGCGGTCAGGCTGTAGGTGCGGTTCCACTTGTAGAGCAACGCGAGGTAGGCGAGCAGTTTTTCGCGCGGCGCCGGCGGCACGTCCACGCCCATGGCCGCCAGCCCGCGCGCGAGTTCTTCCGCCGGATTCATGCGTTGCCGCGCGGCGCCGCGAGCGCGGCACGCTTGAGGTAGACGAGCAGGATCGAGATCGCCGCCGGCGTCATGCCCTGGATGCGCGAGGCCTGGCCGATGGTCTGCGGCCGGTGCCGGATCAGCTTCTGGCGGATCTCGGCCGACAGGCCGCCGATGCGCATGTAGTCGATATCGTCCGGCAGCCGCGTGTCCTCGTGGGCCTGGTTGCGCGCCACTTCCTCGGCCTGCCGCTCGATGTAGCCGTGGTACTTGGCCTGGATCTCGACCTGCTCGACGACGAGCGGATCGGCCAGGCCTGCGCCGCCGATGCTCAGGGACATCAGGCCGGCGTAGCTTACGTCCGGCCGGCGCAGCAGGTCGAACAGCGTGTATTCGTGCTCGATCGGCTTGCCGAGCACCGCCGTCAGCGCGGCCATGTCGACGCGGTCCGGGTGCACCCAGGTCGACTTGAGGCGTTCCTGCTCGCGGGCGATCGCCTCGCGCTTCTCGCAGAACGCGGCCCAGCGCGCCTCGCCGACCAGCCCGAGCCGGCGGCCGGTCTCGGTCAGGCGCATGTCGGCGTTGTCCTCGCGCAGGGACAGCCGGTATTCGGCACGGCTGGTGAACATCCGGTACGGCTCGGACACGCCGCGCGTGATCAGGTCGTCGACCAGCACGCCGAGATAGGCTTCGTCACGGCGCGGCGACCACGCTTCCTTGCCCTGCGCCTGCAGCGCGGCGTTGGCGCCGGCCAGCAGGCCCTGCGCGGCGGCCTCCTCGTAGCCGGTCGTGCCGTTGATCTGCCCGGCGAAGAACAGGCCCTTGACGGCCTTGGTCTCCAGCGACGCGGAGAGCCCGGTCGGATCGAAATAGTCGTACTCGATGGCGTAGCCCGGCCGCAGGATGTGGCAGTTCTCCAGCCCCTTCATCGAGCGCACCAGCGCCAGCTGCACGTCGAACGGCAGGCTGGTCGAGATGCCGTTCGGATAGATTTCGTGCGTCCCCAGCCCCTCGGGTTCGAGGAAGATGTTGTGGCTGCTCTTGCCGGCGAAGCGGTGGATCTTGTCCTCGATCGACGGGCAGTAACGCGGCCCGACGCCTTCGATGACGCCGGTGTACATCGGCGAGCGGTCGAGCCCGCCGCGGATGATCTCGTGCGTGCGTTCGTTGGTGCTGGTCACCCAGCACGGCAGCTGGCGCGGATGCTGCGCCGCCCGGCCGAGGAAGGAGAACACCGGCAGCGGATCGTCGGAGTGCTGCTCCGGCAGCGCCGAGAAATCGATCGTCCGGCCGTCGAGGCGCGGCGGCGTGCCGGTCTTCAGCCGGCCCGCCGGCAAATGCAGTTCGCGCAGGCGCGCGGCCAGCGACACCGACGGCATGTCGCCCATGCGCCCGCCGACCGACTGCGACAGGCCGACGTGGATGCGCCCGTCGAGGAAGGTGCCGGCGGTCAGCACCACCGCGCGTGCCGAGAAGCGGATGCCGTGTTGCGTGACCGCGCCAGCGACGCGCTCGCCTGCGACGATCAGATCGTCGCAGGCCTGCGCGAACAGCCACAGGTTCAGCTGGTTCTCCAGCCGCGCGCGGATCGCCTGCTTGTACAGCACGCGGTCGGCCTGCGCGCGCGTGGCGCGCACCGCCGGCCCCTTGCTGACGTTGAGGATGCGGAACTGGATGCCGGCTTCGTCGGTAGCCGCCGCCATGGCGCCGTCGAGCGCGTCCACCTCCTTGACCAGATGCCCCTTGCCGATGCCGCCGATCGACGGGTTGCAGCTCATCGCCCCGAGCGTGTCGAGGTTGTGCGTGAGCAGCAGCGTCCGGGCGCCCATGCGCGCGCTGGCCAGCGCCGCTTCGGTCCCGGCGTGGCCGCCGCCGACCACGATCACGTCGAAGGAATCGGGATACTGCATGGCAATGGAAGGGTTCGGAAGGTACTGGGGAGTTGCCGCGAAAGGGTCTGGATTCTACGCCAATTCGCTGAAAAATAACAGGTTTCAGGCCGATTCCGAAGGCTGGCGCGCACATTGCTTGCCTGACGGCCCGCAGTCGCGTAACGTATTTATTCCATGAGCTTACCTGTCCCCCAGAACACACCCGACCTGCTCCGGCGGTTGAACAAAGGCCTCGAACGCCTGCGCGTGCTGATCATCGACCGGCACAGCGGCGCGCGCAATTCCTTGCGCATCCTGCTGTCGACGCTCGGCATCACCGCCATCCACAACGCGGCGGCGTCGGCGGAGGTGCTGCGGCTGGTCAAGGCCTACGACTTCGACATCGTCTTCGCCGACTACGTGCTTGAGGACGGCCGCGACGGCCAGCAGCTGCTGGAGGAACTGCGGCAGAAGCAGCTCATCTCGCTGTCGACGGTGTACATGCTGGTCACCGCCGAGCGCGCCTACCGGAACGTCGTCTCGGTCGCCGAACTGACGCCCGACGACTACCTGATCAAGCCGTTCACCGCCGAGCTGCTCGAAGCGCGCCTGATCCGGGCGCTCTACAGGAAGCAGTTCTTCGAACAGGTCTTCCGCCACCTCGACAACGGCGCCTTCGTCGACGCGCTGGCCGCGTGCGAGGCGCTGCTCGGCAAGGACGAACAGCTGCTGCCCGAGGTGCTGCGCCGGAAGGGCGCCATCCTCAACGCGCTCGGCCGCCACGAGGAAGCGCGGGCGGTCTACCGGCAGGCGCTCGAATTCACCGCCGCGCCGTGGGCGCGCATGGGGCTGGCCGCCGCCCTGCGCGGCCTCGACGATCTGGCCGAGGCGGAGAACATCGGCTCGGCGCTGATCGGCGAGTTTCCCGAGTACCTCGCCGCCTACGACTTTGTCGCCAGCGTGTGCGAGGAGCAGGGCAAGCTCGCCAAAGCCCAGGAAATGCTGCAGAAGGCCGTGGCCATCTCCCCGAACAATTCGCTCCGCCAGCGCCTGGTCGGCGACGTGGCCGTACGCAACAACGACCTCGACGCCGCCGAGCGCGCCTACGGCAAGGTGCTCGAACGGCGGCGCGGCTCCTCGCTGCGGGCCGTCGACGACTACACCAACCTGACGCGGGTGATGCTGGACCGCGGCCACACCGAAGGCGCCCGCCGGGTGACGCAGGAACTGCGCCGCGACTGGCGCGGCGATGCGCGCGGCGAACTCGCCGCGCTGGTCATGGACAGCCTGTGCGCCGGCCAGGAAGGCGAGCCGGCCAAGGCCCGGCAGACGCTGGAAAAGGCCCTGGCCCTGCACGAGACGATGCAGGGCGACGCCGATCCGGCCGGTCCGGCGCAGAAAATCGCCGTCGATCTGGCGCACGCCTGCCTGGCGGCCGGCGACGAGCTCCGGGCGCAGGAAATCCTCGGCCGGGTCGCCGCCGAGCACCACGAGGACCGCGACACGATCGCCCGCATCCAGTCCGTTTTCGCCAAGACCGGCAAGGAGGACGTCGGCCAGGACCTGCTCGCCCGGGTCGGGCGGGAAATCGTCGAACTCAACAACCGGGGCGTGCTGGCGGCGCGCAGCGGCGACGACCGGGCCTCGGTGCAGACGCTGATCGAGGCGGCCGAGCGCGTGCCCAACCTGCAGTTCCTGACCGACGCCTGCAAGGCCATCTACGCCCTGCTCGACCGCTCCGGCTGGAACGAGGAGCTGGCCGGCCGCGCCCTGCGCTACCTCGCGGCGCGCGAGCACTCGCGCGCCGAACTGGCCACCAAGCTGGCGCGCCACGTGGCGCCCGAGGACGACCCGGACGCCGTGGCGCGCGTGCTCGACGAACTGGCCGCCAAGGGCTTCATCGACGAGGCGCGCGTGGCCGAATCCGTGGTGCGCCACGCCCCCTGCCCGGTGCTGGTGGTGCGCA
>JADHEE010000712.1_pt1 | contig 11785 bp, 7 predicted proteins | sample 8952401 | NCBI WGS metagenome assembly JADHEE01 (sample SAMN16124438, study PRJNA663242) | bioreactor sludge metagenome | isolation source: sludge (ammonium) | place: India:Bengaluru | collected 2019-02-28
CCAGTGATAATCATACCAAAACAGTTTTGATGATCTATCGCATTATTTGGAAATCCACGCACAACGTTATCGGTGGTGCTTAAATGGAACTGCGCAGATGCAGATATCCCTTGACAGGAAGAATCTGTGCCAGAGGCGGAAACAACAATGTTGTTACGCATGGTATTAAAGTAACCTTGAGATGTTCCAATCTGATTGCGCATTAAAATACCCCAAGCGCAATTGGTGCAAATATTCCCCTCCATAACAGCATGTTCGTTCTCGTTGAACCAGATACTACAGCGGTAATTACCTTCGCCTAGCAACCCGCATCTATCTGTGACATTGTTTCGTGCAACAACACGAGAAGCGGAGCTGTAGATAGCTGTGCGTCCGGTATTCACAATTCTACAACTCTCAACAACTGTGCCTGGTGCTGTAGATTCCACATTAATTCCAAGAACTGTTGCGCCGTTGCTTCCTTCAATACGTATACGCCGAACAACATGATCCGCATTTCTCACCCTCAAAACTGCATCATTGAAACTTTCTGGATTAGTAACAACAATTCCAAAGTTTTGTAAGATCACTGATGAGGTGTTATTTACGAAGCATCCAGCATTAATGTTAAATGTTGCGCCTAATCCATCAATAATTGTATTTTGTGAAATGGCAGCTGCTATTGCTGCGTTAATTGCTGTATGCGCCGTAGGAGTAGTAGCATCAACTCTTGGGAGCGCACCGAACATATACGGAGAAATGTACCCAACATTCATCCGAACCCAAGCAGACCCACCTGATGTTTTGATAACCGTACCGTTATTGTCGGTGTAACCTGAACCAGCAAGTACCGCTCTAAACTGTCCACCACCATAGCCGGTGTTTGCCGTGTGCTCCCGCACAGTGATGCGCTGCTTGTCGAAAGATGGCTCGATTGCCCTCAACTGTGCAATCGTCTGACATTCACCAATGTTTTTTTCACCATCAGGTTTAGCCAGTTCGATCAGAACATCAGAGGCAGAGCCGGAAGGAGGAATAACAACTATGGGATTACCAGCGCTGTCGAAAGCTGGCATCTTATTGGCACGTGCGGCTGCGTCAGGAAGTTGAGGGATAGGCTCCGGGACGCGCAGAGTACGGCTCAGGTTTCCACTTGCCAGCGTATCGACATAGTTCTTGGTGGCCGCGTCCTGAGGGTCTCGCGGGTCGCGCAAATTCCTGATGTAGTAGATCAGCATCGTCAGTTTATCGAACGCGTCTTCATGAACTTCTGCGAAGAACTTACCCTGGTTGCGCAGATCGGTTTCCTGCGTTGGCTCCAGCTCACGAGCAATAGAGATCTGCCAGCCATTCGTCAGCGGAGTTGTGAGCACCACATTTCCGCCGTTATAGCCACCAGCATTCGTTACTGTGTAATCAGTGTCTAACACCAGAACAGTTATGTTTTCGTCAAGATCGACAACCGAGACTGCCAGATCTGTTTTTTTGAAAATTCGGAAGGTATACGGGAAGGATGTCGTAACGCCGTTCCCGGTGTAATCGTTATGGTCAACTACGGTTGATACCGTCATGGCCTGTCTCCAGTAAAGCAGCGCCCGGCGCGCGTGCATCATCTGGACAGTTTATTACCTGGCAATCCTTATATGAATTGAATGAATAACAATCGCCAAACTTATTACCTTTCGGGTAATTCACAAATCGTGCTGGATAGTCTTTAGGACTTTTGCTACTGTACATACATACAGTCAATGCATGGAGAATATCAGATGCAACGTCAGTATCATCACCCGCTGGAAAAAGGCTTTGCCGAACGCATACACACGCCGGGAGGCGTCCGCTCCCTTGTTGAAGATTCGCACCTGATGACGTTGCTGCGGCAGTTGGGTGACGATGGCTTTAATGTTGATGGCCCGATGGCAGAGCTGACTGCCCTGGTGAACTATGTCACCAGCTCGCAGATGTCCATGAAGGATCTGCAGATGCATCTTGATTACTGCGTGGAAAAGTTGAAGCAGGAAACGACATAAAGAAAAGGCCGCATTAGCGGCCTAGTGACATGTCACATAAGCGGTAATTTAAACACTATCGCAGCGACAATAACGAAGGTCGCGAAGTAAACGACCTTCGCCGATGTCTCTCCTAACCATCCTTTCCTGATCGCGAATATTACCACCCATAGATAACCCGTACCGCAGACCACTACGGCAGCAAACCAGAACAGAATCATGCCTATATTAATCAAAATATCTATCATTGCCCCACTGCCTTTCCGAGATCAGGCGCCCGACGCGGCGATGTTTCACCAGGCTCCCACCAGCTAGTTGTATTGAATTCCCGCTGCGCACGGTCCCTTACCCGGTCGTTATAGCCTGGGTTTGCCATCTCCTGCAGTTGCTGCAGTATCAGGTGGTTGGTGATTGCTTTCGCGTACCAGAGATTAGCGAATGGGGTGATCATGCGGGCTGTCTTCAGCGCATCGGCACCGAAAGATGTTTCCTCGCCCTGAAGCGCCTTCTGCGGGTTCGTGATCAGTAGTTTGGTTAACTGTTCTGCGAAGCTGAGCACCGGGCCGCCAATGGTTGCCGCGATGCTTGAGCCATATTGCGTATGGTCCTGGAAGAGGAAATCGCCGTAGATACCGAATGATCCCCCCTTCAGCAACGCCTGTACCCATGTAGTTGGCTTTGTCATATCCAGCGGATCATTACCGGTCAACAGGCTGTTCATCTGGTTTGCAAACATCCCTGCCAGTGTCGTACCAGCAATGTATGAAGCGAGGAATTTAAGCGCCGGCACAGTATCGAGATCATTGGCTCGGTTCACCAGTTGGCGGAACCCGGCAAACGGCGTTGTTTTGAAGAGCATAAAGCTCTTAATCAACTGCCCGGCATCGTCACGGGCATAGGTGTCCAGGCCAGTGGCAGTCGTTACGGCGCTGGTCATTTCACCGTGTGTGATGCCCAGTAATTTCTGAGCGGCTTCGGCGCGGGCATTGCGAACCATGCGCGTAATGGTCTGTTCTGCCTCAGCGTCGAATGCTTCTTTCATCCGTTTCAGGCGCTCAGGAGGAAGATCGCCAAGCGCGGCCAGAGCTGCTTCACTCCCGGCGCGAACCTGTGCAATACGGTCTGCCATGATTCCGGTGATCACGTCGTCAGGCACGGCATAAATAGCGTCAGGCGTCATGCCCTTATGCCCGGCGGTGGTCATTGGCTGAAGGTCTGCCGCTGCCATGATAGCCCAGTCCTCATTGCTCCAGCCTTTGTTGGCCAGGATAGTTTTATCTGACCCTTTAACATCGTCCAGCGTCTTAAATTTGCGGGTGAGCTCACCAATGTTTTTGTACATCAGCAGGCCGAACGCCGCTTTGTTGGCGCGGTCCATTGCGATCAGTCCTGACCACTTCAACGTCTTCTCTGCAAACCAGCCAGTGATTCCGCGCGACAGGTCAAAGCCGCCCATCTTCGATACAACAGCAGCGTGAGAATCCACCAGCAGGCCCAGTTCAGCATTCGCCCTTTTCGCGTCAACACTGAAAAGGTTCTTGATGGTGTTGGCTGACAGGCGCATGCCGTCGCGGGTGAAACCGAGCGCCTGGGCATTGGCGCGCATAATGGCCTGGTCGCTGGTTGCTGTCAGGACGCTGGTACCGAGCATGGCGCTGGTCATCAGGTTACGAAGACCGCCAACTGCTGACGTGAACACGCTCGATGTGGCCGCGCCGTTAAGCCCGGCCATAGAGTTAAACATCCGCTCGACCATCTTGCGTTCTTCGTTCATCTTGCCCACTTCCTTCCCGCCGGTTACCGCACGCTGATATACGCGGTCCAGCACCAGGGAAAAGTTGCGGGCAGCATCAGGGCCGAAGGCTTTAACGACACCCAGATCGCGGGATGAAGACTGCAGGTGCGACATCATCACGCCCACCACAGGCTGCTGCGTATAGCGCTCCATGTAGGCAAAGTGTGATTGTGCATCCTTGAACGCCATCACCCTGCTCTGTGAGCCACGGTTTTTTATCCCGCCGGTGCCCATGAACGCGCCCGGGTCGATTTTGTTGGCGCCGTCGGTGGCCTTCGTTTCAAAGATCGCTTCCAGCGCCTGGCGGTACTCGATGTCATTCATCGGGCTGCCGTCCGGATTAACGTAGTTGCTGCGATCCTGAGTGTTGTAAACGTCATCCACCCACGCCTGACGGGCGAATTCAATCGGCGGCTGGCGGCCTGACAGTCGAGCTTTGGCCTGTTCTGCCACTGGCAATGATGCCAGCCATTCATCACGCCCGGCGTTGCGAATAAAATCGGCGTCGTCCACATACGGCAGGTGCCAGTCGTCGCGAAGGCCAATATCGAAACCGTTATCGTTCATCTCCTGGCGGGCACGGCTGGTTACGTCATTCCATACCTGTGCGATTTTCTTCGCCTGCGGGTTACTGGTGTCTTCTCCGTAAAGCTCTTTCAGGATCTGGAACTGTGCCGACTTCGCCGCCTGCTGGTCGAAAAGGTTGCGGAATCGCTGCTCGCCGAGCGCCTTGCTCTGTTCGAAGAATTTGCGTACATCATCACCAGCTTTGAGCAATTCAGCGCTGAGCTGGCGTGACCAGTCCTGATATGCGCCGGTAGCCAGTTCCTCAGCCGATGTAACTGCAATATCTTTGCCGTCTGTTGTGCGCCGCCCTGCGAAGATAAACTGCTGCAAATTGGCGGGTGTTTGCTGCTCTGGCGGGATATTAGCGTCGAGGGTATCTGTCACCCTGCTGATGGCGATCGCGTTCTGAGCCACGCGCTGGCGCTTCTTATAGACGTCATGCACAACGCGCTGACGAACAAGATCGGCGGCCTCCATATACGTCTGTGCATCAGGGATGCCAGTCTTGCCTTCCCTGGCATTTTTTTTATGCACCTGGCGCACGGCTTCTTTGATGCGGTCCTCAATACCTTTCAGCTCGTCAGCCTTTGGCTGTCGGCCAAGTGTCTGCGCAATGGCTTCAACACATGCCTGTTTCATTATGGGTTCCTCAGGAAGCACGCGGCGGCGATGGAATACACTTTCGATTCGTTCTGTACGGTCTGGATTTGTTCGTCAAAGTCAGCCAGTACTTCGGATAGTTTCGCCGGCTGCCCGGTGTCTGGGTGCGTAATTGTCAGATCCGGATTGGTGGTCGCCATATCACGAGCCGCCATCAGGTCGTAACTGTTGGATGAAATCGCCTGGCCGGTATCGGGATCAACACTGACCTGTCCGCCAGTTTCGTCTGCTGCCGTGAATGCACTTTCGGCGCGCGGCGCCGGAGCCTCTCCAGCCAGTTCTGACGGCGTTTCATATCTGACACCATTCTCTTCGAAAACCTGCTGCATTGCATGGTACTGCTCGTTTGCTGATTCCAGCATGCCGGGACGCGCCGGACCATCCAGCCCGCGCGCCATCATTCCGACGTTAACAGGCTGGCCATCATTCAGTTGCCGGTACGCTTCATCCATGGCAGCCACATGGCTGTTAATACTCTCATTGCTGGCGTGCAGCACAGGGGATGATTCAAGATCGTAATACAGACCTTCATTCAGCGTGTGAGCTGCATCGATGTCGCTCGGCTTAATAGCAGGAATATCTGGCGCGGCGGAAGGCTCTGTAACTGGTGCCTGAGCATCAGCTCGCGCCGGTGCGCCAGGCGCATCCGTTACTGGCGTAGCTTCTGCCACAGGTGATGGCTCTGCGGTTGCGTCAGGTACGCTCTGCACCTCTGCCGCCGGGATCGGTGCTTCAGCATCAGGCGGTGGCGGTACGTCAGCATTTCGCGCGGCCAGGTGATGGGCACCACCAAATGCTCCACCCAGCACTGCATCCACCAGCATCGCCTGGCCGTCGAATACCCGGTACTGTTTCGCCATCTCGGTGTAGCCTTTCTCCTCCAGCGTTTCGCCGACGGAGTAACGGTTCAGGCCACCGAACCCGGTGTTGATTGCCACACCTGAGGCGATGCGCGTTGCCAGCGTGGTGCCGACGGCAGCGGGTAAGGCCATGCCCGCCGCGTTGAACAAACTCTGCTGTGTCGCCAGGTTGCGCGCCGTCGACTCGTCTACGCCCTTCCCTTTAAAATCCTGATAGGACTGCTCATACGTCGAGCTGAATGCTGTAGCTGCGCCGACGGCCGGACCGCCGACAATGGTCGCACCAATGGCCGGCACGAACTGACCGAGTCCATAAAGAACCTCGGCAGCGGTGCCCTGGCTACCCGCATCCGGCTTCACATACCCGCGCGCATCCTGCAACTGCTTGCCGATCGTGTCGTATGTTTCATTCAGCGCTTTGTCGGCATCTGGAAACATAACGCGGAAGATATTGACCGTTGGCGCCACGTCTGCGGTGAATGCCGGATCGCTGATCAGGCGTTTACTGAATCCGACGGCAGACTGAGCCAGGCCGAGAGTACCTTCCGCCACGCCGCGCACCGGCGCAGCAATCGAGCCCTGGAAGAATGTCGGCTCATAATCTTCTGGCCGTGCCGGATTGGCTGCTGCTTTATCTTCGGTCCACGCTTTGCCTTCCGGAGCCAGAGAAAACACATCAGACATTATTCTACCCTCACGACGATAGCTTCATTGGTTTTCGGGTCCGTTGCCCAGCGCCCGCTGCCGCTTACCAGCCGATACTGGTTGTTGCCAATGTTGACTGGCGTGAAGTTTGATGCGGCGTTGACGTTCAGCCCGGCATCTTTTAGAGCCTGCTGCGCAGATGCGGTGTATCGATCTTTGAATGTTGATTTGTCCATGCCAAACGGCATTACGACATCACCGCCATTGAATCCCTTGTATACGCCGCCTGTGGCGTACTGAGCTGCCTTCTCCACTACGTCAGAGTTGGCTGCATCCGTTCGCGTCATGGAGGCGTCTCCAAACTGATAAGCGATACCGGCGTAAGCGGCTTTGAACAGGTTGTAGCTCAACTGCCGCGCCTGCGGATTATTGGCGAATGCGTTACCTACCTGATCGTCGAATGCGCGTTTCATCTTATCTTCGCTCGGCAGCTGGACCGGAGTAATGCCAGCGTCTTTCATTGCTTTCGTTGGGTTAAGCAACTGGTCACCGGCCAGGATCACCTTCGAAACATCGTACTTATTCATGGTCGGCTTATAACCAATGAACTGACTGTAGGCGATAGACGGCTTTGTATTGTCGTACTGGTTGTCAGGCGTGCCCAGCAGCAGCGCAGAATAGGCGGTGGCTGCATTGTTCGGTGCGATGGCTGACGCGACCTGGCGCATTGCCGGAGCAGACAACGTTTCCCCCATGCTCTGCAGCAGACTGATGGTCTGGTTAACGTCTTTGGTTCCGCGCACCTGCTCGGAGAGTGCTGCAGCCTCCTCGCTCGACAGGATCGGCGCATTGATGCCCAGTGCGCGCAGGCTTTCCTGAGAGGAGAACCGGTTTGCCACCTCCGCAGTAATGTCGTTAGGGTTGTTGCTGGCGATCGGCTTATAAGCGCCAATCTCTACCGCAGCGTTGAACGGATTATTCTGGCGCTGGCTGATCACCTTCGTGGCCGCAGCCGATACCTGATCGAATAATTCGGCACGGGAAGCATATCCCTCTCCTGTTTCCTCAGTCCCTGGCTTCAGCTGATTGACGTAGGCTGTGATGCTGCTCGTCGGCATGTTGCGGAATGAGCCAATGTACTGCCCGGCGATCTGCGTGTTCCTGAACTCGGTGTAACGGAGATTACCTTCCCGCACCCCATAGGCCGCCAGGAAGTCAGTCTGAGTCGGAGCGTTCGGGAAATCCACGCCGCGCATATATGCCGCGCTGGCATCGCGCACGCGTCCGTCGATATTTGTTCGATACTCTGCCTGCTGCTGCTTACGGATCTGATCAGCCTGACGGAGGAAGGTTGCCTGCGCTTCAGGAGATGCCGCGTCGAACGCCGCGTTGCCGGTGTAACGTTTTGTGCTGGTCGGCAACTGAGACAGGCCAATAGCCGCGCTTACGCCGGTGGCAAGCTGCTGGTCACTGTAAGGCTGGCTACCGTTCTCATGCTGGATGATTGCAGCACACAGGGCCTTCAGTGTGTCTGGGTTTGACGCATCAAGCTGCTGATCCGGAGTTACGCCGAGCTGTGCGCATACTGCCTGAATGTAAGCATCGGTGTTGTTATTGTCAGACGGCGGCGCCCAGCGGTTTATAATGTCACTGACGGTATCGATACCCTGGCGCTGGTAAGACAGCAGGTTGCGGCCAAGCGCGCGGATGCCATGCTCCGGAGTTTCGAATTTGGCAAATCTGCCATCATCACCGGTCTGACCAACCCATGGATTAGTTTTGCTGTATTCGAGGTTTCCTGGGTTGTTATTGCGAATGCCTCGAGCACTGTCACCGGAACCGCCTTCAGATAACGCACGACGTGATCCAACAGCCGTGTCGCTCAGCTCGCCATTGCTCTGGATAAACTCGATAGAGTTGTTAGCAGACCACTGAGAAAGAGCCGTATCAGCAACCTTCTCTTTGAATTCGGTCTTTTTCGCCTGAATCTGCTCGGCGCTCCAGCCATGCGCTGCGCCATAGGTTTCGATCTGCTGAAAGGTCTGCTGGTTGTACAGCACATAGTTGGCGTTATCGCCGTATGCAGATGCTGCCAGTTTCCCGTTGTTCTCCAGCGTAGCCTGAAATTGCCCCTCTTCGTAGGCGTTGAGCTGGCTGATCTCGTGGCGCCCGGCCTGCGTCGTGAACTGGATACGCTGCTGCTGTGCTTGCTGAAGGAACCCGGCACGGGCACCTTCTGGCAGGGTCATGGCGATCTGCTCTGCCTGGGAATCAAACTGCTGGGTGTACTCCTGGCCCTTACCCAGTGCATTCTTACCCTGAAGATTCAGCAGGCCGGTATCGGGGTTCGTAAGGAGATCACTCGATACCTGACTCAGTTGCAGCGATGCATCCTGCGCCTGGGCAACATCCGCCCGCTGCTTGGCCTGCGCGAACATGTCGATAGCCTTTGGCGCCACCTGAGAAATGACGTCGCCGACATTGGGCTGCTCGAATGCCTGAAGGCCGGGAGACTGGAATCCACGACTTTCAACCTGGCGACCGGTGACTGTTGGTACTGTTGGCATTTTGGTATCTCCTTATCTACCGGTACGCGTGCCGACTGCCGCGCTGATTGGTGCGGCTTTCTGCGAGAACGGCGACCATGTACCGCCAGCCATTTGATAGGCGCCATACGCCTGCAGCGGCGTAGTAAGCAACGTGGTAGCGGCCCCCATATTCCCCTGCTTACGCGCTGATACCGCCTGGGCGTCATAGTTTGCAGACTGGACCTGATAGCCGTAAGCCTCGCGCTGGGCGTTGTTAACGGTCGTCAGAGCATCCAGCGTGCCGAACTGTGCGGTATCTCCGAAGATATCCAGAGCGTTACCGGTTGAGAGGTCAGCGCCAGTGGCCCCCATGGTTGCCGCCTGGGTGCCGGCTGCCTGGCGATTACGGCGTCGCACTTCCTCGGCCTGGGCGTTGCCGCGGTTAATTGAGTCCTGCGCCTGCGCTTCTGCCACGTCAGCATTTTGTTTCGCAACTGCTGACGTATATTTCCCTGTCTGATACTGGTTGTAAGCGGACAGCGCGCCTGCCGCGAGTGTCGCACCGGCTAAAATTGTGGTGGGTTCACACATTATTTTCTCTCCATGTGGAAGCGGTGAAACAGAAGACCGTGAGCGCCGTATGGCTGTGGTTCTTCAATGGTGAATCCAAGCCAGTGCAGCCATATACGCGCTGTGTGGTTGCGGGCATCAACATAGTTTTCAAGATACGGGTAAACAGCCAGCATTGCATTGACCACTTTCCCGCAGCGGCGCAGGAAGGTACGCTGGTATTTCTCCAGCGCATCGGTACCCACCAGCCAGGGGATGCCGTTGCCGCCGATCATAGACGCAGGGGCCACGCCGAAGATGGTCACCACCTCGCCGTTTATCAGCCCTGCACAGGCGAATGTTGATGTGCGTAGACCGGTTTCCAGAACGCGGCGCGGGCTCCATCCGTTTGTCGCCAGGAATTCATCAACATCAGCCTGGCGGACATGCGGGAGCATGGTTTCGATATGTTCCTGGGCTGCCGGTACGATCTGAGCTTTAATCATCAGAATCCCCCGACCGTCAATCGCGGCAGGACCGCCAGAACAGAAAGCGGCAGTGGGTCGAGCTGGCGCACCTTAACGCGTCCGTTCTTATCCCAGTTGCTGTCGAGCTTCACTTCCACCTTCCCGGTAGCGTCATCAACCGGATCGTCGTTAAACTCGAATTCCCGCTGCGGATACTCGTACCATTCTCCGCCCGGCGTCGTTGCCCAGATGCCTCGGCTGGCATTGACCACCATCGTGACAGTGGGGATCACCTGCTTTTTATCCAGCAGTGTTTCCTGCCCGTTGATGTTGATGTCAAGCGTTTCGAATTCAGCGGTGATCGGCAGTCCGATATGCACCACTGCGCCCGGTGATTCCAGCGTGACAGCGCCACCAGTTACGGTTTTCTGTGGCTCAACGCTGGCGTCTGAGAGGATGTTGACTGTCTGGCCTTCGAGGTGTGACAGACCGCTGAAAGTCTGGCGGGCCATCTGCCAGTTAGTTGTGGCCACAGTGCGCAGGACCGCAGGAACGTTACGGTTAAAGCGCACAACCACAGCGGTATTACTCGTTACGGAGATGATGTCGCCACGCAATTCTTTCGCCACTGTCTCGCCGGTATCAGGATCCGTTTCTGAGTACGGGAACTGGATCTGAGCGCCAACGTCAGTGCCCACGAAATATGCCCCGCCGCTGATAGTCACCGGGTAGTCAACCTGATAGCTCCAGTCACCACTGCCGCCGCTGATGGTCATAGTACGTGTTGAAGTATTGCGTCCGTCATAGCTCAGTCCGCAATCGACAAAGAAAGCATCTTCATCACTGGTAAACAGACGGCTTGACAGGCGCTCTATGTAACGTTTCGTCTGGCCGTTGATGGTGCGGTTAACCACAAAGTAAACAGCGTCCTCGCTGCCTTCGCTGATGGAGCAGGTGCTTTCGTACTTACCGGCGCTGGACTGCGGTGCCCACGCGAACACCTGCTGATCTCGCAGATAGGTCAGCACCAGCAGTTTCCCGTCGTCACGGATGCAGAACGCACTGCTGTACGGCACAATGCAGAATGACCAGTCGACAATGCTGCGCTTCTGGAAAAGGTGGTTTGCCAGTATGGTCAGGTCAGTGCCCTGGTACCCGTCCACGTCAAATGAGTAAGCCAGATCACGTACCACGCTCCCCTTCTCCTGGATGAAAAGCGCGATGTTTGCCACAGCGATTGGTGGAACATTGCTTGACCCATTGTTGCCCTGTGAACTGAACGAGAACGCCGACGGCGTGAGCACCTTATTCTGGTCTCCGGATATCGTATATTCGCCGCCTGACGTCAGCGCGACCAGGCTGCCAACATCGATAAGATGGCGAATCTCATTTACCTGGCGCCCGGCGTAGGTGTAAATGATGCGATCGTCGTCCTGGATAGGGTTGTTCTTGCCAAAGTCTTTATAGTCACCGGTCCGGCTCGCCCAGATGGTTTGTGGGTACGCGGTAGACGCGGCGAAATACAGGCGCTGCTGATAGTAAACAACCGTGCTTGGGTAGCCGTTGACACTGTTCCAGGCGTATTTTGCCCATTTATAGCTGCCGTTAGCGGAGCCAACGACCTGAGACGGGATATAGCTAACCACCGTTGCAGTTGCGGTTGTACCCGCTACAGCAGTGATCCGCGCAATGCCGAAACCGCTGTGGAGATATTCCCACTGAATGCCGG
>JADHEE010000700.1_pt1 | contig 11778 bp, 7 predicted proteins | sample 8952401 | NCBI WGS metagenome assembly JADHEE01 (sample SAMN16124438, study PRJNA663242) | bioreactor sludge metagenome | isolation source: sludge (ammonium) | place: India:Bengaluru | collected 2019-02-28
TGGTGGTGTCCTCGCGGGCGAAGAAGCCGGGCACCAGAACCTTCACCAGCACGTGGGCGGGCAGGCCGCAGGCGAACGCCATCAGCGCGGCGGCGGTGGCGGTGGTGTCCTCGGGCGTGAACGCGCCGCGCTCGAACAGGGTGGTGACGATCGGGTACGCCAGAGCGGCCAGCGCGGCGGCGGCGGGCAGGGTGAGAAACAGGGCGAATTCCATGCCGCGGTTCTGGGTGTGCTGGGCGAGGTCTTCGCGCTCGCCCTTGATCTGGCGGGAGAGGAGAGGCAGCAGCGCGGTGCCGATGGCGATGCCGACGACGCCCAAGGGCAGCTGGTTCACCCGGTCGGCGTAGTAGAGCCACGAGACCGCGCCCTCGCTCACCAGCGAGGCGATCACGGTGTCGACCAGGAGGTTGATCTGGTAGACCCCCATGCCGACCACGCCCGGCACGATCCGCGCGCCGAGGCGCTTCACGTCGGCGTCGAGGCGCGGCACCGCGATGCCCGGGCCCATGCCGCTTTTGCGGTTGTGGTGGAACAGCCAGAGGAACTGCACCAGCCCCGAGATCGACACCGCCCAGGCGAGGACGTAGCCCGGCCCGTCGCCGCTCCACAGGCGACCGTAGCCGACGGCGGCGACGATCAGGCAGGCGTTGAGCAGGATCGGCGCGGCGGCGGCGGCGGCAAAGCGCCCAAGCGAGTTCTGGATGCCCGAAAACAGCGACACCAGGGCGATGAAGAACAGGTAGGGAAAGGCGATGCGCGCCAGGTCGCCGGTGAGTTCGATCTTGCCCGGCACGGCGGTGAACCCGGGGGCGAACGCGGTGATCGCCCAGGGCATGATCAGTTCCATGATCAGCACCATCGCGAGCAGCACCAGAGAAAGCCCGGCGAACACGGTGTCGGCGAAGCGCTTCGCCTCCGCCTTGCCCTCGCCTTCGAGCTTGCGCGCGAACAGCGGCACGAAGGCGGCGGAGAACGCGCCCTCGGCGAACAGGTGGCGGAACAGGTTGGGGAAGCGGAAGGCGACGAAGAAGGCGTCGGCCTCGGTGCCCGCGCCCAGCATGCGGGCGAGCAGCACGTCGCGGACGAAGCCGGTGAGGCGGCTGATCAAGGTGAAGCCGCCGACGGTGGCGACGGCGCGGTAAAGGCTCATTTGGCGGCGGCTCGTTCGGCGCGGGGGGCGGGTTCAGCCGGAGGATCGATGGCGTCCAGGAGCTGGCGGCGGATCTGCTTGATCTTGCCTTCGTTGTAGACCTTCATCCCGAACACGTCCTTGACGTAGAACACGTCGACGACGCGTTCGCCATAGGTGGAGATGTGCGCCGAGTTGACCTGGAGGCCGAGGTCGCGCAGCGCGGCGGTGACGTCGTAGAGCAGGCCGGGGCGGTCGCGCCCGTTGATCTCGACCAGGGTGTGGGTGGCCGAGGCGGTGTTGTCCACCAGCACCCGGGGCGGCACGGTGAACACGTTCATCCGCTTCGCGCCGCGCGTCGGGCGCTGCGCGAGTTCGCGCGCGAGGTGGACCTCGCCCTTGAGGGTCTTGGCGACGGCGCGTTCGATGCGCGCGGTCTCGGTGTAGGCCTCGCCGTCGACGCCCTGGACGGTGAACACGTCCATCGCCATGCCGTCGGCGAAGGTGGTGATGCGCGCGTCGAGAATGCTCGCCGAGGCCAGCACCATCGCGCCCGCGATCTTCGAGAACAGGCCGGGGTGGTCGGCGCAGTAGACCACCACCTCGGTGTGCGCGGTGGCAAGGTCGACGCGGCACTGCACGGTGAGCTGCGCGCCCGCCTCGTCGGCGGCGCGCATCATCCGCGCCTGGCGCTCGTGGTCGTCGGTGGAGAACGAATGCCAATAGGCGCGATAGCCGCGCTCGACGTAGCGCTGGACGATCTCCTCCGGCCAGTCGGCGAGGCGGTCGCGCAGCGCCTCGCGGGCCATCGCCTCGGGCGCGGCGGAGGCGCCCTGCTGCCCGGTCTCGCTGCCGAGGCCGCCGGTGATCCGGTCGAGGGTCTTCAAATAGAGCGCGCGCAGGAGCTGCGCCTTCCAGCCGTTCCAGATATCCGGCCCGACGCCCCGGATGTCGGCGCAGGAGAGGATGTGCAGCAGGCGGAGGCGCTCCGGGCTCTGCACCTGGGCGGCGAAGTCGTCGATCGCCTTGGGGTCGTCGAGGTCGCGCTTGAACGCCACCTTCGACATGATCAGGTGGTTGCGCACCAGCCAGGTCACGGTTTCGGTTTCCTCGGCGTCGAGGCCGAGGCGGGGGCAGAGGGCCTGCGCCACCCGCGCGCCCGCCACCGAATGGTCTTCTCCCGACCCCTTGGCGATGTCGTGCAGCAGCATCGCCACGTAGAGCGCGCGCCGCGACTGCACCAGCGGGAAGAGCTGGGTCGCGGTCGGCATGTCCTCGGCGTAGGTGCCGAGTTCGATGTCGTGGAGGATGCCGACGGTGCGGATGGTGTGCTCGTCGGTGGTGTAGACGTGGTACATGTCGTACTGCATCTGCGCCACGACTCCGCGCCGTAGGTGTACTTCGCGATCCAGAACAGGGTGTGGAGGTCGCGCAGGCCGCCCTTGCCCTCCTTGATGTTGGGTTCGAGCACGTAGCGCGAGCAGCCGGTGCTTTCGTGGCGCTGGTCGCGCTCCACCAGCTTCTGCTCGATGAACGCGGTGCTGGTGTTGGCCACCACGTCTTCCCAATAGCGCCGCCGCGCCTCGTCGAACAGCGCCTGATCGCCCCACAGCCAGCGGCACTCGAGCAGCGCGGTGCGCACCGTCGCGTCGTCCTTGGCCTGGCGCACGCATTCCTCGGGCGAACGGGTCGAGTGCCCGACCTTCAGGCCCAAGTCCCACAGCATGTAGAGCACCCACTCCACCACGTTCTCGTGGTAGGCGGTCTGCTTGTAGGGCAGCAGGAACAACAGATCGATATCGGAATGGGGCGCGAGTTCGCCGCGCCCGTACCCGCCCACCGCCGCCACGGTGAGGCTCTCGCCCGCGGTGCGCACGCCGTGGCCGAACACCCGCTTGGTCGCAAGCTCGAGCAACGCATGAACCAGCCGGTCGACGAGAAACGCCTGGGCGCGCACCACCTGGGTACCGGTGGCGTGCTCGGATTCGAAGCGCCGCCGGATCTCCTCCGACCCTTCCTTGAGCGCTGCCTTGAACGCGTTGAGGATTTCCGGTCGCGCCTTACCCGGCTCGCCGTCCGCCGCGGACCAGATCTCCTCCAGCCGCGCCACCAGGCCGTCCGAACTGACGATATGTTCCGGATCCGGAATGGCGGCCAGCACTTCGGGCGCGACGCCCGAGCAGCCGAGCCGCTGATGATCCGGGTCCCAATCGCCGTCGTTCGCCTCGCGCGGCGTCATCGTCTTCGTATCCATCACGCACCCTCGCTGGGGCCGGAAAACCGCCCGCCGGACAGCCTAATTTATAAATGCTCCCAAAGAAAGGCCAGGGGTAGGGGCGGAGGCGACAAGGTCCGGGCGCTGCCCGGGCCCGCGAGGGGGCTCGCCCCCTCGACCCCATAACCCTGGTTTTTGCGCGAAGCGCGATAATGCCGTCACGCCGCGTGAACGCTTTATGGCGCTTCGCGCAAAAACAAGTAACGGGATCAAAGGGACCGAGTCCCTTTGCGGGCGCGGGCAGAGCCCGCATCCTTACCCCCTACTCTTCCCCAACCAACCCCTTCAACCGATACAGTGCGTCGAGCGCCTCGCGCGGCGAGAGGGCGTCCGGGGTGATCTCCGCGAGTGCATCGCGCAGCCGGTCGGCTTTCGGGGCCTGCGGCTGGGGGCGGGAGAGGTCGGCGGAGAACAGCGGCAGGTCGTCCGCGAGGCGGGTGGGGCCGGAGGATTTTTCGTCGGATTCGACGGTGCGCAGCACCACTTCGGCGCGGTCGATCACCGCGGCGGGGAGTCCGGCGATGCGGGCGACGTGGATGCCGTAGGAGCGGTCGGCGGTTCCCGGAGCGACTTCATGGAGGAAGACGAGATCGCCCTTCCACTCCTTGATCCGCATGGTGAAGGGGCTCAGGGCGGGGAGCTTGGCGGTGAGGGCTTTGAGTTCGTGATAGTGGGTGGCGAACAGGGCGCGGCAGCGGTTGACGTCGTGGAGGTGTTCGATCACCGACCAGGCGATCGCCATGCCGTCGTAGGTGGCGGTGCCGCGGCCGATTTCATCCAGTACGACCATGGAACGTTCGGTCGCCTGGTGCAGGATGGCGGCGGTCTCGACCATTTCGACCATGAAGGTGGAGCGGCCCGAGGCGAGGTCGTCGGCGGCGCCGACGCGGCTGAACAGGCGGTCGACGACGCCGATGTCGGCGGAGTCCGCAGGCACGTAGGCGCCGATGTGCGCCATCACCACGATCAGCGCGTTTTGACGTAAAAATGTGCTCTTACCGGCCATGTTGGGGCCGGTAATCAGCCAGATTCGCGCGTTTTCGCCCATTTCGCAGGTATTCGCGACGAATTTTCCGCGATCTCCGGCGATCATCGCCTCCTCGACCACCGGATGGCGTCCGTTGCGCACCGAAAACCGCGTGTCGTCGGTGATCTGGGGCCGGACGTGGCCGCGCAGGGCGGCGAGGTCGGCGAGCGCGGCGGCGACGTCGAGAACCGCGAGCGCGTGGGCGGTGGCCATCAGTTCGCGGCCCTGCGCCAGCACGTCGGCGACGAGGTCGCCGAACAGGGCGAGTTCCATGGCGAGCGCCTTGTCCGCCGCGCCGCGCACCTTGTCCTCGAGGCCGGAGAGTTCGACGGTGGTGAAGCGCATCGCGTTCGCCATGGTCTGGCGATGGATGAACAGGGCCTTGTCGGCGAGCAGGGCGTCGCCGTGACGTTGAGCGACTTCAATGAAGTAGCCGAGGACGTTGTTGTACTTGATCTTGAGCGCGGAGATCCCGGTGTGGGCGACGTACTGGTTCTGCAGCGCCGCGATCAGGCGGCGGCTGTCGTCGCGGAGCTCCCGCAACTCGTCGAGTTCGGGAGCGTAATGTTTGGCGATGACGCCGCCGTCGCGCGCCAGCAGCGGCGGGTCCTCGGCCAGGGCGCGAGCGAGGCGGTCGACCAGGGCGGTGTGGTCACCGAGCCCGGCGTAGGCGCGCATCAGGCCTTCCGGCAGCGACCCGTCGGGGCTGGCGGCGCGGAGCAGCTCGCGCACCTCGGGCGTGGCGGCGAGGGTTTCGCGGATCGCCACGAGGTCGCGCGGCCCGCCTCGCCCGAGCGACAGGCGGGACAGCGCGCGGGCGATGTCGGGGCAGCTTTTGAGCAGGCGGCGCAGATCGGCGCGCGCGTCCGCGTGCTCGAGGAAGAAGGCCACGTCGTCCTGGCGGCGGACGATGCGGTCGACGTCGGTGATCGGCTGGTTGACGCGGTCGGCGAGCAGGCGCGCGCCCGCGCCGGTGACGGTGCGGTCGATGGTGGCGAGGAGGCTGCCCTTGCGTTCGCCGGTCTGGGTCTGGACGAGTTCGAGGCTGCGCCGCGTCGCCGCGTCGATTTCCAGCACCGAGCCCTGGCGCACCCGCTTCGGCGGCTGGACCAGGGGCAGGCGTCCGGCCTGGGTCGCGACCGCGTAGTCGAGCACCGCGCCCGCCGCCGCGATCTCGGCGCGGTGCATCGCCCCGAAGCCGTCCAGCGTCGCCACGCCGAAGGCCTCGGCGAGGCGGCGGGAACAACTTTCGCTGTCGAAACGATTATCCGGCAGCGGCGTGAGCGCAGGCTTCAGCCGCGCCCAGAGATCGAACAGCGCGGGGGTCTCGAGGAGCTTCTGCGGCAGCAGGATCTCGCCCGCGCCGATCTGCTCGATCACTCCGGCGAGCTGCGCCTCCTCGACGGTGCGGCAGAAGAACCGCCCGGTGGAGAGGTCGAGCCACGCCGCGCCGAGCGCGCCGTGCACCTGGCCGACGCCGAGAAGGTAGTTGGCGCGCCGTGCGTCGAGGAGGGAATCCTCGGTGAGGGTACCGGGAGTGACGACGCGGATCACCGCGCGCTGCACCACCGATTTCGCGCCGCGCTTCTTCGCCTCCGCCGGGTCCTCGATCTGCTCGCAGATCGCGACCTTGAAGCCTTTCTGGATCAGGCGCGCGAGGTAGCCCTCGTAGGCGTGGTGCGGCACGCCGCACATCGCGATGTCTTCCCCCGCGTGCTGGCCGCGCTTGGTCAGGGCGATGTCGAGCGCGCCCGCCGCCTGCACCGCGTCGTCGAAGAACAGCTCGTAGAAGTCGCCCATGCGATAGAACAGCAGGCATCCGGGATGCTCCGCCTTGATCCGCAGGTACTGCTCCATCAGGGGCGTGGTCTTTGCGGCTTCGGCGGTCGGCACGGTCGGCGCAGCTTCGGCGGTCGTCATCTTCAGTCCCTAACCCTTGGATTCACTTGGTGGAAATGTTCGTGACCGGCGGGAAAATCCGGGGTTCTCGTAGGATATCCCACACATTTTGTAATTTTATTGCCATCCAAACCCCAAGACTTTTCCAATTGATATGCTATATACGGTGGCTCCCAATCCTGTGGGAACTCCGCAGTCAAACAACAATACCAACAACCCGCTTGGCTCGAAACGCACGACCGACCGCGCAGGAGACGAACCCGTCACTATGGACACGCTAATGGACAAGAAACCGGATCTGCAGCTCGCCTCCCTGGCGCTGCATACCAAGGGCCGCCCGGGCAAGCTCGAGATCCTCCCGACCAAATCCCTCGCCACCGCCCACGACCTGTCGCTCGCCTATTCGCCGGGCGTCGCCGCTCCCTGCCTCGAAATCGAGAAGACCCCCGACGCCGCCTATGATTACACCATCAAGGGCAACAGCGTCGCGGTGATTTCGAACGGCACCGCGGTGCTCGGCCTGGGCGACTTGGGCGCGCTCGCCTCGAAGCCGGTGATGGAGGGCAAGGCGGTGCTGTTCAAGCGCTTCGCCGACGTCGACGCCACCGACCTCGAAGTCGACACCAAGGACGTGGACGAGTTCGTCAACTGCGTGCGCTTCCTCGGCCCGACCTTCGGCGGCATCAACCTCGAGGACATCGCCGCGCCCGAGTGCTTCGTCATCGAGGAGCGGCTGAAGTCGCTGATGAACATCCCGGTGTTCCACGACGACCAGCACGGCACCGCGATCGTCTGCCTCGCCGGCGTGATGAACGCGCTGAACCTCACCAAGCGCGACATCAAGACCGCGAAGATGGTGGTAAGCGGCGCGGGCGCCGCCGCCATCGCCTGCGTCGAGCTGATCAAGGGCATGGGGATGCCCGACGAGAACGTCGTGATGATCGACACCAAGGGCGTCATCCACCGGGGCCGCAACGACCTCAATCCGTGGAAGACCAAGCACGCGGTGACCACCGAACTCCGCACCCTCGAGGACGCGGTGAAGGGCGCCGACATCTTCCTCGGGCTGTCGAAGAAGGGCGCGCTCACCCAGGCCATGGTGAAGACCATGGCCCACGATCCGATCATCTTCGCGATGGCCAACCCCGACCCGGAGATCACGCCGGAGGAGGCGCACGCCGTCCGCCCCGACGCCATCGTCGCCACCGGGCGCTCGGACTATCCCAACCAAGTCAACAACCTGCTGGGCTTCCCCTACATCTTCCGGGGCGCGCTCGACGTCCGCGCGACGACCATCAACCTCGAGATGAAGCTGGCCGCGGCGAAGGCGATCGCGGGCCTGGCGCAGGACGAAGTCCCCGCCGACGTCGCCGCCGCCTACGCCGGGCGCCAGATGGCGTTCGGCCCGAGCTACATCCTCCCGGTGCCGTTCGACCAGCGCCTGATGACCCAGGTTTCGGTCGCGGTGGCGGAAGCGGCGATGGCCTCGGGCGTGGCGCAGAAGCCGATCTCGGACATGGACGGCTACCGCCGCGCCCTCTCCGGACGCCTGACCCGCGCGATCTCGCTCTGCACGCCCTCGGCCTGAGTCGGGCGCAACCCATCTTCGACGCGGCGGGGGCCCGGACCCCGCCGCGTTTTTGATTTCAAAAAACCGTCATCGGCGGCGGTGCGCACGTCGTGCGAAACTCCTGCGCCAGGATTTGACGCCGCAAGGGCGTGCGTCATACTGAATGACGCGTCGCGCCGCACGGCTGGCGCGCGCACGGATCAGGATCAGCATGGCCAACCGGACCGACGCTCCGGGGCAGACCGAGGCTCCGACCCCAGGCCCCGAGACCCGCCCCTCCTTCGACCCCTCGCCGACCGCCGCCGTCGGCCCGTCGGCGCTGGCGCGCGCGGTGCGCTGGTTCACCCTCGCGCTGGTCCCGGCCACCGTGGTGCTCGCGGCCCTCGCGGCGCTCAAGCGCATCGGCCTGGCCGACGCCGCCGCGGCGTGGCTCGCCGTGGCCGGGCTCACCGCCGCCGCCGCGCTCTCGCCGATGCTCGACCTCGCGCGGCTGCTGAAGTTCCTGCACGAGCTTTCCCTCGGCGGCACGCCTTCGCCGCCCGAGATGCGCAGCCAGGGCGCGGCCTCCGCCGCCGCCTTCGCGCTGTCCCAGATTCGCCGCGACATGCGCCGCGCGCTCGCCGCCGCCGAACTCGCGCTGCGCTCCCACGAGGACGTGTTCGACGCGCTGCCCGACGCGGTGGTGATGCTGGGCGCGGACCACCGCGTGCTGCGCGCCAACCTCGCGGCGCGCTCGCTGTTCGGCCGCAACCTCACCGGGCGCGACGTGTCCTCGCTGGTGCGGCACCCGCCGATCCTCGCCGCCATCGACGCGGTGGAGGACGGCGAGCAGGAGCTCGAATTCTCGCTGCCGATCCCGGTGGAGCGGCGCTTCATCGTCAGCATCCGGGCGCTGCCGGGCGAGATCGCGGGCGACGCCGCGATCCTGATCTCGTTCCACGACATCACCACGATCCGCCGCATGGAGCAGATGCGCGCCGACTTCGTCGCCAACGCCAGCCATGAGCTGCGCACGCCGCTCTCCTCCCTCATCGGCTTCATCGACACCCTACGCGGCCCGGCGCGCGACGACGTGGAGGCGCGCGACCGCTTCCTCGGCATCATGGCCGAGCAGGCGGCGCGGATGGCGCGCCTGATCGAGGACCTGCTGTCGCTCTCCCGCATCGAGCTCAACGAACACACGCCGCCGTCGCGCTCGGTGGACCTGCGCAAGCTGATCGGCTCGGCCATCGAAGGCCTGGAGCCCAAGGCGCGCGCCCGCAACGTCACGGTCTCGGTGGCGGCGCCCGAGACCCTGCCGCGGGTGCGCGGCGAGCCGGACGAGCTCGCCCAGGTGTTCCAGAACCTCATCGACAACGCGCTCAAATACACCCTTGCCGACACCGAGGTCACGATCAGCCTCGCGCCGCTCGACACCGGCCCGGTGAGCATGCCGCGCGAGGCGCAGGGCCCGGTGGTCGCGGTCGCGGTGCGGGACCACGGCGAGGGGATCGCGCAGGAGCACATCCCGCGCCTCACCGAACGCTTCTACCGCGTCGATTCCGCCCGGTCGCGCAAGATGGGCGGCACCGGGCTCGGCCTCGCCATCGTCAAGCACGTGATGAACCGGCACCGCGGCGTGCTCACCATCGACAGCTCGGTGGGCCTGGGCAGCGTGTTCACCGTCTACCTGCCGGTCGCCGCCGCCGAGGCGGAGCCCGCAGCCGAACCCCCGCCGCGCCTGAGCCGCCCCGCCTGAGCCCCGGCACCACATTCACCCCGCTTTTCCGAGGAACACCATGCCCAACCTGAACCAGCCCCATACCGCCAAGGCCCTCGACCGCGAACTCGGCGACCTGTTGAAGGCGATCTCGCGGATCGGCGGAATGGCGGAAAACCAGATCGAGGAAGCCGCCCGCGCGCTCCTCGAACGCGACGACCGCCTCGCCGCCGAGGTGATCAAGCGCGACACCGAGATCGACCAGCTCGAATCCGAAATCCAGCAGAAGACCCTGCATCTCCTCGCGCTGCGCGCGCCGGTGGCCGACGACCTGCGCCTCGTGGTGTCGGCGATCTCGGCGGCGAGCGCGTTCGAGCGCGTCGCCGACTATGCCGCCAACGCGGCGAAGCGCTCGATGGTGCTCAACACCATGACCACCGTCCCCGCCACCCGCGCGGTGGTGCGCCTGATGCACATGGTGAAGCGCCAGCTCCACGCCGCGATCACCGCCTTCGTCGAGGGCGACGCGCAGCAGGCGGTGGCGGTGTGGGAGCACGACGACGAGATCGACGCGATCTACTCGAGCCTGTTCCGCGAGATCCTCACCTACATGATGGAGGACCCGCGCCAGATTTCCGCCTGCACCCACCTGCTGTTCATCGCCAAGAACGTGGAGCGGGTCGGCGACCACTCCACCAACGTCGCCGAGCTGACCTACTTCATGGTCACCGGACAGCAGCTCCGCGACCGCCCGAAGGCCGACGTCACCGCCTCGCTGGTTCCCGAAGAGGACTGAGCATGAAAAAAGCCCAGGAGGTTTCCCCCTGGGCTTTTTCGCAGGCCGGAGCGTCGGCTCAGGCCTTGGCCTTGCCGTAACGCTCGATGGCTTCCTCAAGCACCTGCTTGGCTTCCGCGCAGTCGCCCCAGCCGATGATCTTCACCCACTTGCCCTTCTCCAGATCCTTGTAGTGGGCGAAGAAGTGTTCGAGGCGCTGAAGGTCGAGCTCCGCGATGTCGTTGATGTCGTTGACCGTCGAATAGTAGGACTTCAGCGCTTCGTGCGGCACGCACAGCAGCTTTTCGTCCATGCCCTTCTCGTCTTCCATGCGCAGCACGCCGACCGGCTTGGCGCGGACGATCGCGCCCGGAATCACCGGCAGGCGCGCCATCAGCAGGACGTCGACCGGGTCGCCGTCTTCCGAAAGGGTGTGCGGCACGAAGCCGTAGTTGCAGGGATAGTGCATCGCGGTGTGGAGGAAGCGGTCCACCACCAGCGCGCCGGATTCCTTGTCGAGCTCGTACTTGACCGGCGGCGACAACAGCGACACTTCGACCACCACGTTGATGTCGTGGGGCGGATTGAGGCCGACGGAGATTTTGTCGATATTCATGAAGACTTCCTGTTGGTGCGGGAGAAAACGCCATCTCCCATTCGGGTTCTGCCGAGAACATGGGCAAGGACAACCAGCCCCGGAACCGCCAGCAGCGCGGTTACAACGAAAAATTTCTGCCAGTCGCCGCCGAGGCGGTCGACCATCCAACCCGCGCTCCCCGCGATCAGGATGCGCGCGAAGTTGCCGATGGAGGCCAACAGCGCATATTGCGTCGCGGCATGACCGGCATCGCACAACCGCGACAAAAACGCAACGAACGCGACGACGGCAAAGCCCGAGGTCAGGCCGTCGCCCACCACCGCGGCGATGAACCAGGGCCGCCCCGGGTCCGCCGCCAGCCCGGCGAACAGCAGGTTGGTCAGGCTCATCACCACCCCGGCGGCGAACAGGCCGCGCCCGAGGCCGACCGACTTCAGAACCGCGCCGCCGACGACCCCGCCCAGGAGGGTCGCGCCGATGCCGTAGATCTTGCTCACCTCGGCGATCGTCGCGTAGTCGAACCCCATCTCGCGGTAAAAGATCCCGCTCATTCGCCCGAGCATCGCGTCGCCCAGCTTGAACAGCACGATGAACGCCAGGATCTCGGCCCACAGCGGTCGCTCGGTGAGCCGCTTCAACGGCTCCACCACCGCGCCGCGCAGCCACGACCCGGCGCTCCCCTCCGCGCGCGGGCGTGGCGGAACCTCGGGCTCGCGCACCAGGAACACCGCCGCCAGCGGCACGCACAGCACCAGCGCCAGCAGCATGTACGCCACCGGCCAGCCGAACCGCGCCGCCAGCAGCAG
>JADHEE010000714.1_pt1 | contig 11771 bp, 13 predicted proteins | sample 8952401 | NCBI WGS metagenome assembly JADHEE01 (sample SAMN16124438, study PRJNA663242) | bioreactor sludge metagenome | isolation source: sludge (ammonium) | place: India:Bengaluru | collected 2019-02-28
TCGCCGCCCCGATGGCCAGGCCCGTGCCGATGACGGTGACCGCCTGGGCCAGGAAGAAAAAGAAGAGGATCTTCCAGAACAGGCGTCCCCGCGGAAAAGGCCGCATGAAGAGGCTCCTGACTTCAGTCGGTCAGCAGCTGGTAGCCCTTGCGCAGGACCGCCTGGATGCGCGGCCGGCCGTCGGCCAGGCAGGGCAGCTTGTGCCGGATGCTGCTCAGGTGCACGTCGATGCTGCGGTCGTAGCGCTGGAACGGCCGCCCCAGCCCCTGCTCGGACAGCAGGCTCTTGCTCACCACCTGTCCGGCGTTCTGGATCAGCAATTCGAGCAGGTTGAATTCGGCGTTGGTCAGCGGAATGTCCTTGCCCGCCCAGGCGATCCGCCGCTGCGCGGAGTACAGCGCCAGCTCGCCGATGACGACGGAATCGGCTACGGCGGCGCGCGCCTGGGTGCGGCGCAGGATCGCGCGCAGGCGCGCGCTCAGCTCGCGCGGAGAGCAGGGTTTGGCGACGTAGTCGTCGGCTCCGAGTTCCAGGCCGAGTATGCGGCTTTCATCGTCGCCGCGCGCCGTCAGCATCAGCACGGGCAGGCTGCCGCGCGCGCGAATCCGGCGTAGCACCTCGATGCCGCTGAACCCGGGCATCATCACGTCGACGACGGCGATGTCGGGCGGCTGCGCGGTGAACTGCCGCAGGGCGGCTTCCCCCTCGTGCGCCACCGTGACGTTGAAGCCGTCGCTGGTCAGGTAGTCGCGCAACAGCCCGACCAGCTCGACGTCGTCGTCGACCAGCAGGACGGAGGCGGGAACCGGGTTGGTGTTGATCGGCGTATCGGACATGGCGCAATGGTAACCGCGGGGGCGGCGCGAACCGTGGAGTTTACCGGGATTTACACCCGCCGGAAATTCTTGCCGGAGAACCGGCAATCAGAAAGCAACATTATGATTTTACAGTGTTTTTCATCGACGTTCCCGCCGCCGGAGCGAGCCGGCGAGATACGCCGGGACGAAGGGCCGGCATGACGGCATCCCGCCGTGCCCCGAAGGGCATTTTTCTTCACGGACTTTTACCGCGTTTTACGCGAAACGCCCTCGTTGGCCGGGCGTTCTGGCCGATATCTTGCCCGTAGACGACCGGATATGGCCGGCGGGCAAACGCGCCATGTTCCCCATTCAACTACTTCACAGGAATCCATCATGAGTACCTTGACCAGCATCAGCAGCTACAGCAGCGCCGCCAGCTATCAGTTTTCCAGGCTCGACACGTCGGGCAAGGGCTACATCGACGAAGACGATCTGGTGTCGGCGTTTTCCAGCCTGTCGTCCACGCAGGGAACGGACGCCAGCGACGTGTTCACCCAGCTCGACGGCGACAGCGACGGCAAGGTCACGGAGAGCGAGTTCTCCACCGCTCTGCAGCAGCTGAGCGAGACGCTCAACAGCCAGTACGATGCCTCGCGCATGCAGGGCGCGATGCCGCCGCCCCCGCCGCCGCCCGCGGACGACACCGGGTTCACCAAGGAGGAACTGAGCAGCCAGCTCGAGGAAATCAGCGACACGGATTCGGCGCGCTCGACGCTGATCAGCAGCATCGTCGAGAACTTCGACACGGCGGACACCAACCAGGACGGCACCGTCAGCAATGCCGAGGCGATGGCCTATGCGCAGACCAACGACATCGCCACGTCCGGGTCGGACGACGCGGCGGCCACGGCCAGTTCCAGCACCGGCAGCACGAGCGTCGCCGACGCCAAGGTTTTCCAGCAGATCATGGAGCTGATGCGCGCCTACGGCGTTCCGGCCGGCGGCAGCGATTTCGCATCGACCCTGAGCTCGACGATTTCGACCAGCGCCTGACGGCCGCGCCGAGCGCATCCGCGGCGGGCGGAGCGATTCCGGCCGCCGCGCCCGTCAGAAGTCTCCGGGCGCTTCCCAGAGGATGAAGCCGCCCTCCTTCAGCGTCCACTCCATCAGGTGGATCAGCGGCTGCGCCCGCTGCACCAGCGTGACGTCCTCCGTCGGGGCGTCGTCCTTGCGCTCCCCGGCCTTGCCGTCGTCCCTGTGGCCGGCGCGCTGTTTCTCGCGGGTTTCGCGGGCCTTTTCCTGCAGCCGCTGCTGGATCGCCACGCTTTCCTCCCGCACGCCCTGGCGCAGACGGGCGATCGCCTCCGGCAGCTGGTCCTTCAGGAAAACGCCGCGCGCGGTGCACTCCTTGCCGATCCATCCAAAGAAAACCCGGGCATGTTCGGCGAACATGATCATTTCGCCGGAAGTGCTCGATGTCAGTCGGACCAGCATGCCGCCTCCCAGGGGGTCGTTTGGAAACCGCGACGATTGTACCCCTGTCGGCGCGAGGCGGCCGGGAACGGCCGCCGCCGCATTCCCCGGAGCCGCGCAGGGCCTTTCGGGCCGCCCGCCCCGGGGCCGCCGCGCCCCCGCTGAACTTTCCCCGCAAGCGCGGTCAGAGTCGTTGAGCCTGCTTCATCTGTTGCCCCAAGTTATTCCATTCATAAATCGCCGGTGACACGAAGGCGCATCGCGGCCACGCGAAGTCCACAGGGTCATTCCCGATTTGGCGGTGGGATCACGTCATGACTGGGAGGGAGCGCTTTGGAGATTTGGAATTCCTCCAAGCGGAGGATCGGTCCGTTTTCCCGCGGGAGCCTCGTCCCGCTTTTCGCGCTGGCGGCGCTGCCGGCCCGCGCGGAGTATGCGGTCAACCTGCCGCCGCCGGCGTCCGGCCTCGCCCGCGACGTCCACGACCTGCATGCGCTGATCCTGTGGATCATCCTGGGCATCTTCGTGGTCGTGTTCGTGCCGATGGGCATCGCCCTGGTCCGGCACCGCAAGTCGCTCGGCCGCGAACCGGCGACGTTCCATGAGAACCGCACGGTGGAGATCGTGTGGACCGTGGTGCCCACCCTCATCCTGATCGGCATGGCCTGGCCGGCGACGCGCCTGGTCGTGGCGATGAAGGACACGGACAAGGAGGACCTGACGATCAAGGTCACCGGCCACCAGTGGAAGTGGGAATACGAATACTTCGGCGAAGACATCCGCTTCATGAGCAACACGTCGACGCCCAGGGAGCAGATCCAGGGGACGCAGCCCAAGGGCGAGCACTATCTGCTGGAAGTCGACCGCCCACTGGTGGTCCCGGTCGGGCAGAAGATCCGCCTGATCACCACGGCCAGCGACGTGATCCATTCGTGGGCGGTCCCGGCCTTGGGCATCAAGCAGGACGCGATTCCGGGCTTCATCCGCGACACCTGGTTCAGGGCCGACAAGCCAGGCGTCTACCGCGGGCAATGCACCGAGCTGTGCGGCGTCGGCCACGGCTTCATGCCGGCCGTGGTCAGCGTCGTCACGCCGGAGGAATTCGAGGCCTGGAAGCAGGAACAGAAACAGCTGCTGGCGGCGGCCGCCGCCAACGCGGCCAAGACGTTTGCCCCGGAGGAGCTCAAGGCCATGGGCGAAAAGGTTTACGCATCCACCTGCCAGGTCTGCCACCAGGCCAACGGCATGGGCATTCCCAACGTCTTCCCGGCGCTGGCCGGCTCGCCGATCGCCACCGGGGACAGGAACGCGCACATCGACATCGTCCTGAATGGCAAGCCGAACACGGCCATGGCGGCCTTCGGCAAGCAGCTTTCCGACGTCGACCTGGCGGCGGTGATCACCTACGAGCGCAACAGCTGGGGCAATCGCACCGGCGACGCGATCCAGCCCGCCGACGTCGCCGCGCGGCGCAAGTGAACAGGAGTCCGGGAATGAATACGACGGCAGTATCCGACACCGCGCCCCACCACGGGGAACACGCGCCCGCCGGGATCATGCGCTGGCTGGCCAGCACCAACCACAAGGACATCGGCACGCTGTACCTGTGGTTCAGCCTGTTCATGTTCTTCTTCGCCGGCGCGCTGGCCATGCTGATCCGCGCCGAACTGTTCCAGCCCGGCCTGCAGCTGTTCCAGCCGGAAGTGTTCAACCAGCTGACCACGATGCACGGCCTGATGATGATCTTCGGGGCGATCATGCCGGCGCTGGTCGGCTTCGCCAACTGGCAGATTCCGCTGATGATCGGCGCGCCGGACATGGCCTTTCCGCGCCTCAACAACTGGAGCTTCTGGCTGCTGCCGGCCGCCGGGGTGCTGCTCATCGGCAGCTTCTTCGTGCCCGGCGGCGCGGTCGCCGGCGGCTGGACGATGTATCCGCCGCTGTACATCCAGGGCGGCATGGCCTATGACATATCGATCCTGGCCATCCACATCATGGGCATCTCGTCGATCATGGGCGCGATCAACATCATCACCACCGTGCTCAACATGCGCGCGCCGGGAATGACGCTGATGAAGATGCCGATGTTCGTGTGGACCTGGCTGATCACCGCCTTCCTGCTGGTCTCGGTGATGCCGGTGCTGGCCGCGGCGATCACCATGCTGCTCACCGACCGGCATTTCGGCACGCACTTCTTCAACGCGGCGGGCGGCGGCGACCCGGTGATGTTCCAGCACATCTTCTGGTTCTTCGGCCATCCCGAGGTGTACATCATGATCCTGCCGGCCTTCGGCATCATCTCGACGACCATCCCGGCCTTCGCCCGCAAGCCGCTGTTCGGCTACGTCTCGATGGTCTACGCCGTGGCCTCGATCGCCTTCCTCTCGTTCATCGTCTGGGCGCACCACATGTTCACCACCGGCATGCCGATCGCCGGGCAGCTGTTCTTCATGTACACCACGATGCTCATCGCCATCCCCACCGGTGTGAAGGTGTTCAACTGGGTGGCCACGCTGTGGCGCGGGGCGATCACCTTCGAGACGCCGATGCTGTTCTCGATCGCCTTCGTCTGCCTGTTCACCATCGGCGGCTTCAGCGGCCTGGTGCTGGCGCTGGTGCCGGTCGACATCCAGCTGCAGGACACCTACTACGTCATCGCCCATTTCCATTACGTGCTCTTCTCCGGCTCGGCGATGAGCATCATGGCCGGCGTGTACTACTGGCTGCCGAAGTGGACCGGCCACATGTACAACGAAACGCTGGGCAAGGTGCATTTCTGGCTGACGGCGATCGCCTTCAACATCACCTTCTTCCCGATGCACTTCCTCGGCCTCGCCGGCATGCCGCGGCGCATTCCGGACTACGCGCTGCAGTTCGCCGACTTCAACATGATCTCCAGCCTCGGCGGCTTCCTGCTCGGCGCCAGCCAGCTGCTGTTCCTGTACAACGTCATCCAGTGCATCCGGCGCGGCGCGCCGGCCGGCGACCGCCCGTGGGAAGGCGCCGACACGCTGGAATGGACGCTCAGTTCGCCGCCGCCGTACCACTCCTTCGTCACGCCGCCGACGGTGAAATAGCACCGAAAATGAACGCAGCCCAAAGACTCCGTCATTCCGGCGCAAGCCGGAATCCAGCCAGTGCTCCGAAAGCCTGGATTCCGGCTTGCGCCGGAATGACGGGCGATATGAGCGCTTGTAGGAAACAACGCCATTAGTGGGAGCATCCCCATGGAAACCCATCCACGCCCGGACACCTACTACGTCCCGGCCTCCTCGATCTGGCCGCTGGTCGGCTCGCTCGCCCTGCTCCTGCTGGGCGGCGGCTTCGCACTGCTGCTCAACAAGCAGGCCGTGGGGCCGTACCTGGTCGCCATCGGCGCGGGCATCCTGCTGATCATGCTGATCGGCTGGTTCGGCGACGTGATCGACGAAACCCTGTCGGGCAAATACGCCAGCCAGGTCGAGACGTCGTTCCGCTGGGGCATGGTGTGGTTCATCTTCTCGGAAGTCATGTTCTTCGCCGGATTCTTCGGCGCGCTTTTCTACGCCCGCAACCTCGCGGTGCCGATGCTGGCCGAGGCGCAGATCCTGTGGCCGGGCTTCTCGGCCGCCTGGCCGACCGCCGGCCCCGGCGCGCACGCGGCGATCACGCCCGTGCCGGCCTGGGGCCTGCCGGCGATCAACACGCTGATCCTGCTGACCTCCGGCGCCACGGTGACCTGGGCGCACTGGGGCGTGCTGCGCGGGCGGAAGGGCCAGCTCACCTTCGGGCTGGCGCTGACCATCCTCCTCGGCATCACCTTCCTCGGCCTGCAGATCCACGAATACGGCGACGCCGCCTTCTCGATCAAGGACGGCATCTACGGCGCCACGTTCTACATGCTGACGGGATTCCACGGCTTCCACGTGATGCTCGGCACGGCCATGCTGATCGTCATCTTCTTCCGCGCCATGCTGGAGCACTTCACGGAGCAGCGCCATTTCGCCTTCGAGGCGGTGGCGTGGTACTGGCACTTCGTGGACGTGGTCTGGCTGCTGCTCTTCGTGTTCGTCTACTGGCTGTAGGTTCCGGCATGCCGATCCAATCCACATCCACGGCCAGCAACCGCCGCACGGCGTTCAAGCTGCTCGGCGTCATCGCGGCGTCCTTCGCCTTCGGCTTCGCGCTGGTGCCGCTCTACGACGTGTTCTGCGAGCTGACCGGCCTGAACGGCAAGACACCGGGCCCCGGCAAGGTGGCCGCCGCATTGGCCGGCGGCGCGACCAACGATGCGCGCCGCGTATTGACGGTCGAGTTCACCCACACCGCCATGCCCGGCCTGCCCTGGGCGATCACGCCGCTGACCGCGCGGCTCGACGTGCATCCGGGCGAGCTGCACCAGGTCAGCTATCGCGTGCACAACCTCTCGGACAAGCCCATCGTGGCGCAGGCCGTGCCGAGCGTCTCGCCGGGCGTCGCCGCCGCGAGCTTCGAAAAGCTCGAATGCTTCTGCTTCAGCCGCCAGCCGCTGGAACCGGGCGAAACCAAGGACTTGCCGCTGGCATTCACGGTCAAGGCGGACGTGGACAAGGACGTGCGCACGATCACGCTGGCGTATGCCTTCTTCAAGGTGGAAGACGCGGCGCAGCCCGCGCCGGCGACGGGGACGCCCTGATCATGCCGGGCCGCGACGCCGGCGATCGTTCGCCGTTCCTATTGGCCGTGGCCGGGCAGCCACCCCGCGCGGAAGGCCAGCATCAGCAGCGCGAAAAGCAGCATCGAGAGCCCGACCCGCAGGGTCAGCGCCTTGACGCTGCGGCGGCTGGCGCCCCGGTCGCGGAGGAGGAAGAACAGCGCCGAGAACAGACTGCCTATGACGCCAACCAGCATGAGAACGATGACCAGCTTCAGCATGAACGGCTCCGATAGGGCGGGCAGCGACGATTATGCGCGCTCGGGAGACGGCGGGACAACCCGCCCGCCCGCGGCGCCGCCGCGCCGCTTTCGGCCCCGCTGGCTGCCGACCCTGGCGGCGGCCCTGCTCGTCCCGCTGTTCATCGCCGCCGGACAGTGGCAGTGGCACAAGGCCGGCGCCAAGGCCGAGCTGCAGCGGCAGTACGAGACGCTGGGCAGCGGACCGGCCGTGCAGGTTCCCGCCGAACTGGTCGCGGCCGAGTCGCTGCGCTATCGCCGGGTCGCGGCGCGCGGCACCTACGAGCCGGAGCGGCAGATCCTGATCGACAACCAGACGTACCGGCAGCGCGCCGGCTTCCAGGTCGTCACGCCGCTGCGCATCGAGAGCGGCGGCATGCGCGTGCTGGTCGATCGCGGCTGGATTCCCGGCCTCCCCGAACACGACCGGGTGCCGGAGGTGGACACGCCGGCGGGAACCGTCGAGGTGTCGGGGCTGGCCGTCGTGCCAAGCTCCCGCTTCTTCACGCTCAAGGACGAGCGTGGCGACGGCGCCTGGCCGCGCGTCTGGCAGAACCTCGACATGGAGCGCTACGCGGCGCTGGCCGGCTTTCCGGTCCAGCCGGTGGTCATCCGGCTCGACCCGCAAAGCCCGGCCGGCGGCTTCGTCCGCGAATGGCCGCAGCCGGACGACCGCCGCCTGATGAATCTCGGCTACGCGCTCCAGTGGTGGAGCTTCGCCGCCACCACCGTGGCGCTCTGGCTGTATTTCGGTTTCCGGAGAAAAACGTGAAGACCGCGCATGGGGATTTGGCGAATCGAGTCAGTCTGCAAGGCGCCGGATCGCGCTCCGCCGATCCGCCCGGCCGGGTTCCGTCCCGCGTCATGCTGCTGGCGCTGGCCGCGGTGTTCGTGCTGCCGTTCGCCGTCGGTTCCGGCCTGTTCTGGTCGGGCTGGCGTCCCGCCGCGCTGCGCAACCACGGCGAACTGGTGCAGCCGCCGCGCGCGCTGCCGGAAAGCGCCGCGGCGCTGCACGGCAAATGGCTGCTGATCGTGCCCGCGCGGCACGGCTGCGGGCCGGCCTGCCAGGAGACGCTGCACCGGCTGCGGCAGGCCCACGCCGCGCTCGGCAAGGAGCGGGACCGCGTGCAGCGCGTCCTCGTCGGCGCCGGGATTCCTGCCAACCTCCTCCCCCTTCAAGGGGGAGGCCGGGAGGGGGATGGGGCCGATGCCATCGCCGACGGCCTTGTACCCCATCCCCACCCCAGCCCTCCCCTTGAAGGGGAGGGAGCGCGGGCGCCGTCTTCCGGCCTGACGATCGTCTCGCCGGCCGCCGCCGACGCGGCCTGGCGCCGCGCGCTCGACGGCTACGCCGCGGCGGTCTTCGTCGCCGATCCGCTGGGCAACGTCATGATGCGCTACGACGAACCAATCGACGCCCGCCACGTTCTCAGGGACATGGAGCGTCTGCTGAAGTATTCGTGGGTCCGTTGAACGAGGGGAGGTACGCCATGTCCGCCGCGACACGAAACAGCACGGTCAATGCCGCCGCCGCGCCACGCCGGTTTGGGGCGCGGCTTGCCGACTTCTTCGCGCTGTGCAAGCCGCGCGTCAACAGCCTGATCGTGTTCACCGCGATGATCGGCATGTTCCTCGCCTCACCCGATTTCCCGCCGCTCGGGCTGTTCCTCGCCGCGTCGGCCGGGATCGCGCTGGTCGCCGGCGCGGCGGCGGCGATCAACTGCCTGGTCGAACGCACCGCCGACGCGCTGATGGACCGCACCAGCTGGCGCCCGACGGCGCGCGGCGCCGTCTCCGCCGCCGAAACGCTGGCGCTGGCCGCGCTGGTCGGCGGCGGCGGGCTGTGGCTGCTGCATGCGCTGGTCAACCCGCTGACCATGTGGCTGACGCTCGCCACCTTCCTCGGCTACGCGGTGATCTACACCCTGCTGCTCAAGCCGGCGACGCCGATGAACATCGTCATCGGCGGCGCGGCCGGCGCCATGCCGCCGCTGCTGGGCTGGGCCGCCATGACGGACACGGTTGCGGCCGGCGCGCTGGCGCTCTTCCTGATCATCTTCGTGTGGACGCCGCCGCATTTCTGGGCGCTCGCCTGCTACCGCCGCGACGACTACGCCAAGGTCGGCCTGCCGATGCTGCCGGTCACCCACGGCATCGCCTTCACCTGCCGGCAGAGCCTGATCTACGTCGTGCTGCTGTGCGCGGCGTCGGCCGCGCCCTACGCGATCGGCATGAGCGGGCCGGGCTACCTGGCGGCCGCGGCGATCCTCGGCGCCATCTTCCTGGGCCATTCGATCGCGCTCTGCCGCCGCTACAGCGACGCGCTGGCGCGGCGCACCTTCCGCTGGTCGATCGTCTACCTGACGCTGCTCTTCGCCGCCCTGCTGGTCGACCATTTCGCGCAGCTGCGCTGAGCCGCGCCGGGCCGTGCCGATGCGCCTCTATCGCGCGCTGCTCCTCGCCGCGACGCTGCTCGCCCTGGGCGTGATCTCGCTCGGCGCCTACGTGCGGCTGTCGGACGCCGGGCTCGGCTGCCCCGACTGGCCGGGCTGCTACGGCCACCTGCTCGGCGTGCCCGACACCGCGCACGAGCACGCCGCCGCACAGCAGGCGTTTCCCGGCAGCCCGGTGGAAACGCACAAGGCCTGGAAGGAAATGACGCACCGCTATTTCGCCGGCACGCTGGGCCTGCTGATCGCGGCGATCGCGGTCCTGGCGTGGCGGCAGCGGCGAACGCCGGGCCAATCGCCGTGGATCGCCACCGGCCTGATCGGCATCGTCGGCCTGCAGGCGCTGCTCGGCATGTGGACGGTCACCCTGCTGCTGCGGCCAGTGGTCGTCACCGCCCACCTGCTCGGCGGCATGACCACGCTGGCCCTGCTCGTCTGGCTGCTGCTGGCCAGCGGCGCGGCCGCCAACGCGGGGAACCCCGGCGGAACGGCTGCGCTGCGCCTGCACGCGGCGCTCGCGCTGCTGGCCGTGGTCGTCCAGATCGCGCTCGGGGGGTGGGTCAGCAGCAATTACGCCGCGCTCATCTGCAACGATTTCCCGACCTGCCTGGGAACCTGGGTCCCGGACATGGATTTCGCCACGGCGTTCAGCCTGCACCGCGAACTGGGCCGCACCGGGACCGGCGACTTCCTGCCCGGCGCGGCGCTGGTCGCCATCCAATGGTCGCACCGGCTCGGCGCGCTGGTCGTCGCGGCGCTCGCCGGCACGCTGGCCTGGCGGCTATGGCGGAGCCCGATCCGGCGTGCCTGGGGCATCTGGCTCGGAGTGTCCCTGGCGGCGCAGATCGCCCTGGGCATCGCCAACGTGCTGCTGTTCCTGCCGCTGCACCTCGCCGTGGCGCATAACCTGGGCGCGGCGGTCCTGCTGGCGGTCGTACTGGCGCTCAACATCGCGCTGGCGGCCGGCGAGGCCAGGGCGCCGGCCCGGTAAGCGAAGGGCGGCGCAAAAAAAACGCTACTTTCGCCGTGCCCGCCGCGTCGCCGTGGTTGACTACTTCCGTTCGAGCGCGTCGATGCGCCGTTCGAGCTGCGCCAGCCGGGCGGCTGCCGCGCCGACGTCGTGCGAGAAGCGGTCGGCGTCGCGCCGGCCGACGAGCGTCGGGCGCTCCTCGACGAGGTACTCCGCCGCGTTTTCCGCCACGTTGCGCGCCAGTTCCCGCTGCCAGTCGACGCAGCGCCGGCCGAGGCGGGTCAGCCGGTGCGCGGCGATGTCGCCGACGAACGCGGCCAGATCGCTTTCCACGTCCCAATGCAGGTTGCGCAGCACGAAGCCGAGGCTGTCGGCCAGATCGGCCGGGCCGCGGATGTGCGCCAGGGCCATCAGCGCCGCCGCGTCCATGCGGCTGCCGAGCAGGCGGAGCGGGGCGTCGGCCGGCAGGGCGAGGGTCACGGCGGCGGTGGCGTCGCGCGCCGCCGCCGCGAAGCGGCCGTCCTCGGTGATCGTCAGCTCGAGCGCCAGGGGCGGCGCTTCGAGGCGCACGGTCTGTCCGGCGAATGGTTGCAGGCGCGCCCGCGCCCAGTCTTCCCCGGCGAGCAGGTGATTCAGCGCGGCGGGAAAGATGCCGGGAAGCACGCCGGAAAGCATGGCGGCGGACTCAAGCCTGCTGGATGCCGGCGACCGCCCAGCCGCGCGAATCGTCGACCGGCTTGCTCAGGTTCCAGATCTCGTCGAAGGCCTGCGCCGGCCCGTCCTCGGTCTCGCGGATCAGGCCGTTGAAGCGCACGCTAGCGATGTGCCGGCCGCCTTCGGTGGCGACTTCCAGCAGCTCGGCGTTGAGCGTGACGACGTCCGTCCTTTGCCGGGCGTTGCCGCGTTCGTCCAGCTGCAGCCTGATTTCGGCGAAGACCTCGGGCGTGACGAATTCGCGGATGTCGTCGAGATTGCCGGCGTCGTTGGCCGCCTGGAGGCGGACGAAATTGAGCTTGGCCACGCGCAGGAAGGCGTCCGCGTCGAAGCCGGCGGGGAGCGCCGGGGACGCGGCATGGGGCCACACCGTCGCGCCGCCGCCAGCGGGCGGCGCGGGCGACACGTCCGGCGGCGCCATGGGCGGCGGCCGCACGGCGCCCTCGGCGCCGG
>JADHEE010000715.1_pt1 | contig 11766 bp, 7 predicted proteins | sample 8952401 | NCBI WGS metagenome assembly JADHEE01 (sample SAMN16124438, study PRJNA663242) | bioreactor sludge metagenome | isolation source: sludge (ammonium) | place: India:Bengaluru | collected 2019-02-28
CGTGACGGCCAGGCCGCCGAGCCAGGCGCCGAGGAAGCCGCCGGTCTGGTGCGACAGCAGGGTGAGGCCGAACAGCGTGCCGAGGTGGCGCACGCCGAACAGCTTGCCGACGATCGCCGCGGTCGGCGGCACCGTCGCCAGCCAGGTGAAGCCGAGCCCCGCGGCGAACAGGTAGAACGTGAGATCGGTGCGCGGCGCGGCGAGGTAGAGGGCGATCAGCAGCGCGCGCGAACCGTACATCCAGAACAGGATGTACTTGCTGCGGTAGCGGGCGACGCAGTTGCCGGCGAACAGGCTGCCGAAGACGTTGCCCAGGCCGATGATCGCCAGCGACCAGCTGGCCACCGACGGCGGCAGACCGCACAGGTTGACTTCGCCGGGCAGGTGGGTGACCAGGAAGGCGATATGGAAGCCGCAGGTGAAGAAGCCGGCGTGCAGCAGCAGGTAGCTGCGGTCTTGCATCGCCTCCTTGACGCTGCGCCAGGGGCCGTGTCCGTCGCCGTGCCCGGCCGGGCGGGCGTGTGCGGAGGCCGGCGCCACGTTGCGTACCAACGGCAGGGCGGCCAGCACCATCAGCGCCAGCGACCACATGGCGCCCATCCAGCCGATGGCCTGGATCAGCTTCTGCAGGATCGGCGCGAAAATGAACTGGCCGAACGAGCCGCCCGCGTTGATGATGCCCGAGGCGGTGCCGCGCGCTTCCAGCGGCAGGCGGTTGGCCGCCGCGCCGAACAGCACCGAGAAGCTGCTGGCGCCGGAGCCCATCGCGGAAAGCAGCCCCAGCGAGGCGATCAGGCCGAGCGTGCCGCCTGACCACGGCGTGACCGCGCTGCCCACGGCCAGCAGTGCGAGGCCGCCGTAGAGCACGCGCTCGGGGCCGAAGCGGTCGGCCAGCGCGCCGGCGAAGGGCTGGATGGCGCCCCAGACGAACTGGCCGATGGCCAGGGCCAGGCTGATCGAGGCGATGTCGACGCCGATGCCGGCGTGGAGCGGCGCGACGAACAGTCCGAGCGACTGGCGCGCGCCCATGGTGATCAGCAGAATGCCGGCGGCGGACAGGGTGACGATCCACGTCTGCGGCGTGTCGAGGGCACGGAACATGAGCAGGGCTTTCGAAAGCGGTGCTGTTGGAGGCGCCCGGCGCCCGGGGGTTCCGGCCGCCGGGGGAGGGGCGTTGCCAGCTAGGCCTGGCCGGCAGCGACTTCGTCCAGCGTGACGATGCGGGCCAGCTTGGCGAGCAGGCGCACGGTCTGCTGATGGTCCTCGTCGCTCGCGGCGATACAGCAGTCGCCGACCACGCGGCAGGCGAAATCCCGGTCGTGCGCGTCGCGCGCGGCGCTCTGCACCGCCATGTCGGTGGCGCAGCCGGCGATGAACACGTTCCTGACGCCGTAGGTGCGCAGCAGCAGTTCGAGCGGGGTGTTGAAGAAGGCGCTGACCCGGTGCTTGGTCAGCACCGCCTCGCCGGCGAGCGGCGCCGTCGCGGCGTGGAACTGCGTACCCCAGGTGCCGCTCTGCAGGACGCCGAATTTCTTCGCGCCGCCGAAGAGCGGCGACGCTTCGGGCTGCTCCTTGTAGTCGGGCGAGCAGCCGACGCCGACATGGATGACCGCGAAGCCGGCATCCCGCGCGGTCTGGAGCAGGCGGCCGGCACGTTCCAGCGCGCCGTGCCGGGCGTCGAAATCGGCGTAGCCCTTGCCGGCAAGCTTGCCGTCGGGGTGCACGATCTCGTTGATGAAGTCGATCAGCAGCAATGCGTTTTCGGTGGTGAAGGCGGCCATGGTCGTGCGCAAGCGGAATGGGGAACGGGAGGGGAACGGAGAGCGCGTATGGTAACCGTAATCGGCGCCATCCGGCGCGGCGGGGCGGTCAGTACGACTCGTTGAAGCCGCGGATCTGGCGCCGTGCCTTTTTGGTCGGCCGGCCGCGCAGGTCGCTGCCCGGCGGCGGCGCGAGGCGCAGGTTTTCGCGCACGGCCTCGCGCCGCGCGCGGCTTTCGGCGGTCTCCTCGTAGAGCTGCTGCGCCTCGGCGGCCGGCCGGCGCTGCTCGTTGAGCGCGCGCACGACGACGGTCCAGCGCATCGGGCCGAGCGCGATGTCGAGCGTGTCGCCGGGCCGGACGTCGCGGGCCGGCTTGGGCGGCTGGCCGTTCAGGCGGACGTGTCCGGCATGGATGGCCGCGGTGGCCAGCGAGCGGGTCTTGAAGAAGCGCGCGGCCCACAGCCATTTGTCGATGCGCAGGCTCCCGGCCGCGTCATGTTCGGCCATCGGCGGTCAGAGCGAGCTGCCGGCGACGTGGGCCGCCTGCTCCCGCTGCGTCAGCCGGTCGAGGTAGAGATAGACCACCGGCGTCAGGTAGAGCGTGAGGAACTGCGAGACGATCAGCCCGCCGACCACGGCGATGCCCAGCGGCTGCCGCACCTCGGCGCCGGCGCCGATGCCCAGGGCGATCGGCAGGGTGCCGACGAGCGCGGCCATGGTGGTCATCATGATCGGCCGGAAGCGGATCAGGCACGCCTTGAAGATGGCGTCGAAGGCCGGGGCGCCCTCGTTGCGCTGCCGGTCGAGCGCGAAGTCGATCATCATGATCGCATTCTTCTTGACGATGCCGATCAGCATGATCACGCCGACGAAGGCGTAGAGGTTGAGGTCGATGCCGAAGAGCATCAGCGTGATCAGCGCGCCGAGCGCCGCGGAGGGCAGGCCGGAGAGGATGGTGAGCGGGTGGATGAAGCTCTCGTACAGGATGCCGAGCACGATGTAGACCACCAGCACGGCGATCAGCAGCAGGATGCCGAGCCCCTGCAGCGAGGACTGGAAGGCCTGGGCCGTGCCCTGCAGGCTGGTGTTGAGCGAGACCGGCAGGCGCATTTCCTGTTCGAGCGACTGGAGGCTGTTGACCGCGTCGCCGAGCGAAATGCCGGGCAGCAGGTTGAACGAGATGGTCACCGACGGCAACTGGCCCTGGTGGTTGATGGTCAGCGCCTGCGTGCGGCGCGCCACCCGCGTCACCGTGTCCAGCGGCACCAGCTTGCCGCTGGAGGCGCGCACGTAGAGCCGGGAGAGCTTGGACGGATCGAGCTGGTACTCGGGCGCCACTTCGAGGATCACCTGGTACTGGCTGGTGGTGCCGTAGATGGTCGAGATCTGGCGGGCGCTGAAGGCGCTCTGCAGGGCGTCCTCGACCTGCCCGAAGGTCAGGCCGAGCGCGGCGATCTTGTCGCGGTCCACGTCCAGCGCCACCACCGGCCCGCTGTTGTTGAGGTTGCTGGTGACGTCGATGAAGCCCGGCAGCTGCCGGATACGTTCGAGCAGCGTGTTGGTCCACTGATAGAGCTCGTCGAGGTCGGTGCTCTGCAGCGTGTACTGGTACTGCGCCGCGGTCACCTGGCCGCCGATGCGGATGGCCGGCGGGTTTTGCATGTACACGCGGATGCCCGGCACGGCGGCGAGCTTGGGGCGCAGTTCCTGGATGATTTCGTCGGCCGACAGCGCGCGTTCGTGGCGCGGCTTGAGCATCAGGCTGAGCGAGCCCGAATTGAGCGTCGGGCGCGAATTGGTCGGGCCGACCGAGGACATGAAGGAGCGGATGTTCGGGTCCTCGGCGACGATCGCGGCGATTGCGCGCTGCTTTTCCGCCATGGCGGCGAAGGAGATGTCCTGCGCGCCCTCGGTGGTGGCCGTGATCTGCCCGCTGTCGCCGCTCGGCAGGAAGCCCTTGGGAATCTGGCTGAACAGCAGGCCGCTGAACAGCACCGACAGCGCAAAGCCGAACACCACCATGCGCGGATGGCGCAGCGCCACGCGCAGGGTCTTTTCGTAGCCGGCGAGCAGGGCGGCGAAGAAGCGTTCGAAGGCCCGGAAGACACGGCCGTGCTCCTCGTTCGCCGCGTGTTTCAGGTAGCGGCTGCAGAGCATCGGCGTGAGGGTCAGCGAGACGATGCCGGAGACCAGGATCGAGGCGCAGATGGTGACGGCGAACTCGTGCAGCAGGCGCCCGACGATGCCGCTCATGAACATCACCGGGATGAACACGGCGGTCAGCGAGAGGGTCATCGAGACGATGGTGAAGCCGATCTCGCGCGAGCCCTTGATCGCCGCCTGCAGCGGCGTTTCCCCGAGCTCGATATGCCGGACGATGTTCTCCAGCATGACGATGGCGTCGTCCACGACGAAGCCGACCGCCAGCGTCAGGGCGAGCAGGGACAGGTTGTCCAGGCTGTAGTCGAGCACGTGCATCACGGCGAAGGTGCCGATCACCGAGATCGGCAGGGCCAGCGCCGGGATCACCGTGGCCGAGAGGTTGCGCAGGAAGAGCAGGATCACCAGGATGACCAGGAAGCCGGCGAGCACCAGCGTGAACTGCACGTCGACGATCGACTCGCTGATCGAGATGCTGCGGTCGTACAGGGTGGTCATGGCGATCGACGCCGGCAGGCTGGCCTGGAAGGCGGGCAGCGTGCGCTTGATCGAGTCGACGGTCTCGATGGTGTTGGCGCCGGGCTGGCGCTGGATGGCCAGCACGATGGCTCGCTTGTCGACGTTCCAGGCCGCGATGCGGGAATTCTCGACGCTGTCGATCGGGGTGGCGACTTCCTCCAGCCGGACCGGCGCGCCGTTGCGCCAGGCCACGATCAGCGGACGATACGCCGCCGCCGTGAGCAGCTGGCCGTTGTCCTTGATAGAGAAGGCCTGGTGCTCGCCGTCGAACTGGCCGAGCGGCTGGTTGACGTTGGCCTGCACGATGGCCTGGCGCAGCTCGTCGATGCCCAGGCCGCGGGAGGCCAGCTGGTCGGGGTCGGCCTGGATGCGCACGGCGTATTTCTGCGAGCCGAAGACGAGCACCTGGGCGACGCCGGTGACCGTCGACAGCCGCTGCGCGAGCTGTGTCTCGGCGTATTCGTTGACCACCGGCAGGGGCAGCGCCGGCGACGACAGGGCGATGAAGAAGATCGGCGAGTCCGCCGGGTTGACCTTGCGGAACGACGGCGGCGTCGGCATGCTCGACGGCAGCTTGCGCTGCGCCGTGGCGATGGCCGACTGCACGTCCTGCGCCGCGGCGTCGATGTTGCGGTCGAGCGAGAACTGCAGGGTGATCGAGGTCGTGCCCTGGGCGCTCGTGGAACTCAGCGATTCGAGCCCGGCGATGGTTGAGAACTGGCCTTCGAGCGGCGTGGCCACGGCCGAGGCCATGGTTTCCGGCGACGCGCCGGGCAGGTTGGCGGTCACCGAGATGGTCGGAAAGTCGACGTTGGGCAGCTCGGAAACCGGCAGCGCCCGGTAGGCGATCAGGCCGAAAATGATGAAGGCCGCCATCAGCAGCGTGGTCATCACCGGGCGGCGAATGCATAGTTCCGGCAGCTGCATGCGTGTCTACCCCGGTTGGGTTGCCCTGGACGTCTCGTCTTCCTTGCCGCCCGCCGCCTTGTCCCGGACCTTGGCCCGGGCGCCCGGAGTCAGCCGCAGATGCCCGTCGGTGACCACCGCCTCGCCGGCCTTGACGTTGCCGCGCACCGCCGTGAAGCCGTCCTGCGCGGCAAGCACCTCGACGCGGCGCAGGTCGACGTGGCCGTCCTCCTTGAGCACGTACACGTAGTTGCCTTCCGCCCCCTGCTGGACGGCGTTGCTCGGCACGCTCACGGCCTGCTTCAGCGTGTCGAGGACCAGCGCCACGTTGAGATACTGGCCGGCCATCAGTGCCTCGTCCTTGTTCGGCAGTTCCGCCTTGAGCAGGATCGTCCCGGTGCTGGCGTCCACCGTGTTGTCGATGAAGCGCACGGTGCCTTCGAAATGCCGGGAGGCGTCGGCTGGCTCGGTGATGTCGACCTTCAGGCCGCCGTCCTGCCGGACGGCGCGGATCTGCGGCAGATACCTTTCCGGAACCGCGAAGCTGACCAGCAGCGGACGCACGCGGTTGACCACTGCCAGCGCCACGTCGTTGGCCTTGACCGCCGAGCCGGGAAAGACCAGCCGGGCGCCGACGATGCCGGTGATCGGCGCGCGGATCGTGGCGTAGGACAGCTGCAGGCGCGCCACTTCCACGGCCGCCTTGCTGGCGCGCAGGTTGGCCGCCGCCGTCGCCTCGTTGGTGCGGACGTCGTTGACCTTTTCCTCGGAAACGAAATTGCGCTCCTTGAGCGCGGTGTAGCGCGCGGTGTCGGCGCGCATCTTGGCGGTCAGCGCCTCGTCGCGCGCGGCCGTCGCTTCGGCCTGCTGGAGACGGGCGGCGAAATCCGTCGGGTCGAGTCGGATCAGCACGTCGCCCTGGTTGACGTGCTGGCCCTCGGTGAACAGCACGGCGTCGACCTGGCCGTCGACGCGCGATTTGAGCGTGACGCTTTCGAAAGCCTCCGAACGCCCGACGACCTGCAGGGTCACCGGGATGTCGCGCAAGGTGGCGGCGGCCACCGCGACCGGCACCGCGGGCGGCTCAGATTTCTTGCCGTTGCTATTCTCCGAACAGGCGGCGATGGTCAGCACGCCGGCGCAGAGGATCGCCAGGCGTTTCACGGCAGCAGGCTTTCCAGCGCGTAGAGTTCCTCCGCGGTCTCGCGCCGGCGGACGAGATGCGCCCGCTCGCCGTCGACCATGACTTCGGCGGCGCGCGGCCGGGTGTTGTAGTTCGAGCTCATGGTCATGCCGTAGGCGCCGGCGGACAGGATCGCCAGCAGGTCGCCCGGAGCCAGGGCCAGCGGCCGGTCGCGGCCGAGGAAATCGCCGGATTCGCAGATCGGGCCGACGATTTCCCAGCGGCGCGGCGCTTCGTCGCGCGGGTGGACCGGCACGATGTCGTGCCAGGCGTCGTATAGCGCGGGCCGCGCGAGGTCGTTCATGGCGGCGTCGACGATGGCGAAGTTCTTCACCTCGCCGGGCTTGAGGTACTCGACGCGGGTGAGCAGCACGCCGGCGTTGCCGACCAGCCGGCGGCCGGGTTCCAGCAGGATCTGCAGCGGCCGTCCCCGCAGCTTGTCCAGCAGCGGCCGGAGATAGCCCTTCACGGTGGGCTCCGCGTCGTCCCCGTACCGGATGCCCAGTCCGCCGCCCAGGTCGATGTGATGCAGGGCGATGCCCTCGGCGGCGAGCCGGTCAACCAGCAGCAGGAGCTTGTCCAGCGCCTCGGCGAAGGGCGCGGGATCGAGCAGCTGCGAGCCGATGTGGCAGTCGATGCCGGTCACTTCGATGTTGGGTAGGCGGGCCGCGCGGCGGTAGATGTCCAGCGCGTCTTCGTAGGCGACGCCGAACTTGTTTTCCTTCAGTCCCGTCGAAATGTACGGATGCGTCTTGGCGTCGACGTCGGGGTTGACGCGCAGGCTGACCGGCGCGCGCACGCCCAGCGCCGCGGCCACGCCGTCGAGGCGTTCGAGTTCGGGCGCGGATTCGACGTTGAAGCACAGGATGCCGGTGCGCAGCGCGAGCGCCATGTCCTCCGCCGATTTGCCGACGCCGGAAAAGACGATCTTGCGCGGGTCGCCGCCGGCCGCCAGCGCGCGCTTGAGCTCGCCGCCGGAGACGATGTCGAAGCCGGCGCCGCGCCGGGCCAGCACGTCGAGCACCGCGAGGTTGGAGTTGGCCTTGACGGCGTAGCATACCTGCGCGTCGACGCCCGCCAGTTCGGCCAGGAACTCGTCCAGCGCCGCTTCCAGCGCGGCGCGCGAATACACGTAGCAGGGCGTGCCGAAGCGCCCGGCGATCTCCGTCAACGGAACGGATTCGACGCAGAGCTGATCGTTCTTCAGCTGAAAGGGCGAAGTCGGTGCGTTCATGAACTGGCTGGCTTGGCCGTCTCGGGGTCCGGTTGGGCGGCCGGCGGCGGGGTTTTCGGTGGCGAGGGCAGATAAAGGGAACCGCGCGTTCCGCAGGCGTTCAATGCCATCACGGACAGCAGCAGCGAGAGCGTAAGATATCTGCGCATGGCGTAGGAAAATCGAGGACGGAGGATGGTAACACAGTATGCGCGATAACGAATTTGTCGTTCTGGCCGACCAGGCGCTGGCGGACATCGAACACGGGCTCGAGGCGAGCGGCGCCGACCTCGATTATTCGACCGCGGGCGGCGGCGTGCTGGAGATCGAATTCGACGACGGCAGCAAGATCGTCGTCAACCGCCATGCCGCGGCGCAGGAGATGTGGGTGGCGGCGCGTGCCGGCGGCTTCCACTTCCGCTGGGACGGCGCGGCCTGGAAAGGCACGCGGGACGGCCGTGAACTGATGGCCGTCCTGGCGGAATTGATTTCGGCGCAGGCCGGGTGCCGCGTCGACCTGGCTGCCAGGGACTAATCGACGGGCTTGGCGTTCTCGTCCTGCGGCGGCTCGGGCTCCAGCGTCACCGGCACGTTTTCCTTGTAGAAATACTCCTTCGCCGGCCCCTTGCCCGAGCCGGCGACGTCCATGGCCACCATTCCGTCGGGCACCGGCATGAAGGTTTGCGGAACGTCCTTGAGCGCCTTGCCCATGTAGCCGATCCACGCCGGCAGCGCGGCGGAACCGCCGGTTTCGCCGTTGCCCATGTTCTTCGGCTGGTCGAAGCCGATCCACGAACAGCCGACGACCGTGCGCTGGTAGCCGCAGAACCACGCGTCGACGTGTTCGTTGGTGGTCCCCGTCTTGCCCGCGAGATCGCGGCGCTTGAGCGTGGCCGACGCCCGCGCCGCCGTCCCGTAGGTGGCGACGTCGCGCAGCATGCTGTCCATCAGGTAGGCATTGCGCGGGTCGATCACCAGCAGCGACTCGTCGCCGGCGGTCAGCGGCTGCGCCTCGGCGATGACCTGATCCTTCTCGTCGCGGATCTGGCTGACGATGAATGGCTGGATCTTGTAGCCGCCGTTGGCGAAGACGGAGTAGGCGGTGACCATCTGCCACGGCGTCACCGACCCGGCGCCGAGCGCCATGGTCAGATAGGCCGGGTGTTTGTCGGCGTCGAAGCCGAAGCGGGTGACGTAATCCTGGATGAAATGCACCCCGCTGGCCTGCAGCAGGCGGATCGACACCATGTTTTTCGATTTCGCCAGCGCGGTGCGCAGGCGCATCGGTCCTTCGTACTTGCCGTCGTAGTTCTTGGGCTCCCACGCCTGGCTGCCGGTCACCGAGGCGGGGAAGCTGATCGGCTCGTCCTCGACGATGGACACGGGCGTAAATCCCTTCTCCAGCGCGCCGGAATAGATGAAGGGCTTGAAACTCGATCCCGGCTGCCGCCAGGCCTGGGTGGCGTGGTTGAACTTGTTGCGGCCGAAGTCGAAGCCGCCCACTAGGGAGCGGATTGCCCCGTTCTGCGGGTCGACCGACAGGAACGCGGCCTCGACCTCGGGCATCTGCATGATGCGCCAGTTGTCCTTGTCGTCCTTCTGCACGCGGATGATCGCTCCGCGGCGCAGGCGCTTGTTGGCCGGGGCCTTGTCGTCGATCATGCGCGCGGCGAACTTGAGCCCGTCGCCGGTGATCGTGACCACCTCGCCGCCCCGGCGATACACGCGGATCTGCTTGGTATCGGCCTGCAGCACCACGGCGGGGTGCAGGTCCTCGCTGTCGTGGTAGTCCTGCAGCAGTTCGTCGAGCGCCTCGTCCTGTTCCGACTTGATTTCGGACAGGTCGGCGTAGGCTTCTGCGCCCCGGTAGCCGTGCCGCCGGTCGTAATCGAAGACGTTGCGGCGCAGGCTGGTATAGGCGGCTTCCTGATCCGCGCGCGAGATCGTCGTATAGACGCGCAGGCCCCTCGAGTACACGTCTTCCGGAAAGCGTTCGGCGGCCATCTGCCGCGCCATTTCCGCGACGTACTCGGCGTGCACCGCATACTCGTTGGTTTCCCGCTTGATGATCAGCGGCTGCTTGAGGGCGGCCTCGTACTGTGCCGCATCGATGAAGTCGAGTTCGCGCATGCGCCGCAATACATATTGCTGGCGCAGGCTGGCCCGTTTCGGGTTGACCACCGGGTTGAACGCCGACGGCGCCTTCGGCAGGCCGGCGAGCATGGCGGCTTCCGCGATGGTCAGTTCCTTCAGCGGCTTGCCGAAGTAGACCTGCGCGGCGACGGCGAAGCCGTAGGCGCGTTGCCCGAGATAAATCTGGTTGATGTACAGCTCGAAAATTTGGTCCTTGGTCAGGCTATGCTCGATCTTGAAGGCGAGCAGGGCCTCGTAGAGCTTGCGCGAATACGTTTTTTCGGACGAGAGGAAAAAGTTCTTGGCGACCTGCTGCGTGATCGTCGAGGCGCCCTGCCGCCTGCCGCCGCCGAGCAGATTGCTGACGGCCGCGCGGACGATGCCCAGCGCGTCGACACCGCCGTGCTGGTAGAAGCGCTCGTCTTCCGCCGCCAGGATGGCCTGCTTCATAATGGCGGGAACGTCGTCGAAGCGCGCGATGGCGCGGCGCTCCTCCCCGAATTCTCCGATCAGGTGACCGTCGGCGGTGTATACCCGCAGGGGGATCTTCGGGCGATAGTCGGTGAGGATTTCCAGCGACGGCAGATTCGGATAGGTCAGGACCAGGACGACGGAAATCATGGCGACAGCGATCGCCGCCAACCCGAGCAAGGCGAGGAGAGGGTAAAGAACCCAGCGGGAGAGCATAAGGGGTGAATGTCCTGAAAGTGCAATTTTCGATTATAAACACACCGCCGACGCTCCAACAGTTGCAGAAAACTCAGGGACTCTCAAGTTATGCGCGTGGATGACGTAAAAACGGTTTACTTGCCGAATGGTTGTTGTTAGTATTTAAAGTGGATTATGCATAACCTCGCTAACTACTAATTATTTAAGGGTTTTTTGGGAGGAACCGCGAATTGCAATTTGATCTTTCGATCTTCAGCTCCAAGGCGCGCTCCCTGATCGGACTGGACATGAGCTCGTCCGCCGTCAAGATGGTCGAGTTGGCGAGTGACGGAAAAAGCGGGTATCGGGTCGATCGCTATGCGATCGAGGTCCTACCGAGAGACGTCGTCGCCGATGGCAACATCGTCAACCTGGAGGCCGCCGCGGAAACAATCAAGCGCGCCTGGAGAAAGCTGGCGACCTCGACCCGGCTGGTGGCGGCGGCGCTTCCGGCATCGCATGTAATCACCAAAAAGATCATCGTGGCCGCCGGCCAAAGGGAAGAGGAACTGGAACTGCTCGTCGAGTCGGAAGCCAACCAGTACATTCCGTTCGCCCTCGACGAAGTTAACCTCGATTTTCAGGTGCTGGGTCCCGCGCCGTCTTCCCCGGACGAACTGGAAGTGCTGATCGCCGCCTCGCGCAAGGAGAAGGTGGAGGATCGGGTGGCCGCTATCGAGTCGGCGGGGTTGAAGCCAGTGGTCATGGACGTGGAGTCCTATGCCGTGCTCTCGTCGCTGGATCTGATCCTGAAGCAGCTGCCGGACGGCGGCAAAGGGCAGATCGTCGCGCTGATCGACGTGGGGGCGAACGTAATGAACCTCACGGTACTGCGCGATGGACAGCAATTGTATGCGCGCGAGCAAGCGTTCGGCGGCAACCAATTGACCCAGGACATCGCGCGGCTCTATGGCATGACGTTCGAGGAGGCGGAGGCGGAAAAACGCAGGAACGCCCTGCCGGACAACTACGAGGCCGAGTTGCTCCAGCCCTTCGTGGAAAGCATGGCGCTGGAGGTATCCCGGGCGCTGCAATTCTTCTTCACATCGACGCAGTTCAACAAAGTGGACCATATCGTGCTGTCGGGCGGGTGCGCCGTGCTTCCGGGAAGCGATGAAGTGATCGCGTCGCGTACGCAGATCAACACCATCGTGGCCAATCCCTTTGCCGACATGGTGCTTTC
>JADHEE010000704.1_pt1 | contig 11745 bp, 7 predicted proteins | sample 8952401 | NCBI WGS metagenome assembly JADHEE01 (sample SAMN16124438, study PRJNA663242) | bioreactor sludge metagenome | isolation source: sludge (ammonium) | place: India:Bengaluru | collected 2019-02-28
GCGTTGCGGTTCGCGTCGGCGATCTTGACCTTCAGCCGGTACTCGCCCGGGTAGAGGAACCGCTCGAGGTTCAGCGGAAGGAACGCCCCCTTCACCGTCGAGGCGGGGAAGTCGAACCGGTAGCGGAAGTTGTCGACGAGCTTCCCCCCCTTGACGATCTCGCCGACGACGTCGAGGTCGTAGAAGGTCTCCTCGCCGAGGGCCTTCGTGCCGAGCGACTCGCGCTCGAGGAGGAGCGAGACCTCCATCCGGATCTTGCTCGCGACCATCTCCGGGAACCGGAAGACCCTCTGGACGGGGAGCCTCGCCGCGGACGGGTCGAGGTCGGTCGTCATCAGGAGGATCCGGTCGACCCCCTCCACGTCCGGCTTCGGGCCCGACTTCAGGGAGTCGATCATCTTCTGCGCGCCCATCGTCCCGAAGACGCCGGCGGCCGTCGCCATCGCGCTCTGCACCTCGCGCCACTCCTGGCAGTAGGTGACGTCGATGCGGCGGCCGGGCGCGATGCCCGCGAGGCCGGCCACGCCTCCCGCCAGGACCGCCTGCTGCCCGTCGAGAGGCGTCCAGAGGCGGAAGTCGCCCGTTCCGAACGGCTGGTAGAAGAGGAGCGTGACCTTGCTCAGGCGGAGCGACTCGAGCCGTTCGTAGTACCAGAGCTCGATCGGGTTGTAGATGTCCTGGCAGTCGATCCGGCGCATTCCGTCGGGAGGGCCGTTCACGATGAAGATCCGCCCCTGATCGGTGTGGACGCCGCGGTACCTCTCCTTCACGACCCGGAGGCGGAGTTCGTAGATGTCCTTGAACGCGACCCGCTGCCCGTCCTCGTCGACCGAGCGCCGCTTCCAGAAATCCTCGATGAACTTGTCTCGCTGGTAGTCGGAGCCGAGACGCAGGAACGTGTTCTCCTCGACGTCGGTCAAAATCGGCTCGACGTCCCTGAGGAAGAACTGGTAGCGCTCGGGAAGCGCCTCGAGCGCCTGCTTTTTCTCCTTGCCGGAAAGCCGCTTGCCGCCGAGGACGAGGGGCGCCGGCCCGGAAGCCGGGACCGCCTGCGACGGACCGGAGATCGGCGCGGCGAGAGCCGCGCGCTCGCGGAGCCCGCCGGCCGTGTCTCCCTGACGGGCCCGGATCGAGCGGACGGCGTCGCGCACGAGCGCCGCGTCGGCGCATCCGAACGCCCCGTCGGCGAGCTCGCTGATCGGCATCGTCGCCTCGGACTTCGCCGCGAGGAGCGCCGTCTCCCCGTCCAGGAGGGTCCAGTAGCGGCCGACGCCGGTTCCGGGTTCCGGGAAGAAGATCAGCCGGGCGTTCGGGCCGAGGAGGCGGTGCGACAGGAAGGTCCAGACCTCGATCCGGCCGAAGAGGTTCGGGCAGGAGACGATCCTGCGGGAGTCCGGCCCCCCTCCGGAGGCGACCCACGCCGCGGTCCGGTCGTCGTCGGCGCGGCCGAAGAGGGTGAGCGCCTCCGCGCGGAGGGCATCGGCCGGGTCGGGCGCCGCGTTCCCGACCTCGACCCCCCGGGACGGGTCCGCGGGGGCGGCCGCCGGCGCCGGTACGGGCGTCGCGGGCGGATCCTGGGCCGGCGCGCCGGGAGCGGCGAGCGCGGCGGCCACGAGGGCGAGCCATCGTGCGAGCGTCCGGACCATCTGTTCCGCCTCCTTGGCGCCCCCTCCTTCCCGGGAAGCAAGGGAGAGACCGTGTCGGAGTGTACGGCCCGGACCGGGAGCGGGGTTCGCGGAGGCCGAGGCCGCCGCCCCTAGAATTCGCGCCGATGCCCGCCCGTCGAGAGGTCTACGCCGACCACCACGCCACGAGCCCGCTTCGGCCGGAGGCCCTCGAGGCGATGCGCCCCTGGCTGACGGGCCTCGCCGCGAATCCCTCCTCGCTCCACGCGCCGGGGCGCGCCGCCCGGGCTGCGGTGGAAGGGTCGCGGGAGCGGATCGCGGCGCTCCTCGGCGTGCGCCCCGAGGAGCTCGTCTTCACCTCGGGCGGGACGGAATCGGACGCTCTCGCCGTCTGCGGGGGGGCCCGCGCGGCGCGGGACGGGGCGCCGCTTCGGACGCGCGTCGCCTTCTCGGCAGCCGAGCACGCGGCGGTGAGGGAGGCGGCGAGAGGCCTTCGCCGCGAGGGGTTCGAGCCCGTCGAGCTGGCCGTCGACGGTGCAGGACTGCCGCGCGAGGACGGGCTCGCCGCGGCTCTCGACGAGCGGACGGCCCTCCTCTCGCTGATCCTCGCCGGGAACGAGACGGGGGCGCGGAACGGCGCGATCGCCGACTCGGCCGCCTCCGCGCGGGCCGCGGGCGTCCTCGTCCACACCGACGCCGTCCAGGCGGTCGGCAAGGTCCCCGTCCGCCCGTCCGAGCTCGGCGTCGACCTCCTCTCCTTCACGGGCCACAAGCTCGGCGGGCCGAAGGGAGCCGGCGTCCTCTGGGTGAGACGCGGCGTTCGCCTCTCCCCTCTCTTCGCGGGGGGCGGCCAGGAGCGGGGGCGCCGGGGCGGGACCGAGAACGTCGCCGCGATCGCGGGGCTCGCCGCGGCGCTCGAAGCGGCCCTCTCGCGCCTCGAGGAGGAGGGGCAGAGGCTCGGCGCCCTGAGGGACGCCTTCGAGGCGGGCCTGCGGGAGAGGGTGCCGGGGACACGGGTCAACGGCCTCGGGCCGGGCGGAAGGCTCCCGACGGCGAGCTCCGTGACGTTCCCCGGAGTCGACGGCGAGACGCTCCTCGTAGCCCTCGACCTCGAGGGGGTCGCCGCCTCGTCCGGATCGGCCTGCTCCTCGGGGACGCCGGCGCCGAGCCGCGTCCTCCTCGCGTGCGGCCTGCCGGAGGCTGAGGTCCGTGCGACCCTCCGCTTCTCGTTCGGCTGGACGACGACGGAGGAGGACATCGAGCGCCTTTTGGACGTCCTCCCACCGCTCGTCGCGCGCGTGCGGGCGGCTTGATCCGGGGGGCATGGACGTGTCTAATGGCGCAGGTCTTCAATCCGGATCGGCCGTGGGGGAGATGCGTTGATCATCCAGTGCTCCGCCTGTAACACGCGCTACCACTACGACGAGGCCCGTTTCGCCGGCGCCCCCGCGAAGAAGATCCGCTGCACGAAGTGCTCCACGGTCTTCGAGATCCGGAACCCGGCGCTGGACGCTCCGCCGCCCGCGGGGTTCCAGGCCGACGAGACGAGCTCGATCAGCGCGCCGATGCCCGGCTCCGACGACTTCAACTTCGACACGACCGTCATGGGGCCGCACCGGAAGCGGCCCGTGGTCGCCCGGCCCCCCGAGCCGGTCGCCGCGCCCGCTCCTCCTCCCCGCCCGCCGGCGGCCGCGGCGGAGAAGCCCCCTTCTGCGACCGCGCGCCGCCTCCGCCTGCCGGACTGGGAGAAGCTCTCTCTCGCCTGCATCGCGGGTCCCGAGGCGGGACGGATCTTCGAGATCGGCAAGCCGCGCGTCGTCCTCGGACGCGCCGGGGTCGACATCCTCCTGAACGACCCGGAGTGCTCGAGGAGCCATGCCGCGATCGAGGTCTCCGACGACAAGGTCTTCCTCGTCGACCTCGGCTCGACGAACGGCACCTACGTTGCCGACAAGAGGATCTCTCAGGTCGAGCTCGAGAACCGGTCGGAGTTCGACGTCGGCTCCTCGACGCTGATGCTCATCCGGACCCGGAAAGACTAGCCCTCCGCCCCCGGGGCGCGGCGGGAACGCCGTGCCTCCTCAGCGCTCCAGCTGCGCGACGACCGCCTCGAGGGAGGCGGGGAGGCTCCGGGCCGGGTTCGCGTGCCGCGCGCCGCTCCCGTGGTAGCGGATCGCCGCCCCCGAGAACTTGAGGGCGTGAGCCGTCGCGACGACGACGACCGTCTCGTCCCTCCCGATCGCCCCCTCGCGGCGCAGCTTCGCCGCGCCGGCGAGCGCGACGGCGGAATTCGGGCAGAGGGCGAGGCCGTGCCGGTTCGCGAGAGCGCCGGCCTCGAGGAGCTCGGCCTCGGTGACGCGCGTGACGGTGCCGTTCGAGAGCTCGATCTCGCGCCGCGCCCGCGGGTGCGAGACGGGGGCGCCGATCCGGATCGCGGAGGCCTCGGTCTCTCCGGCCGTGCGCGTGACGCGCTCCGAGAAGCCGGTGAGGAAGGAGCGGTAGAACGGGTCGGCCGCCTCGGCCTGCGCTCCGGCGATCCGCGGGAGCTTTCCGATGACGCCGAGCTCCCGCCACTCGCGGAGCCCCTTGCCGATCGCCGAGACGTTCCCCGCGTTCCCGACCGGGACGACGAACCAGTCGGGGACCTCCCAGCCGAGGTCGTGGATCGCCTCCTGCCCGATCGTCTTCTGCCCCTCGATCCGGACCGGGTTCTTCGAGTTCAGGAGGTAGACGGGGCGCGTCCGCGCGAGGTCGGCGACGATCCGCATGCAGCCGTCGAAGTCGGTGGCGAGGCCGAGCGTGAGCGCGCCGTGGTGGAGCGCCTGCGAGAGCTGCTCGCCGGTGATCTTCGCCTCGGGGAGGAGGACGACGGCGCGCATCCCGGGCACCTCGGCGGCGTAGGAGGCGAGCGCGGCCGAGGTGTCGCCCGTCGAGGCGCAGACGACTTCGGTCCGTCCGAGGTGCCGCGCCCAGGAGACGCCGACGGTCATGCCGCGGTCCTTGAAGGAGAGCGTCGGGTTCTCCCCCTCGTGCTTGACGAAGAGGCGCGCGAGGTCCAGCTCCTTCCCGAGCTCGGCAGAGCGGTAGAGGCGCGTCGCCCCTTCGGGCTTGCTGACGACCTCCTCCGGCGCCAGCGCCGGGAAGACGTGCTCGCGGTAGCGCCAGACGCCGCTCCGCTCGAACGCGGGCGTCTCGGCTCCCGGCAGGGCGGAGCGCCTCCGGTCGAAGAGGTCGCGCCACTCGCGGCCGGACCTCCCGAACGAGGCGAGGTCGTGGAGGACCTCGAGGAGGCCGCCGCACGAGGGGCACTCGGTGAGGACCTCCTCGATCGCGCGGGTCGCGCCGCACTCGAGGCAGGCGAGGCGGGAGAGGGGCGCGGCCAATTACGCCTCCCGCGCCCCCCGCGGCGAGACGGCGTGGACGCTCGCGTCGGACTCGACGCCGAGCGCGCGGAAGGCCCTCTCGGCCGCCTTCGCGATCTTCGCGGGCGCGTTCCCTTCCTCCGAGAGGGCGAGGATCGTCGGGCCCGCACCCGCGAGCGTGACGCCGAGGGCGCCCGCCTTCTTCATCGCGGCCGTCACCTCGTCCCAGCCCGGCACGAGGGCCCTCCGCCGCGGCACGGCGATCCGGTCGCAACGCATCCAGGCCCCGGCCGAGGCGAGGTCGCCGCGGTGGAGCGCGTCGACGAGCGCGGCGAGGGCCGCGGCCTGGCGGGTCGCCTCGGAGAGGGGGAGCTCGCGCGGAAGGACCATGCGCGCGTCCTTCGTCTCGAGCTCGGCGTCGGGATGGACGAGGACGAGGCGGAGGCCGGGCGGGACCGGGAGGGAGACCGGCGGGACGTAGTCGGCCGGGTCGGAGGAGGGGACGAGGACGAGGCCGCCGAGGATCGCGGCGAAGCCGTTGTCGCCGTGCCAGGAGCCGTCGGCGGCGTGCTCGCCGCGCAGGACCGCCTCGAGGAGGACGCGCGAGCGCCGCTCGCCGAGGAGGAGCGCGGCGGCCTTCGCCCCGGCGGCCGCGGACGCGGCGGAGGAGCCGAGGCCGCTCGCGAGGGGGAGCCCCTTGGCGAGCGCGAGCTCGACGCCGGTTCGCGCCGTGGCGCGGCCGGCGGCGATGGCGGCCTCGAGGACGAAGGCCGCGGCGACGGAGGCCGTGTTCCGCTCCGCGTCGAGCGGGAGGCGGCCCCGGTCGCCGGAGACCTCCACGAGCCGCACGCCCGGCTTCTTCGACCTCCAGGCGGTGACGGTGTCGCCGGGGCCGTCGAGGGCCGCGGCGAGGACGTCGAACCCCGGGCCGAGGTTCGCGACGCTCGCGGGGGCGAAGGCGCGGACGCGCGCGCTCACGGCGTCACCGCCTCGTGGAGCGCCCGGACGGCGGCCACGCGGTCCTTCTCGTCGACGGCGAAGGAGATGTTGCACTCGGAGGAGCCCTGGGCGATCGATTCCACGTTCACTCCCGCGCGCGCGACGGCGGCGAAGACCTTCGCCGCGATGCCGACGGTGCCGCGCATCCCGTCCCCGACGGCGGCGACGACGGCGATCGGCGACCGCGCCGCCACGCCGTCGATCGCGCCGACGAGCTTCTCGTATCGGAACTCCTGCACCAGGGCCGCCGCGGTCCGCGCGCGGTCGGCCTCGGGCAGGACGATGGCGATGTTCTGCTCGGACGACGCCTGGGAGAACATGACGACGGAGACGCCGAGCCGCGCCGTCGTCTGGAAGACGCGGGCCGCGATCCCCGGCACACCCGTCATCCCCTTCCCGTCGAGGGAGAGGAGGCAGAGGCCGGGAACGGCGGTAACCGCGCGGATGCCCGGGCGCGGGTCCCCCTTCTCCGAGATCGTCGTCCCGGGGCCGTCCGGAGCGAAGGAGCTTCGGATGACGAGCGGGATCCGCGCGGCGACCGCCGGGAGGACCGCCGGGAAGTGGAGGACCTTCGCGCCGAAGTAGGTCATCTCCGCGGCCTCGCGGTAGGAGAGGCGCGGCAGGAGGCGGGCGCCGGGGACGATCCGCGGGTCGGCCGTCATCACGCCGTCGACGTCGGTCCAGATGACGACCTCCCGCGCGCCGAGCGCCGCGCCGAGGAGGGCGGCGGTCGTGTCGGAGCCGGAGCGGCCGAGGGTCGTCGTCTCTCCCGACGGCGTCCGTCCGACGAAGCCGGTGACGACCGGGACGACCCCCTCTGCCAGGAGGCGGCCGAGGAGGCGGCGCGCCCGCGGGTCGGTTCGCCTCCGGTCGCACGTCGCCGCGCCGTGGGCGGCGTCGGTGACGAGGAACGTCCGGGCGTCGACGGCGCGGGCGGGGACGCCCGACGCCTCGAGGGCGGCGGCGAGGAGCGGCACGGAGAGGCGCTCGCCGAACGACGCGACGAGGTCGGTGACGCGCGGCGTCCGCTCGCGCAGGAGCGCGATCCCGGAGAGCGCGGTCTCCAGCTCGGCGAACGGGGCGAGGTCGAAGGGGACGGCGGCGCCGGTCGCGGGGGCGATCCTGGCCGCGGCCGCCTCGTGCCGGGCCTTCAGCTCGGCGACGCTACGGAGGGCCGGGCGAAGCCGGCCCCGCTCGGCCTCGTGCGCGGCGCGGAGGAGGAGGTCGGTCGCGCCGCCCATCGCGGAGGCGACGGCGACGACGCGGCGGCGGCGGGACGCGGCGGCGAGGAGACGCGCGGCCCGCACGATCCTCTCGGCATCACCGAGCGACGTGCCGCCGAACTTGTGGACGGAGAGGGGGCGTTCACTCATTCTCGGCGAGGAGCCTCTTCTCCATCTCCTCGAGCGTCGGCCGGAGCGCCCGCCAGCGCCCGGTCCGGACGTCGCCGAGAACGTTGCTGACCCGCGCGGGGCGGACGCCGAAGGCCGCTCCCACCTCGCGCCCCGAGAGGCCCGTGAGGCGGCGGGAGAGCCAGATCGCGGCCACCTTCGCCTCGTGCGAGCCGGCCCGGACGAGGGCCGGCTCGGGGACGCCGAACCGCGAGGCGACGGCGGCCGCCGGCCCGGACGAGGGCCGGCTCGGGGACGCCGAACCGCGAGGCGACGGCGGCCCGGACGCGAGAAAGGTCGACGGCCCCGGCGCGAAGGCGATCGGACGGCGGGAGCGGCGCGGCGAGACGGAGCCGGACCTCGCGCGCGAACTCCGCGCTCCCGACGACGACCCGCGAGACGGCCCGCTCCCGGAGCGGCCGGTTGTTCCGGGTGTCGGAGACGAGCCGCCGGTAGCGTTCGCGCGCGCGCGGCCGGGCCGGGGAGAGGCGCCGGAGCGTGGCGTCGACGGTGAGCCAGCTCGGGCGCTCGGCGAGGCCGGCGGTGGCCGGGGCGCTCGACCAGCGCCAGTCGAGCGCGGCCCGCGCGAGCCGGGCCCTCACGGGGGCGAGGGCGACGACGCGGACGGCGTCGAGGAACGCGGTCCCGGGGTCGATCAGGAGCGAGCGGAAGCGCCCGTCGAAGAGCGGCCCGCCCCGGCCGTGGCGCCGGTTGAAGGCCTGCGCGTAGCGGCCGCCGAGGGCGCGCATTCCGGAGGAGAGGTTCGGCGCCGGCGTCTCGACGAGGACCTCGACGGAGCTCCCGAGGAGCGCGTAGGCGTGGACGATCCAGCCCCGCTCCGACGCGGTCCGCCCGAGGTCGGCGAGGAATCGCTCCCGATCGGCGTCGTCCCGGAAGAGCGGGCTCCGCTCGAGCGCCCTCCACGAGACGTGGTGCAGGGCTCCCGGGAGCTCGATGCGGGGCGGACGCGACATGTGCCGAGATTGTAGAGGCGCGCGCCCTCGCCTCCGCGGCGCCCCCGCGCCGGCGGCGGTACGATGCCCCTTCCGGGAGAGAGGCCGATGGCGAACGAACGCGCGAACGAGGTGCGGTGCGAGGCGCCGCGCGGGTGGACGGAAACGCCCGCCCGCCGCGCGGCGCCCGAGCCGCTCGGACGCCGGCTGACGGAGGGAGGGAGACTCGACCTCCTCCGGACTCTCCGGCTCGCGCCCCGGCCGGGAGCGCCGGACGGGGTGGCGCGGGTCGTCCTGCCGGCGCGCCGCGGAGAGGACTTCCTCGTCGTCCTCCGGCAGCCCTCGGGCGCGCTCTCGATCCACCGGCCGGCCGCCGGCGCGCCGCGCCGCGGCGCCGCCGAGGTCGTCTTCGAGCTGCCTCTCCGGCGGCCGCCCGGGCGGCGCGGCCCGGCCGGCGACGCGGTCGTCCTCGTGCTGCGCGCAGGCACGCGCGTCGAGGCGCGCGCCGCCGCGACGCTCGCCCGGGCGTTCGAGGAGGCGGCCTTCCGGCGCGCGGGCCTCGCCGAAGGGCTCGTCCACGTGACGCCGGAGGGGCTCCGGAGCGGCCACCTCGCCCCCGCCTCCCCGGCGCTCCTCGCCCCGCCGCCGGCGCGGAACCTCCTCCTGCTCCACGGCACGTTCTCGAGCACGGCCGCCGCGTTTGCCGACCTCGCCCGGAGCGGCTTCTTCGCCGCGCTCGAGCCGATCTACGGCGGGCGCGCCGTCGGCTTCGACCACTTCACGCTGAGCCGGACGCCGGCCGAGAACGCGCGGGCGCTCGCCGAGGCGCTGCCCGGGGAGGAGCCGTTCCTGTTCGACGTGGTGGCCCACTCCCGCGGCGGCCTCGTCGTGCGGACGCTGCAGGAGCGGCCCGAGGAGGTCGGTCCCGTCGCCAGCCGGGTCGCCACGGGGCGGACGGTCCTCGCGGGCGTGCCGAACCTCGGGACGCCGCTGGCGTCGCCCGGGCGCTGGGAGCTCGCGCTCTCGGGCTGGCTGAACCTCCTCGACCTCCTGCCGAAGGCGCCCGCGCCCCTCCTCGCGGCGTTCGTCGTCGAGGCGCTCCTCTGGCTCGCGCGCCGCGTGACGACGCTCCTCCCGGGCCTCTCGGCGATGGACCCGGCCGGCGAGACGGTCGCCGCTCTCGGGAAGCGCGCCCTGCCGGGAGCCTACTCGGCCCTCGCGGCGCGTCACGCGGCGACGGGGGCGCTCGCGCGCCGCCTCCTCGACGCGGGAGTGGACCGCTTCTTCGGCGAGCCGAACGATCTCGTCGTCCCGACCGAGGGCTGCTTCGTCCTCGACCGGCCGGGCGGAGCCCGGGTCCCGCCGGAGAGGGTCGCGCTCCTCGCTTCGAGCGGGACGGGACGAGGCGGGGCCGCCCACCACTTCGACCTCTTCTCTCGGGACGAGGCGATCGCGTTCCTCGCCGCGACGCTCGGAGGCGAGCCGTCGGGCCACGCCGGGGCAGCGGAGCGCCGCCGCGGCCGGGCCTCCGCGTCCGGACGCTCCTCGGGCGCGGGAGAGACGCCCGTACCCCGCCCGGCACGGCGCGCGGCGGCTCCGCGGCTCGGCGAGACGCGCCGCGAGGCGCTCGAGCTGACGCTCCTGCCGGGCGACCGGCGCGACCTCACGGCCCTCCTCTTCGCCCGATACGGCACGGCCCGCGTCGTCGTCGAGGTGCCGCGGAAGGGAGAGGCCTGGCGGGAGATCATCCGAGGGCACGAGCGGCTCCGCGCCCACTTCGACGGCGACGGCCGGCCGCTCCCGTCGGAGGCCGCGCTCGAGCGCTGGGGCACGGTCCTCTTCGAGACGCTCTTCCCGGGGGAGGTGAGGAGGCTCTGGGATGCGGCGCGCGGGGCCTCCACGGGCGGGGCGACCGACGTCGTCTTCACGTCGCTCCTCGACTGGATGGCCGACAAGCCGTGGGAGCTGGCGTTCGACTCGCACCGCCGCGCCTTCCTCGCCGCGACCGAGGCCTGTTTCGTGAGGAACGTCGTCACGGCCGTCCCGTGCGCGACGCGGCCGCGGCGGCGCGGCCGGCTCTCGGTCGTCGTCGCGGCGGCGCAGCCGCAGGGCCTCTCGTCCGTGTCGTGGGAGGAGGAGGCCGAGGCGATTCGCGCCGGCCTCGCGCCGCTCGTCGCCTCGGGGCTCGCGCGGGTGCGCGTGGAGCGGGCCGTCACCGCCGAAGCGCTCCACCGGCTCGTGGCCGACGGCCCGTGCGACGTCCTCCACTTCGTCGGGCACGGCACGTGGGACGCCGGGCGCCGGGTCGGGGCGCTCGTCCTCGAGTCGGAGAGCGGGGGCGTCGCGCCGGTCGAGGCGCCCGTCCTGAAGACGCTCCTGGCGGGCCGGGGGCTCGCGCTCGTCGTCCTGAACGCCTGCCAGAGCGCCCGGGGAAGCCGCTCCGACCTCGCCCGCGGCGTCGCCCCGGCGCTCGTGGCCGCCGGAATTCCCGCCGTCGTCGCGAACCAGTTCAGCGTCCTCGACGCCGCGGCGCTCGTCTTCGCCCGCGAGCTCTACCGCTCGCTCGCGCTCGGACGCGCGCTGGGCGACGCGGCGCGCGAGGCCCGCCTGGCCGTCCGGTGCGACGCCGCCTGCGGCCCGGTCGACTGGGCCGTCCCGGTCGTCTACGCGCGCGATCCGGGCTCGGCGCTCTGAGCCGTCGCGGGGCGGTGGCAAGATCGGGGCAGGAGGTCGCGTCATGACGATCGAGCTCCGCCCGCTCCGCGAGGACGAGCTCCGGGAGGCCGACGGGATCTACCGGCGGGCCTTCGGGACGCTCCGCGGCCTGGCCGACCCTCTCGCCTTCGACGGAGACGCCGAGCGCGTGAGGTGCCGCTGGGCCTCCGACCCGGACGCCGCGATCGCCCTCCTCGAGGACGGCGCGCTCGCCGGGACGAACTTCGTCTCCCGGTGGGGGAGCGTCGGCCTCTTCGGCCCCCTCGCGGTCGACCCGCCGCGCCAGGGGCGCGGTCTCGCGCACCCGCTCGTCGAGGAGGCGCTCCGGCTCCTCGACCAGCCGCAGGTCGCGTTCCGGGGCCTCTACACCTCCGTCACGGACCCGAGGACGGTCGGCCTCTACCAGAGCCACGCCTACTGGCCGATGAGCCTCGCCGTGCTGATGCAGAAGGCGACGGCGGCCGGGCGGGAAGGGCCCGCCGGTTTCGAGGCGCTCTCGCGCCTGACCCCCGACGCGCAGGCGGAGGCGCTCTCGGCCTGCCGGGAGCTCGCGGACCAGGTCTTCGACGGCCTCGACGTGACGGGAGAGATCCTCTCCGTCGGCGAGCAGGAGACGGGGGACACGGTCCTCCTCCGGGACGGGTCGAGCCTCGCGGGCTTCGCCGTCTGCCACGCCGGGAAGGGGAGCGAGGCGGGCTCG
>JADHEE010000717.1_pt1 | contig 11721 bp, 12 predicted proteins | sample 8952401 | NCBI WGS metagenome assembly JADHEE01 (sample SAMN16124438, study PRJNA663242) | bioreactor sludge metagenome | isolation source: sludge (ammonium) | place: India:Bengaluru | collected 2019-02-28
AACAGCCCACGGCGCAGCAGTCGTGCGTCGGCCTTGAAGTCGTCTCGGGCCAACCCTTGCTTGATCGCGATTTCCCACAGGCTGGCGGCGCTGAAAAACAATTCGTTCTCCGGATCATCCATCAGTTTCCGTGCTTCGGCAGGCAGGCGGTCAGGCATTCCGGCGGCCCACAGCAGCAGATGGGTATCGAGCAGGAGCTTCATGCCTCACCCTCGAAAAGCCGCGCAATTTCGCTCTCCCCCATACGGTCGAAGTCGTCGGGCACCTCGATCTGTCCGGCCATGAATCCCAGGCGTTTTTGCTGGCCGGATTCCGGCGCGTTCAATGCCACCACCTTGACCAGCGGTTTGCCCGCCTTGGCGATGATGAACGATTCCCCCTCCGCAGCCTGTTCGACCAGACGCGACAGATGTGTCTTGGCTTCATGGATATTGACTGTTTGCATGATGATCTCAGGTAAACTAAGTCTCGTTAGTCTAGTTTGATTGGGTGGCGTATGTAAACCAAACAATGCCAAAATTCGTGGCATGACCCACTTGGAAAGGAGCGCGCGGTGAAATCGGAAAAGGACAAGATGCTTGCCGGCGAACTGTACGACAGTTCGGACGCGGTCCTCGTCGCCGCGCGCCGGCGGGCAAGGGATCTGTGCCGGCGCTTCAGCACGCTGCCGCTCTCCGCCACGGAGGAGGAGCGGGCCGCGCTGCTGGCCGAACTGTTCGGCCGGCCGACGGATGCGCACGTCACGCCGCCGTTCCAGTGCGATTACGGCGTGAACATCACCCTGGGCAGGAACGTCTATTTCAACTTCAACTGCGTCATCCTCGACGTGGCCGCGGTGGTCATCGGCAGCAACGTGCTGTTCGGTCCGTCGGTGCAGCTGTATACGGCCGGGCATCCCCTCGACGCGGAGCAGCGGCGGCAGGGGCTCGAGTTCGGCAAGCCCGTCACCATCGGCGACGACGTCTGGATCGGCGGCGGCGTCGTGATCTGCCCCGGCGTCACGATCGGCGCGGGCGCGGTCATCGGGGCCGGCAGCGTGGTCACCAGGGACGTGCCTCCCGCCGTGCTCGCGGCGGGCAATCCTTGCCGCGTCATCCGGCCCCTGGAGTGAGGACGCATCCGGCCATGTCCGGGCGCGGCGCCGCGTAGTATCGAACCGGAACGCGCGGGCAAGCGGCGGATCAAACACCGCAAGGCCGTTGACGTCCCCGACGATCGCCTGGCGATCCGCGAGGCGCCGGCGGGTCGAACGCGCAAGCGTTTTTCCGGTGCGCCCGGCCGGGCGACACCATTGAAAGGAAACGTCATGAGCAATTCCGTCCGCCTGCACCGCGTTTTCCGCGCGCCCGCCGAGCGCCTGTATCGCGCCTTCCTCGATCCCGACGCGATGGCCAAATGGCTGCCGCCGCACGGTTTCACCGGCCGCGTGCATCACATGGACGCCCGCGTCGGCGGCAGCTACCGGATGTCCTTCACCAATCTGACCACCGGCCACAGCCACGCCTTCGGCGGCGAATACCTCGAACTCGTGCCCAACGAGCGCCTGGTCTACACCGACCGTTTTGAAGACCCCAATCTGCCAGGCGAGATGCGCACCTCGGTCACGCTGCGTCCGGTGAGCGTGGGTACCGAGGCCGATATCGTCCAGGCAGGCATCCCCGACGTGATTCCGGCCGAAGCGTGTTATCTGGGTTGGCAGGAGTCGCTGCAGTTGCTGGCGTGGCTGGTCGAGGCGGAGATTCCGGAGCCGTGATCCGTCGAGCGTCACCGGCGCGCGGACGCGCTATTCCTGCGCCGGCCGCCTGAGCATGTCCTCGATGCGCGCGCCGACGGCCTCGGTGCCGCCGAAAACCGTGCCGTAGCGGCGGTCGTCGAGGTTTTTCCGGTTGCCCCGGTAAACGGCGTCGGCGAGCGGGACGTAGTTCTGCCGCTTGACGATGCGGGCGCCGTTGTCCAGGTAATGCTCGACGAATTCGCGGACTTCGCTCCGCTCCAGGGCGCGCTCGGCGACGTAGATGAAGATCGGCCGCGAGAGCGGGGCGTAGCTGCCGTTTTCGACGGTTGCCGGCGACGGCAGCACCGGGCCGTGGCCGTTGTCGATCGGCACGGCCTTGAGCTTGCGCCGGTTTTCGAGGTAGTAGGCGTACCCGAAGTAGCCGATCGCGCCCGGGTTGCGCTTGACGCCGCGCACGATCAGGTAATCGTCTTCCGAGGCGATGTAGTCGCTGCGCGCTTGCCTGGCCTTGCCGACGACGGCCTCGGTGAAGTAATCGAAGGTGCCCGAGTTGGCCCCCGGTCCGTAGAGCCGGAGGCGCACGTCCGGAAAGGACGGGTCGATCTGCTGCCAGGTGGCGACCCGGCCCTTGGCCGCTGGCTCCCACATCCGTTTGAGCTGCGCCGGTGTCAGGGACTGCACGAAATCGTTCCGCGGATTGACCACGACGGTCAGCGCGTCGTAGCCCACCGGCATTTCCACGTAGCGGACGCCGGCTTCGCGGCAGGCCTGCATCTCCTTGGCCGAGATGGGGCGCGAGGCGTTGGAGACGTCGGTCTGGCCGCGGCAGAACTTGGCGAAACCGCCGCCGGTGCCGGAGACCGCGACCTCGACGTCGACGTTCTTTCTCGCCGCTTCGAATTCTTCGGCCACGGCGTTGGAGATGGGGTAGACGGTCGAGGAGCCGTCGATCTTGACGACGGCGGCGCCGGCGGCCGGCAGGGTCAGGCATGCGGCCGCGACGGCGGCGAGGAGCGTGTGCGGGGTCATGTTGGTTTCCGGAGCGGGGCGGCGAGGGCGGAGAAAAAAATCAGGCGCGGCTCAGATGGACGACGAGATTCGCCTCCTGGGCGCGGAAAACGATCGGGATGGCGTACGGCGTGCCGTCGGTCCGCGGCGCCACGGCCGGGTCGTCGCGCTTGAAGGCGCGGGGCGGCGAGATGGCGAGCGTCTCGCCGAAATAGCGGCGCGCGCGGCCGGACAGGGTGTTGGCGATCTCACCGACGACGTCGAGGTAGTCGGCTTCCGCATAGCTGCCGTGCCCGGAGGCCAGGAGGATGAAGTCGAGCAGCCGCCGGGGGGCGGAGAAGCAGATGCTGCCGCGGTAGCCGCCGCCGATCTCGATCAGCCCGTTGTAATCCTCGCGCAGGACCGGCTCGCCTTGCTGGAGCAGCCAGGCCGAGCGGATCTGCGCCGGGTCGCCGGTGGTCACCTCGAAATATTCGGTGATGGCGCCGGCCAGGATTTCGATGTCTTCGGGTTGCAGTTCGCTGGACATGCGGTCATTCCATGAGTTCGATCAGGGCGTCCGCGATTTCCTCGTCGCGGAACGGCTTGTGGATGAAGCCGTGGGCGCCGCGGCGCACCGCCCGCAGCGCGGTGGCTTTGTCGGACAGGGCGGAGACCACGAGAATCCGCGCGTCGGGCAGCATGGCGGCCAGTTGCCCGATGCACTCCTCGCCGTCGAGTTCGGGCATCGTCAGATCCAGGGTGACCAGCGTCGGCGACTGCTCGCGCGCCAGGGCGAGGGCCTGCGCGCCGTTGGCGGCGAGGCCCACGATGGCGATGCCGGACAGCTCGGCGCGGGAACACAGCCGCGCGATGTGGTTGCGCACGAGCATCGAGTCGTCGACGATCAGCAGGCGATGCGTGGCGGCCATGGCGTTCATGCGGGCTTGTGGATGACGAACTCGGTGAACCGTCCGGTGCCGGACAGCAGGCGCAGGCCGGCGCCGGCGCGGTCGATCGCCGCGCGCACCACGGCCATGCCGTCGCCCCGGCCGGCGTGCCGGTGCGCCGCGTCCAGCGTCGAGAAGCCCGGCTCGAAGAGCAGGGAGACGATCTGGCGGTCGCCCATGTTCCGCACGTCGGATTCCGAGCCGCGTCCCGTCTCGATGGCGCGGCGGCGCAGGTCCGGCAGGGAAATGCCGGCGCCGTCGTCGCGGACGTGGATGCGGTAGCCGGCGGCGCCTTCGAGCGTGAAGCGCAGCCGGATGCAGCCGGACGGCGCCTTGCCGCGCCGCACGCGGGTCTCGGGGTCCTCGATGCCGTGCACGACGGCGTTGCGGATCAACTGCGGCAGCGCCTCCCGGCACAGTTCCAGCAGCTCGTCGGAAACCGCGCTGAGCGGCGGAAACTCGGCCTCGAAGAACACTTCCTTGCCCAGCTCGCCGGCGATTTCGGCGCCGAGCCGTTCGAGCGCCGCGACGATCGGCTTCAGCGCGTCCGGCGCCGTGGTGTCGACGGCGGCGGCGTCGCCCGCGGCGGCGAACCGGGCTATCCGGCCGACGACGGATTCGACCGTGCCGATCCGCTCGAGCAGTTCGTTGACGCCGACCGCGACCGCGATGAAGTCCTCGCCGGCGAGCGCCTTGTCTTCCCGCAGGCGGGCCAGATCGTCCTCCAGCGCATGGGCGTGGCGCTCGACCGCGCCGATGTTCAGCAGGGCCGCCTCGCCCTTGATCGCATGGATGTTGCGCGCCGCATAGTTGAGGGTGCGGGCGTAGGACGCGGCGTCCGGGCGCACGTTCTGCAGCTCGCCGTTGATCTGCCCGATGCGCGCCTTGGCGTCGGCGATGAAAGCCTGCACCAGCGCGGGGTCCTGGTCGACCACGCCGAGCAGGAGTTCGACTTCCGTCCTGGCGCGCGCCTCGGTGGAGGCCAGTTCGCGCTGCAGCAGCACCTCGCGGGTGACGTCGAGGACCGACACCAGCAGCGAATCGACCGCGCCGCCGACGCGGACCTGCTCGAAGGTGAAGTTCAGGTGCTTGGTGCGGTGGCGCGCGTCGTCCGGCGTGGCGACCTCGATTTCCGTCAGCGGATTGAGCTGTTCCAGCAGGACCGGCTTGACCTTCCTGTCGAACAGCATGGCGATGAAGCCGGCGGCGTTTTCGCGCGCCCCGGCGTCGGCGAGCACGGGCGCCAGCACGTCGTCCATGAAATGCGCCTGCGGCGGGAGCGGCCGGCCGAACAGGCGTTCCAGGGAGGCCGAGCGCTGTGCGCCGATGCGTCCGTCGGCGTGCAGCAGAAACAGCCCCTGGTGTACCGTGCCGAGGATGTCCAGGGTTTCCTTGCGCGCCGCGGCGGCGCGCCGGTCGCTGGCTTCGAGCTGGCGGATGAACTTGAAGACGATGAAGACGAAGTTGAGCAGCGCCAGCGAGATGGCGGTGATCTGGATGGTGCGGATGGCCGTGGTCTTGCCGCGCGAGATGTCCTCCATCTGCTGCGTCAGGTCGTCGGAGAGCTGCAGCAGTTTCAAATTGCGCGACACCGTCTTGACCGACACCGGCTGGATGTCGCCGGGCGTCAGCCCGTCCTTGCGTTCGAGCATTCTCCCGACGTCTCGCCCGAGCGGGCGCCATTCGGCGGCGAGTTCCTCCAGCAGCCGGTTGCGCTCGTCGTGCGCCTCGCGGTCGCCGAACAGACCGGCGAACGGGCCCTGCCGCGACTCTCCCAGCCTGGCCAGCGCATCGTCGAATTCGTCGCCGGCTTCGAGAATCTGCGCCAGGCTGGTCTGCGTCGGCAAACCGTCCCGCACCTCGTCCTCCAGGGTCAGCATCGCCTTGGCGAGCTGCTGGGAAACCATGCGCAGTTCGCCGGCGGTGTTGATCTCGGAGGCGTCCTGCTCGATTTCCCGCGAGGCCACCACGTTGAAGGCCAGCACGCCGACGTCGATCACCAGGAAGAGCACGATGGCCAGCACCAGGCCGGCGTATTTGCCGAAGGAAGTCGGTACGTTCATGTTGTTTTCGTTCATCCGCATAGCATTTTTGTCACATCATTCTGGAGCACGGCGGTTACTGCCGTATTACAGGCCGCTCCGGGCCGCATCGGCGAACGTCCGGCGGCGGAACGGCCGGCCCGGCGTGTGATAGAATCGCACCCCTTTTCAATGAGTTGCCCCTCCATGTCCCGCCCCGTCCGCAACATCGCCATCATTGCCCACGTCGACCACGGCAAGACCACGCTGGTCGACAAGCTGCTCCAGCAGGCCGGCACCTTCGCCGCCCACCAGCACGTCGCTGAGCGCGTCATGGACTCGAATGACCTGGAGAGGGAACGCGGCATCACCATCCTGGCCAAGAACCTGGCCGTGGACTACGCAGGCGTGCACATCAACATCGTCGACACGCCGGGACACGCGGACTTCGGCGGCGAGGTGGAGCGGGTGCTGGGCATGGTCGACGGCGTGCTGCTGCTGGTCGACGCGGTCGAGGGGCCGATGCCGCAGACGCGCTTCGTGACCAAGAAGGCGCTGGCCCTCGGCCTGAAGCCGATCGTCGTGGTCAACAAGATCGACCGCGACGGGGCGCGCCCCGACTGGGTCGTCGACCACACCTTCGACCTGTTCGACAAGCTCGGGGCGACCGACGAGCAGCTCGACTTCCCGGTGATCTACGCCTCGGCGCTCGACGGCCACGCCACGGCCGACCTGAAGACGTCCGGCACCGACATGCGCCCGATGTTCGAGGCGATCCTGCAGTACGTCCCGGCGCCGGAGGCCGACGACGTCGACGGCCCGCTGCAGCTGCAGATCGCCGCGCTGGATTATTCGTCCTACGTCGGCCGCATCGGCATCGGCCGCATCCAGCGCGGCAGGCTGCGGCCCGCGCAGCAGGTGACGGTGATGTACGGCCAGCCCGACGCCGACGGCAATTTCGAGCACGGCGCGCCGAAGAACGCCAAGGTCAACCAGGTGTTCGGCTTCCGCGGCATCGAGCGCACGCCGATGGACGAGGCGGTGGCCGGCGACATCGTGCTGGTGACGGGCATCGAAGAGCTGTCGATCGGCTGCACGATCACCCAGCCGGACGCGCCGGAAGCCCTGCCGATGCTCAAGATCGACGAGCCGACGCTGAACATGACCTTCATGGTCAACAATTCGCCGTATGCCGGCACCGAAGGCAAGTTCGTCACCAGCCGCCAGATCCGCGAGCGCCTGCACAAGGAACTGCTGACCAACATGGCGCTGCGCGTCGAGGACACCAGCGACACCGATTCCTTCCTGGTCTCCGGGCGCGGCGAACTGCACCTGACGATCCTGCTCGAAACCATGCGCCGCGAAGGCTACGAACTGGCGGTCGGGCGGCCGCGCGTGATCTTCAAGACGATCGCCGGCGAGCAGTGCGAGCCCTACGAAATGCTGACGCTCGACGTCGAGGAAAACCATCAGGGCGCGGTCATGGAAGCCCTCGGCTACCGCAAGGGCGATCTGCAGGACATGGTTTCCGACGGGCGCGGCCGCGTCCGCCTCGAATACCGCGTGCCGGCGCGCGGCCTGATCGGCTTCCAGGGCGAATTCATGAACCTGACGCGCGGCACCGGCCTGATGAGCCACGTGTTCGACGACTACGCGCCGGTCAAGGGCGACATTCCCGGCCGCCGCAACGGCGTGCTGATCTCGGCCGAGCACGGCGAGGCCGTGGCCTACGCGCTGTGGAAGCTGCAGGACCGCGGCCGCATGTTCGTGGTGCCCGGCGATCGCCTGTACGAAGGCATGGTCATCGGCATCCACTCGCGGGAGAACGACCTCGTGGTCAACCCGATCAAGGGCAAGCAGTTGACCAACATCCGCGCTTCGGGCACCGACGAGGCGGTGCGCCTGACGCCGCCGGTCCAGCTCACGCTGGAATCCGCGGTCGAGTTCATCGACGACGACGAACTCGTGGAAATCACCCCGAAAAGCCTGCGCATCCGCAAGCGCTACCTTTCCGAACACGAACGCCGCCGGGCGTTGCGCAGCGAAGGCAGCTGAGGCGCCGCGCGCGTTCGCTTCGGCGCCCGGTTCCCGCCGCGGCGCCGGAGCGCTCTATTTTTCGGCCGCAGGGCGGAAATTTTTCGCAATTTATTATTTAAAACAATATATTGCGATGTTTTCCTAAAATAAATGTAAAGTTTCGCCCTTTTTTTCCGTTAGAACGCTTGGAAAGCGGCATCCGGCACACCGGCGCCGGAAAACGTTTGGGGATCGTGGGAGAGAAGGCAGAACAACATGAGTCACGACAATACCTCGCTATTCCAGTCGAACCGGCCGGCCTCGCGCCGCCTGCACCGCCGTTTCCCGCAGCCCGTGCCCGCGCAGCCGTGCGCGGTCCTCACGCCGCGCGCCCATACGGCGGCGGTGCGGACGCTGGTCGGCCTGTCGAGCGAGGTGGTGCGGGATGCCGGCATGCTCCAACTCCTGGCCGCGGAAATGCGCATCGCCGAATTGGAGAAGGCCCTGGCGGAGGCCCGCAGCGCGGCCTTCGCCGACCCGCTCACCGGCGCCCTCAACCGCCGGGGTTTCGAGCGCGCCTACGCGCGCGAAATGGCGCGCACCCGCCGCAGCGGGGGACGCCTGGCCCTGGTGATGATCGATCTCGACGACTTCAAGGCGCTCAACGACCGCTACGGGCACATGGTCGGCGACCGGGTGCTGGTGCACCTGGTGCGCGTGCTGCAGGACGCGATGCGTCCGTCCGACGCGCTGTGCCGGTTCGGCGGCGAGGAATTCGTGCTGATGCTGCCGGACACCTCGGTCGGCGACGCCTGCAAGGCCGTGCAGCGCTTCCTCGGCGAATTCTCGGCGCGACGGGCGCCGGGCATGGCGCAGCCGGCAACCTTCAGCGCCGGCGTGATCGGCCACGATTACTTCGAATCGCTGGAAGAAGCCCTCCAGCGGGCCGACGCCGCCACCTACGCCGCCAAGCGCGCCGGTAAAAACCGCATCGTCGCCGGCTGATCGCCGCCGGCGCCAGGGCCGCCGGGCGCGGTGATGGTAAACTCCCGGACTTTCGGCGTTCCATCACCTTCCACCCGGACACGGCCTCCATGCACTACATCTCGACCCGCGGCGGTACTTCGTCGCCCAGCAAGACCTTCACCGAAATCCTGCTCGGCGGCCTCGCGCCCGACGGCGGGCTGTACCTGCCGGAAGACTATCCGCAGGTGACGCGCGCCGAGCTGGACCGCTGGCGCGGGCTGTCGTACGCCGAACTGGCCGGCGCCGTGCTCGCCAAGTTCATCGACGACATTCCTGCGGCCGACCTGCAGGCGCTGGCCGACACGACCTACACCGCCGCCGTGTATTGCAACGGCCGCGACCCGGCCCGCGCGGCCGAGATCACGCCGGTGCGCTGGCTGGAGCCGGGGCTCGGCCTGCTCGAACTGTCGAACGGCCCGACGCTGGCGTTCAAGGACATGGCCATGCAGCTGCTCGGCAACCTGTTCGAGTACGTGCTGGCGAAAAAGGGCGAGGCGATCAACATCCTCGGCGCGACCTCCGGCGATACCGGCTCGGCGGCCGAGTACGCCATGCGCGGCAAGCACGGCATCCGCGTGTTCATGCTCTCGCCGCACGAGCGCATGAGCGCGTTCCAGCGCGCGCAGATGTATTCGCTGCAGGACGCCAACATCTTCAACATCGCCGTGCGCGGCGTGTTCGACGACGCGCAGGACATCGTCAAGGCGGTCTCCAACGACCACGACTTCAAGGCGCGCTACAAGATCGGCGCGGTCAACTCGATCAACTGGGCGCGTGTCGCCGCGCAGGTGGTCTATTACTTCAAGGGCTATTTCGCCGGCACGAAGTCGAACGACGAGCGGGTGGCCTTCGCCGTGCCGTCGGGCAACTTCGGCAACATCTGCGCCGGCCACGTCGCGCGCATGATGGGCCTGCCGATCGGCCGGCTGGTGCTGGCGACCAACGAGAACGACGTGCTCGACGAGTTCTTCCGCACCGGCGTCTATCGCCCGCGCGGCACGGCCGACACCTGGACGACGACCAGCCCGTCGATGGACATTTCCAAGGCGTCCAACTTCGAGCGTTTCGTCTTCGACCTGGTCAGCCGCGACCCGGCCGTGGTGCGCGAACTGTGGAGCAAGGTCGACGCCGGCGGCAGCTTCGACCTGTCGGCGACGCCGTACTTCGCCGCCTTGCCGGAATTCGGCTTCGTCTCCGGCAAGAGCACCCACGCCGACCGGCTGGCGACGATCCGCCGGACCTACGAGCGCTACGGCGTGATGATCGACACGCACACCGCCGACGGCCTCAAGGTGGCGCTGGAGCAGCGCCCGGACGACATGCCGACGCTGGTGCTGGAAACCGCGCTGCCGGCCAAGTTCGAGGAAACCATCGTCGAGGCGCTGGGCCGCCGGCCCGATCGCCCGGCCGCCATGGCCGGCATCGAAGCGCTGCCGCAGCGCGTCGAGGTGATGGACGTCGACGCCGACGCCGTGAAGCGCTTCATCGCGCGGCAGCTGGCAGCGCGCTAGTCCACGGCCCGCCGCGAATGCAAAAAGGGCACGCCATGTGCCCTTTTTCGTTTTCTCCGCGCGGGGGCGTCAGAGGTACAGGACGGCCGGGAAGACCAGCACCGCCAGGGCGATCACCAGCCATTCAAGGTTGTGGCGGGCGAGGAATCCGGTGAAATGGAGGATCAGGATGGTTATAGCAACCACGTAGAACAACGCGAACAGCATAACTTCCCTTTCTTTTTATGGGTGCGGCCGGCAGATGTACGCCCGCGATGAATTCTTATATCGGCAACCACGGCGACTTCATTAGGGGGATCTGCCGGATTTCCCTCGGGTTGCCCTCCGCTTCTATTCCTCCTGGAAACGCATCGACAGGTCCAGCGCGCGCACGTCCTTGGTCAGGCTGCCAACCGAAATCCGGTCGACGCCGGTTTCGGCGATGGCCCGCACGGTTTCCAGGCTGACGTTGCCGGAGGCTTCCAGGACCGCTTTGCCGGCGGCGATGGCGACCGCCTCGCGCATCCGCTCGAGGTTCATGTTGTCGAGCAGGACCAGGGCCGCGCCGGCGGCGAGCGCCTGCCGGAGCTGATCGAGATTTTCGACCTCGACCTGGACGAACTTGCAGCGGCCCGACGCCCCGGCGATTTCCTGCGCCGCCGCCACGGCCGCGGCGATGCCGCCGGCCGCCACGATGTGGTTTTCCTTGATCAGGATCGCGTCGTGCAGGCCGATGCGGTGATTGCCGCCGCCGCCGCACAGCACCGCGTACTTCTGCGCCAGGCGCAGGCCGGGCAGCGTCTTGCGCGTGTCCACCACCTGGGCGCGGGTGCCGGCCACCGCGTCGGCGTACTGCCGCGCCTTGCTGGCCACGCCGGAGAGCATCTGCAGGAAGTTCAGCGCGGTGCGCTCGCCGGTCAGCAGGGCGCGCGCCGGGCCGGCCAGCGCGCAGACCAGCTGGCCCGGCGCCAGGCGTTCGCCGTCGCGGGCGTGCCAGACGATTTCGATGGTGGCGTCGAGTTTCCTGAAGCACCGTTCGAACCAGGCCGTGCCGCACAGCACGGCGTGCTCGCGGGAGACGACGGTGGCGCGGGCGATGCGGCCGGCCGGCACGAGCTGCGCCGTGAGGTCGCCGGCGCCGACGTCCTCGGCCAGCGCGGCGGCGACGTTGCGTTCGATTTCGGCGTCGCTCAGGTAGTCGGGCAGGGATGGGGCAGGGCTGTTCATGGGCGGGGAGGTGTGGAATGGGAAGGGGCATTCTATCATCGCGCCCGGCCGGCAAGCGTTGCGCCGCCGGGAGCAGGGCGATCGCACGAATGTGGAAGGCCTCGACTGTTTTGGAAAAGGACGTTATTAACCACAACGAGCACAACGGGCACGACGAAAGACAAAATCTTCAAAATCTTTTTAACCACGGCGACACGGCGGGCACGGCGAAAAGCAAAATCTTGTTTCTCGTTTTTCGTTGTGCCCGTCGTGTTCGTTGTGGTTAAAAG
>JADHEE010000719.1_pt1 | contig 11699 bp, 10 predicted proteins | sample 8952401 | NCBI WGS metagenome assembly JADHEE01 (sample SAMN16124438, study PRJNA663242) | bioreactor sludge metagenome | isolation source: sludge (ammonium) | place: India:Bengaluru | collected 2019-02-28
CGCGAGACGGGGATCTGCGCGACGCCGGCGGCCCGGTCGACCCAGGCGTACGAGGAGACCGCCGCCTCCTCCTCGCGCGCGAACTTCGTCATGTCGGCCGTGGGGTCGGCCTGCAGCGCGGCTCGGGGGCGCGGACGCGGCGCGTTCGCCGCGGCGAGCGGGAGCGGCTCGGGGTCCCGCGCGATCGAGCGGGACTTCAGGAAGCCGCTGAAGGCGATCATCCCGCCGAACGCGAGGGCGACGAGGAGCGCGAGGCCCGCGAGGACGCCGAAGATCGCCTTGACGTGGATCTCGGAATCGAACTCCGCCGGCGCGTGCTGCGGGCGGGGATGGTCACTCATGGGCGAGCGCCTCCTTGAGGAACGGCTCGTTCGCGGGGAGGAGCGGCCGGGCCTTCAGCCCGAGCGTGAAGAGGCGGAGCCAGATCCCGCCGAGGGCGAGCGGCGCGGCGAGGTCGAGCCAGTGGAGCGTGAAGGCGTTCGCCGAGAACGCGGGTGCGACGAGCCAGTGCAGGTCGAGCCACCGGGCGAAGAGGAGGAGGACGGCGACCGGCGCGAGCGCCCGAGCGCTCCGCTTGCGGTTCCTCGAGAGGAGCAGGGCGAACGGGAGGGCGTAGTGGAGGAGGACGAGGACGATCGTCGTGACCTTCCAGGCCCCGTTCAGGCGCGATGCGTAGAAGGAGGTCTCCTCCGGCAGGTTCCCCGACCAGATGATGATGAACTGCGAGTACCCGAAGTAGGCCCAGACGCAGACGAAGGCGAAGAGGAGCTTGCCGTGGTCGTGGAGGTGCCGCGGCTGGAGCGGGAGGGCGGGGGAGGGGCCCTCGCCGAGGAGGAGCCCCGCGAGGGCGACGAGCGCCATCGCGGCGACGGCCTGCCCGATGATGACGTAGAGGCCGTAGATCGTGGAGAACCAGTGCGGCGTCAGCGACATCATCCAGTCGAACGCCGCGAAGGTCATCGAGAGGATGAACGCGACGACGCCGAACGCGCCCCAGCGCTGCATCGAGAGGGCGATCCGCCGGTCGCCCGTCTGGTCCTGCCGGGCCGAGAGGCGGGCGAAGACGGCGGCGAGGACGATCCAGAGGACGAGGTAGGCCGCGGAGCGCCCGAGGAAGGCGGGCTCGTTCAGCCACGGCTTCTTGTGCGTGAGGATCGCGTCGCCCGCGACGACGTCGGCGTGCGTCCACTCGTAGAGGGAGTGGGTCCCGAGGGCGATGGGGAGGAACGCGACCGCGGCGAAGCCGAGCGTGAGGGGGCTGGCGGCGGCTTCGAGGATCCGGCGGATGACGACGCCCCAGGCGCCGCGCGTGACGTGGTGCAGGAGCATGACGCCGAGGGCCCCGGCGGCGAGGCCGAGCATCCACATGTAGCCGGTGAGGTAGGAGCGGAAGAGCTGATCCCGGTCGGTGACGTACCCGGCCCCGAGGAGCGCGAGGCCGACGAGGCCGGCGATGAGGCCGATCCGGCCGAGCGTCTCGACGCCCTCGGGGAGGGGGTTGGAGCCCTGGTTCACGGGTGGACCTCCGGCGCGGCCGCGGGGGCGGCGGACTTCTCGAGCGCCTCGAGATCCGCGGGGGAGAGCTCGGAGGCGGGGGCGTTTCGGGAGAGCTGAAGGGCGCGGACGTAGGCCGCGATGGCCCAGCGGTCCTTCGCGGGGACCTGGCTCGCGTAGCTCGACATCTCGTTGAAGCCGTTCGTCATGACGTCGAAGTAATAGCCGAGCGGCTGGGCGCGGAGGCGGTCGACGTGGAAGGACGCCGGCTGCTTGAAGCCGCGCTGGACGATCATCCCCTCGCCGTTCCCCTGCCGGCCGTGGCAGGGGGAGCAGAAGACGTCGTAGCGCTGGCGGCCCCGGTCGAGGAGCGCGCGGTCGAGCGGAACGGCGGCCGGGAGCTCGGAGACGAACTTCCCGTCGGGGCCGATCCCGGTGTGGAGGACCCGGTCCTCGCGGAGCCAGCCGCGGGCGATGGTGCCCGCGGGCGGGACGCGGGAGGCGAGGCCGTCGCGAAAGAAGTCGCTCCGGCCGAGCGGCCTCTCCTTCGGCTGGTCGTACATCCCCTGCCGGCAGCCCGCGGCGAGGAGCGCCGCGAAGGCGAGCGCGGCCACGCCGAGGCGGCGCGAGCCGGAAGTCGGTTCAGTTCTCAAGGAGATTGACCTCCACGGGGGCGAGGCCCTCGAGCAGCTGGCGGACGGCGGGGGCGTCGAACCTCGGGTCGTCGGCCTCGACGAGGAGGAAGTAGCCGTCCTTCGAGGCGTGCTCGACGAACCTCTTCACCTCGAAGACCGGGTGGTGCGGCCGCGGAAGGCCGTTCAGGACGAGCATCCCGAGCGCCGCCGCGAGCCCGCCGTGGAAGACCGCCCCTTCGAACGTCGCCGGGATGAACGCCGGCCAGGAGTTCAGGGGCCGCCCGCCGATGTTGAGCGGGTAGTCGATCGCGCTCGCCCAGTAGGCGAAGGAGAAGACCGCCACGGCGCCGAAGATCGCCGCCCCGAGCGTCAGGAGCGGCACCTTCGAGTGGTGGAGGTCCAGGGCGTCGAGGACCTTCTCGATCGGATAGGGCGTGTAGGCGTCGAGCTTCGTGTAGCCGGCGGCCTTCGCGGACTCGATCGCCGCGAGGAGCTCCTCGGGCGTGCGGAACTCGGCCAGGACGCCGTGGAGGGAGGTCTCGGCGGGGCTGGAGTGCATCGCCTACTTCTCCTCCCCGTGGCCCTTCGTGGCCTCGGGGGTCAGGACGCGCATCTCGAACATGTTCAGCGCGGGGAGGAACCGGAGGAAGAGGAAGATGAGCGTCAGGAAGAGCCCGATCGTCCCGACGAACGTCATCACGTCGAACTTCGTCCCCGAGTACATCGCCCAGTTCGAGGGGACGTAGTCGCGGTGGAGGCTGACGACGATGATGACGAACCGCTCGAGCCACATCCCGACGTTGATGCACATCGAGATCGCCCAGAGGGCCCAGACGTTCGATCGGACTCCCTTGAGCCAGAGGAGCTGCGGCACGAGGACGTTGAGGAGGATGAGGAGCCAATACTGGGTGGCGTACGGCCCGGTGAACCGGTTCAGGACCATGAAGATCTCGAACTCGTTCCCGCTGTAGAAGGCCGCCCAGATCTCGAGGACGTAGCCGTAGGCGACGATGAGGCCGGTCGTCAGCATCACCTTCGCCATGTTCTGCAGGTGCCGCTCGGTGATGAAGTCGTGGAGCTTGAAGAGCGGCCGGAGCGGCAGGACGAGCGTGAGGACCATCGCGAAGCCGGCGAAGACGGCCCCGGCGACGAAGTACGGGGGGAAGACCGTCGTGTGCCACCCGGGGACGATGCCGACCGCGAAGTCGAACGAGACGATGGAGTGGACCGAGAGGACGAGCGGCGTCGAGAGCCCCGCGAGGAGGAGCGAGGCGACCTCGTAGTTCGCCCAGTGGCGGGAGGAGTTCCGCCACCCGAGGGCCGCCGCGCCGTACGCGAAGCGGGCGAACTTCGCCTTCGCGTGGTCGCGGAGCGTCGCGAGGTCGGGAAGCATCCCGACGTACCAGAAGACGATCGAGATCGTCGCGTAGGTCGAGACGGCGAAGACGTCCCAGATGAGGGGGCTCCGGAAGTTCGGCCACATGCCGAGCGTCCCCGGGAGCGGGAGGAGCCAGTGGGGGAGCCACGGGCGGCCGAGGTGGAGGATCGGGTACATGCCGGCGCACGCGACGGCGAAGACCGTCATCGCCTCGGCGAAGCGGTTGATCGAGTTGCGCCAGCTCTGCCGGAGGAGGAGGAGGATCGCGGAGATCAGCGTCCCCGCGTGCCCGATGCCGATCCACCAGACGAAGCAGATGATGTCCCAGCCCCAGCCGACCGGGACGTTGTTCCCCCAGACGCCGATGCCGGTCATGAAGAGGTTCGTGACGGCGAAGAGGAAGACGTTCAGGAGGGCGAACCCGACGGCGAACCCGCCGAGCCACCACTTCGGCGTCTTCGTCAGCTTCGTGGTGACGGCCTCGCTGATCCGCTCGGTGACGGTGGCCGGCGTGTGACCCGGGGCGAGGACGGGAGGCTGCGCGATCGGGTCGGCGCCGCGGACGTCGTCGTAGGCCGTCGACATGTCAGGCGCCCTCCACGTCGGGGCTCGGGTTCGTGACCCGGGCCAGATAGGTCGTCCGCGGACGGGTGTTCAGCTCGTCGAGGAGCCAGAAGGTCCGCGGCTCGCTCCGGAGCTTCGAGACGCCCGCCGCCGGGTCGTTGATGTTCCCGAAGACGATCGCGTCGGCCGGGCAGGTCTGCTGGCAGGCGGTCTTGATCTCTCCGTCGCGGATCGCGCGCCCCTCGCGCTCGGCGGCGATGCGGGTCCGGTTGATCCGCTGGATGCAGTAGGTGCACTTCTCCATGACGCCCCGCGAGCGGACGGTGACGTCCGGGTTCGCGAGCATCTTCAGGACCGGCTCCTCCTCCCTCTGACCGTTGTACTCGAGGAAGTTGAAGCGCCGGACCTTGTAGGGGCAGTTGTTCGAGCAGTAGCGCGTGCCGACGCAGCGGTTGTAGGCCATCTCGTTCAGGCCCTCGGCGCCGTGGACCGTGGCGGCCACGGGGCAGACGACCTCGCACGGCGCCATCTCGCAGTGCTGGCACATGAGGGGCTGGTGGTGGACGGCCGGGTTCTCGAGGTCGCTCCCCTCGTAGTACTGGTCGACGCGGATCCAGTGCATCTCGCGGTTCTTCGCGACCTGCTCCTTGCCGACGACGGGGACGTTGTTCTCCGACTGGCAGGCGACGACGCAGGCGTTGCAGCCGAAGCAGGAGCCGAGGTCGACGGAGAGCCCCCAGGCGTTCTCCTTGTATTCCCAGCCCGGCTGGAAGAGCGACGCCTCCTTCGGCGGGAGGCCGTGCCCCTTCGCCTTCGCCGGGTCCTTCCGGTACTCGGGGAGGGTCATCGTCCGGACGATGTCGCGCCCCTCCATCCGGAAGTGCTGCTGCGTGTGGGCGAGGGGATGGCGCCCGCCGGTCTTCTTCAATGTGACCGCGGGGACGAGCCACGGCGCGTCCGTCGTCCGGAGCGGCGTCACGTCGGCGCCGACGCCGTTGCCGACGCGTCCCGCGTGCTTCCGTCCGAAGCCGAGGTGGAGCGTGACGACGCCGGCCGCCTGCCCCGGCTGGACGAGAACGGGGAGCTCGACGGAGCGCCCGCCCGCCTCGACCTTCACGACGTCCTCGTTCGTGACGCCGAGCTCCTGGGCCGTCGCCGGAGAGACGACCGCGGCGTTGTCCCAGGTCAGCTTGCTGAGCGGCTTCGGGAGCTCCTGGAGCCAGCCGTTGTTCGCGTAGCGGCCGTCGAGGATCGACGGGTCGGGGCGGAAGACCGCCTCGAGCGGCGCGGGCTTCGCCGCCGCGGCGGCGGAGAGGGCGGAGGCGACCTCGGCGAGGCGGACGGGGAGCGCGACGGCGGCGGCGGCGGTCCCGGGGACGACGCCGTCGTGGAGCGCCTTCCGCCAGAACGCCTCGAAGTCGGCCTCGGCGGGACGCGCGGCCTTCCAGGTTTCCCGGACGACGTCGTAACCCTTCCGCGGGACCTCGTCGAGGAGGACGGAGAGGAGCTCGTGCGCCGACTTCCCCTCGTAGAGCGGCTCGACCAGCGGCTGGACGAGCGCCGCGGTGCCGTCGAGGGAGCGGGCGTCGCTCCACGCCTCGAGGTCGTGGGCCATCGGGACGGCCCAGTGTCCGTAGCGCGTCGTCTCGTCGGGATGGGTGGCGAGCGCGACCGTCAGGCCGGCCTTCAGGAGCGCCTCGCCGAACGCGAGGTCCGACGGCGCGTCGTAGACCGGGTTCCCGCCCAGGATCAGGAGGAGCTCGACGGAGCCCGCCCTCACGTCCTCCACGAGCTCGCGGAGCGAGGCGAGCTGGTCGACCGGCTCCGCCTCGACAGGTTCCGTGAGGAAGACGGTCTTCCCGACGTTTCCGAGCGCCTCGTTGATCGAGTGGGCGGCGGCGTGGACCTCGGGCGGGGCGAACTCGCCCGCGACGACGACGGAGCGGCCCGCGGCGCCACGAAGATCGCGGGCCGCTGCGGCGGCGAGCTTCGCCGCCTGCTCGCCGAGGCCGGCCGGCGCGGCGAACGCGGGGAGGCCGAGGGCCGCGGCGAGCGCCTGCGCGAAGGCGGGCAGGAGGCTCGCGCGGAGCGGGAGGCGGTGGTCGGCGAGCGTTCCGGTCGGGGTCGGGGAGACCTCGACGGCGTAGAACCGCGACGTCTCGGTCTTCCCGTCCACGAGGCGGCGGCGGGCGGAGAAGGCCTTCGCGTTGCGGACCGAGTCGGGGCCGGAGGCGAGGAGGTCGGAGTCGAGGGAGACGACGACGTCGGCGGCGCCGAGGTCGTAACGGGTCTCGACGGGGCGCCCGAAGGCGAGCCGGGCTCCGGCCCGGACGGCGTCGCGGCCGGCCGGCTCCCACTGGTGCCACTTCGCCTTGGGGTAGGCGGCGAGGAGCGCCGCGAGCTGCGCGCCGAGCGTGGGCGACGTGACGGTCTGCGTCAGGACGCGGAGCCCCGCGCCCTCCACCTGCTTCTGGGCCTTCGCGGCGGCCTGGAGCTCGGAGACGAGGCGGGGCCAGGTGTCGAGGACGCCGAGCTTCGTCGGGACCTTGAGGCGGTCGGGGTCGTAGAGGCCGAGGACGGAGGCCTGCGCGAGGGCCGTGGCGCCGCCGAGGCTCGCCGGGTGCTCGGGGTTCCCCTCGACCTTCGTCGGGCGCCCCTCGTGGCTCTCGGCGAGGAGCGGCTGCGCGAAGCCGCCGACGGTCGTCGCCGTCGCGAAGAAGAGCGGCACGCCGGGGACGATCTCCTCGGGCTGCTTCACGTACGGGACGATCTTCTCGACGGGCTGCCGGGTGCAGGCCGTCATCCCGGCGAGGGCCATCGAGGCCATGCCGAGCTCGAGGAAGCGGCGGCGCGAGAAGCCGCGGTCGAGGCTCTCGTCCCAGTCGGAGGCGTGACGGGGGTACTCCGTCGCCAGGAACTCGCGGAAGCCGGCGTCGTCGGCCAGCTCCTCGAGCCCGCGCCAGAAGGCGGGACCCTGGCGCCGGTCGAGTCGCTCGCGGATCGCGGCGAGGTCGATCGGGAACCGGGCGGGGGCCGAGGCGTCGTCCGCGAGCGCGGGGCCGGGGCTCGGAAGGCTCATCAGGTCTCTCTCCTCGCCCCGGCTCATCGGTGGCAGGTCCCGCAGGAGGTGATCTCGGCGGGCGGGCGGACGCCGTAGGCCTTCACGAGCTCGCGGCCCAGCGTCTCCTGGTCCTTCGCCTTCCAGGTCATGTTGTAGATCTCTTCCTTCGGCCGGATGAACTTCTCGGGGTTCCGGTGGCAGTCGAGGCACCACCGCATCTGGAGCGGCTGCGCGGAGCGCATGAGGCGCATCTCGTGGACCGGCCCGTGACAGGTCGCGCAGCCGATCCCCTTGGCGACGTGGATCGAGTGGTTGAAGTACGCGAAGTCGGGGAGGTCGTGGACCTTCGTCCACTCGAGCGGCTGGCCCGTCTTCACGCTGGAGCGGACGGGCTCGAGCATCGGGGCCTCGTTCCAGACGGTCTTGTGGCAGTTGTAGCAGGTGGAGGTGGGCGGGATCCCCGCGACGGCGGAGGTCTCGACGGAGGTGTGGCAGTACCGGCAGTCGATGCCGAGGCCCGCCACGTGGTGCTCGTGGCTGAAGGGGACCTTCTGCTCGACCGTCTCGCCGCGCCGCTGGTTGAAGCCGGCGTAGTCGAGCGCCAGGAGCGAGCCGACGGCGCCTCCGGCCACGAGGACGAGCGCGGCGAGGGAGGCGGGCGCGAGGGAGTTCGCGCTCTTCGGAAAGAGCTGGGCCATCTGCGCTTATGCCTTTCTCGGAGAGAGGCGGGGAATTTCGACCCCCCCTGGGGCCGTTTCGGGCTCGGGCCGATTCCCCGGAGCTGTCGCGGACGGACGGAGGTGGTGCCGGGACCTCCCTGTACGATGCAAATCCCTCTCCTCGCGGTGGGTCGCTGTTGAGCGACGATCTCAAAAAAAACGTGGAAGGTACCACACGACGGCGAGCACGAACAGGCCCCGTACTGGTCCTGATCAGGGGCGGGGCAGTCCGGCAGCCGGAGGGCCGCACGGGCGCCGGCTGCTCACGACCCGAGCCGGCGGCCGCGAGGCGGTCGCGGTCCCCGGGGCGAACGGCCCCGGACGCGTCCTCGGCGCTCCGAGGGGCGCCTCGTCAGAAGCCGGTCGGCTTCTTCGGGATCCGCCCCGACTTGACGGTCTCGCTCCGGAGCCGCCGGCCGACGATCCGCTCGACCATCCGCCCCGTGGCGAGGACCCGGTCGACGTCGAGGCCGGTGCGAATCCCCATCTCGTCGAGCATGACGACGAGGTCCTCGGTGCAGACGAGGCCGACGTTGTTCGGGTCCTGGTAGTAGTAGCGGCCGGTCCCGGAGACGGGGGCGCCGTCGAAGAAGTTCGCGGGCTGCCCGCCGATCCCGCCGAGCGTGCTCTCGTACCGGACGATCCCGGCCTGGAGCGCCGCGAGGACGTTCGCGAGGCCCCAGCCGCGGGTGACGTGGAAGTGGGCGAGGTGCTTCGTCACGTCCGGCAGGGCGTCGAGGACCATGGAGTAGTAGGCGTAGACCCGGTCGGGCGGAGCGGAGCCGTCGTGGTCGGCGTGCTCGATGTCGTCCGCGCCGATGTCGAGGAAGCGCTTCGTGAACGCGACGGCGTCCTCGAGCCTCGTCGGCCCCTCGATCGGGCAGCCCCAGATCGTGCTGACGGTCCCGTTCACGCGGATCCCGGCGTCGTGCGCCTTGCGGATGCAGCGCTCCGCCTCGGCCCAGTAGCCGGCGTGGTCGAGGCCGGAGTTCTTCTTCATGTGGGAGGCCGAGGTCGAGACCATCATCAGGATCCGGTCGGGACCCCACCCCTCGGCCTTCGCGGCGATCGCCCGGTCGACGGCCTTCTCGCGGATCGTCACCGCCGTCAGCTCCACCTCGCCGATCTGCTTCGAGACGCGGGCGCTTCCCCGGATCCCCTTCAGGAGCTCGTCGGCGTCGCGGAACTGCGGCATCCCCTTCGGGTTCCCGAGGTTCGTCACCTCGAGGCGCCGGTAGCCCGCGAGGATCAGCTCCTCGAGGACCCAGAGCTTCGCCTCGGTCGGGATCCACTTCTCCTCGTGCTGGAAGCCGTCGCGGACGGTGATGTCGGCGAGGTCGACGCTCTTCGGAAGGTTCCAGCTCGTCATGTTCACCTCAGGAGCTCGCGCGCCGCGAGGACGGTGAAGGCGTGGGTCTCGAACGTGACGGCGACGCTCCCGAGGTGGCCCCCCTTCAGGTAGTCGAGGCCGAGGGGGTGGACCTTCGCCCTTTCGACGAGGTCGGCGACGACCTCCGCGTCGCGCGGGTCGACGGGGTGGGCGTGGAGCGGCTCGTCGGCCCCGAGCAGCGCGTGGAGGAGCTCGTCGGGTGTGGCGTGCGCGTGGTGGACGACGTCGGCGAGCGCGGCGACGACCCTCTCGACGGTCGCCTCCGGCAGGCCGGAGCGGGCGGCGGCGTCCTTCACGAGCGAGCGGTGCTTCATCGGGCGATCTCCTTCGGCGGCGCCGCGGGCGGGAGGACGGGGCCGCTCCGGTCGGCGAGCGCCCCGAGGAAGGCGACGATCGAGGAGATCTCGTCGTCGGTCAGCTCCTTGCCGAGCTGGTGCCAGGCCATCTTCCGGACCGCCTCGTCGAGGCGGTCGACGGAGCCGTCGTGGAAGTAAGGGCCCGTGGCGACGGCGTTCCGGAGCGAGGGGACCTTGAACTTCTTCCGGTCCTCCTCGTTCTTCGTGACCGCGAACCGCCCCTCGTCCTTCGTCTCCCATTCCTTCACGAGACCGAGGACCTGGAACTGGTTCGCGCCGATCGTCGGCGAGTTGTGACAGGTCGTGCAGCCGGTCGTCAGGAAGAGCTTCAGGCCGGCGGTCTCCCTGTGCGAGAGGGCGTCGAGGTCGCCGCGGAGGAAGTCGTCGAGGCGGTCCCGCGTCTTCAGGGTCCGCTCGAAGGCGGCGAGGGCCCGGGCCGTGTTGCGGAGCGTGATCGGCTCGGTCTCGCCGGGAAAGGCGGCCTGGAAGGGCTCCCGGTACTCCGGGAGCACCCGGAGCGCGGCCTCGACGGCGGCGGCGTCGGGCATCGCCATCTCCACCGGGTTCAGGATCGGCCCCTCGGCCTGCTCCTCGAGCGTCCGGGCGCGGCCGTCCCAGAACTGAGCGACGTGGTAGCCGGCGTTCTTCACGCTCGGCGAGTTCCTCGCGCCCTTCGTGCCGCGGGCGCCGTCGGACGTCGGCGCCCCGTCGGCTCCCGTCGGGGCCTCCCCGTCGAGCCGGTGGCAGTCGTTGCACGACTGCGTGCCGTTGACCGAGAGCCGCCGTTCGAACCAGAGCGTCCGGCCCAGCGCGGCCCGCGCCGGGGTGTCCGCCTCCGCACCGGGCATCCGCTCGGGGAGGACTCCGAGAGTCGTCTTCGCCTGCTCGGCCAGCGTCCTGCGCTCGGCCCGGCCGACCTTCGGCTCCTCGGCCGGCTTCGAGCACGCGGCGACGAGAAGGGCGGCGAGAAGGAGACCAGAAGCCCGGCTCATGAAGCGCGGATTCTAGACGCGGCGGACCCGGGGGACGGCGGGAGGCCCGTCTCCTTCCCGGATGCCCTCCGCTCGCCTAGGATGCAGCCCGGTCGGAGCGGAGGGACGAGAGGTTGCACGATGCGCCATCGGTCGCCTGGCAGGAAGAGCTCTTCGGCCTCCTGAAGGAGGCCCGAGTCCGGCAGGTGGCCTGGGTTCCCGACGCGGGCCACGCCCACGTGATCGACCGGGTCCTCGCCGACCCGGAAATGCTCGGGATCCCGCTGACGACGGAGGAGGAGGGCGTCGCGCTCTCCTCTGGCGCCTGGCTCGGAGGGGACCGGGCGGTCCTCCTGATGCAGTCGAGCGGGGTCGGCAACTGCGTCAACATGCTCTCGCTCGTCTCGACCTGCCGGTTCCCGTTCCTCGCCCTCGTGACGATGCGAGGGGAGTGGGAGGAACGGAACGAGTGGCAGGTGCCGATGGGCCGCGCGACGGAGATCGTGCTGGAGGCGATGGGAGTCCGGGTCGTCCGGGCCGAGGAGCCCGACCAGGTCGTTCCGGCCGTGCGGGAGGCGCTCGAGGCCGCGTACGGCCGGGAGGAGGCCGTCGCGGTCCTCCTCTCCCAGCGGCTCGTCGGCCGGAAGGACTGGGGGGACGGGCGGTGAGCGCGCCGAGCCGGGCGATCGACCGCCGGACCTTCGTGGCCGAGCTCCGGGCGGCCTGCCCGGACGCCCTCGTCGTCGCCGGCCTCGGCGCCCCGGCCTACGACCTCTTTGCCGCGGGAGACCGCGACACGAGCTTCTATCTCTGGGGCGGCATGGGGGGCGCCGCGGCGATGGGGCTCGGCCTCGCCCTGGCGCGGCCGGAGCGCAGCGTCGTCGTCCTGACCGGCGACGGCGAGCAGCTGATGGGGCTCGGGGCGCTGGCGACGATCGGGGCGCAGCGGCCGCCGAACCTCACGGTCGTCGTCCTCGACAACGGCCGGTACGGCGAGACGGGAATGCAGGAGAGCCACACGAGCCTCGGGACGAGCCTCGCGGAGGTCGCCCGCGCGTGCGGCTTCGCGTGGGCGAAGGAGGTGACCGAACCCCGCGGAGCCCTTCGCCTCGCGGAGAAGGTCCGCGCTCG